>OIZU01000018.1_pt1 | contig 188192 bp, 192 predicted proteins | sample 1588661 | NCBI WGS metagenome assembly OIZU01 (sample SAMN03283257) | human gut metagenome | biome: human-associated habitat; material: feces | host: Homo sapiens | place: USA | collected 2013 | reverse complement strand
GCTTTTTTATCTACCCCTGGTTCAACCAGGGGTTTTGTTAAGCCTAAAGGCAGCAAGAAACGGAGTGCAACGCCACGGTGTTGCACTCCGCCTTCTTTTTACAAAACTTTAATCTTTTTTATTATGGCGGGAATACTTGAAATCGATCACATTTCGCGTTAACATGGATAAGACCGCGATTAAAAAGGAGGAATAGTTTCGCCTATGGCATCACAAAAAAAATTATGCGTCCGGCCGGATGGGAGCTTCCAGGTGATGCAAATTGCCGATTTGCAGGAGATTCCCGCTATTTCGCCGGATACGCTCAAGCTCATGAACGCTGCGCTTGACCGGGAAAAACCGGATCTCGTCGTCTTTACAGGAGATCAGATCAAAGGCTACGGCGTCACCTTCCGGGGCGGCGACCGCAAGAAAAAGGTGGAGGATACCCTGCACCGGCTGCTGGAGCCAGTGGTCAGACGCAATATTCCCTTTGCCCCGCTCTTCGGCAATCACGATGGGCAGGTGGGCTGCACCAACCAGGAGCAGATGCAGATTTATCAGCGCTATGAGCAGTGCGTTGGCATGGACGATCCGGCACTGCCCGGCTGCGGCACCTATGATCTGCCCATCTATTCCAGCGACGGGCAAAAAATTCTTTTTAACCTTTATCTCATCGATTCGCATGGCAGCGCAAAGGGCGGCGGCTATGCGCCGGTCGATCCGAAGCAGATCGAATGGTACCGTGCAACGCGCGACCGCCTCGCGCAGGAAAACAACGGCGAGCCGGTTCCCTCCCTTGTATTCCAGCATATCCCCGTGCCAGAGTATTACAACGTGCTTTTACAGGTGCCGCACAAAACGCCCGGCGCGGTGCGCGCTTACCGCACGCACAAAAATGAATCCTATATCTTGAATCCGGACATGGTGGATGCAGGCGGCTTCATGCGGGAATCCCCTGCGATTCCGGATATTAACACGGGGGAATTCGACGCGATTGCGGAGAAAGGCGACGTGATGGCTATGTTCGTCGGGCATGACCATATCAACAGCTTTGTCGGCCACTATCAAAACGTCGATCTCGTATACACACCAGGCAGCGGCTTCAATGTTTACGGCCCGGGCGCGGAACGGGCGGTGCGTGTGATCGAGCTGAACGAAAACCAACCGCATGATTATGAGAGCCATACGCTCAGCTATGAGGAGCTGTTCGGCAAAAAGGTTTCAAACCCTGTTAAGGACTTTTTCTATGTCCATTCCCCGACGACACCGGAGGCAGCCGTCCCGTTGATTCTCAAAACACTGGGCGTGGTCACCGCTTCGATAGCCTTCATCGTCCTATTGAAAAAGTTTCTATCATAGATCGTTCCTCCGTGGAGCACCAGAATGAAAAATCAATGCTATCTTGCAGCAGAAAGGAACTATATATGAGCGATTCCAAAACAAACGCAAGCGACCACAGCTTTACTTCAAAGCATGCAGAGCTGTGGAAATTTATCAAGTTTTCCTTCGCAGGCGGTTTATCCACGATCATCGAGCTGATTATCCACTATATTTTGCAGGCTTGGGTATTCCAACCGCTCAACGACGGCCCGTTTCAATTTTGGATTTTTCCCTTCGAGGGCAAGGGCTACATGTGGGCTTTTATCGTTTCCACCTCCATCGGCTATGCCATCGCCTTTGTGCTCAACCGCAAAGTCACCTTCCAGGCGGATGCGAACCCGACGCTGAGCATCATTCTCTACATCCTGATGGTTTTGTTTACGATCTGCGCAACCACCTTGATCGGCAATGCAGTCATCACATTTTTCACACAGCGCGGCATGGCCACCTTCGGTGATATCATCGGCAAGCCTTTCGCTGCTCTGATCGCGACCGTATGGACTTACCCCTGCAACCGCTTCCTGATCCATCGCAAAAAGAAAGCAAACTAAAAAAACATTCCCATAGGATATAGGGCTCAAAAATATCTCCTTTCTGTTTGTATCCCAACAGAAAGGAGATATTTATTACGAAGCACAGCGAGTAATAAAGCAAGACCTGCCGCAGCCACATAGAACAAAGAGATACGCGCTGCTCACGGGTGCACATGACTACCGGCTATTTTTTATGAATTCATATGGATCCGCCATACTGCACACGTTATAGCGTCAGCTCTGTATAGACAGCACTGGTCAATTCCCGCAGCTGCTCCGGTTCGACGAGCACCATTTCGCCCCGCGTGCCCGCGCTGATGGAAATCCGATCCCAATTTTGTGCGGAAGCGTCGAGGAAGGTCGGGAATTTCTTCTTCATCCCCACCGGTGAGCAGCCGCCGCGCAGATAGCCCGTCACGGGCAGCAGCTCTTTCATGGGGAGCATCTCCGCCTTTTTATCCCCAGCCGCCTTCGCCGCCTTTTTCAGATCGACTTCCTGATCCACCGGGATGCAGCAAACAAAATAGCCAGTTTTAGCTCCGCGCAGCACCAGGGTTTTAAACACTTGACCCGCCGGCAGCCCCAACACCGCGGCAGCGTGCGTGCCGGAGAGGTCGCTCTCATCCACCGGATACATGCGCGCCTCATAGTCAATGCCCGCCTGCTCCAACAAACGAATTGCATTCGTCTTTTTCATGATTTCAGTCCAATCCTTTCCACGAGCCAGCCGGTTAAACCTGCCCTAAAATTTCACCGATCCTCCCATGCAGCACCAGATCGGCGCGCCCATCAAGCGGCGTTTGATCCCGGTTGATGAGCACCAGCCGGTTCCCGGCGTAGTAATTCACCAGCCCCGCAGCGGGGTAAACCGCGAGCGAGGTTCCGCCCACGATCAAAAGGTCGGCGTTGGCAATGGCACGGACAGCGCCCTCCACCGTCCGCTGATCCAGCCCTTCCTCATAGAGCACAACATCCGGCTTGATGATCCCGCCGCACACGCAGCGTGGAATGCCGTCGCTTTCCTGAATTGCCTCCACCTCATAAAACTTGCCACAGCGCATGCAGGTGTTGCGCAAAACGCTTCCATGCAGCTCATAAACCTGCTTGCTGCCTGCCGCCTGGTGCAGCCTGTCGATATTCTGGGTGACAACGGCCTTCAGCTTCCCCTCCCGCTCCCACTGGGCAAGCTTGCGGTGCGCCGCGTTGGGTTTCGCGGTCAGGCAAAGCATTTTAGCGCGGTAAAACTGAAAAAATTCCTCCGGCCGTTTCATAAAGAAGGTATGGCTCAAAATCTCCTCCGGCGGGTAATCATATTGCTGGCGGTAGAGCCCGTCCGTACTGCGGAAATCTGGAATCCCGCTCTCCGTGGATACGCCCGCGCCGCCAAAAAAGACAATGCTGCCGCTCTCCCGCACCCAATCTGCTAACAGCTTGATCTTTTGATCCATCACAATGCCCTCCCACGGAAAAAGCCGCCCTGCCCGGGCGGCCAATTTTTTTATCGTGTCAGCGGTCAAAGAGGTTTCCGCCTATGCAGTCGATCGCCACGGTCAGCGGAAACTCTTTGAGATGCAGCTTTTTGACCGATTCGCATCCCAAATCCTCATAGGCGATCACCTCGCAGGAATCGATGCACTTTGCCGCCAATGCGCCCGCGCCGCCAACCGCGCAGAGATATACGGCCCCGTTTCTGCGAATCGCTTCACACACGGACCGGCTGCGCTCCCCTTTGCCGATCATGGCGGCAAGCCCGCGATCCAGCAAATCGGGGGTATAAACATCCATCCGGCCGGAGGTCGTCGGCCCGCAGCTCCCGATCGGTAAACGGGCCGGAGCCGGCGTGGGCCCGGCGTAATAGACCACCGCCCCCTCAAGCAGAAAGGGCAATGGCTCCCCCGCCTCAAGCGCCTGCGCAATCCGCTGATGCGCCGCGTCCCTTGCGGTATAGGCCGTGCCGGAAAGCAAAACACGGTCGCCCGCGCGCAGGTTGGGCGCTTCTTTTTTCAGCTGCGCACAATCCAGATGATAGACTGCCATCCTGTGACACCTCTATGTATCAATCTCTCTTATTCTTCCGAAAACATGCCGTCATTGGAAATCACATCGATAAACCGGCTGTAATCCAGCCCGCTACCCGGCATAGGCTGGCCCGGCTGTGGGGAAACAGGCTTGTCCTCCACATGAGAAGGCACCTGAGAGCCTCCCTGCGGCACGGCTTCCGCCTGCATTTCCGGCCCTGGCTCCACGGCCCCTTCCGGCCGTACGGGATCGCTCACCGGCGGATCACTGGCAGGCGCATCTTCCGGCAGCAGCGCTTCCGCCCGCAAGGCCTGCTCTGCTTCTGCTACGTTATGGCGAATGTTCGCTTGCAGCTGCTCGCCTGCCTCCTGCAGGGAGGAAGAAAGCGCCTGAATCTTGGCCGATACCTCATTGAACAGGCTTTGATACCTCCCCTGCGCGGATTCGGCATCCACTGAGAGGATATTGATGTGGTTCGTGGCCTGGTCGATCGCCATGGAGGCCTGCTGCGTGATGCGCTCCGCCTCCTGCTTGGCCTGGGAGATGATCCGGTTGGAATACATATGCGCGCTGACCATGAGCGAACCGATCTGTGTTTCCACCGCTTGCAGCTTGGATTTATCCGCATCATAGCTGGACAGGCGGGCGTTCAGCTGCCGCACCTGCTCTTCCGCCTGCTGCAACCGCGCTTGATGGGCCTGGCTATCCACCGCCAGACGAGAGGCCTCCTCCGTTTTTTGCCTGAGCTGCCCCTCTAGCACCTGAACACGCCGCTGCGCATCCTGAAGCTGCCGGGTCGTTTGATCAAGCTTCATATTCGTCTCCAGCGCCGACTGCTTCATCATTTCAATATAGCGCAAAACATCCTCTTTATTGAACCCGCCCAATGCGGCATTGCGGAACTGGGCTTCCTCTCCCATGGCTTGTGCCTCCCGTTACCATTCTTCTATCTTTATTTTATTATAACAGCAGATGGGAGGAAAAACAACTGCCGTTTCTCCGTTTTCTAAACTTTTTCTCCCATCATATCCAGAAATTGATCTTCACCAATCACTGGAATACCAAGATCATTTGCCTTTTTGAGCTTGCTGCCCGCCTCCTCGCCCGCAAGGACGAAAGATGTTTTCTTCGATACGGAGGAGGATACCTTTCCCCCCCTTTTTTCAATCATCTCAGAGGCCTGCGCGCGGGTCAGGCTGGGCAGCGTGCCGGTCAGGACGAAGGTTTTGCCGGCCAGCGTATCGCTCTGCGGCTTTTCGAGCGATTCCATATTGATCCCATAACCGCGCAGCTCTGCGAGCAGGGCCTTTGTTTGCGGCAGGGCAAAGAAGTTCTCCGCACTTTCGGCCATGATTGCGCCGAAGCCGTCAATCGCCTCCATCTCTTCCGCTGCCGCTTTTGAAAGCGCTTCCATGCTGCCAAACCGCAAAGCCAAAAGCTTTGCCGCCTTCTGGCCGATGTGGCGGATGCCCAGGGCAAAAATCAGGCGGGAAAGATCGTTTTGCTTGGAGCGCTCGATCGCCACAACCAGGTTTTCGGCCGATTTTTTGCCCATGCGTTCCAGCGGCTCCAGCTCCTGCGCGCGCAGCCGGTAAAGGTCCGCGGGCGTGTGGACAAGGCCCTGCCCCACCAGCAGCTCCAGCACCGCGGGACCGAGGCCCTCGATATCCATCGCGTCACGGGAGCAGAAATGGATGAGAATCCGCATCAGCTGCGCGGGGCATTCCGCATTGTTGCAGCGCAGGGCGGATTCGCCCTCCTCCCGGTGCACGGGCGCTCCGCAGGAGGGGCAAACCTTCGGCATTTCATAAGGCGCGGCATCCGGCCGGTGTGACACTACGGAGAGCACCTCTGGAATGATATCGCCCGCCTTGCGCACGATCACCGTATCACCCAAACGGATATCCTTCTCGCGGATCATATCCTCATTGTGGAGTGTTGCGCGGCTGACCGTCGATCCAGCCAACAGCACCGGCTCCAACACTGCCGTCGGCGTGAGCACGCCGGTGCGGCCAACGTTGATTTCAATATCGATCAGCTTTGTCTGCTTCTCCTCCGGCGGGTATTTATAGGCCAGCGCCCATTTGGGGAATTTGGAGGTGCTGCCGAGCGAAGCGCGCTCGGAAAACCGATCCACCTTGACGACCGCGCCGTCGATATCAAACGGCAGCGTGCCGCGGATTTCACCAATCCGCCGGATTTCACCGAGCACCGCCTCAATATCGTCATACCGGCTGTAGAATGGAACGGTCTCGAAGCCGAGCGCCTTTAAATAATCCAGCGATTCTCGATGGCCGGAGAGCGTTTTCCCTTCGATCTGCTGAATGTTGAACACAAAGATGGAAAGCCCGCGGGAGCCTGTCACACGCGGGTCCTTCTGCCGGAGGGAGCCCGCCGCCGCATTGCGCGGATTTTTAAAGGGCTTTTCTTCATTGAGCTCCTGCTGCTCCGTCAGCTTCAAAAAGGATTCCCGCGGCATATACACCTCGCCGCGCACCTCCAAATACGGCAGCGATTCTTTGATGCGCAGCGGGATTGCGCGGATCGTGCGCAGGTTGACCGTGATATCCTCGCCGACTTGCCCATCGCCCCGCGTGGAGCCACGCACAAACAGGCCGTTTTCATATTCCAGCGAAACGGATAACCCGTCAATTTTGGGCTCCACCACATACTGCGGATGCTCCACCAACTCCCGCACACGGCGGTCAAAATCGCGCACCTCGTCCTCACTGAAGCCATCCTGCAAGCTCTCCATCACCACGGTGTGCGTGACCGGCGTAAACTGGCTGTCCGCCCGGCCGCCGATGCGCCGGGTGGGAGAATCCGGCGTAACGAGCTCCGGATGCGCCTCTTCCAGCTCCTCCAACTCACGCAGCAGTTGATCGTATTCATAATCCTCAATTTCCGGCGCATCGTCCTCATAATAGCGTTTGCTGTGGTAGTCGAGCAGCCCGCGCAGCTCCTGCACCCGCTTCTGCACCGTTTCAAATCCGGCCATATAAACACCTTCCTGCCAATTTTCATGCGCGTTCCCGCAGCGTAACATGCACGGTATCGCCCGGCGATTTGCCGAGCTTCGCCCGAATCTCCTTGCGCATACCGAGGATATGGCCCGGCGTGCCCATGCGAACCAGGCTGCCATCATATGCCACGCCGTCGAAGGTGGCATGCACCTTCACGCGGCCTTTTCCGAATTCCGCCTTTACATCAAAGGGGATTTCCACATACGCCCCGTCCATATCCGGCACCTTTTGAATGATTGCGTCAAATGCATATTCCTTTTCGTTCAAGGCTGCACATCCTTTCCGCCTCTATTATGTGTGAGAAAAGAGCGGAACGCGCAGCCGGCTGTTTTTAAAATATTTTCCTGCAAATCTGCAAAGTACGAATCAAAATTACCGCACCTGGTTTCCCGCCCTTATTTTTGCACAGGCGGCTGATGGAAAATAGCGTCCTTCCGGCGGAAAAAGAGAAAAAACACCACCGCTGCAACCGCGCCCGCCGCCTCCGCAATAGGGAATGCTACCCAGATGCCGTTGAGGCCCATTGTCCGCGAGAGCAGAAAGGCCAGCGGCACGACGACGATCAATTGCCGCATTAAAAACACGGTCAGGCTGTAGGTGCCTTTGCCGACCGCCTGAAAAAGATTGGAAAAGATCAGCCCGATCGCAGCGAAAACATAGCTGCAACTGATGATGCGCAGCGCAGGCACGCCGATGCCGAGCATGTCCGGCGAGGCGTCGAAGAGCAAAAGAAGCTTGTCTGGCGCCAGGGCAAAGAGCAGATTCCCCGCCGCCATAATCCCCACCGCTACCAGCACGGCGCAGCGCAGGGTTGCAAGCAGGCGCTTTCGGTTCTGCGCGCCGTAGTTGTAGCCCATGATGGGCAAAGCGCCCTGCGTCAGGCCGCTGACCGGCATAAACACAAAGGTCTGCAATTTGAAATACACGCCGAACACGGATACCGCCAGCTCTGAAAAACGGATCAGGATTGAATTAAGCAACGTTACCAGCACAGAGCCAAGCGCGTTCATCAGCATGGTCGGCACGCCCACCGCATAGATCTGAGCGACGGCATGCAAATCCGGCTTGAATTTTTTCAGATCCACGCGCACATCCTGATCCCGCAGGAAAAACACCAGCAGCGAAAGCGTCATCGAAAGCATCTGCCCCAGCAGCGTGGCGATTGCCGCGCCGCGCACGCCCATTCGCGGCGCGCCGAACAGGCCAAAGATCAGGATCGGGTCTAAGATGATATTGGCAATCGCGCCGATCGCCTGAAGCAACATGGGGGCCAGCATGCGCCCTGTCGCCTGAAGCAGTTTTTCCACCATGATGTGAAACAGCTGTGCGAACGCGCCGAGCACAACGATATAACTATAATCGCACGCGAGGCTGAAAATTTCGGCGGAATCCGTAAACAGCCGGAAAAACGGCTTGATGGCAACCAGGCCGAAGATTATAAAGAAAGCCGCATGGGCAAAGGATAGCAAAAAGCCGTGGGTCACCGCCGCGTTTGCCGCATCCTGATCCCGTGCGCCAAGCTTGCGCGAAATATAAGAATTCACGCCCACCCCCGCGCCAACCGCTACCGCCAGCACAAGGTTTTGCAGCGGGAAGGCAAGAGACACGGCCGTCAGAGCATCCTGGCTGAATCGCGCCACAAACATGCTGTCCACAATATTGTACATCGACTGCACCAGCATGGAAAGCATCGGCGGGAAGGCCATAGACATCAGCAGGGGAAATACGGGCTTCGTAGCCATTTTATTGCGCTGTTCGATCTGCTCCACAGGGGATAAACTTCCTTTCTCTTCATAGGGTGGGTGGATGCCCTAATGACATCCAAAAGGGGCCGTTGCAAAATGTTTTGCATTTTGCAACGGCCCCTTCGAAAAAGCCGTTTCTGCCTCTCTGAGGCACTTTTCGGGCTCAGACACACAGGCAAATCTAAGCCTGCCCATTCACCCGAACTCACATCATGTTACGTTTCACTACCGTGGGGCACGTTTTACAACAGCCCCTCCCCGGCATGGAAAGGCCTGTCCGCCCCAAAAGCAGCACACCGCTTTGCAGGTATAAAAATATCAGCGGCCAGAACCGTTGCCGCGCCGTGAAAACCCGCCGCCATGCTTGCTTTCAGAGGAGCGCTTGAGATCCGTGATCTTCTCATCGCTCACCTGCTTAAAACGCGCCATCATATCCTCAAAGGAGAGGTTTTCCGTTTGCACAGGCTTAGAACCCTGCCACACCGGCGGGGAGGAACGGCGCTGATGCCCGCCACCCGGCCGCTGCTGCCGCTGAGGGGGCCGCTGCTGCTCCGGCTCCATGGCGCGCTTGATCGACAGGCTGACGCGCCCATCGTCGCCCACGCTCAAAACCTTGACCTTGACTTCTTGATTTTCCGTCAGATAATCACGAATTTCTTTCACATAGGTCGGCGCGACCTCTGAGATATGCACCATGCCCGTTTTGCCATCCGGCAGGCTGACAAAGGCGCCGAAATTCGTCAAGCCCGTAACTTTTCCCTCAACTATTGCTCCAACCTCTACTTGCATAAAAAAAACACAAGCCTCCTTAATCTCTTTCACAACCCAAGAAATGGATTAATCGCCCGGGGATGCATCCACATAGACCTTCTCACCAGGCTTAATCAGGCCTAAGCTGTCGCGCGCGACCCGCTCAATATACTGCGCTTCATCCGCGTTGTCCAGCTTCTTGCGCAAAACGTTGTTATCCTCCTGCTGCTGCTCATAGGCAACCTGCAGATTATTCAACGCCTGTTGCTGCTCCCGGATCCCAATCTGCAGCTGAACCAAGCGCACAGCAAACGTTCCCGCAACCGCGAAAAGCAACAGGACGAGAATCACACTGTTCCTACGCTTCTTTTTTTTCTTCACGATGAATCCTCGCCCTCCTTTCGCTTTTGCTTCTTTTTTTGCTGCCGATTGGCTCCACCGTTCTTTCTAAGATTATACAATAAAGTTTTATGATGTTTCAAGTTAAATTTTGATTTCTTTGCAATTTTTTTTGATGTTTTCTTTACAGAAATTCCTATTTTTCCAAAAAACTTTTTCAGCAGGCGAAAAAGAGCGCGAAACGGCACGGAAATAAAATAAAACATCCGGTGAACCGCATGTACCAGAAAGCTGCTCACGCGCACCGCCAAAAGGCCGAAGGAAAAATAATAGATCAGAAAGCCCAAGCCCTCCCCCGCGATGATAAATCCGCGGATCTCCCCCTGATTGACGGCGAGCAGAAAGACAAAGGTCACAGCGGCGCAGGTGAGAAAAAAAAGAACATCCTGTATAAAAACCCCAGCGCGCCGCATGGTAAACGCCATGCGGACAACGCGGAACAGGTCATAAACAATACCCAGCAGAAAACCGAGCCCAAGTGCCAGAAGAAACAGGCGCGTTTGGTCGGCAATTGTCAGCATATACATATCAGCGGAACACCTTACTGAAGAATCCGCCGCCCTTCTGCGGCTCATCCGTATAGGTCAGGGAGCTGATGTGCCCCTCCATCAGCAATTCACCCACCTCCACACTCAGACGGTTGATGTGCAGATCCGTGCCGCGCACCGTAAGCTCCCCCATATCCGTGAAAACCACTACCGTCTGTTCATCAAAACTATCCACATCTGACACGCCGGATACCGTCAGCGTCCGCCGGTCCTCCAAAATCAGGTTGTGCGGCATGGCCGGCGCTTTTTTTTCTTCTGCCATGATGAATACCTCCTTTTTTCCATTGCAGGGCATTCTCAGCCCCTCGCACCATAGATATGCATGTACAAACGGGTCATAGAACAAAATCTGCAAGCCCCCGCATGAAAATCGAAGCCACTGGTAATAATTTTAAGGAAGCGCCGGCAGGCATCCGCACAGCCGCCGTCTACACGGCGTGCAAAACGGGGCCAGGGCGCCGGTTTCTGCTGCACATACTTTGCAGAAGCAAACCAGAACCGGCGAGGGGGAAAACAACATGCAATTCAACAAGGTTGAGATCTGCGGGGTGAACACCGCAAAGCTGAAGGTTTTAAAAGAATCGGAGAAAATGGAGCTTTTACACCGCATCAAGCAGGGCGATATGAAAGCGCGCGATGAGCTCATCAGTGGAAATCTGCGCCTGGTGCTCAGCGTCATCCAGCGCTTTGTCAACCGGGGGGAAAACCTGGACGACCTGTTTCAAGTGGGCTGCATCGGCCTGATTAAATCCATCGATAATTTTGATGTGGATCAAGGCGTGCGGTTCAGCACCTACGCCGTGCCCATGATTATCGGTGAAATCCGCCGTTATCTGCGGGATAATAACTCTGTGCGCGTGAGCCGCTCCATGCGCGACACGGCCTACCACGCCATGCAGGCAAAGGAGCGCCTCGTCAATGAATTACAGCGCGACCCCACCATTGAGGAGATCGCCAAGGAGCTGGATCTCCCCAAGGAGACCGTTGTGCTTGCAATGGAGTCAATTGTGGAGCCGGTTTCACTCTATGAACCCGTTTATTCGGATGGCGGCGACACCATTTACGTCATGGATCAAATCGGCGACCAGAACAGCGACGACAGCTGGGTAGATGAAATTCTCCTGCGCCAGTCCATCAGCGATTTGAACCCCAGGGAGAAAAAAATTCTCCACCTGCGCTTTATGGAGGGCAAAACGCAGATGGAGGTTGCAAAGGAAATCGGCATTTCGCAGGCGCAGGTTTCCCGGCTGGAAAAAGGAGCTCTCAGCCAGATCAAAAACCAGGAGGGTTGATATCTTGCTGTCAGCGGGTAAAAGAGCCTCCTTTTCAACCGGAAGTGGCCTGCCATTCCCGTAATAAACTGCATTTAAATTCACTATAGTATCTTAAAAGCCACGCAGAGCGGGGCTTTTTTGCTGTAAAAACGTACGCAATTCTCATTTGATGGCCGCTTGGGGATACGTGTATCTTCCATAGAGCGTAACTGTTTCACGCCTATTGGAAGTCACATTTTGCATCGTAAATTCTAACCATCTATCGCCGCTCCTTCCTGCTCGACGGATAAAAAGCTGGACATCCCGGCCAAAAAAAGGTATGATATAAGAGTATATTTTTCAAAAAGAGAGAGCAAGGTTTTTATGCTTCCGACGGGAAAAATCTTCGGAAGCCGGATTCGTTGAATCCCCCAAACCTTTCAGTCTCCACGGAAAGGATGGTTATACGCATAATGAATTCCAACAACATCGACTTTTCGGAGATCACGCCGCAGATCCACGAGCTTGCCCAGCGGTGTGTCAGTAAAAACGCAATCGACCCTACGCTTTATACGAAATATCAGGTCAACCGCGGCCTGCGAGATTTAAACGGCAAAGGCGTTTTAACAGGGCTTACGGAAATTTCTGAAATTCAATCCTCCATGGAAGTGGACGGGCAGACCGTTTCCTGTGAAGGGAAGCTGTTTTACCGCGGCGTGAATGTGGAGGATATTGTAGCTGGCTTTTTGAAGGAAAAGCGCTTCGGCTTTGAAGAAACCGTTTACCTATTGCTGTTCGGCGATCTGCCGACGAAGGATCAGCTTGACGAATTTACCCAGTTGCTCGCCCGCTACCGCTCGCTGCCCCCAAGCTTTGTGCGCGATGTGATTTTAAAGGCGCCGAGCTCCGACATGATGAACACGCTCGCCCGTAGCGTGCTGACGCTCTATTCTTACGACAACAATGCAAACGATATCAGCATTGATAACGTGCTGCGCCAGTGCCTGCAATTGATTGCATCCTTCCCCCTGCTGTCTGTTTACGGCTATCATGCCTATAATTATTATCACAACGGCGAAAGCCTCTTCATCCACAACCCGCTGCCAGAGCTCTCCACAGCGGAGAACATCCTGCGCATCCTGCGCCCGGACAGCAGCTATACGGAGCTGGAAGCCAAGATTCTCGACCTTGCCCTTGTGCTCCATGCGGAGCACGGCGGAGGCAACAACTCCACCTTCACCACGCATGTCGTCTCCTCCTCCGGGACGGACACCTATTCCACCATTGCCGCTTCCCTCGGCTCGCTCAAGGGGCCAAAGCACGGCGGTGCGAATATCAAGGTTGTCCAGATGTTTGAGGATATGAAGCGCAATATTGCAAATTGGAAAGATGAGGATGAGGTGGCCGAATACCTCAAAAAGCTTCTGCACAAAGATGCCTTTGACCGCGCCGGCTTGATTTACGGAATGGGGCATGCGGTTTATTCCCTTTCCGACCCGCGCGCCAATATCTTTAAGGGCTTTGTGGAGCGGTTGTCTGAGGAAAAGGGCCGCACGGATGAATATGAGCTCTATTCCACCGTTGCGAAGCTTGCCCCGCAGATCATTGCCGAAGAGCGCAAAATCTATAAGGGCGTCAGCGCGAATATCGATTTTTACAGCGGCTTTGTCTACAGCATGCTTGATCTGCCGATGGAGCTTTACACGCCGATCTTCGCCATCTCCCGCATTGCGGGCTGGAGCGCGCACCGCATTGAGGAGCTCATCAACGCCGGGAAGATCATCCGCCCGGCCTACCGCAACGTAGCGGCCCGCAGGCCCTATATTGCGCTTTCCGATCGTTAAATCAAATGAATCCATTGCCTGAAAATCTGATAGGATGCCTGCCATCCGCATGGTTTTCAGGCTTTTTTCTATCTATCATGAAATGGAGGTAGCCCCTGATGAAAAACAGCACCCGTTACCTGCTCTCCCACCTCACAACAAGGCTCGGCATTGCCGCTCTTTACTCCTCCATGCACCTGCATCCGGCGGGATGCGAAATGCCGCCGGCAGATAAGCGCATCCCCGCCGCCTGTGTTTCCAGCATCCATCTGGAAGCTGCGCAGGGGTTTCTTTCCGCAAAAGGGATCGGGGGATGGCGCTCCGCCGGGAAAGGCGTTTCTGAAATGACCTTTGCCTTCCCGGAAACAACGCGCGTCAACACCCTTGTGCTGCGCGAAGCGGGCAGCCACATTCGCCATTTCGCCCTGGAGTGCTGGAAAGATGGCGCATGGCGCCGCTTTTATGAGAGCGATAAGGTGGAGCGCTACCGCTACTGCTCCTTCCCGGCGCAGCAATCCACCAAATACCGCCTGCTGATCTTGGAAACTTGGGGCGCCGCCAAGGTGACGGAGTGTTCCTTTTATGATCGATCCAAACAGCATCGGGAGCAGCCCTTCCGCGTGAGCGCCTACATGCGCTTTGATACAGAGGAATTCCTCGCTTTGACCCAGGAGGAACGCGACGCATTTTCTCACCATTTTGAAACGGTCAACGAGGTGATCCTCTTTGATACACTGAAATGGTCAAGGGACGGCGCCGTATGGTTTAACTACCGCGACGATTCGCAGACAAACGAGGAGGCCAAACAAATCTGGTTTCAGCGCGCCGCCGAGGCCCGCAAAGTGATTGAAAAAAGCGGCCGCCCGGTGAAAGTGCTCGCCTCCTTCTTCCAGCCCGGTGAGGGCACGGTGGAATCCCTGGAAAACCATATGGAAACGCTTATCGAAACGCTGGCCGCCTTTCTCCGGGAGGCGGAGCTAGACGGCATTGAATTCGACTGGGAGTTCCCCAAAGGCAAAAAGGAATGGGCGCTGTTCAGCAAATTCCTTGTGAACTTGAAGCAACGGCTCATGCAGGATGGTAAAATCCTGGCAGTCGCGCTGGCGGATTGGGGCGTTCACCTCTCTCCTGAGGCGGTGCGGGCGATCGACCAGCTCTCTTACATGGCATACGACATCACAGATTTAAACGGCTATCATTCCTCCTTTGGCCGCGCCGCAGTGCGCGCAGTGGAATATGCAGAGAAATGCGGCTTCCGGCGCGAGCAGATCAACCTGGGCCTCCCCTACTATGGCCGCCCGACCTACAAGGGAGAGTATTGGCCCCTCTGGAAAGACGCCCAAGTGGGCTATTGGCAGAATTATGCGCCGCAAATCACTTTTGATGGCATCGAAATGGATGCTTACTATAACTGTCCCGGCATGGTGGCGGATAAAACGGCCTTTGCCTTGCAGATGGGGCTGGGCGGCATGATGATCTTCCCGCTGAACGCCGACCGCCCGCATGGCGACCCGCTCTGCCTGACGGATGCGATCCACCGCACGATCGAGGACCGGGTAGAATAAACGAACTAGGAGCTAAAAAAGCGATGCACATTGAAATACGGCAGAACATCCCCGCCTATCTGGCGGATTTAAAAAAATGGCTGACGGAAACCCAGGACGTTCCCCTGGAAGCGATGGGCGATTTTTTCACGGCGCGGGTATCCACCTATGAAGTACATATGGCGCGCTGGGACGAGGCCTATCAAGCCATGGCAAAACGCATCCCGGAAAATTGCGGCTTCCTGCTCGATCTCGGCTGTGGCACAGGGCTGGAGCTGGATGACATTTTGAAGCGTTTCCCCAGCCTGCGTGTAACCGGAATTGACCTGTGCGAGCCCATGCTCGCGGTGCTCCGGCAAAAGCACCCGAGCGAGTTGCTCACTTTGCGCTGTGAGGATTATCTTGAGGCGGAGCTCGGCACAAGGGCATACGATGCCGCAATCTCCTTTGAAAGCCTGCACCACTTCCAGCCCGCGAAAAAGGAAGGGCTGTTCCGAAAGCTGCACCAGGCACTAAAGCCGGGCGGCCTGTATCTGGAATGCGACTACATCGCCTGCTGCGCGGAGGAAGAAACGCTGCTCCGGGAAGTTTGCGCGCAGAAACGCGCGCGGGACGGCATCTCGGAGGGGCAGTTCGTGCACTTTGACACGCCGCTGACGCTGGAGCATGAAACAGAGCTGCTCAAACGAGCCGGGTTCGAGGCAGTGGAATCATTGGCCTGCTTTGACGGGGCGACGCTGATCCAAGCAAGAAAAGCGGAATAAACATGATCCCGCTTGATCGGATAAAACGACAACCGCGCCGCAAAATGCTTTTCTTTGCATTTTGCGGCGCGGTTTTTTTGTTTGTGTCCAAAGGACTTGCCGCACTCAAAAATTGGTTTTGTCTCACTTTCAAAACCGACAGATCAAATAAAAGGTTCCATCGTAGGGATGAACTTCGTCCGCCTGCGTTGAGCACTTCCACAATCGGATCGCGGCAATCCCCGTTCACACCTTTAATCCATCCGCACCGGCACGCCACGCCCGTCCAGATACGCCTTCAACTCCATAATCGGGATTTCATTGAAGTGAAACAGCGATGCGGCCAGCACCGCATCCGCTTTCCCCTGCGTGAACGCATCATAAAAATGCGCCTTTGCCCCCGCGCCGCCGGATGCGATCACCGGGATGCCGATCCGCTCCGATACCGCGCGCGTCAGCGCCAGGTCATAGCCCTGCTTCTGGCCGTCGCAATCCATGCTGGTCAAAAGAATTTCGCCCGCGCCGCGCCGCTCGGCCTCCACAGCCCACGCGACCGCGTCGATCCCTGTCGGAATCCTGCCGCCATTGAGATAAACCTCCCAGCCGCCCGCAGCGCGCCGTTTTGCATCAATCGCGCACACAACGCACTGGCTGCCGAATTTATAGGCCGCGTCGCTGATGAGCTGCGGGTTGCGCACCGCCGCGGAATTAACGCTGATTTTATCCGCGCCCGCCCGCAGAAGCTGCGTGAAATCCTCCACGCTCGAAATGCCGCCGCCAACCGTGAAGGGGATAAAAATGGAATTCGCCACGCGCGTGACGATCTCCACCATGGTGCCCCGCCCCTCATGGGTTGCGGTGATATCGAGCAGCACCAGCTCATCCGCGCCCTTTTGATCGTAGGCGACCGCGCATTCGACCGGATCGCCCGCGTCGCGGAGGTTGACAAAGCTCACGCCTTTGACGACCCGCCCGTTTTTCACATCCAGGCAGGGAATAATCCGCTTTGCATACATTAGCCTCTCTCCTCCCCCGCCATGGCGGCAAAGTTGCGCAGGATTTGCAGGCCGACCCGGCCGCTCTTTTCCGGATGGAACTGGGTGGCGCAAAGGCCCCCCCTTTGAACCGCCGCGTCAATCGATACGCCGTATTCCGTGCGCGCCGCTACCTCGGAAGCATCCGCCGCCTGCAAATAGTAGGAATGGACAAAATAAACGTAAGCGCCCTGCGGGACCCCTCGGAAGATGCCTTCCGGCTGGGTAATGGCAAGGGAATTCCAGCCGATATGCGGCACCTTCAGCCCGCCCTTCTGCGGAATACGCAAAATGTTACCCCGTAATACGCCAAGCCCCGCCACGCCGAGGGATTCCTCAGAAGCCTCAAACAGCAGCTGAAGCCCCAGGCAAATGCCCAAAAACGGCTTGCCGCTTTGCGCCGCCGCTATCACCGTATCCGTCAGGCCGCTGGCGCGCATGGAATCCATCGCATCCGCAAATGAGCCAACGCCCGGCAGGATCACCGCATCCGCCGCGCGGATCGCCTCGGCGTCCTTGGTGATCACCGATGGCGCGCCGATGAAGTCCAGCGCCTTTTTCACGCTTTGCAGGTTGCCAGCTCCATAATCGACAATAGCAATCGTTTTTTTCAATCCTCCCACCCCTTTGCTGATATGCGTAATATTTTAACATGATATCAGAGAAAAGTGAAGGGGAAGCGCACTCTTTCTGATGAAAAATCCAACAAACCTGCTTTATGGAGGCGACTGTTTCTCCCCCATAAGGCCGGTTGATTTTTGAAATAAGCCGGAATCCCAATCCACTGCAGGGTTTTGACTACCCCAGTGCAATATCCAGCACCATCATCACGGCAAAGCCCAGCATCGCGCCCGCCGTACCAGCATGGCTGTGCTCGCCCATATGCATCTCCGGCACCAGCTCCTCTACCACCACATAGATCATCGCGCCAGCGGCAAACGACAGAGTGAACGGCATAATCGGGGCGATTAAAATGGCAAGCAGAGCGCCGAATACACCCGCCACAGGCTCCACCACGCCGGATAATCCCCCGTAGAGGAAGGCTTTGCCCTTTGACACACCCTCTTTTTGCAGCGGCAGGGAAATGGCCGCCCCTTCCGGCACATTTTGCAGCGCCATGCCAAGGCTCAGCGCCATCGCGCCCGCCAGCGTAGCGTGCCCGCCCTCTGCCGCGGCGGCAAAGGAAAGGCCGACTGCTAGACCCTCCGGGATATTATGAAGCGTAACGGCCAGCACAAGCATTGTCGTACGCTTGAGCGAGCTTTTCATACCCTCGGGCTTTTCCGCCCCAACGTGCAGATGAGGCAGCAACCGGTCAAGCAAAAACAGAAACACGCCGCCGGCAAGAAATCCGGCAACAGCAGGCAGCCATTCGTTTTTCCCCTGCTCGCGCGCCATATCGATCGCGGGGATCAAAAGCGACCAGACGGATGCGGCAATCATCACGCCGGCCGCAAAACCGAGGAACGCCTTATGCGTGTTGATAGACGCCTCTTTTTTCACAAAAAAGACCATTGCCGCTCCGGCAACCGTTGCCAGGAAGGTAAAGCTCGTGCCTAACAGGGCAAGAACAACGGGATGTTCCATAGAAATGACCACTCCTTTCTGACCGCTGTGGAATTGTGCCGATTTCGAGAAAGTCGGATTTCCGCCTTTGGCAGGAAAGGTACGAAAGGCACAAAATCCACAAAGCCCTACTCTAAATCTCATTGGTCAGCAATATTCTTTACGATAAAAAGCATACCATACTTCCGCATCAGCTGCAATCCCAATCAAAAAAGCAGGAGCCTCTGCCAAATCAATCGTTAAGCAGCGGCTCCTGTAAAAGGGAGTGGGATGAAAATAGAATAAATCGAACGTTAGGAAACCTTCATGCGAAGGCGGAGCTTATCGCTGATCATAGCGATAAATTCACTGTTTGTGGGCTTGCCGCGCGTATTCTGGATGGTATAGCCGAAGTAGGAGCTCAGCACATCCACATCGCCGCGATCCCACGCCACCTCAATAGCATGGCGAATCGCACGCTCCACGCGGGAAGGAGTGGTTTTAAAGGTTTTGGCAACAGTCGGATAGAGCAGCTTTGTCACAGAATTCATCATCTCACTGTCGTTGATCGAAAGAATAATCGCTTCCCGCAGATATTGATAGCCTTTTATATGCGCGGGTACGCCAATTTGGTGCATGATTTCTGATACCACAACTTCCAGGTTCCCCTGCACATCGCTTGAAACTTTGCGTATGTTCTCCTGACCGGCTGTGTTCCAGCCGGTCAGTTGAGAAATCCGTTCTGCCAAGATGTCAAGATCAAAGGGTTTGAGAAAATAGTAATCTGCTCCGGCTGCCAAAACCTCCTGCTCAAACCGGGCATTATCCACACTGGATGTCAGCATAATGAGCGGGCGTTTACTCAACTTGAGCTCTGGCAACGCTTTCATCACACCGAGCGCATCCACATGGGGCATAAACATATCCATCAGCAACACATCCGGTGTGTGAATGGGCAGCCGAGAGATCACTTCCGAGCCATCTTTGGGTACGAGCGTTACCTCATAGCCATAGGAGCGCAGCACATTAGCGCAAGTCTGTCCATATTCGCTTCCCTCTTCTGCGAGCATTACTTTCATTGGTTTTTCCATGTTTTATCTACCTTCCTTTCATCTTCTACCATATATTAACAAGTTTGTATTTCAAAGTCAAGAGAAAACGCAAAAATAATTGGTAAAACATGGAAAATAATTTTTGCTCGCATCTTTTGCGGTTTTAGAAGGGTTAGGAAGCCTGCTTTTCCTGCGTAGCCGCAACGTTTTCCGCGGTATGCAGCATGCTTTCTGCAAAAATACCATAGCCTTGCAGCGGATTGTTGACAAACACATGTGTGACTGCGCCGACCAGCATTCCATTCTGGATAATCGGGCTGCCGCTCATCCCCTGCACGATACCGCCTGTTTTTTCGATCAGCACTGAATCGGTCACTTCTACAATCATATTTTTGACCTGCGTGTCAGGCCCGGAATAAATTTTTGTAATTTCGACATCATAATACTGCGGCGCCTTTCCATCGACAGTGGAAATAATTTGTGCCGGGCCGGTTTTTACCTCTTGGCGCAGCGCAACGGGAATAGCCTTCCCGGACAGCGCGCTTCCCGCATTCATCACACCATATACACCCGTGTTGCCGTTGACTGCAAGCGAGCCCATCACGCGGTTTCCAAACACGCCGCATAATTCGCCAGCCGAGCCTTTTGCGCCTTTATAGCAGCCGTTAATATGCGCATCCACGATATCCCCCGCTAGCAAGGGCATTTCTTCCCCTGTATCCACATCGCAAATGGCATGCCCGAGCCCGGCAAACACTCTGCTTTCCGGCTCATAAAAGGTGAGTGTGCCAACGCCGGCAGAGCTGTCTCGAATCCAAAGTCCGGCGCGGAACTTGCCATCCGAAATGGAACAAGCCGGTTGAAATGTCACGTCCAGCTCCTGCGTTCCCCGGCGGATGTGCAATTTGAGCGCATGACCTGCGCAGCCTTTAAAAATCCGGGAAACATCTTCATTCCGGCTGACAGACTGACCGTCCATCGATACGATCACGTCGCCTTCTTTCAGCCCGGCCTCTTTTGCCGGATTGACGCTGCCCTCTTTGGTTTCCACCGAATCCATTCCAACAATCACAACGCCGTTGGTATAAAGCCGCAGGCCAAATGGCGTCCCACCCGGGATCACATAGCTGCGCTGCGTTACCGTAACATGAGAATTTTTGACAGGAAAGAGATTCAGCAGTTTTACCTCAACGTCATAGCCCTGCCCCTGAGTGGCCACATTGCTCTGCAAATGCAGCTGTGCTTGGGAGGCCTCATCCTCCGCCCTGGCAACGCATAGCTCTCCAACCCATGGTGAACGATCCTGCGCGACATAAAGTTCATCCGGCACCGTGCGCTCGGCAAAGCCAAGCATGCCAAAAATCACCGTCGCACAAACAAAGCCCAGAAGAGTCAATGCTTTGAAAAATTTTCGCATTATCCACCTCCATAGCGCGGCAAAATTCAAACTGCCGCCCTATTAATTTGCCTTGTTTGCCACCGTTTATTTGCGGTAATTTGATGACTTTTCGGGCGGAATTGGGGTGGAAAATAGGAAAAGCGCCGTGCGAACAACAGCGTTGTTTGATCAGCAGAAAATGGATCGAAACAGATAGTAAACCGCTTCATCAGAATATTAATGTTTAAAATTACTACGCATTATTGAAGCAAATCATCGAGTTTTTGAATTTGTTGAAATTTTCCCACTATTGACACGCTCAACATGTCAAATTAAGTCGGATTATACCATATACTTGTTTTATTGGCAAGTTATAAATGTCAAAAGAAAATGAATGGAGTGAGTATGTCATGTTCAAAAACAAGCATATCGACGGAAAATGTAATCGTTGTGGGAAACAGATTGCGAAACTTCGTAAGCAATTGCCTGATAAAACTTCACAGAGAATTCTGGCCGAGCGGATGCAGGAAAAGGGAATTGACATGGACAAAAATGCGATTCAACGCATCGAGCATGGGGATCGCTTCGTTACAGATATCGAACTGGCGGCCTTTGCGGATTTTTTTGGCGTTTCTTCAGATGTGCTGCTATCCAAAATAGAATCGGATCAATAGAAATGCTTTCCCTAAATTTGACATACTAAAAGTGTCATAAAATACTTATATATATAATATAATTACGATATCTCTTAATATTGTTTAAAAAATGAGGTGTCTCAGCTATGGCGCAGGAAAAATCACCTATGGAAAGCCGTAATCTCTGCGGAAAAAACATTGCGAAATTCAGAAATCTGCTCGCAGGTTCACCCTCTCAGGAAAAGCTGGCCGCTAAAATGCAGCTGGAAGGGCTCAACATCAATAAAAACGCCATTCAGCGCATTGAATGCGGTAAGCGGATGGTGAAAGACATTGAACTGGATGTTTTCGCAAAAATCTTTCACGTCAGCGTTGATGAATTGATGTATGGCCCGAAAGAAGATACATAATGATAGGCCAGGCAGCGCGCTGCCTGGCCTATCTTGTTACCGCATCAAAAATGTGTGTTATTTCAATATTGCTTTGCGCTGTAACCCCCTGGCGCATATCCCACAAGCCGCGCAGCAGATCAGCAGGAACAGCATGCCAAGAAATGGATTCGCTCCGTTTTGCAGCCCGAATACCGCTTTCAGCGCTGCCAAGAGGGCCTGAGAAATCCGCCCCTGAAACAGCTCGGCATCCATGAGCGGCAGCACCAGGGCAAGCAGCACCGGCACGCTGACCGATACCAGCACCTTGAGCCTGGATCCCATCCGGTAATACAGCGTGGTGATCAGATACCCCAGCAGCAAGGCGAACAGATACAGGCAGAACAGCCAGCCGATTTGGAGCAGAAAACCGGTGAAGCCAGCCTCCATCGCCCTGCCATAGATCAGGCCAAGGATTCCCTGATAGGAGAAAAGGGCGGAGAATAAGGCAGTCATCAAAGAATCCACAAACGCCATCAGGAGCGCAACCGGTAAAAACGCAATACAAGTGGCGGAAAACTGCGTTTTTCTGGATACGCCGTTTTGCAGGAGAAAGCAGAAATCCTCCTTAAAGGCATTCAGCCCGCATACGAACAGGAAAATCACGCTGGCACCATTGACAGAGCTCACCTTCTCCCCTGCCACTTGAACCTCCATGAGCGTATACACCAGAAGTGAAACCAGCAAAACAATACCATAAAAAATCAGAAGTGGGTTGCGATAGCTATGCAGCAGATACCGCACCGCCGCTTTCCGTTTCATCTATAAGCCCTCCTTTATGCGTTTGTGAGCTGGATAAACAGCTTCTGAAGATCGAGCCGTGTGATTTCCAGCCCCTGCGGAAGCTGATCGGGCCTGCTGCCCAGAAGATAGGCCGTTTTCAGCCCGCCGAGCGTGTCGCAGCCAATTGGATACCGGCCCTGGAGGAACTGATCTACCGCTGCCGCCGCCCCCGTTACGGTATAGCCGGCTTCCAGCAGCGTTTCCACCGGCTCATCCCGCAGGATTTCGCCCTGCTTGATGATGACAATGTGCTCGATTACGTGCGCGACCTCCTCAATGAGATGCGTAGCAAGGAGAATCGTTTTCGGCTTTTCTCCATAGGATTCCAGCAGCAGCTTATAAAACAGCTCCCTGTGGTTTGCGTCGAGCCCCAGAACCGGCTCGTCAAAGAGCAGGTATGGCACATCGAGCGAGAGCGCAAGGATGATTTTAAAAATCGACTTGTAGCCGGTGGAAAGGGTGACGGCCTTCTTCCGAATATCCAGCCCGAACTGCTGTGCGAGCATGAGGGCCTTCTCCTCCTGAAAGCCGGGATAGAAGGCTTTGCTCCAGCGGAATGCATCCTTCACCCGCATCGCCTCCGGGTAGAGGTTTTCTTCACTCATCAGGTAGAGCTTCGCCTGCGCCCCGTCGTTTTCCCGGGCCGGAAGCCCATCGATTGTCACCTCGCCCTGATCCGGAAAAATCCGGTTGGAGATAATTTTCAACAACGTCGATTTCCCCGCCCCGTTGCGGCCAAGCAGGCCGTAAATCCGGTTTTCCCCAAAGGATACGGTAACGTCGCGCAGAGCGGCCACCTCGCCGTAGGCCTTTTTCACGCCTTTTACTTCGATTGCCTGCATTCTGTAAACCCTCTTTCTATCATTGAACTGGCCTCCTCCCGGCTGATGCCCAGCCGGACTGCCTCTTGCGCCAACGGCAGCGCATGGGCGCGGTAAAACTGCTCCCGGCGTTTCTCCCGCAATTGCTGGATTGCCCCTGTGCTCACAAACATCCCAACGCCGCGCTTTTTATGCAGGATGCCCGCCTCAACAAGCTGATTTACGCCCTTGAGTGCCGTTGCGGGGTTGATTTGATAACGCACGGATATTTCCGTGGTGGAGGGAACCTGCTCTCCCTCCGGGAAGGCGCCGGTAAGGATTGCATCCTCCAGCATCTCGGCGATCTGCAAAAAGATCGGCCGGTCTTCCTGAAATCCGCCTGGCATGCACCCACTTCCCTTGCTCATGATTAGTTAATTGCTTGACTAATTAACTAATCACATGATAAACGAGATTGATTTGGTTGTCAAGGGAGATTTGAAAATTATGAATCAAACTCACTTTTTTAAATAACACTTGACTTTATGTGTCTACAACTATACAATATTTGTGGCAGCAAAAAGGGAGGTGAAATCATGGCTCCCAAAAAAGCAGGCCGTCCCCCCTCAGACAATCCCAAAGACAAAACGCTAAGGGTTCGTGTGGACGATCATACATTAGAAAAAATTGATCAGTGCACACAGGCGCTCCACACCACCCGTTCCGATATTGTCCGACAGGGGATCGACAAGGTTTATGACGACCTCAAAAAATGAAAGGAAGCGGCTCCACAACCCGTCAAAGCTGTAGCCGCTTCCAGTACCGCCAATGCCAAAGGCATTTTCAGCATAACTATCATATCATATGATGGAGAAGATCGAGGAAAAACTCGGTGCAGACCGTGCCCTCCTTCGTCCCATGGAGGAGGCGCTCAACGCCATGGGCGGCATGGAATACGCCTGGATGACCCGCCAGGCCTTTCGGGACTGCATGTATCTCCTGCGCTATATGGATGCCTTTTCCCTCCCGGATTGGGAGGTGGAAGCCCGCGCATGAGCCATCATCGATTGCCTTCATGCGAAATCAAAACGGGGGACTGCAACCAAATTGGCTGCAGCCCCTCATTTTTTCTGCAAAAGATTATTTTGCCTCCGTGCGGTAATTCGCCACGCGCTGCTCCAGCGTTCTTTCCATCGCCAGCGTCAGGGAATTCGGATGATCCATCGGCAGATCACAGTCCATGTGGAAGATCATCATGCCGCCGATGCCAAGGCTGACGGCATAGGCCGTTTTATCCGCCACCATGGAGGGGCTGTTATAATAATCGTCAATCACAACCGGGTTACCGTTTTCATCTGTATAATTGCCGGGGAAGACATTCTTCCAATAGGCGTCCGGCTCATTGGCTACCTGGCTCCAGGAGGGCCAGTAAGCACCGCGGTCTACCGGACGGCCATAATACGGCAGGCCGAGGTTAAACTGCTCGCGGGGATATTGCAGGCCATTGAAATAGCGCATCGGATTGTATGCGCCCGTCATGAAGGTGGAATGGCAGCCGTCTTCATCAAACAGGTCATAGGCCATCACATGCACCTCATCAATAGCGCGCATGGCGCTGCGGCTGAAGCCGACGCCCCAGCTGGCAAGGGCGACGCCGATGGTCACACTGTCGCCAAATTCATGCTCAAAGGCCTTGTCGAGCTTTTTGATGAATTGGCTGTAAACCTTCCATTGTGCATTCTGATCCGGGTATTCCCAGTCAAAATCCACACCGTCCAAGCCATATTCCTTCACAAAAGCTACGATATTTTCCACTAGCGTATCCATATGATCCGTGAGGGATTGTGCCGTCACCTCGTTATTGCCCGGGCAAAGGATCGTGGCTGTGATGCGCACGTCCGTTTTGAGATCGCGCACATCAAAAATCTCATGCAGCGCCGCAATCTCACGGCGGAAATCATCCGCGCCGTCACGGATATGGATGCCGCCTTCCGTCGTCCAGTCCACACCGTTGAAGAGAATGACCTCGTTAATCACCTCAAAATAGCGGGAGTAGGTTTTCATCGCCTGATAGGCTTCCCTGTATTGCGCGCTGTTTTCGCCGTAAGCCGCCTTCATCTCGCGCACCTTGTCCGTAATCTTCCAGGACTTATTGAAATCAATGCGTTTGTAGGCCGCGATGCGCAGAGGCTCATCAAGCTCTTTCGGCGCGATGTTATAAATCTCCATCTCCTGCAAGCGGAAAGTACCCGCCTGCTCGCGCACGACAAGGCGCACCCGCTGCGTGGTGACCGGGTCAAAGGTGCAGAAACGGTAGGTTTCAATGCGGTCGCTCTTGAAGAAATCGACCCATTCGCCGTTTTCATACGTTTGCAGGGCAAATGATTTCACGCTGGTGGTCAATTCGCGCAGCACCACCGTATTGAAGGTGACCGCCTCCGGGAACCGCAGCTCCACATAGGCGTTTTCCTTCTGACCGGAGGACCAGTAGGTTTCAATCTTGCCGTCCGTCAGGTATTTCGCATCCGCAATAGCGGAACCGCTCTGCTCCGCAATGACCGCCTGCGGCACAAGATTCGGCTCCTCGATCACATTTTTCATCGGGTTGACGCTCACGCCAAACAGCCCAAGCAGGAACTGCACCGAGGCGATGATGAGCGCGACCACGCGCCGGATCATCAGATAAAGCTTCATTTTTTACAAACATCCTCCTCTTTTACAGGCAAGCGGCTGATGCTCAAGCCGTTTGCCCTCCCTTATAAAAGCAAGGGCGGTTAATCACCCCTCTGCCCCATCACGATCTCCAAAAGCTGCTCCGGGGTATCCACAAGAAAATCGGCTCCAGCCTCCTCCAGCACACTTCTGCTGCGAAAGCCCCAGGTAACGCCGATGCAGGGCAGGCCGGCATTGTGGGCTGTTTGCACATCCACATCCGAATCCCCGGCGTAGATCGCGCCTTCCGCCCCGCTGCCGAGCAGGCGCAGCGCTTCCAGCACACTGTCCGGCGCGGGTTTGCGGCGCACGCCCGTGCGCTCCCCAATGGAAACCCCCACCAGCCCCCCGAAATGCGTATCAGAAAGCTGTTTGACCGCGCCATCGTATTTATTGGAGACGACGGCGCATGAAACGCCGCCCTCCCGCAGGGCCTCCAGCAACGGTAAAATGCCGTTGTAAGGCTTTGTTTTGCAGCACATCAGCTTGCTATACTGCTCCTTAAAGAGGGCAAAGCAGCGTTCCACCGCCGCTTCCTCCGTTCCCTTGGGGACGGCCCGCTCGATGAGCAGGCGCACGCCGTTGCCAACAAAACTGCGCACCTCCTCCCGATCGCGTGGCGGATACCCGCACGCACGCAGGGCGGCGTTTGTTGCATCGGCCAGGTCATCCAGTGTATCGAGCAGCGTTCCATCCAAATCAAAAACCACAGTATGGTAATGCATGCAGAACCGTCATCCTTTATATCATCTGTTTAAAATTCGCCTTCCAGAAGCGTTCCATCCGTAATGTCAAAACGCAGGTGCTTCTCTGCGCCATCCTCCAGGAAGCGGACTTCTACAACATCCTTTTTCACGTATTCCGCGCTCAGCACCTTGGTGTCGCTTGCCTTGAGCGTATCCTGGAACACGGCCATCTGCTCCGCGTCATAGCGGTCTACATTATCGGAGATGAAGAGCAGGTTGCCGAAGATCTTATTGACCTTTGCAATAATTTTCCGCTGGGTCATATTGAGCTGCATATTGTATTCGCGCAGCAGGAATACGTCAGGATCGTTGCAGAAGGCACGCCCATCGAGCTGACGGCGGAAAATGGTGTTGTTAACGGCGTTTTTCGTTGTTGCATCCTCACGGTGGGTCAGGTAGCCGTGCAGGGTAGGCTTCCAATTGAGGCACACATCCGCGCCGATGCGGCAAAAATCCACCTTGCCATAGCAGGGCGCGAGCGGCACGCCGCAGCCGAGAATGAGCTTGTCGCCCACACAGTCGCGGATAAAATCCATCGCCTCGCACATCAGCTGGCCGCGGGATTTGTTATACTGCGGCAGAATGCACGCGGCATAGAGGAAATCGAGCTTCACCATGTCGTAACCCCACTCGTTGAGGATCACATCAAAGCAATTGCGGATATACTGCGCCGCCTCCGGATGATTAAAATCAATGGCATAGAAACCGCCCCAGTTGAGGCCCGCAACGACAGGCTTGCCCTTTTCATTTTTGATGAGCCACTCCGGGTGCTTCTCCGCGATGGTCGAGTGATATTCGCAGCCAAAGGGCGCAAGCCACAGGCCAGCGAGCATGCCCTTCCCGTGAATCTGATCGGCGATTTCTTTCATGCCATTGGGGAATTTCTCCGGATCAGTGCTCAGCCAGTCGCCCACAGCCGTTTGGTAGCCGTCGTCGATTTGGAAGATATCGATCTGCTCTGGCACCTTCGCCAGCGCTTCCAGATCATCCGTCACGATTTTTTCATTGATATTCGGATAATAATTATACCAGGTGGTGTAGCCGCACTTATGCTGCACGCGGGGCTTCGGGATTTCCATGAGCTGGAAGTAGCGGTCGAACACTTGGTCAAACCCGCCGCGCAGGTGGACGATATCCACCGCGTCATACGGCTGCTCCATCACAACGCCCTCCAGATCCTTCTCCACGATGAGGAGGTTGCGGTTACAGTCGAAATTGAATACCGTATAGCCGCTGCGCTCCGTGATGGAGCCGAACAGATCAACCGTTTCCCCATTGCGCACATAGGAGTAGGAGTAGCCGTGGAACACGCCACTCGTCTTCGGATATACATGGAAGGTGTAGTCGCCGGATTTATCCAGGCTCATTTCTTTGATCCAGGGCTTGCTCAAAGGGCTTAAATGAGTCATGCGATCCGTGACGAAATATTCCTTGCTGTCCGTCCAGGACTGATAGCCGTTGACGAACACGCGGCTGTCCGGCTGATACGGGTAGCGGAACACCATCTCAAACTGCGTAAAGGATACGGGCTCCTTTGGAAGAATCCGGACGCGCACACGCCCTTTGTCATATTGCGTCATGAGGGAAAAATGCTCCGTTTCAAACGGCTGCTGCTCCTGTGCTTTTCCACATGTACGGTGCAATTGGCCGTCGGCGATATAGGTGAGCTGAAACCTGCATTCCTTCATTGTGTAATCTCCTGTCTGGTTTATTCTACGATAGGCCCACATCCGTAGACATCGCCTATTTTAGTATCTCTATTATACCTTTTTTTCCCGCCATGTAAAGCGTAATTCCACTGCAAAATATTGAATCTTTTCTGATATTCGATTGAAAAACCGAAAGAATTCTTTTATAATAAAAACGAAGGGCAGGGTTCCCCTTTCCTTCCAGCTGATAAGGAGGAATTGCAAATGGACAATATGGAAAGCAGAGCATTCGTCATCAAATCCGAGTCCAACCCGCGCATCCAGATTGAAGCGGTTCCAGGTCATTTTGTCACCAGCCATTCCCACATCAATTATTACCTGAATATCACCAAGGTCAAGCATGAGCATGCCATGGCCCGTGACGCCGCGGCCCAGCTTGCCGCCCCCTACCTCCAGTTTGAAATCATTGATACGATCGTCTGCATGGAAGGCAGCGAAATCCTCGGCGCATTTTTGGCCCGTGAGCTGACTAAATCGGGCATGCGCTCCATCAATCAGGGAAGCAGCCTGTTTGTGATTTCGCCGGAATACGATGCAAACGGGCAGATGTTTTTCCGGGAGAACCTTCAGCCCATGGTTGCGGATAAAAGCGTTTTGCTGCTGATTTCCACGGTATCGACCGGCAAAACCATCCGCCGCGCGCTGGATTGCATCCGCTATTTCGGCGGGCGCACCTGCGGCATCGCGGCCGTGTTCAGCGCAATCCCCACGGTGGAGGAGATTGAAATTCAATCGCTCTTCTCCGCAAGGGACCTGCCGGATTATGCCTCCTTTTCGGCGGGCGACTGCCCGGACTGCAAAGCGCACCGGCCGATTGACGCTATGGTCAACAGCTTTGGGTATTCCAAACTATAGCATTGTGAAATAGCTGTGATCCTTGTAAAAACGCTGGATCGCTTTTATGATCTACTTTTCGTGAAACTGGCTTGCAACGCAAAATCCCCTCACTCGTTTGTGAGGGGATTTTTTGGATGCCCTTTCTCTCCGGCCACGCTGCCCGGTCACAGCAGCCCCGCCTCCCGCGCCTTTTGCAGCAAAACCGGCGTGATCTCCGGGTAGGTAAGGTCCGGCGGCAATTGATGAAAAAAAGCGACTTCCGCCATCTCGCTCTCTGGCAATGCGCCGATCTCATCAATTTCGGCGATGAATACCACCCCGTTTCCCCACAAGGTTCCATCGCCTGCCCGGTAATCGAAGGCCGGAGAAAGCAGGTATTTCACAGCGCCTGATTCTTCATATAATTCCCGCCCGGCTGCTTCTATGGGGGATTCCCCGCCCTCAATGTGGCCGCCCTGCGTTTCCCATGTGGAACGGTTTTTATGGCGGCTTAGCATAAGCTTTCCATGATAGACGGATAGGATCACAACAAACTGATAGGTTCCAAGCGTATGCAGGGGATATGTTTCACAACGCATCGTCCGCGCCGCCCTTTCTGTTCTCGATTGTTAAGAAAAAATCAGTTTAAAATTATTACACTTCGCCATCGAAAAATATTCCCCATCCGCCACGATAATGTGATCGTAAAGCACAATGTCCATGGATCGCAGCAGCCGCGCCAGCACGCGCGTTGTTTCCACATCCGTCGTAGACGGCACCGCCACGCCGTTGGGATGGTTATGCCCCAGCACCACGCAGGATGCATTATGGCGCAGTGCCGCTTCTACGATCCGTCGGTTGCTGATATCCACCATTGACTGCGTCCCTTCAGAAATGGACGCGCAGTGCAGCACCCGTCCCTGATTATCCATGCAGAGGAGTAAAACCCGCTCCACCGTCACGCCGTTGAATTTGGAGACAAACAGTTCCCCGCATGCTTCAGAGGATATTGCATGCATGCCTCGCAGTGCACGATCCTCCAGATAACGGCGGTTGACGGCCGGAACGAGCTTAATTAATACGGCAGTATTCATCCCGACCCCTTCCACCTTCATCAAATCCTCCACAGAGGCGTCAAACACAGCGGAAAGGGAGCCAAAGGTATCGATCAGGCGATGCGCCGTTTCGTTGGTATCCTGCCGTGGAATGGAATAAAACAGCAAAAGCTCCAGCACATTGTGCGGCTCAAACTGCTCCATCCCCTCTTGCAGGAAACGCCGCTTGAGCCGATCTCGGTGGCCATCATGCATCCCTTTATCCATTTCCGGACACGTCCTTTCCGGCTGGTGGGGCAAGTGGGCTAGATGGGATGATCCGCATTCCGGCAATCCACGCTTTATCGCTCATTGAGCAATCCCCCCGGATTTTCATTTTTGGAAAATGCGCGTAAAACGCTTTGTTTGAATGAAGCCATTATAGCGTATTTCCAGCCTTTTGAAAAGCTATGGAATATGATATAATAGCTTCAAACTTCGTTTGAAGCATTGGAAAAATGCCTGTCGGCGCAAAACGCCTCCTGCCGCAAAGCGGCAACGCCATTTTTTACAGCAGAAATGTTTAAAGGACTTTAGTAGGCTAAGATCACTTTGATAGAAGGATGACGATTCTTGAAAACCTTTACTATTCAAAAAAACGATGCGAACCAGCGCCTGGATAAATACCTGACGAAATCCCTGCCGGGCCTGCCGCAATCCCTGCTCTATAAATATATCCGCAAAAAGCGCATCAAGGTAAACGGCAAGCGGGCGGAAATTGCAACCCGGCTGGAGGAAGGCGATGTGATCGACCTTTATATCAACGATGAATTTTTAATTCAGCCGGAAAAGCGATATGATTTCATGGGTGCTTCCCCGCGCCTCGATATCGTTTATGAAGATGAAAACCTACTGCTGCTCGATAAAAAAGCGGGCCTTCTCTGCCACCCGGACGACCATGAATATGTAGACACCCTCATCACCCGTGTCAAACGTTATCTCTATGAAAAGGGCGAGTTCGATCCTGCCAGCGAGCAATCCTTCACTCCGGCGCTCGTCAACCGCATTGACCGTAATACCGGCGGAATCGTCATCGCGGCCAAAAATGCCGCCACGTTGCGCGTATTGAATGCAAAAATGAAAGACCGGGAGCTTCATAAATATTACCTCTGCATCCTGATCGGCGCGTTAGAGGAGCCGGAGGGCACGCTGGAGGGCTACCTCTTCAAGGATGAAAAGAAAAACCGCGTTTATGTGCGCCGCCTGCCCTGCCCCGGCGCCAAAACGATCCGCACACGTTACCGGGCGCTCGGATACCACAACGGCTTAACGCTCGCCGAGGTAGATCTGCTGACCGGACGGACGCATCAGATCCGCGCCCATTTTGCCTCTATCGGCCATCCCCTGCTGGGCGATGGCAAATATGGCGTGAACACGCAAAATAAAAAATTTGGCGGCTATAAAAAACAATGCCTCTACTCCTACAAGCTCCAATTCGATTTTCAGACGGACGCGGAGCATCTCGCATATTTGGACGGACAAACCTTTACCGTGCAGAACGTATGGTTCCGCACGGCATTTGAGGAAGGCACACTGTAAGCGGACATACCAATGGCGGCATTTGCGGCTGCTAGGCCAGATTAGCCGCATCACACAATAAAGCATAACAAAAACCCCTCCCGGAATCAGCCGGAAGGGGTTTTCAGTTGAGAAAAAAGAGGGTTGCTTACGCTTCCTTCTTGCGGGTGCAGACGAACGCCGCAGCAGCCGCAACGGAGACAACGCCAAGCACCGCGATGCCGACAGCGGAATCACCCGTCTCCGGGATTTCTTCCGGCTCGGTCTCGGTCGGAGCTTCCGTCTCGGTCTCGGTCGGAGCTTCCGTGCTATCTTTCTCTACGGGAGCGATCGAGTAGATCTTCGCGATCAGCTGAGCAAGCTCGTTGTCCTGCAGGCCATTGAGGATAGCAGCGATATCGAAATCGCCGCCGCCGATGTTGCCAAGTGCGCCAAGGAGCGTATCCTTAATGCTGGAGATATCGACGTCGCTCAAGCCACCAAGCATGTCGGTCAGTGCGCTGATGTCGAAATCGCCGCCAGTGATGGAGCTGATATCGAAATCGCCCAGGCCGGACAGCTTCTCAGTGATCGCATTGAGATCAATGCCTGCACCTTCCAGAGCGCCAGCGATCTGATCGACCGGATCTTTCGTGTCGGCTGCAAACGCCGGAACGCACATTGCAAGGCAGAGAACCAGAGCAAGCGCTACGCTGAGAACTTTTTTCATGGTTGACATTCCCTTCTCTTTGAGTTATTTACAACGGCAATTGCCACTGTATTACTTCGTTATTATGCCACTAAAATAGCATAAAGTCAACTACAATTTGTATAACGGCATAATTTTATTACCAGGTAAAGTAAACGTCGTTGCCGACCACCTGGAACACCGGGGTCACCGTTGGCTGATTCTTATTATAATTGCTGCCCACATTCTGGAAGGTACGTCCCTGCGCATCCTTCTGCTTCTGCAGAGAATTGGCAAAGGCATTGCACATCTCTTTATCCTTGAGCGTGATGCGGGCGACCACATTCAGCTCCGAGCGGTCGGAAACATTATCCAGCATGCCGGGGTCAAACGCCGCGGCCCACCAATACAGGCTGCGAGGCATACGGAAAACGAATTTCCCCTTCCGGTAAAGAGAGGCTTCCATCACCAGAGAATTTTCATCCGTTGCACAGTCGTAAAACTCCACCGCACGGGAGAGAGGCTTGTGATAAACACCAATCTCACAGCCGATGGAAGGGCCGTACTGCCCCTTCCACATCTGCACCATCCAATCAAGGTTATCATAGCGGAATTTAATGCGCACCGTGTCAAAATCCATCGCTGCATAGGGCGCCATATTATCATATAGTTCGCAATAGCCGAGGCTGCGACGGAAATCCGTTGCGCCAATCGGGACGGGGTTGCCGTTTTCATCATACTCCACAAAGGGATTTTCTCCGTTGGTAACCGGGCCGGTCGCCTTCGTGGGCGGCACCTGCGTGGTAGTCGGCTTCTTCGTGGGGGAGGTCACACGCGGTTTCGTCGTTGTGGGCTTTGCCTCAGCCGTCGTCCCCTCCGGCACAGTGGGCTCGGTGCTTTCCTCCGAGGAAGAGGGCTCATCCGTTGAAACCTCGCCGACGGATTCGCTTGGCGCTGACACATCCGCCCCGATGCTATTATTGGGGGCTGTGGTTTCCGGCTCCTTTGAACCGCGCACTGCAAACACAATGCCTACGGCCACGGCAATGACAACGCATACAGCCGCCACGATCACAATGATCTTGGTTTTCTTCTTATCCATTGGTTTTCTCCTTTTCACGTGATGCCGGGAAAGGCCCGGCCTTTTGCCGCCTCACATACGCGGATTGAAGTGAGGTAATTGAGCCGAGAACTAGGGGTTCGAAGGCCAATGTTCTCCGAAGCTCTTGGAATCTTTGATTCCTTAGAGATTCGTGAGGCTAGTGAGGCTATTATACCAAACACGCGCACACCGCGTCAAGCAAAGCAACGGTCAAAACCGGCTGGCAAGCCCTTCCACACAGCGAAAACACGCTCATTCATCTACAATTCGCATGATTTCGTCCAGGTTCTTCCGTTTTTTCTCACGCAGGTGGTCATCTGCGGCATAACCCACGCTCAATACCAGCCGAATCCGCTTTAATTTAGGGATTTGGAGCAGCTCCTTCAGCTTTTTTTCATCCAGCCATCCCATAATGCAGGTGGAGAGCCCCTGTTCCACGGCGGCAAGGCAAATCTGCGCCGTGGCGAGCCCGATATCGATCTGTGCAAACTGCTGATCCTTAAATGCACCGCTGATTTTTGCCGTCATGGTCGCTTTTTCCTCAACCACTATGATGAATGCCGGGCACTTGTCCGTAAACCGGTTCATCCCCATCCCCTGCACGCATTTTGCAACCTGTGGGGATACTGCCGGGCTGTTCACTACAACAAAGCTCCAGGGCTGGCTGTTACAGGCGGAGGGCGCAACGCGCGCCGCCTCGATGCATTTGACGAGCTTATTGGTTTCCACCTTTTTTTGAGGGTCATAATTGCGGCAGCTCTCACGCCGCGCGATCAGGTCAAAAAAATCGGTCATATCAATATCCGTCCTTTCACAAATGAACATGCGCCTTGCTTACAATCCGGGCCTGTCACAACCGGCTTCATCGCCGGCCGCCGTGCTGCCATCCCAACAAAAATGCGCGAGATCCACCCGCCCATCCGGCAGGAAACGCACGCCCTCCCGCTGGAGCAATGCAATCTGCTCATTTTCCCCGCCGAAGGCAAAGGCGCTTGACACCTCGCCAAAGCGGTTTACCACGCGAAAGCATGGGATATGCGCTGGGTCTGGATTCACATGCAGGGCGTAGCCCACCACGCGAGACCAGCGGGGGTTGCCCGCGAGCGCGGCGATTTGGCCATAGGTCGCCACTTTCCCATACGGAATTTGTTTGACAACCGCATAAATGCGTTCAAAGCTGTTGGGCATATAGGGCCTCCCTTCTCATACGCGCGCTTCTCACGCCAAGCCGTGAAATGCGTTTCATACTTGAAGAGCACAAAACGCAGCTTGAAAGAGAAATTTTTCAAGCTTATCCTACCGCCTTCTCCAACAAAAAGCAAGCGATACAAGGCCTTCTCATAAAAAAACCGGGCGCCGGAGAAAAAATCCCGGCGCCCGGCTTTCGCAAAACAGGCTTGTTTTTACAGCTCTTTGATCGTGACGGACTCGATTACGACATCCTCCGCCGGCTTATCGTTCCTGCCGCAGGGGACGTTTGCAATCGCATCGACTACCTCCATGCCCTCATAAACTTGGCCGAATACCGTGTGGCGAAAATCAAGCCACGGGGTGCCGCCCTTGGTGCGGTAAGCCGACACAGCCCATGCGGGAAAAGCGCTCTCGCCGAGCGTTTCCATCTGGGCGAGCAGGTCATCGCTGACGGCGGGCGCCTGCACGATGAAAAACTGGCTGCCGTTGGTGCCGGGGCCCGCGTTCGCCATGGAAAGCGCACCGCGCAGGTTGTGGTAATCGGGGCTGAATTCATCCTCAAAGGGCTTGCCCCAGATGCTCTCCCCGCCCATGCCGGTGCCCGTCGGATCTCCGCCCTGAATCATAAAATCCGGGATGACACGGTGGAACACCAGGCCGTTGTAATAACCGTTTTTCGCATGGGTTGTAAAATTCTCGACCGCCTTCGGCGCAGCGTCCGGGAAGAGGAGGAGCTGAATGTCCCCCATGGTGGTTTTCATTGTGGCGGTGATATCCCCCGCCTGCGGTTTGCGAAGCTGTGATGCCATTGTGCATTTCTCTCCTTGTTCCCGCGATCGTCCGGCTCAGTCCTCTGCGTCCGCAAAATCGCGCTTTTTCTTCTGGATTACTTTATATGCGATCACGCCGGCGGCGACGACCGCCACTGCGCCAAGGCCGATATACAGCCAGGTATAATCCGTTTTCTGCTCCTGGCTGATTTCTCCGCTCTGGCTAGCCTTCAGCTCACTCCAGAGGTCGGTCATCAAGGTTAAAGTCTGCTGCGGCAGGTTGTAAAAATACTCGGTTTTTGGCATTCTATCCTGTGTCGGATAGAGGTATTCATTCCCCTTCAGCTCATAGTCCTCCCGGGCAAGCACCGCCGTATTCGGGGTGGCGTAGCCGAGGTAATTCGCATTCTCCACCGCGATATCCGGATCCAGCAGGAAGTTGATGTAAGCTTCCGCCGCCGCCTTGTTTTTGGCGTTTTTCGGGATGCAGATCGAATCGACGAAAATATTGACGCCCTCCTGCGGGTATACGAACGCGAGATCGGGGTTGTTGTCATACATCGTGATGAAATCGCCCGCGTAATAAGGCGCGATGGCCGCCTCGCCGTTTTCCATCTTGCGGAAGATGTCATCCATAACATACCCCTGGAGCACCGGCTTCTGTGCCTTGAGCTTTTCCGCAGCGGCCTTCCATTCGGCCTCATCCGTCGTATTGAACGATTGACCCAGCAGCTTCTGCGCAATGCCAAACGCGTCGCGCGGGTTGTCAAACATCAGGATTTTGCCCTTGTACTGCTCATCCCACATCACATTCCAGCTTGTGGGGGCCTCTTTCACCAGCTTGGTGTTATAGATCAGGCCGACCATGCCGACATTGTAGGGCACGGAATATTCATCCTTGGGGTCGAAATACAGGCCTTTATAGTTTGCGTCGATATACTTATAGTTAGGAATATTGGAGAAATCAATCTTCTGCAGCATATCCTCGGCTATCAGGCGCTGGATCATATAATCCGACGGAATGACGATATCGAAGCTCACGCCGTCGCTTTTGAGCTTTGCGTACATGTTTTCATTGGTGTCGTAATTGTTGTAGTTGACCTTGATGCCAGTGCGCTTGGTAAACTCCGCATTGACATCCATCGAGTCTTCCGAGCCATCGGAAATATACTCGCCCCAGTTATAAACGTTGATCGTCGTCCCGGCCAGGCTGGAGGTATCCGCCGCAGAAGCGGAAAACGCTGCGGGAAGCGCCGTGGAGCACACCATGGCCACGGCAAACAGGATTGCCATAAATTTTTTCAATTTTCAATCTCCTTTACAGCCATTTTTTTATTCATGCGCTTCTCGCCCTGCGCCTGCGCAACGTTATACAGGATCAGCAGCACGAGGATAGCGACAAAAATCAGGGTAAACAGCGCATAGATATCCGGCGTGACACGGCGCTTCGTCATCGAATAAATCCGCACGGGCAGCGTTTGGAAGGACGGGCCGTTTGTAAAATAGCTGATGATAAAATCATCCAGCGACATCGTGAAGGACATGACAAGCCCGGTGACGATGCCGGGCATGATGCCGGGCAAAACGACCTTAAAGAAGGAGCGCGCCGGCGTACAGCCCAGATCCTGTGCCGCCTCGGAGAGATGCGGATCCATCTGCCTGAGTTTTGGCAGGATCGACAGGATCACATACGGCAAGTTAAATGTGATGTGCGCAAACAGCAGCGTCCAGAAACCCAGCACATCCCTTGTGCCCAGCAGCTTGCCTGCAAACACAAACAAAAGCATCATGGAAATGCCCGTGACGATCTCCGGATTCATCATCGGGATATTGGTAACGGATAACACGCTCGATTTGAGCCACTTATTGCGCATGGTATCAATGCCGACCGCGGCCGCCGTGCCCAGCACCGTGGCCGCCAGCGAGGAGGCCACCGCCAGAATTAGGCTGTTATACAGCGCCTGGAGCGTTGCCTTATCCTGAAAGAGCGACTCATACCACCTCAGGGAAAAGCCGGCGAACAGGCTCGTGCTGTTGGTGGCGTTGAACGAGAAAAAAATCAGCACGAAAATCGGCGCATACAAAAACAGGAAGATCAGCGCCATGTAAATCTTTGATACAGTTTTCATACAAATGGTCCCCCCTTACTCAGAATCTGTGACGTTCAGCCGTGCAGTCAGGCCGGGCAGCGCGTGCTGCTTTATCAAAAGCAGCACGCCCGTTCTCAAATCACCATTGCCCCGGAATCCTGATCGGCGAACCGGTTCATAAACGCCATGCAGATGAGAATGAGCACCATCAGCACGAGCGAAAGCGCCGCGCCCAAATTATAATTATACGCCGTTTGAAACTGCATCTCGATGATATCTCCAATGAGGGAAAACGTGCCGCCGCCGAGCTTTTGAGAGATATAGAAGGTGCTCACGCACGGCACGAACACCATTGTGATGCCGGAAACGACGCCGGGCATGCTCAAGGGAAAAATCACCTTGCGCACAACGGCCGCCCGGTTTGCGCCCAGATCCTGCGCCGCCTCCACCATGCTCTTGTCGAGCTTGGACATCACGGAGTACAGCGGGAGGATCATATAGGGGATGAAGTTATAAACCATGCCCAAGATGACCGCGCCGCCCGTATTAATCATGTGCAGCGGGCCGATGCCAAAAAATCCGAGCACTGTGTTGATAAGCCCCGTATCCTCCAAAATCGTCATCCAGGAATAGGTGCGCAGCAGGAAGTTCATCCACATGGGCAGCATAACAAGCAAAATCATCGTGCTCTGCCGCTTTGCCCCGGATTGGGATAGGAGATAGGCAAATGGATAGGAGAGCAGCAGGCAGATCACCGTTGCAGCCAGGCCGTAACCGATTGAGCGAAGAAAGATGTTGCCATAGCTGCCCAGCTGTTGAATGTTGGCAACCGTAAAATTGCCCTGCGCATCGGTAAACGCATAATAAACCACCAGGATCAACGGCGCAACAATGAAAATCACAGACCAGACGATATATTGCGCCGAAGCGAGTTTTTGCAGAAGAGAAGGCTTCTTTTCCATATGCTATGCCTCCTCTTCCTCAGGGTCGGAAAGGTGCTCCAGCTCGTCGCTGAAGGAGCTATAGTCGCCAAACGCACCCGAATAGGATGATTTCTTCATGATATGAATCGCATCCGGATCAATTTTCAGGCCAATCACATCACCCACAGCCTGATGGTCGGTGGACTGGATCATCCATTTAAAGCCGCCGATATCCACAATAATCTCAAAATGCACGCCCTTGAAGGTCACGCTCGTCACTGTGCCGGAGAGCATCCCCTCTTCTGCGGGGACGACGTCCACATCCTCCGGGCGAACGACCGCGTCTATCGGTTCATTTTTTTGGAAGCCCTGATCAAGGCACTGGAACCGATGGCCAGAAAACTCCGCGAGATAATCCGCCCGCATCACGCCGTCGAGGATATTGCTCTCGCCAATAAAATCCGCCACAAAGGCGTTCTTCGGCTCGTTATAGATATCCTCCGGCGTGCCGATCTGCTGGATAACGCCGCTGTCCATCACCACCACCGTGTCGGACATGGAGAGGGCCTCCTCCTGGTCGTGGGTCACATAGATGAAGGTGATGCCCATGCGCTGCTGGATATTTTTCAGCTCCACCTGCATATCCTTGCGCAGCTTGAGATCCAGCGCGCCGAGCGGCTCATCCAAAAGCAGCACGCGCGGCTCGTTGGCAAGCGCACGCGCAATGGCGACGCGCTGCTGCTGCCCGCCGGACAATGATGCAATCTTGCGCCGCTTGAAGCCCTTGAGGTTGACGAGCGCCAGCATTTCATTGACCTTATCGCGGATTTTTTTCTCCGGCCATTTCTTCACCCGCAGGCCAAAGGCAATATTTTCATATACATCCAGATGCGGAAAAAGCGCATAACGCTGAAAAATGGTGTTGACCTGCCTCTTATGAGGTGGCACACCATTGATTTTTTTTCCGTCAAAAATGACCGTACCCTCATCCGGCTCCAAAAAGCCGCCGATAATCCGCAGCGTGGTCGTTTTTCCACAGCCGGATGGGCCCAGCAGCGTGATAAACTCCTTATCGCGGATATAGAGATTCAGGTTTTTCAAAATCGGCTCACCGTCAAAGGATACGGAGATATTTTTTAAATCGATGATCACATTATTTTTCAATTATGCAGCCCCTTTCCGCCCCTACAGCCTATGATAGGAATCGTAACAAATATAGTGCGAAAACCTGCAATTGTCAACATTTTTTTTACTGAAACTGCAAGAAAGTGCAGATGAACGAAAATGGTGCTATCAAAAGCTCTCGATTTCTTTAATTTCCTCCCTTTTCCTATTCTTTGCTCCTAAAATATAAAAAGCTGGATTTCCACTTCCTTTTTTGCAGATCAGGCGGTTAAAATCATCCAATCTCTCTACGATGAGGAAAAAGGAATCTTTATCATCTTTTAACTATGAAGGACAAATCGCTTTCACCATCTTAACACTGTGCATGCTAGCATGAATACAAAGGGGCTAGCAGGCTATGCCCTCCTCTGAATACTCTGTTTCACTTAGGAAAGGATGGTTATCCGCTATGGCAGGAATCATTCGGTCACTGCAAGCCCTTGAATTGCGTTTGGATGAACGCTTGGATCGATTTATCACGCGCTACCCCCATATGGCCTATCCGATTATTTTTTTCGGCATGCCCATGCTGGTTCTCACTGCCGTGTTTTTTTTGACTTCGGCAGTCATGCTCCCAGTCGCCCTGATTTTCGGCTGGATCTGAGCCGGTCTTAATGGAATCTTAATCTCATTGCGCGCAATGCTAATGCCGTTTTAAAGTGGCATTCATTATACTTCAACTTAGGAAAAGAAAAGGAGGTCACGGCCCTATGCAAATCATCATAGCCGTCATTGGGCTGACAGCAATTGCGCTTCTCGCCTATTACTTCTGGATTCTCATGAAGGGAGATGAGCAGCAATGAGCGCTATTTTGCAATATGGATTATACCTAGCGATCCTTGTAATTTTGGCAATCCCGCTCGGAGCATACATAAAGAAAGTGATGGATGGGGAAAAAACATTCCTCTCCCGCATCCTGACGCCCTGTGAAAATGCGGTTTACAAGGTAATGCGAATCAAAAAGGAGGAGGAGATGAGCTGGAAAAAGTATGCCGTCTCCGTCCTCATCTTTTCAGGCATCGGGCTGATCTTTTTATTTCTGCTTCAGCTACTGCAAGGCGTCCTACCCGGCAATCCGCAAAATTTGCCGGGCGTAAAATGGGATTTATCCTTTAACACAGCCGTCAGCTTCGTTACCAACACCAATTGGCAGGCCTATAGTGGAGAATCCACTTTAAGCTATCTGTCGCAAGCGCTAGGCCTTACCGTGCAAAACTTTGTTTCCGCTGCAACTGGCATCGCCGTACTCTTTGCGATGATACGCGGTTTTATCAAAGTGAAATCCACAGGCCTTGGCAGCTTTTGGGTGGATATGACGCGGATCATCATCCACATCCTGCTCCCCCTGAACCTGATTATTGCGCTCTGCCTGGTTGGCGGCGGCGTCATCCAGAACCTGAAGCCTGCGGAAACTGTTTCCCTTGTGGAGCCGATCGCCGTCAGCGCGGAGGGCGAGGTCATTGAGAACGCCGTAATTGATCAAGAAAAGAATACGGTTACCGTGGACGGAAAAATCATCCCAGATGCGGAAATCGTAACAGATCAGTTTGTTCCCATGGGCCCGGCGGCAAGCCAAATCGCCATCAAACAATCCGGCACAAACGGAGGCGGCTTCATGGGAGTCAACTCCGCCCATCCGCTGGAGAACCCCAGCGCTTTTACCAATCTCCTTGAAATGATTTCTCTGCTGCTAATCCCCGCTGCGCTGTGTTTCACCTTTGGACGCAGCGTAAAGAACAAGAAGCAGGGCGTGGCAATCTTTCTGGCCATGTTTATCTGCCTGGTGATCGCGCTGGGCTGCGTCGCGGCCAGCGAACAGATCGCAACCCCGCAGCTTGCGCAGGACGGCGTGAATATGACCACCGTGGATCAGGCTGGCGGCAACATGGAGGGCAAGGAATCCCGCTTCGGCATCGCAACCTCCTCCACCTGGGCAGTCTTTACAACCGCCGCCTCCAACGGCTCCGTCAACTCCATGCACGACAGCTACACGCCTCTGGGCGGCATGGTGCCAATGCTGCTGATGCAGCTCGGTGAAGTGATCTTCGGCGGTACGGGCTGCGGCCTGTATGGGATGCTGGCCTTTGCAATCCTCACTGTGTTCATTGCAGGGCTCATGGTCGGGCGCACCCCTGAATTCTTGGGCAAAAAAATTGAGCCCTACGAGATGAAATGGGCCGTTCTCGTATGCCTGGCCACTCCCATTGCGATTCTCGTCGGCAGCGGTATCGCAGCGGTAGTCCCAAGCGTTGCGGACAGTTTGAACAATCCAGGTGCGCATGGCTTCTCCGAACTTCTGTATGCTTACTCCTCAGCGGGCGGCAATAACGGTTCAGCATTTGCAGGCTTCAATGCCAACACCGTTTTCCTGAACCTAACGCTTGGCTTTGTCATGCTGTTTGTGCGCTTCCTGCCGGTCATCGGCACGCTTGCCATCGCGGGCAGCCTTGCCGGCAAGAAGCGTATCGCCACAACGGCGGGCACTCTTTCCACGACCAACGCTCTGTTCGTTTTCCTGCTGATCTTCATCGTTTTGCTGGTTGGCGCGCTAAGCTTCTTCCCCGCGCTCGCACTCGGGCCGATTGCTGAATTCTTCAGCAGCATTGCATAAGGAGGTGTTTTTATGGCTGCAAAAGCAAAAAGCGCCTTCCGCGACAAAAAGATCGTCGCACGGGCGCTCAAGGATTCCATTCTCAAGCTGAACCCCAAAACACAGGTGAAAAACCCTGTGATGCTGCTCGTCTTTCTCTCTGCCATTTTAACCACCGGACTGTGGATCGTATCCTTGTTCGGGATCAAGGACGCTCCCTCCGGATACACGCTCGCCATCGCAGTGATCCTCTGGTTTACCGTGCTGTTTGCAAACTTCGCAGAGGCCATTGCGGAGGGACGCGGCAAAGCGCAGGCGGACGCCCTGCGCGCTGCAAAAAAGGATGTTGACGCGCATAAAATCCCCTGCGCAGCTCAAAAGGACGAGATCACCGTTGTCTCTTCCGTTTCTTTGAAAAAGGGCGACATCGTCATCGTGAAAGCCGGCGAGCAGATCCCTGCGGACGGCGAAGTGATCGAAGGCGCCGCTTCCGTAGATGAGAGCGCCATCACCGGCGAGTCCGCGCCTGTTATCCGCGAAAGCGGCGGCGACCGCAGCGCCGTCACAGGCGGCACAACGGTTTTGTCGGATTGGATCGTCGTGGAGGTTACAAGCGAAGCGGGCGAAAGCTTCCTCGATCAGATGATCGCCATGGTGGAAGGCGCGGCGCGCAAGAAAACGCCGAATGAGATCGCGCTGCAAATCTTCCTCGTGGCACTCTCCATCATCTTTATTCTGGTCACGGTCTCTCTGTATACCTACTCCATCTTCTCCGCCAAGCAGGCCGGGATCGCAAACCCGACCTCCGTCACCACTCTGGTGGCCTTGCTCGTATGTCTTGCCCCCACCACGATCGGCGCGCTGCTCTCCGCAATCGGCATTGCGGGCATGAGCAGGCTCAACCAGGCAAACGTGCTGGCCATGAGCGGGCGCGCGATCGAGGCGGCAGGCGACGTAGATATCCTGATGCTCGATAAAACCGGTACGATCACACTTGGCAACCGTCAGGCACACGCCTTCATCCCGGTGGACGGCGCAACGCCGGAGGAGCTGGCCGACGCGGCCCAGCTCTCCTCTCTGGCGGATGAAACGCCGGAGGGGCGCAGCGTGGTGATCCTTGCAAAGGAAAAATTCGGCATCCGCGCAAGAACGCTGGAGGATAAAAACATGCGCTTTATTCCCTTTAGCGCGAAAACCCGCATGAGCGGCGTGGATTATGACGGCGTTGAGATCCGTAAGGGTGCGGCAGACTCGATGCGCGATTATGTCCTTCAGAATGGCGGCGCCTATAGCACAGAATGCGATGGAACGGTCAAATCCATTTCCAATCAGGGCGGAACGCCTCTAGTCGTAGCAAAAAACCATAAAATCCTCGGCGTAATTTACCTCAAAGATATTATCAAAAGAGGCGTAAAGGAAAAATTCGCCGATCTGCGCAAGATGGGTATAAAGACGATCATGATTACGGGCGATAACCCCTTGACCGCAGCGGCCATCGCTGCCGAAGCCGGCGTAGATGACTTTCTCGCAGAGGCTACCCCGGAGGGTAAGCTGAAGATGATCCGTGACTTCCAGAGCAAGGGCCACCTTGTGGCAATGACCGGCGACGGCACCAACGACGCGCCTGCCCTTGCGCAGGCAGACGTTGCAGTGGCGATGAACAGCGGCACGCAGGCAGCTAAGGAGGCCGGCAATATGGTGGATCTCGATTCCTCCCCGACGAAGCTGATTGATATCGTCCGCATTGGCAAACAGCTTCTGATGACGCGCGGCAGCCTCACCACTTTCTCTATTGCCAACGATGTGGCAAAATATTTCGCCATTATCCCCGCCCTGTTCATGGGGCTGTATCCCGGCCTGTCTGCGCTGAATATCATGGGGCTTCAATCCCCGCTCAGCGCTGTGCTATCCGCAATCATCTACAATGCTTTGATTATCGTTGCATTGATCCCGTTGGCGCTCAAGGGAGTGAAATACCGCGAGGTATCCGCAGGCAAGCTGCTTTCAAGGAACCTGCTGATTTATGGCCTGGGCGGGCTAGCGGCGCCATTCATTTTCATCAAGCTGATTGATCTGATCCTGCTTGCGTTCGGCATTGCATAAAATGTGCCGTTCCTATGAGAAATTGGAGGTAAGAATTCCATGAAAACACTCAAATCAATTTTGCCGCGGGCAACTCTCATCTTTCTAATTTTCACAATCCTCTGCGGCGTGGTCTATACCGGAGTGGTAACCGGCATCGCGCAGCTTATCTTTCCGGAGCAGGCAAACGGCAGCATCATCGAAGTGGATAGCAAAAAATACGGTTCCGCGCTGCTCGGCCAGCAATACACAGATGAAACGCACATGTGGGGGCGTGTTATGAACATTGACGTCTCCACCTACAAGGATAAAGATGGCAAAATGCTGATGTACGCAACCCCTTCTAACCTCACGCCTGCCAGCGAAGAGTATGCCCAGGCCATTGCAGAGCGGGTAGAAAAAATCCGTGCTGCTCATCCGGAAAAAGGCGATGAACCCATCCCGGTTGACCTTGTTACCTGCTCCGGCAGCGGCCTGGATCCGCACATCTCCCCTGCCGCCGCTGAATACCAGGTGCCACGCCTTGCGAAAACAAACGGCATGACGGAGGACGAGGTGCGTGCGATTGTGGAAAAATGCACAAAGGGCAGGTTTCTCGGTGTGCTCGGAGAAAAAACCGTCAACGTCCTGGAGGTCAACTTACGGCTGGACGGCATCTTGAAATAATGCGATCTTAAGGCCTATTGGGATAGCCTGTCTGGATTCCCCTATTTCCAGCAGGCTATTTCCTATCGTATGGAATGGAGAGGGCAAGCATGCAACAAAAACGTATCGCATGGCAACGAGATATTTACTTTGGTGAAAAAATTCCTTGCGTCAACCGGGCCGCGGAGCTGGTACGCCTGCTTTATGCGGTAAGCGCTGAAGTTTCCATGAACCCACAGCTCTATGCCACGCGCGACAAAGTTCTCTGGGCCTATTTTGAACACAGCTGTTTTGAAGCAGAGGCCTTCTTAGAAGAATACGGCGCGGTTATGGCCCTTATTTCCCAGGGAAGTCCGATTTCCATCTATGGAAATGTACACGGCCTGGAGGGAGGCAGGCTCTCTGCCCGCTTTTCCGGAGAGAACCTGCAATTATGCAAGCAGGATGTTTCTGCGCGTGATTTCGATCTGATTTCCGATTTATGCGCCAAAATTACCTTTCCAGACGAAACACAGGCGGTAACGTTTGGCCAAATCCTTCAGCACATGGATTACCGCAAGGCTTACCTGCCCATAGCTCGCACACAGCTGACGGAGCAGCTCTTTGCCGATGCGCCACAGTACAGCGCAGACACCCATTACCGCTACCTTCCCTTTAATGAGGAGGGCGGGAGTTATCTTGATGCGCTTCCAATTCCTCTGCAAAAGGAATTGTGGCTGCTCTTCCTTGTGGAGGGGGTTAGTCCTCTTGAATTTGAAGATGCCTTCGACGCGCTGCAAGAGGGGCGCGTCTCCGCCTTTTCGTGGGAATTATCTCTGCGGCTGGCGCTGAGCCAGGCAAAAATTTCGATTCAATATGAAAACGGCGGATTCCATGTGATAGATCAGAACGGCGCAAGGCTTCTCTATCGCTACGACAGCAGCAACGCTGCGGAGCGGCTCTTTCTCAAGCTCCTCTTCCCGAGTGAGCCGCCCCGAGAAGCGCCGCATTGAAAAGCAGGCTGTTCGCTACGGCACATCTGCACGTAGTAATCGCTCCATGTTTGTGATAAAATAGCTTCAAACAAAGTTTGAAGCATTGGAAAAATGGTTGTCGGCGCGAAACGCCTCCTGCCGCAGAGCGGCAACGCCATTTTTCGTAGAGGTTAGCCTATTGCGTATGGTAAAATAGACGCAAACCATCTTGAAAGCACTATGCAAGAGGTGAAACGATGGATGAAATACGGGCCAATCCAGATGAGCTCCTGCACCGCATTCAGAAGGAATCCCGCACAGAAAGCCGCGGGCATCTAAAAATTTTTTTCGGTTATGCCGCCGGTGTCGGCAAAACCTACGCGATGCTCAAAGCTGCCCACGCGGCAAAACGCCGGGGATTGGATATCGCCGTCGGCTACGTGGAGCCGCACACCCGCCCGCAGACGCTGGCTCTGCTGGACGGCCTAGAGCAGCTGCCTACGCTCACGGTCAGCCATAAGGGCATCTCCCTGCATGAATTCGATCTGGATGGCGCAATCAAACGCGCACCGCAGCTCATCCTGGTTGACGAGCTTGCCCACACCAACGCCGAGGGCTGCCGCCACAGCAAGCGCTATCAGGATGTGGAGGAGCTGCTGCGTGCCGGCATCGACGTATATACAACGGTAAACGTTCAACACATCGAGAGTTTAAACGATATGGTCGCCTCCATTACAGGCGTAACCGTGCGAGAGCGTGTGCCAGATCACTTATTTGACGATGCGGATCAGGTAGAACTGGTGGATATTGAGCCGGAGGAGCTGATCGACCGCCTTCATGCCGGGCAGATCTATCAGGAAGCGCAGGCAAATCGGGCGCTAGAGCATTTTTTTAGCATTGAAAACCTGACGGCACTGCGTGAGATCGCCCTGCGACGCTGCGCGGATCGGATCAACAAAATGTCAGAGAAAGTGAAATCAGCCCGCGGCAGCGGCTATTTCACCGATGAGCACATCCTGATCTGCCTATCCTCCTCCCCTACCAATGCAAAAATCATTCGCACGGCGGCCCGCATGGCGGACGCGTTCAAGGGCAGCTTAACCGCGCTGTTCGTAGAAACGCCGGAGTTTGCCTCCATGAGCGAGGCAAACAAGCAGCAGCTGCGCAGCAATATCCACCTTGCGCAGCAGATGGGGGCGGCCATTGAAACGGTATATGGGGATGATATCGCCTTCCAGATCGCGGAATTTGCACGGCTCTCGGGCGTTTCCAAAATTGTGATGGGGCGCGCGAGCGCCAGGCGAAAATTTTTTGGCAAGCCGTCCCTGACGGAGCGGCTGACCAACGCCGCGCCCAATCTGGATATCTATATCATCCCGGATAAAGCCGCGACCGCATACCGCCGCCCCAAGCGCACGCAGGCGAAGCCGCTGCATTTTTCTTGGGCTGATCTGCTGAAAACCCTTCTGATCCTGGCGGCCTGCACGGCTATCGGCTACCTGTTCGAGCTGCTTGGCTTCAGCGAGGCAAATATCATTATGATCTATATCCTGGGCGTGCTGATCACCGCCGTGGCCACCACGGGACGGGTTTACTCCCTTGCCTCTTCATTGGCGAGCGTCCTCGTTTTCAATTTTTTCTTTACCGCACCGCGCTTTACCTTCAAAGCCTATGACAGCGGGTATCCCGTCACCTTCTTCATCATGTTTGTCGCCGCGTTTCTCACAAGCTCGCTCGCCACAAAGATCAAGCGGCACGCGCGACAATCGGCGGAAACCGCCTTCCGTACCAAAATCCTCTTTGATACCAATCAGCTCATGCAAAAGGGCAATGGAAAGGAGGAAATTGTCTCCATCACGGCAAATCAGCTCGTAAAGCTCCTGAAAAAGGATATTATTTTTTATCTAGCGGAGAACGGCAAGCTTTTGCCGCCCGCTCTCTTTCCCGCGAATGCGGGCGCTACAACGGAGGATTACATCCTGCCCAACGAGCAAGCGGTCGCCGCCTGGGTGCACAAAAACAACAAGCGCGCAGGAGCCACAACAGATACGCTGGGCAGCGCAAAATGCCTTTACCTTGCTGTGCGGGTGAGCGATATGGTATATGGCGTGGTCGGCATCGGCCTGGCCGGCGAGGCGCCTCTCGACTCCTTTGAAAACAGCATTGTCCTCTCCATCCTCGGGGAATGCGCACTCGCACTTGAAAATGAACGTGCCATACGGGAACGGGAGGAGTCCGCTGTTCTTGCAAAAAACGAGCAACTGCGCGCCAATCTCCTGCGCTCCATCTCCCACGATCTGCGCACGCCGCTGACCTCCATTTCCGGCAACGCCGGGGTTCTGCTGGCAAACGGAGAAGCCCTGGGGACGGAAAAATGCAAACAGCTCTATACCGCGATCTACGACGATTCCCTTTGGCTCATCAACCTTGTGGAAAACCTGCTCTCCGTCACCCGGATTGAAGACGGTACAATGCAGCTGAAATTGACGGCGGAGCTGGTGGATGAGGCCGTTGCGGAAGCAGTGCGCCACATCAGCCGGCAAAGCGCGGAGCACCACATCATTATAAGGCAGCAGGAGGACTTTTTGCTGGCCAAAATGGATGCACGGCTCATTGTGCAGGTTATCATCAATATTGTGGACAATGCCGTCAAATACACGCCAAAGGGCTCAACCATCACAATTACCACCAGAAAAGAGGGCAAGTGGGCCGCTGTTGAAATCGCGGATGACGGCCCCGGCATCCCGGACGACGCAAAGCCCCGAATCTTCGATATGTTCTATACGGCGGGCGCACATTCCGCCGACAGCCGCCGGAGCCTTGGGTTAGGGCTTGCCCTATGCAAATCCATTATCAACGCACACGGCGGAGAAATTTCGGTTGCAGACAATCAGCCATCCGGTACTATTTTCCGCTTTACACTACCTGCCGAGGAGGTCACGCTTCATGCATAAACCATTGATTTTAGTTGTGGAAGACGACGCCGCTGTGCGAAACCTGATTACCACAACGCTCGAAACACATGATTACCGATTCCACATCGCGCCCACCGGTCAGGCCGCGATTGTGGAGGCTTCTTCCCACAACCCTGATATCGTTTTGCTTGATTTGGGCCTGCCGGATTTGGACGGCATTGAGGTAATCCAAAAAATCCGGACGTGGTCGAATATGCCGATCATCGTTATCAGCGCTAGAAGTGAAGATACAGATAAAATCGACGCGCTGGACGCTGGGGCGGATGATTACCTGACCAAACCATTTTCCGTGGAAGAGCTGCTCGCCCGCCTGCGCGTGACGCTGCGGCGCCTGAGCTTTATGCAGAGCCGTTCCGGTGCAGAGCCTTCTCTGTGTCTCAATGGCGGCCTAAAAATCGATTATGCGGCTGGCTGTGTCTATTTGGAGGGCCGTGAACTACACCTAACCCCGATTGAATATAAGCTTTTATGTCTGCTCTCCAAAAACGTGGGCAAGGTGTTGACACATACTTTTATCACAAAGGAAATCTGGGGCAGCTCGTGGGACAATGACGTTGCCTCACTGCGCGTTTTCATGGCAACGCTGCGCAAAAAAATCGAAAGCGACCCTTCCTCTCCACAGTACATCCAAACGCATATCGGCGTTGGATACCGGATGCTAAAGGCGGAGCGGGAGCAGGAAACAGACAGCTGACTCCATTCGGCCATTGATAGCCGCACGAGGGGCTGCTGCAAACAACTTGGTAGTTTGCAGCAGCCCCTCGTTTTATAACCCATGGTCAAATGATTTCTATTACGAGACGCGGCGGAGTGCTATTTCCTTTCCTCCCGCTCGCGGATAACGAAGCGCGTCGGCGTGCCCTCCAGGCCGAACACCTCGCGGATCTGGTTGTCGAGATACCGCTGGTAGCTGTAGTGGAACAGATCCTTACGGTTGACAAAGCAAACGAAGGTTGGCGGGCGGGTGGAAGCCTGCGTCATATAATAAATTTTCAACCGCCTGCCCTTATCCGTAGGCGGCTGCACCCTGGCCGTGGCGGCGGCAAGCACGTCGTTTAACTTGCCGGTGGAAATGCGCATGGCGTTCTGCCCATCCACATAGCAGATCAGCTCAAACAGCCGGTCGATCCTCTGCCCCGTTTTGGCGGAAATAAAGATGATTGGCGCATAGGACATAAAGGAAAAATCCTGCATCAGCTTCTTGCGGAAGGTGTCCATCGTGCGGCCGTCTTTTTCCACCGCATCCCATTTATTCACCGCGATGATGCAGGCCTTCCCCTGCTCATGCGCAATGCCGGCCACCTTGGAATCCTGCTCCGTGAAGCCCTCCTGCGCATCAATCATGATCACGCACACGCTCGCGCGCTCCACCGCCATGCGAGCACGCAGGACGCTGTATTTTTCGATCGTATCATCCACGCGGCTCTTGCGCCTGAGGCCGGCCGTGTCAATAAAAACGAACTTGCCATAGCTGTTTTCGATGAGCGTATCCGTTGCGTCGCGCGTGGTGCCCGCGATATTGGAAACAATCACGCGCTCTTCCCCCGCAATGGCGTTGACAAGCGAGGATTTGCCCACGTTTGGCTTACCGATCACGGCCACCTTAATCGCGTCGTCGTCCTCCTCCTCTTCCCGTTCGGGCGGGAGATGGGCAAGCACGGCATCCAACAAATCGCCCGTGCCATGGCCATGCGCGGCGGAAACGGCGATTGGGTCGCCAAGACCCAGGTTATAAAACTCATAAAAATCAAGCGGCGGCGCGCCGATGGAATCGCATTTATTCACGCAGAGCACCACGGGCTTACCGCTTTTTTGCAGCATGGCGGCCACCTCCGCATCCGTCGCCACAACGCCGGAGCGCAAATCTGTCACCAATACGATCACATCCGCGCTCTCAATCGCCAACTGCGCCTGCCTGCGCATTTGGGAGAGAATCACATCATCTGCGCGCGGTTCAATGCCGCCCGTGTCGACGAGCAGCAGGTTGTGGCCAAGCCACTCGCAGTCGCCATAGATCCGGTCACGCGTTACGCCCGGCGTATCGTCAACGATGGAGAGGCGCTTGCCCACCAGCTTATTAAACAGGGTGGATTTGCCAACATTCGGCCTCCCCACGATCGCAACAACAGGTTTCGCCATATCATCAATCCTTTCTGATTGGGCCGGTTCCGGCGCTTATGCCCGGCCCAGCAAGGCATCCAGCAGCTCCCCGCCATCGTTCGGCACGGGGGTAACCGGCACGCCCAGCGCCTTTTCCGCATCCGCGGGCGATACATCATCCAAAAATAGGTCGCCCTCCCGGCGCAGCATCACAGCGGGAATCAAAAGCTCCTCCCCAAGCGGTTTGCCCTTGAGCTGGGCAATCAAATCCTTGCCCGTCAGCAAGCCCGCCACGGTGATCGATTCCCCAAAGAAATCATTGCGCACTGCATACACCTGCGCAATGAGCGCTGGGCATTGCTCCTGCGCAGCAGCCACCAGCTCCGCAAGCAGCGGAAAGGCCGCTTGCCCCGTTGCAAGCGCTACCCGGCGCGGCTGCTTAGGGAAATCGTCACGCTCCATCCTGCGCAGCGCAGCATAAAATTCCTCTTTCAAGAGCGCCCAAAGGCCGACGCCGTTTTCCAGCTGTGCAAACTCTTCATAGGCCTCAGGTGATGGGATTTCCCGCCCGGCCTTGAGGTAAAACTCATCCGCCGCAAAGGCGAGGCGTGTCCCCTTAAAATAGAGAAAATGCGCGGCAAAATCCTCAATGATATCCACAACCGCCGCGGCGCTTTCCCGCGTATAGGGCGTGAGCTCTGTTAAGCCCTCGCGGTATTTCGTCATGCCCAGCGGCACGGAGGCAATGCTCTGCACTGCCGGATATAGCTTGCCCAGTTCCGTCAGGCTATATAAAAGCTCGTCCCCATCGTTGATCCCAGGGCATAAAACGAGCTGGGTATTCATCTTGATCCCCGCGTCTGCAAAGCGTTTGATTATTTTCAGGGACTCGCCGGCGCGCGGGTTTTTCATCATCTGAACGCGCAGCGCCGGGTTCATGGTGTGCACCGAAATATTGACAGGGCTGATATGCATCTGGATGATGCGCTCCACCTCCCGCTCGGAGAGGTTGGTCAGCGTTACATAATTGCCAAATAGGAAGGAGAGGCGCGAATCATCATCCTTAAAATAGAGGCTTTCCCGCATTCCCTTGGGAAGCTGATCGATAAAGCAAAACACGCACTTGTTCGCACAGTGGCGCTGCCTGTCCATTAAATAGGTGTCAAAGGTGAGGCCCAAATCCTCATATTCATCCTTTTTGATCCTGACCTCCCGCCGTTTCCCTTCCGCGCTGCACAACGTGAGGGTCAGCTTTCGTTCAGTGGCATAAAACTGATAATCGAGGATATCGACAATCTCGTGGCCGTTGATCTGCGTTAACATCTCACCGGCTTTCACGCCGCGGTGAAAACAGATGGAACCCGGCTCCACGGCGGCTATTGTCACGGCCATCTGCCGCACCTCCTACCTCTATCACATTATCTCAATGGGCAAAAAAGCGGCTTGCCGCTCGCCCTCATGCAGTTCCTCTCTATCTGCCGCCTTCCTAATCGGGCAAAATGGAGCGGCACGCGATGCCCAGCTCTTTCGCTCCAAAAAAGAAAAAAGCAGAGAAGGAAAACCCCTCCTCTACCTTTCTTCCCGTGTGGCGTGTAGAATCGCTCCAAAGGGCTCTTACGCGTCCTTCTTCACGATTTCCTTGCCTTTGTAGAAGCCGCAGCTCTGGCAAATCCGGTGCGGCCGCTTATACTCACCGCAGTTCGGGCACTTCACGAGCTCCGGAGCATCCATCTTCCAGACGTTGGAGCGGCGCTTATCCCTTCTTGCCTTGGAAACTCTTCTCTTTGGTACCGCCATGTCAGCACCTCCTTCAGCTTGCTGTAAAAAACATGTTCTGATTATTGATCCAAAAGCTGACGCAAAGCCTCCAAACGTGGATCGATCGGCTTTTTGCAGCTGCAGGAGCCGTCATTGAGATTCTTGCCGCACATCGGGCAAAGGCCTTTGCAATCCTCCCGGCACAAAAACTTCGCCGGCAGGGCGAGTAAAAGATCCTCCCGCACTAAGGCGGTCAAATCCAACCGCATGCCTTCTACGACAATGAATTCGCCAGTATCCTCTTCATCGAGATGTGTCACCAGCACATGCTCCAGAGGCACCAGCATGTCCCGCCGGGTTTCCGCCGCACAGCGGTCACACGGCGCGCTGAACGCAAAGGCCGCGCGCGCATGCAGCGAAACGATGCCTGCACGGTTGCGGATCTCGCCTTTCACCTTGACGGGGGATACGAAGGGGCGCACGCCATTCAGCTCTTCACCTGAAAAATCAAAGGATTGATCAATTGGCAGCCTTTCACCCTCGTTTTCAAACAGGTTTTCGAGTTCAATCAACATACTCCACCTCAAATATAGCGCACGGATAATTATATCCCCCTGCAAATCGTTTGTCAAGACCTGATTCGGGGAAAAGCAGGGGGAAAACAGGGTTTTTTCGCGCTTTTCCGTGCCTTCTGGTTCATTCCGAAAACCGCCGCCGGTCAAAACGGCCGGCGGCGGGCTCACTCTATCAAACAACGAAAAGATTACGCCTTCTGACAAACATCAAAAATACGTTTGGGCAGATCCGATTCATCGGTGGAGATCGTAAAGACAAATTCTACTTCCGTCAGGTCTGAAAGTTTTTTCACCTTCTCCATAAAGTCGGCCAGCGCCTCATAATCACGCCCGCAGATGCGGAACGTCGCGTCGATCATAATATGGGTGATATCATGATCGCCCGCACAAATACCGCTCAAAAATCCATAGAACGCATCGAAGCCTTCCACGCCGAAGTAATCCGTTGCAACAAGCCGCGCACGGTAGTTGACATCATAAGTGAGCTTGGTTTCCTTCTCTACGCAGACCACATTGCCCTTGGAGCTCTCCACGGCCTCATTGACCATCTGGATGAGATGCTTTGTCTTGCCGGAACCCTTATGCCCAATAATCAGAGATATCATTGTAATCTCCTCCTGTGTATTTAATGTCCGCCAATGGCGGCAATCAACGAAATATCAGTGGCTTTTCAGGCGTGCCTCCAGCTCGGCGCGCTGCGCCTCATAGCCGGGCTTGCCCAGAAGGGCGAACATATTCTTTTTGTAGCTTTCCACACCCGGCTGATCGAAGGGATTCACACCGAGCAGATAGCCGGAAACAGCGCAGGCCTTCTCCAGGAAATAGATCAGATAGCCGAGCGTATGCTCGCTCATATCCTCTGCTTCCAAAACAAGGTTCGGTACGCCGCCGTCCGTATGGGCGAGAATCGTGCCTTCAAACGCCTTGCTGTTGACAAAATCCATCGTTTTGCCCGCGAGGAAGTTTAAGCCGTCCACATTCTCCGCATCCTCTTCGATGACGAGCTCGGCGCGTGGTTTTTCAAAGCGGACCACCGTTTCAAACAGCTCGCGCTCCCCCTGCTGGATATACTGGCCGAGCGAATGCAGATCCGTCGAGAAGATCGCGGAGGCCGGGAAAATGCCCTTGCCCTCTTTGCCCTCGCTCTCGCCGAAAAGCTGCTTAAACCACTCGTTCATCATCTGATAGGCCGGCTCATAGCTAACCATCATCTCGATCTTTTTGCCGTGGCGGTAAAGCAGGTTGCGCCATGCGGCATAGCGGTAGCAATCGTTCTTCATCAGGTCGGGCTCCATCAAAGCCTTTTGGGCATCCTGCGCACCCGCCATGAGCGCCTCAATATCCGTACCGCTGACCGCGATTGGCAGCAGGCCCACGGCTGTGAGCACAGAATAGCGGCCGCCCACATCATCCGGCACAACAAAGGTTTCATAGCCAGCCTGATCAGCAAATTCCTTGAGCGTGCCGCGTGCACGGTCGGTCGTAGCGTAGATGCGCTTTGCGGCGCCCTCCTTGCCATATTTTTTCTCCAGCAGATCACGGAACACACGGAATGCAACCGCGGGCTCCGTGGTGGTGCCGGATTTGGAAATGACGTTGACGGAGACGTCCTTGCCCTCGCACAGCGCGAGCAGCTCACTCAGCGCGGCGGAGCTAATGCTGTTGCCGGTAAAATAGATCTGCGGCGTATCTTTCGCCAGAAGGTTATAATTCGGGGACTTCATAAATTCCAGCACGGCGCGCGCGCCGAGATAGGAGCCGCCGATGCCGATGACGATCAGCACGTCGCTGTCCTCCCGGATGCGCTTTGCGGCAGCCTGGATACGCCCGAATTCCTCCTTATCATAATCGGTAGGCAGCGTCAGCCAACCCAAAAAGTCGCTTCCTGCGCCCGTACCGCTGTGCAGCTTCTCCTGCGCGGCCTGTACCTCGGCCGCCATTGCAGCCAGTTCCCCCGGCTGCGCAAAATGCTGCGCGTAACTGTCGTCCAAACGAATACTCATTGCAGATTGCCCTTTCCTTCGGCCCCCACATCTTGTGGTGCTTTTCACATTTTTGTTTGATATCATTCTACATGATTGGCCGTATGATTGCAAGTCCATCCGAAATTTTTCAAAATAAATTCACACCTTTTTTCACGCTAAGCCGTTAAGCGGCTAAAGAGCGCAGCAGGCGCAGAAATGCCTGCCCGAAGGTGAGCCTTCCCACCGCCTCAGCCGCAGTCAAATTGAATTTGCCGAGTTCTTCCTCCCCGAGCATCAATGTAACGCTGCCGAGCACCTGCCCTTTTTCAACCGGCGCTTCCACATTTGCGGCAAGCTCCACCTTCTGCGTGATCTCCGCTTCCTTCCCCTTCGGGATCAGCACCGGCTGCGCGGCGGGCACAACAGGCTTTACGGTGTTTTGCAGGCCATGCAGGATCGTTACGTCCGCGATGGCGGAAGCATCCACCTTCGGCGTGACGACCGCCCAGTTTGCAAACCCCCAATTGAGCATGGCTTTTGCCGCCTCAAAACGCAGCGCGCCCGTATCGCTGCCGAGGACGACGGCGATCAGATGCGTGCCGTCGCGCTTGGCCGTGGCGGAAAGGCAGTGCCCAGCCTTGCTGGTCGTGCCGGTTTTCAGCCCGGTCGTGCCCTTAAAAAAGCGAACCATCTTGTTGGTATTCACAAGCTCCGTCTTGCCGCCGCGCAGGCTGTCCATCCAGATCGTCGTGTAGTTCTGAATGCGCTCATGCTTAATCAATTCCGCGCTCATCAGGGCGATATCATAAGCGGAGGTCACATGGTTCTGCGCGGAATCGTCCAGGCCCGTACAGTTTTCAAAATACGTATCCTTCATGCCGAGCTGGGACGCGCGCTCGTTGCACATGGAGACGAACACTTCCTCGCTGCCTGCCAAAAGCTCCGCCAAAGCAACGCAGGCATCATTTGCAGAGCCGACGGCGGTGGCCTTCAAAAGCTCATCAACCGTCATGACCTCCCCTTCCTTGAGCCAGATTTGAGAGCCGCCCTTGCCCGCCGCAGCGGCGCTGGCAGTCACCTTATCGGTCAATGATATCTTACCCGCATCGAGCGCTTCCATCACAAGCAGGAGTGTCATAATTTTCGTCACGCTCGCGGGTGGCAGCTTTTCATGCTCATGGTAGGCCATCAGCACCTTTTTGGTCGATGCATCCATCAAAACGGCGGCCTTGGCGTTGATTGACACCGGCAGGTTGCCATCCTTGACCATCTGCGGATCTTTGGGCACAGCATCCTGCGGCTGTGCCGCCGCAAGGATTTCTTCTTCCGAGATCACGCGCTGCGGGATTTCGAGCGGCGTTTCCGCCGCGAGCGCCGGAAGGCTCATCGAGACCAAAAGCGCTGCGGCCATACACAGGGACAACATTCGGTTCATTTTCATTTGGATACCATTCCTTTCTTACGATGGGATTCTGAAATCACAGCACTGCGGGCTATCACTGCCACATGCGCTGCCAGGCAGGCTGGATTCGCTTGTTCTGAAAATATCCTGTTCCAAATCTATGCGCTGGCCGATTGGGTTACAACAGATCCTTTTGTTTTTTCAAAACCGGTATCCAAATAAAACGGACGAATATGCGCAGTAAAAAAAGACGCCGCAAAATGCTTTTCATTTTGCGGCAGCCTCATTCGGGCGTACATCTATGCTATTTATGGATCGTTTGCAAATATTGATCCGCAATCTCCTTCATCCCGTCCTCCAGCTTGATGAGCTTCAGCAGCGTCCGCACGCGGAAAGGCTTGGCGATCGTGAACAAAATGGAGGGCACCTTCCGCGAGCCGAGGCCCATCCGGATCAGGGACTGTACATCCTTGCTTTTCAGCAGTGCGCCCACCCTGTCGTCGATTGAAAAATAATCGGTGTTCCGTTTGCCATCCGTGTTGACAAACCAATTCTTGACGAACGACCCGGAATCCCCCTGCATTTTATAAGCCGGGTTTTCCTCCGCCACGCCGTGAATCCGGATGGCGTGCGTGCAGCCGCCCGCTTCAGCGGTAATCACTGCCTCCCCCGCGGCTACGGGAATGTTTTCAAAATACACGACCCGGTCGCACGGCTTTGTGATGCGCTCGCCGTTCACTGTTAGCGTTACCTCCGGCAGGTTGCTGTAAACCGGAACCGTTGTTTCGCCGATCACGCGGTCCACATACCGCTCGCCGCCGATATGTACAAACGGCTCGTCTGACCAGAAGGCCTTGTAGACATAAAAGCTATCCTTGCGCGTTTTGCGGTCGATCGTTACGAGCCCTTTGTTATTGCGCCCCTTCACGCCGCCCTCGTCGCGGTTAGCGGCGCCAAAATCAAACATATTCCATACATAGCTGCCCCAGAGCCACTCCCGTTCGGCGATTGCACGGGCATAGTGCTCATGGAACCGGGCCTGATAGGATTCGCTGTAATCCCCCTGCACGCCCTGCTCAGCCTGGTATTTTACAATCCCCTCCGCGCCGTATTCAGAGAGGCAAAGCTTGATCCCCGGGTATGCTTTATGAAATTGATCCAACCATTGGTCGATCGCGTGATAGGTTTGCACATACCAGCCGAAATACAGGTTATAGCCCTGCAAATCGGTAATCCGGTTCATCGGCGAGGAGATGCCGCACATCATCACCTGCGCGGAGGTGGAGGGCCTGGTGGGATCAAGCCGGTGCGCCAGATCGTTGAGCGCGCGGATGCCCTGCTCCAACGATTTGGTTTTGCCGCTCATGGTGATCTCATTCTGCACACCCCAGCAATAGATGCAGGGGTGGCTTTTATTCTGCGTGATCAGTTCCGTGAGCTGCTGCTTTGCGTTTTCAAATTTGGCGTCGACAAAGTGAGAGATGACAGGTACCTCCGCCCAAACCAAAAAGCCCATTTCGTCGCATGCGTCGTAGAACCTTTGATCCTGCTGGTAATGCGCAAGGCGAATCGAATTTGCCCCGACCTCGCGGATGAGAGCGAGATCCTCCCGGTGCTCCTTTTCCGTGAGCGCATTGCCCATATGATAGCGATCCTGATGCCGGGAAACGCCCTTTAATTTGATCTGCTTTCCATTCAGGAAACAGCCCTTTTCGCTGTCAAACGATATGGTGCGGAAGCCGACGCGGGTTGCCACTGCATCGATCTCCTCGCCGCCGCGCAGCAACGCGGCGCGCACGGTGTAGAGATAGGGGTTTTCAAGCCCATCCCACAAGATGGGGGCAGCAAGCTCTATGGTGAGCTCCTCGCCCGCCTCCGCTTCCCGCTCTGCCACGGCTTCGCCTTCCCGATTCAGTATGCTATAGATGGCTGTTACACCGCTTCTATCCCCCTCAATATGCGGCTCGATGTGCAGCACGCCGGTATTCCCCCGGACGGAGGCGTCCGCATACACGCCGCAAAGCCCTGCTTTCAGGCTGAAATGGCATTGATCCAGCCCGGTAATCAGATTAACGCCGCGATAGAGCCCGCCATAAAACGTGAAATCCGCGTTGCTGGGATACACATCCTCAAAATCGCTGTTATCCACGGCGATGGTAACGCTATTCGGCCCGCCCGCATTGAGATAGGAAGTCAAATCAAAGCGGAAGAGCGAATAGCCGCCTTTATGCGTGCCGGCCAGTTTGCCATTGACCGACACAGAGGCCACCGAATTGGCGGCGCCGATTTCCAGATAGGTGATCCCGGATGTTTCCGGCAGCGGCCGCGTATAAATGCATTCGCCGCGGTAGTAATCCGCGCCCTCCTGCCCATCCACAGCATTCCAGCAATGCGGCAGGTCCACCGGCATTGTTTCACCTTGCTTTTGAAAATCCCAGCCCTCATTGAGCGATATCGTTTTTCTCATAGTGTGGTTCTCCTTCTGTCATAAATGATTGCGCTGGTTTGAGAGATGTTTTATTGGATTTCTTCAATTGATTCAGTTTCCATTTCGCCACGGTGTACACCTTTGAGGCGCTCCGACATCTCAATGGTTTTCTTTTTATCCAGATTGTAGATGAACATTAACGCGAGGAACATGAGTACAGCGCCCACCAACGGTAGCCAGATAGACAGCCGCATCACATTGTGCGCCGCCTGATCGGTGGTGGCCACCACGTTCTCCGTATCGAAGCCGACAGCCGCAAGCAGCAGGGCCATCATGCCTTGGCAGACCGCCTGCGCAACCTTACGCACAAAGGAATAGATAGCGTAAACCGTTCCCTCCTCGCGGCGGCCGGTCTGCAACTCCTGATAATCCACCGCATCTGCAACGAACGACCAGGTTGCAAGCGTAAAGAGCCCTGTGCAGCCATTAGCAATCCCCATGAGCGCCAAATAGATCCAGCCGCCCGTTTCATTGCGCGGGAAATCAACGAAGAGCATCACCAGCAAAATGACGATTGCACCAATCATCGGCCAGACGGACATCTCCTTTTTGCCAAACCGCTTGGTGAGCTTTGAAACAAAGGGGATGAGCAAGACCATCGGCAGGGAGGTGATAACGCTGCCCAGAATAATCATGTCCGTATTCTTGAAATAAACCTGGAACACATATTGGAACATCGTCATGATCGTCATAAAACAGGCAAGCTGGGCGAAAGAGGCAAGGCACATGCCGATCGCGGGGCGATTCTTCATAAACGCCTTGAGCGCCGTTTTAAATTCGTATTTGGCCTGCGCCTTCTCCGTGGATGCAATGCGCTCATGCGTTAGGAAATAGAGCATCATAAAGCCTATCAGCCCAATCAGCCCCGCGCCCAGGGCGATCCATACAAAGCGCTCGGGCAGAATCGGCGAGATGCCGGTGGCCGCATCCTTCTCGCCATAAATCAGCTTGGGCATGAGGATCATGATCGGCAGCACCGCAAGCCCTGCGCCGATGCTGCGCAGAGAAGATAGCGATGCGCGCTGCGCGATATCGTCCGTCAAAACAGCGTTGAGAGAACCATAGGGGACGTTTGCCGCCGTGTAGGCGATCGACCAGAGGCAATACATAATCAGGCAATAGGCAAACCGCAGCCCATAGGTAAGCGCACGGATATCAATGAAAAACAGCGTGGTGGTCAGCAGGATGGCAAAGGAGCTGTAAAAAATCCACGGCCTAAATTTGCCGCTCTTTGAAGGCTTGCGCCGGTCCACCAACGCGCCGATGATCGGATCGTTGATCGCGTCGAAAATTTTCGCCAACACGACGATCACGGCCCAAGAGCCAAGCGTCAGGCCCATGCCCTGGGTAAAATAAATCATGGCATAGGAGCTGACGAGCTGAAACGACATGTTGCAGCCGAAATCCCCCATCATATAGCCGATTTTGTCGCGTGGGCCGAAGGAATCTGATCTGGTACGGTGCTGTTTCATGCGATTTTCTCCTTTTGTTGGGATAAGCTACATTTCCGTTATATAATTATACATAAAAGTTAGAAGAAATGCAGACTTTTTATGAATAATATCATATCGTGCATCCGATTGTCAAATCCAAATTCTGCCGCGCAAAGCGAAAAAACAGAACTGGATTCCATCGCCATAGCAGATTATGTGACGAAAAGCCGGCTTTATTCCTTTCCAAATGAGTAGTCGATCTATTCTTAAAAAAGCAGGCGGTTCAAACGCGTTTGAACCGCCTGCCATATACAACGATCCGCATAATGCCTATCGCCCCTGCTCGTGAACAGCCCTGTCATGCGTGATCCGCCAGCACCGGCAGCGTTGATCCGCCATAGGGCATGGCGAGCACCTTTGCGGCCTTCCCCATCGCGCAAAAAGCCTCCGCCATCGCATCGTCAAGCGTTGCAAAGGGCTCCAGGTGGATCTTCCGCACAAAATCCGCTGAAAGGGAGCTGACGAAAAAAATACGGCATTTTTCCAGCACCATCGCAATCGCCGCAGCCTTATGCCCGCCGAGCTCAAACTCACGGTTGATGTGGTCGATCATGTCATGGCTCTTCTCGTGACCCAGCATCCATTTTTCAAACGTGGCCTCGCCCAAGCCTTCGCCCGCCGCGGCGAGCCAGACGATCACACCGCCGTCGCGCACAGCGTGCTTGGCGTTGTCGAGCGCCTTCTGCGCCTGATAGAGGTTCAAATCCTTTGGGAAGCCGCCGGGCGAAGTGATCACAATATCCGCCTTTTCCGGAATTGTTACCTGATACATTTTATCGAGCAGGCGGCAGCCCGCGCGGTGCGCTTCGATATAATGGCCCGCAACGCAGTGTCGAATTTTCTTGTGTTCATCGAGCACGACGTTGACGATGAAATCAATGTGGACAAAGGATCCCACCTCGTCAATGTCGATGCGCACGGGGTTCGTATCGAGGTTGCCCGCGTGCGCGCGCTCATCCACCATGCGCTTGTGGTTCGCCTGGATCGCGTCGTGTGTGGATACGCCGGGCATGATGGCCTTGGAGCCGCCGCTGTAGCCAGCGAAATAATGGTATTCGATATTTCCCAGGCAAATAATGCGGTCCGCCGCGGCGACGGGCGTAAAAATATCAATCGGCGTACCGTTTTGGGAAACACCGAGGTGCGTATAGTCCTTGCTCGCATTCCGGCAGGTAAAACGGCGGTACATCTCCTCTCCGGCCGCCTTCCGCATCTCCTCCGGCGTCATTTCCCGGTGTATACCCAATGCGAACACAATCGTGACATCCTCATCCCGCACGCCCGCAAGCGCAAGCTCCTGTGCCACATAAGGCAGAACAGCATACGTTGGCATGGGGCGGGTGATATCGCTCGTGACGATGGCAATTTTTTCCCCTGGATGCACAATATCCTTGAGCCGAGGCGTGCCGATCGGGTTTTGCAGCGCGCGCTGCACCTCCGCCTCGCCGGTGAGGGCGGCAACCGTTTCATTCGGCAGTAGGACGCCGAGAAGATTTTCATCCGGAACGTTATACTGTAAGGTTGTTTTGTCATAGCCAAAGGACAGCAGCATGGAAAAATCCTCCATTTCAAAAACATCTTTCTCACACGCTTTGATTCTAAACCAAAACGGGCGGGGTTACAAGACCCGCCCGTTCAAAAGGAAGTTCCCTTGAAGTTCCCTTTATAATTGCCTTTCGCGCTCATATGCGCCTTCCATCGCGGCCACCAGCGCAAGCTTTTTGCCGGACATGAAACGCACCATCGCGCCGCCCGCCGTGCAAACATAATTGATCTTTTTGATATCAGCAAGCTTCGTAGCGGAGCTGACTGTGTCGCCCCCGCCGATGACGGAATAGCCGGGCGCGTTGGCCACGGCGTTCCAAATGGCGCGCGTGCCCGTTTCAAACAGCGGGTTTTCATACACGCCCGCCGGGCCGTTGGCAAAAATCGTGCCCGCTTGGGCGATGACCGCGCTGTAGGCCGCGATCGTCTTTGCGCCAAGGTCGCAGAAGGATATCTCCGCGGGCAGGGCTTCCACCTTGATCTCTTCGCGCTTACCGTCCCGCTCGAAGGCGAGATCCACCGGCAGTTCGAACACATCAGGGAAGCGGCCGAGCAGCCCCTTCGCCTGCTCAACGAAGCACCAGAGGTCACGCGCCTTCAAAAAGTCCTCCGTCGTATTGCCAAGCTTTACGCCCTGTGCGAGCAGCATCACCTGCCCGGTTACGCCGCAGGCGAGGATTTTATCCGCCGTGCCGTTGGCGCACACGGCCTCCATCATGCCAAAGGCGTCGGAAATCTTCGCGCCGCCGAGCACGAAAACCGCGGGCTTTTTGGCCCCATGCAAAACATGATAGAGCGCCTTGTATTCATCAAAGAGCAGAAAGCCGGCCGCCGTGGGCAGCACCTGCTGAAAAGCGGTCATGCTCGGGCAGTTGCGGTGCGCGGCAGAGAACGCGTCGTTGACATAGAGGTCAAACAGCGGCGCAAGCGTGCGCACAAGCCAGGTATCGAGCATTTCGGAAGGCTGGAGCTTGACTTCCTTTTCAAAGCCGCTGATCTCCTCGCAGAGGTAGCGCAGGTTGCCGAGCAGGATGCACTCCCCCTCCCGCAGCGCGTTGACCGCTTCGCATGCGGCGGGGCCGCACACGTCGTCGATATATTTGACCTCGCGCCCGGAGAGGGCGGTGAGCTTCTCCGCGTGCTCTTTGAGCGGGATCAGATTTTGATAATCGAGCGTATCGCCCTGATGGGCGATGATCGCCACCTTCGCGCCGCCGTCGAGCAGGTAGCGCAGCGTCGGCAGGCTCTTTTTTATGCGATTATCATTGACGATCCGTTTTGTCTGCGGGTCGATGGGCGAATTGATATCAAGGCGCAGCAGCACCCGCTTGCCTGCTACGTCCATGCCGTCCAGCGGCGTCATTTTTACTTCCATTTTCCAATCCCCAAATAGCGGTTTGTTTCAGCGGTGCCGGAATCACGGTCCGTCTGCATGCCCATGCAGGCGCGCACGCCGTCCATCGTTTCCGGGATGGTCACGCTCTCCTGCGGGATGTTGATGGCGAACATGATGTCGTCGCCGGTTTCCACGATGCTATCCTCCCACAGGGCGATCTCATACATATCGCCGCGCGGGTTACCGAGGTCGCGCGCATATTTGAAGAGCGACGCGTTGCCGAGGAAGCCCTCGTCCGTGGAGACAACGCGGATACGCGGGTGGTCGTTGAACGCCTTGAGCGCCATTTCCTTTGTAATCTTCTCCTTGCCGTGCGCGACGACCGTGATGATGTGGCCGTGCGTCACCGGCGTGTGGATGAGAATACCCGTGGCCGCCACGTGCGGCATGATGGTCATGAGGTCAACGGCCTGATGGCTCGGCGCCTTATCGATGCGCAGGGCATTGGTCAGCCCTCTGTGATAATCGCCGGGGTCCGCCACGCGGCGCACGATCGTGATCGCCACGCGCTCCATGCCATAGGCGCGGTCCAGGCAATCCACCGCGCGGATCAGGCCGGTAGTGTTGCAGCTCGTCAGCTTCAAAAACTGCTTCTCCACGCCCTTTTCAAAGTTTGCGTAGCCGTGGAAAAACACGTCGGCCACGTCGTTTTTTTCGCCGCCCTGGAAGATGGCCTTTTTGCCATACTGCTCATAGAGCGCGCGGTTTTTCGCGCCCACACCTGCGTTGGTCGCGTCGAGCAGCACATCGCACTGCTGAATGAGATCCGTAATCGTGCCGGAAACCGGGATGCCGAGCGCGTCGAATTCCGCGCGATGATCCTCCATAGAGAGATAGAGGGCATAGGGCATCCCCTTCTCCTTGAGCGCGCGGATGGCGAGGGTGGGAGCCACGTCCGCCACGCCGACGAGTTCCATATCACCCTGTAGAGCGACTCCGTCCGCAAGCCGCTGGCCAATGGTGCCATAGCCCACGACGCCGACTTTTACTTTATCCATAGAAAAATACCTCCTTCTGATATGTAAACGTTTGCGCCAATATGATAGCACAAGCCCGCCATGATGACAAGCAAGGATTTTAAATAATTTCCCTCCTGCGGCGCTCTCTTCGCCGATTTTACAAACGAAGGCCCTTCACATCTTTGACCCGGGAGAGGATGACCCGGCTGCTCACGCGCACAACGCCGGGCAGGCCGTCGATTTCGCGCAGAAGCGATTCCAGTTCCTCCTGCGATGCGGCAACGGCATGCACATGCAGGCAGCAGTTCCCGCTCATGCGATAAATCTGCGTAATGGTCTCATTGCGGCAAAGCCGCTCTTCAATCTCCTGCAAACGCGCGGGCTCCGCCTCGATTTCAAAATAGCAGGAAACAGCCCCGCTGATCTTTTGAGGGTTGATGATTGTGGTGTATTCCTCAATAATCCCCTTTTTTTCCAGCGCGTCAATACGGGCTTTCACGGCCACGCGCGAGATGCCGGTTTTTTCCCCGATCTCGGAATAGCTGTAGCGTGCGTTTTCAATCAGCAGGGTTAATATTTTCTGATCCAGTTCATCGAGTTGATCCAGATACATACGCATTGCTCCCTTCTACTGTTATTGGTTATTTATAGTATAACACAGTTCTCCTTTTAAAACAAATAGAAATATATAATTTGACGTTTGTTAATTAACATGCTAAAATTAAAGATAAATTGTAATTTAAATCTTACACAATGGGCGTGAAACGAATGCAGCAAGACCTGACCACAGGGAATATCACCGGCGGACTTTTGAAATTTGCGCTGCCGATGATGCTCGGCAATCTGCTCCAGCAGCTCTATAATGTGGCTGACACACTGATCGTGGGCCGCTACCTGGGCGCGGACGCGCTCGCCGCAGTCGGCTCCTCCTATACGCTGATGACCTTTCTGACGTCGGTCCTGCTGGGCCTCTGCATGGGCAGCGGCGCCGTTTTCTCCATTCAGTTTGGCAGGCATGACACAGAGCGGCTAAAACACAGCGTTTCCCTCTCCTTTCTCCTGATTGCCGCCGTCGCCCTCCTATTGAATATAGGGGCGGTCTGCGGGCTGGGGGGGATCATCCGCCTGCTCCGGGTGCCGGCGCAGGTGACGGAGCTGATGAAAGCGTATCTGGAAATCATCTTCTGGGGGATCGGCGCAACGTTCTGCTATAACTTCTTCGCCTGCCTGCTGCGTTCCATCGGAAATTCTACGATCCCACTCCTATTTTTGGGGATCGCCGCCCTCCTCAACATCGCGCTTGATCTGCTCTTTGTCCTTCAATTCCACTGGGGCGTTCGAGGCGCGGCGGCGGCCACCGTGATCGCGCAGGCGCTCTCCGGGGCGGGGCTTGCCGTCTACACGCTGATCGCCTTTCCCCAGCTGCGTGTATCCAAACGCCATTTGAAATGGGATAGGGTGATCCTGCGCGATATTGCGAGCCTATCGCTTCTGACCTGTGTCCAGCAATCCATCATGAATTTTGGTATTCTGATGGTGCAGGGGCTGGTCAACAGCTTCGGCCCGGTTATTATGGCAGCCTTCGCCGCCGCAGTAAAAATCGACTCCTTTGCCTATATGCCCGTGCAGGATTTTGGGAACGCCTTCTCCACCTTCATTGCCCAAAACTACGGCGCAGGCGAAAAGGAGCGCATTCGAAAGGGAATCCGCAGCGCGGCGGCCTGCTCCATGGTGTTTTGCCTTGCAGTCAGCGCAGCGGTTTGCCTCCTGGCCCGCCCGCTGATGGGGCTGTTTGTCTCCCCCGCGGAGACGCAGATTATCGCCGCCGGGATGCGCTATCTGCGGGTCGAAGCGTCCTTTTATTGCGGCATCGGCCTTTTATTCCTACTCTATGGTTTTTACCGAGCGATCCAAAAGCCCGGCGTTTCCGTTGTGTTGACGGTGATCTCCCTCGGCACGCGGGTTGCGCTCGCCTATGCGCTCTCCGCCATCCCATCAATCGGCGTGACGGGGATCTGGGTCTCCGTTCCGATCGGATGGCTGCTCGCGGATTTAGCCGGAATCCTTTTCTATCCCTTCCTTTCGCGCAGGGCGCGGAAAAACGCTTCCCCCGCGCTGTATCGGTAGAATCGGCGCGTTCAAACCAGCCTGCTTCCATCAATTCGTTCATTGCCGCCGGAATTTTGCGGAATTTTTTGTAATTTCCGCTTGTTCCGGCGGTAAAGTTATGCTATGATGATTTTAGTCATGCAAACGTTTACGATAAAAGAGGAGGTACCCTATGAAACAGCTCAATATCGGCATCATCGGCGCCGGGCGGATCGGCAAGCTCCACGCGCAGTCCATTACATACGCCGTGCCCGCTGCGCGCGTTTACGGCATCACGGATGTGCGCACGGACGGGCTTCAGGAGCTCAAAGACAAATTCGGCATCGAGAAAATTTATACATCGGTAGATGACATGCTCGCGGATAAAGCGATCGACGCGGTGCTCGTCTGCTCCTCCACGGATACACATGCGGATATCGCCATCCAAGCGGCGAAGGCCGGGAAGCATATCTTCTGCGAAAAGCCTGTGGACCTCACGCCAGAAAAGGTGGAGGCCGTGCTCGACGCGGTGAAAACGGCCGGCGTTAAGCTGCAGGTTGGCTTCAACCGCCGTTTCGACCACAATTTTGCGCGTCTGCGCGAGCTGGTCGATCAGGAGAAGATCGGTAAACTGGAGCTTGTCAAGATCACCTCGCGCGACCCGGAGCCGCCACCCGCGGAATACGCGGCAAGCTCCGGCGGCATGTTCCTCGATATGACGATCCACGATTTCGATATGGCGCGTTTCTTGGCGGGCAGCGACATTGAATCGCTCTATGTGCAGGCCGCGTGCCTGGTTGACCCCGCTATTGGCGAAGCGGGCGATGTGGATTCCGCCGTAATCACCCTGAAATTCAAAAACGGCGCGCTGGGCGTGATCGACAACAGCCGCCGCGCGGCCTACGGCTATGACCAACGCATCGAGGTATTCGGCTCCAAGGGCGCCGCGCAGGCGCAAAACGATACGCCCACCACCGTCACGCTTGCGAATGCGGACGGCGTAACGGGCGACAAGCCGCTCTATTTCTTCCTGGAGCGGTACATGCAATCCTTCCGCGATGAGATGATCGCGTTTACGGACGCGGTGCTCTACGACCTGCCCACGCCCACAACGGGGGAAGACGGGCTGCAATCCATCCTCGTCGGCCTCGCGGCAAAAAAGAGCGTGGCGGAGGGCCGCCCGGTGGAGCTGTGCGAGCTGTACGGAGCGTAAATCCGTCATCACCTGGTATTGATATCTGCAATCTATCATCGGAGGTTTTCATCATGCATATCAAAGGCCCGAAAGAATATCCGTTCGGCTATACGCCGATTACCACCATGGACGATAAAGAGCAGAACACCCGCATGGATTTCGGCCTTCTGCGCCTCGCGCCCGGCCAGCGCTTTTCAGAAGCGCAGCATCTGGAGCGCGCCTATTTGCTCATCCACGGCGAGGTAACCCTGGAATGGGGCGGTCAAAAGCAGACAATCTCGCGCGAAAACTGCTTTGATTTCTCCCCTTGGGTGCTGCACGTTCCAAACGACGTGGAAGTGACCATCACTGCGGGGAAGGACAGCGAACTGACCGTTCACCGCACCGATAACGAAACCCTGTTTGACGCAAAGCTCTACACCCCGGAGGAATGCGCGAGCGAGGAGCGCGGCAAGGGCACGATGCGGGAAACATCCACGCGGATTGTCCGCACGGTGTTCGACCACTCCAACGCGCCGTATTCCAACCTGGTGGTGGGCGAAGTGATCGGCTTCCCCGGCAAGTGGTCGAGCTACCCGCCGCACTGGCACCCGCAGCCGGAGATCTATTTCTACCGCTTCCTGCCGGAAAACGGCTACGGCTTTGCGGAGCTTTCTGAAAACGTTGTGAAAACACACAACAACAGCACTGTGCTGATCACAAAGAAGGAAACGCACCCGCAGACCACCGCGCCGGGCTACGCGATGTGGTACCTGTGGGTGATCCGCCACCTGGAGAACGACCCGTATCTCACGCCGACCTTCCTCCCGGAGCACTTGTGGGTAACAGAGCCGGGCGCGGAGATGTGGCCCCCTGAAAAATGACAAACAAGGAAAGCGCCGAGACGATTCCCTTCGCTTCCCTTTCCCTTCACTTAAAACAGAGGTGATCTTATCATGAAGCTAACCATGGCGCAGGCCCTTGTGAAATTTCTCGATAACCAGTACGTCTGCTTCGACGGGCGGGAGGAGAAATTCGTAAACGGCGTGTTCGGCATTTTCGGCCACGGCTGCGTGGTCGGCATCGGGCAGGCGCTCGAGCAGGGCGGCCACAGCCTTACCTATTACCAGGGCCACAACGAGCAGGGCATGGCGCACGCCGCCATGGCCTATGCAAAGCAGAACCGCAGGCGCAAAATCATCGCCTGCACCTCCTCCATCGGCCCGGGCGCGCTGAATATGGTCACTGCCGCCGGCACGGCCACGGCCAACCGCATCCCGCTGCTGCTCCTGCCGGGCGATACCTTTGCCTGTCGCCAGCCGGACCCGGTGCTCCAGCAGATCGAGCAGACGGGCTGCTATGAGACCACTGCCAACGACGCGTTCCGCGCCGTGTGCAAATACTGGGACCGCATCGCCCGCCCCGAGCAGCTCATGACGGCGGCGATCAACGCAATGCGTGTACTCACGGACCCGGCCGAGACGGGCGCGGTCTGCCTCGCCATGCCGCAGGATGTGGAGGGCGAAGCCTACGACTACCCCGATTACTTCCTGCAAAAGCGCGTGTGGTATCTGGACCGCCGCCTCCCCGTTGCCCGGGAAATCGAAGTGGCGGCAAAGCTGATCGCAAACGCAAAGCGCCCCCTGCTCATCGCGGGCGGCGGCGTGACCTACAGCGAGGCGGAGAATGCGCTGCTCGCGTTTGCCGAGCGCTTCTCCATCCCCATCGGGGAGACGCAGGCGGGCAAGGGGCAGATTCCGTGGGATCACCCGCTCAACCTCGGCGGCATCGGCGTAACGGGCGGCGCGGCGGCAAATGCGCTCGCCAAGGAGGCCGATCTCGTCATCGCCGTGGGCAGCAGGCTGACGGATTTCACAACCGCCTCCAAATGGGGCTTCCAGCATCCTAATGTGAAGCTGCTCGGCATCAACGTCTGTGCCTTCGACGCATTGAAGATGGATGCGCAGACGGTCATCGCGGACGCAAGGGAAACGCTCTCCGCCCTCTCCCCCGTTCTCACGCAAACAGGATATCAGGCCCAGTGGGGCGGCCGGATCAAAGAGGTGAAGGATGCATTCACCGCGGAGGTAGACCGGCAATACGCCATGGAGCTGCCGGAGGGCCTTTCCCAGACGCGCGCGCTTGGGGAAATCAACCGGGCGATCGCGCAGGATTCCATCATCGTCGGCTCTTCGGGCAGTCTGCCGGGCTGTTTGCAGCGGCTGTGGCGACCGGGCGCAAAGCACACCTACCACCTGGAATACGGCTTCTCCTGCATGGGCTACGAGATCTGCGGCGCGCTGGGCGTAAAGCTCGCCGAGCCGGAAAAAGAGGTTTACGCCATGGTGGGCGACGGCAGCTTTTTGATGCTGCACAGCGAGCTCTATACGGCTGTACAGGAAGGCGCGAAGATTAACGTTTTGCTCTTTGATAACACAGGCTGGGGCTGCATCGAAAACCTGCAAAACGAGCAGGGCACCGAAACCTTTGGCACGCGCTTTACGCGCCGCAATCCGGAAACCGGCCTGCTCGACGGGGACGTTGTGCCCATTGATTTTGCCAAATGCGCGGCGGGCTACGGCTGCAAAACCTACACGGCCACAAACGTGGAGGAGCTGCGCGCCGCGTTGGAGGATGCGAAACAGCAGACGGTTCCGACGCTCATCGATATCAAGGTCGTCCACGGCAGCATGAGCCACGGCTATGACGCATGGTGGCGCGTGGGCGTGGCGGAGGTTTCCACGAGCGAAACCGTGCAAAAGGCCTACGATGTGATGCAGGCAAACATTAAAAAAGCGCGGCTGTATTAAACATACAAAAAAGAGGGGTTTTTACAATGCTGGATGCAAAAAAAGTCCGCCTGGCCATTGCGCCGATTGCGTGGACGAACGATGACCTGCCGGATCTCGGCGCGGAGAATACCTTTGAGCAGTGCATCAGCGAGATGGCGCTCAGCGGTTTTACCGGCAGCGAGATCGGCAACAAATACCCGAAGGATGTGGATACGCTCAAGCATATGCTCTCTATCCGCGGGCTGCAAATCTGCAACGCCTGGTTCTCCTCCACCCTGCTCTCCGAGGGCTATGACGCAACGATCAAAGCTTTCATTGAGCACCGCGATTTTCTCCACGCGCTGGGCGCAAAGGTGATCGGGGCCTCTGAGCAGGGCAACAGCATCCAAGGCAAACCGGTGAGCATCTTCGGGCAAAAACCGGTTTACACCGAGGAAGAGTGGGCGCTCGTCGCGCACGGCTTCAATGAGATGGGCAGGCTCGCGCGGGAGAAGGATATGGTTTTCACCGTTCATCACCACATGGGCACGGGCGTGCAGACGGAGGCGGAGATCGACCGCCTGATGGAACTGACCGACCCGGATTTGGTTTACCTGCTCTATGATACGGGCCATCTCGCCTTCTCCGGCGAGGATGCGCTGCGGGTGCTCCGCAAATACGCGAAGCGCGTCAAACACGTGCACCTCAAGAGCGTGCGCAACGACGTGGTGGCAATGGCAAAGGCTGAGGGCTACTCCTTCCTCGACGCGGTGCGCGCAGGCGCGTTCACGGTGCCGGGCGACGGGGATTTCGACTTCCAGCCGGTGTTCGACATCCTCGCGGAGAACGGCTATGAGGGCTGGGTTGTCGTGGAGGCCGAACAGGACCCGGCGAAGGCGAACCCGTATGAATACGCCGTGATGGCGCGGGAGTATATCCGCAGGACGGCGGGACTGTAAACGTAGTTTGAAACAACTCCATCTACAGCTACTTACTAAAATTGGATCGATACAAATTTGTATCGATCCAATTTTTGATTAAAATATTTATATTTTAATGATTATTAAGTTATATATTCAATTAACATGCTAAGATTCATGTCATAACTACACTTCAAATTTTTAGTGATGAATCCAATAATCAAGTTTATTATTTATACTTTGTAAAACCTCTCTATCGTTTTGTCTCGCTACTTCCTCACGATATTGGCGATCAAGTCTTTCGCGTCTTTCTTCTCCTTTTCTCCATTCGGCTGCGGCACCAGACTGTGCCCGTATAGTTGCATAATATCCGTCAATAGAAGCTTTTAAACTCTCATTTTTATATTTTTCCAACCGCTCTAAAATGGAAGGGAGATGGTTATAGTCGAATAATGAGCTTGGTAATGAATAGTCCGTTATAATTTTATTACACATAACTTGATTTGTCGAAATATTCCTTTCCGTTGTTTCTATCATTTTTGAAATTTGATTTATCTTTTTGTTGTACCTTCCGCGAATGATTCGCATCAATAAAACCAAAATGGTTACAACAATCAGAAACAATATCACTGCAATATAAATCATCTTAATATCAGACAAGCCAAGGTACTTACCTTGAGTATCTACGCATCCAAGCAACGCGGGAGGATTCGTTTTCCCAATGGAACCGTTATAATAAATCTGAACCGTATCTCCCGGCTGAATTTCCTTCAGTAAGATGATTCAGACGCACAGCTTGCATTTCCACGCCATTTGCGCTACACTGGACAGGCATGTAAAACCCTGCAAAGAGAAAAAAGAAAACGAAAAAACAATGAGGTGACAATTTAAACCCCGGAGACTGTAAAAACAAAACCTGCAACCACTACGAAACCTACCTCCAAATCCTGCGCGCGAAGCTCGTGCCCGCGCTGGGCTGCACGGAGCCGATCGCAATCGCCTATGCCGCCGTGGCGCGCAAGGCGCGAGATTGGGCGCGACAGGATGCACGAAACGGATGAGGAAATTTTGAATATTATGCTGGAAAAGATCGGCTGACGGTAAGATTTTCTTTCCAAGTAAAATCATGTTACACAAAAGGAGGATATTTCCATGCTCTTTCTCTGGTACCCCAAATGCACCACCTGCCAGAAAGCAAAACAGTGGCTCGACGAGCGCGGCATCCCATATGAAGCGCGGGATATCAAGCTGCAAAATCCCACGGAAGCGGAGCTGCGGGAGTGGCTGCAAACAAGCAATCTTCCCCTCAAACGCTTTTTCAACACGAGCGGACTTGCCTACAGGGCGCTCGCCTTGAAAGACAAGCTGCCGGACATGGCGCAGGAGGAACAGCTCGAGCTGCTTGCGGCGGACGGCATGCTCGTCAAGCGCCCCATTCTGGTGGGCGAGGATTTTGTGCTCACCGGCTTCCGGCCGACCGAGTGGGAAACGGCGTTCCAACACAGCAAGGAATAGCTGCGGATTAGGGCTTGCTGAACTATCCCAAAACATAGAAAAACGCACCTTCGAATGGAGCCTCAAGGGCCCCTTCAAGGTGCGTTTTTGGTATGACAATGTGGTGCAGCCCCTATAAAGCGCTCTGCCAAACCTTTCTATTCCCTCAGCTTCATCGCGCTTTCCTGCACACGCATCTCCCGCAGAACGCTCAGGCCCATTGGAATCGCCAACAGAAAAGTGGCAATATCGGCGACCGGCTGGCTGCATTCAATTCCCCGCAGGCCGAAAACCGGCGTGAGAATCAGCAGGGCTGGCATCATGAAAAGGCCCTGCCGCGCCATTGCGAGCACAGTCGCCTTCGCGGCCTTGCCGATGGTTTGCAGCATCATATTATTGAGGATGATCCAGCCGTTGAGCGGGAAGGTCAGGCACTGGAAGCGCAGCGCAGCCGCGCCGATTTCGATCACCGCCGGGTCATCGCGGAAAAGCGCAATGATCTGCGGCGCAAAAACAAGGCCTATTCCGGCGATCAACAAGAGCACAACGGTCGATACACGGATGCAAAACCAAAAAGCGCTGCGAACGCGCCCATAGAGCTGCGCACCATAGTTAAAGCCGCACACCGGCTGAAAGCCCTGCCCGAAGCCAATCAGCGTGGAGCCTGCGAACATCCCAACGCGCGACACAATCGACATCGCCGCAATTGCCGCATCGCCAAACGGGCCCGCCGCTAAATTCAGGCACATCGTTGCCACGCTCGCCAGCCCCTGCCGCCAGAAAGAAGGCAGGCCGCCGCGCAAGATTTCCCGATAAAAGGCCCATTTCGGTGTGAAATCCCTCCACCGGATGCGGATATTACCACGCCTTGAAGAGGCATAAAGCAGAATGCAAAAGCTGATAAACTGGCTGATGATTGTAGCGATCGCGGCGCCGCTTACACCGAGGTGGAAGGTGAAGATGAATAACGGATCCAGCGCAATATTGAGCACCGCGCCGCTGATGACCCCTACCATCGCATACATGGCGCTGCCTTGAAAGCGCAGTTGGTTATTGAGCACAAAAGAGGCCGTCATATACGGCGCGCCAAGCAGGATATAGGCCGCGTAGCCGCGTGCATAGGGCAGAATCGTCGGCGTGGCGCCCAACATCCGCATCAACGGGTCAAGAAAGATAATCCCCAGCACGCTTACGCCCGCCCCGAAAAACAGCGCCGAAAAAAATCCGGTGGATACCATGCGCGAGGCGTTTTCCATATCCTGCCGCCCCAGCGCGCGCGAAACATAGTTGCCCGACCCATGGCCGAAGGTAAAGCCGATGGCCTGGATGACCGCCATCAGGGAAAACACCACGCCCACCGCACCCGTAGCGCTCGTGCCGATGCGACCGACGAAAAAGGTATCCGCCATGTTGTAAAAAGAGGTGACCAGCATGCTGGTGATGGTGGGCACCGCCAGTGTGCAGACGAGCTTTTTCACCGGCGTTTTCGTCATCCGCTCATATTTTTCTGCTGCTGTTTCTTCCTGTTTCACGCGTTTTCACATCTCCAAATAACGAGGCCGGACAAGTCCGGCCAATCAGCTACAAGATATTTGAGAGTTTTAGTTTAACGCACGTAATCCGAGTTGTCAAATACAGAACAAAGACGGCCCATCAGCCCTTGTAACCACCATTTCCCTGCGCCAGGCCAAATTGCTCTTACGAATCCCTTTCGGCATTTTCCCGCCGTTCCACTGGCAGAAACGCCTGCTGCCCGCTCGTTTGTGCCAGCTTTCTGCGTTCTTTTTCCGCCCAAAGCTGCGCCCTTTCCCCCTCCCCGTTTAACTCCGTCATATGCTTCCAGAACCGCTTCTGCATATGGGTCATACGGCATTTCGGATTATATCGCCCTTCGATCGCAATCGTATCATAAAACAGCTTCCACAGCGCGCGGAAGCAGCGCTCCTCCTCCCCGGCCTCTGGCTGCTCATACGCCTCCACCGGGACGATTGCATGCTCCCCCGGCACGGCAACCAGGGCGGCGCCGTGCGACGCATCATAGATGAAAAACGACTCATTCGGATAGCGGTCGCAAAAATGTGGCGCAATCAGCGGCAGAATGAAATTTTGCGGCTCGATCACGGAAGTCATCGCGCCGTTCTCCCCGATGGAGAAGCGGATAAACTCCTTATATTGATGCGCCTCGTTCGTCAGCTTCTGCACAGCGCGGGTCAGCTCGTTTACCGTATTATCCGCGAGCATGGAGAGCGCTCGCCTGCCATAGCGCATCGCAAGGCGTGTAAAATCAAGCGCCAAAAGCTCCTTCTGCTCGTGGCAGGAGTAATAGCCAAGCTCCACCAATCGGTAGGATGCATCGGAAGCTTTTCGGCGAAGCCCCGCCTCCACGCGCCGCGCCTTCGAAAGCTCCGTCTGCACCCTGCGCGGCGGGTAGAGCGTTAATTGCCCCACGCCTTCGGGTCCGATGGAAACAGGGCGTTCCTTTTTTTCAAAGCTTTCAAAAATGCAGCACAGCATCCCCTCAAAGGAGCCGTCATAACAGTATGCTACATTTGCCCGGTCAGGCATTTCACCACATCCTCCCTCGTGACCTCGTGCTGAAACAGGCTCAGCTGCTCCGGCTCATCCGTTAGCTGCGGCAGCATTCGCCGGGAGCGCTCCGACAGCATCGATTGCAGCACCCGGTCAGGCGTTACTTTGAGTCCCTCCGCCATGCGCCCATTGCAGGTCACAAAAAACTGCGCGCGCTTGAGCACTACGCCGATCTTTTTCAGCCCCGCAAAGTCGAGCCTGCTCACGCGGCGGGCAGCCACAATCCGCTTGGCGCTTTTGACGCCGATACCGGGCACGCGCAGCAGCATCTCCTGTGGCGCGGTGTTGATCTCCACCGGGAAAAGCGCCATATGGTTGAGCGCCCAATTGCATTTGGGATCAATATAAGGGTTAAAATTCGGATGTTTCTCATCCAGCAGTTCCCCGGCGGAAAAGCCATAAAACCGCAGCAGCCAGTCCGCCTGATAGAGCCGGTGCTCACGCAGGAGCGGCGGCTTGGTATCCACCGCCGGCAGCAGCGGGTTGTTGGAAACCGGCATATAAGCGGAATAAAACACACGCTTGAGGCCATATTTTTTGTAGAGCGCGGCGGAAAGGTTCAGGATCGTGTAATCCGTTTCCGGCGTCGCGCCCACAATCATCTGCGTGCTCTGCCCCGCAGGCGCGAATTTTGGCGCGTGGCGGTAGCGCACGAGATCCGTCGTGTTTTCCGCAATGCGCGTGCTGATGAGCCCCATGGGGCGGAGGATATCCGTTTTGGATTTATTGGGCGCGAGCAGCTTTAAGCTCTTTTGCGAGGGCAGCTCGATATTCACGCTCATGCGGTCCGCCAATTGGCCGAGGCGGGAGAGCAGTGCGTCGTCCGCGCCGGGGATCGCCTTGGCGTGGATATAGCCGCCGAAGCCGTATTCCTCCCGCAGGATGCGCAGCGTTTCAATCATGCGCTCGCAGGTGTAATCCGGGTTTTTGATCACGCCGGAGCTCAAAAACAGCCCTTCGATATAGTTGCGTTTATAAAAATGGATTGTCAGCTCCGCGAGTTCTTTTGGCGTGAAGGTCGCGCGGGGCACGTCATTGGAGCAACGGTTGACGCAATACTGGCAATCATACACGCAGGCGTTGCTCATGAGCACTTTTAAAAGGGAGATACACCGGCCATCCGCCGCGAAACTGTGGCAGAGCCCGCAGGAGGCCGCGTTGCCGATGCGGAAGCCGCCCCCCTCGGCAGAGGAGCGGTCCACCCCGCTGCTCGTGCAGGCGGCGTCATATTTCGCGGAATCGGCAAGGATGCGCAGTTTATCAAAAAGATCCATTGTCATCCATCCCCGAAAACGTTTTAGAACATTTGTTCTTGATCAGTATACGCTCAAATGTTCGGAATGTCAACAGGAAATGCCTGGCATGAATTCGCAAAGCAGGGCATAAAAAATCGCCCTGTGCCAGACAGGGCGATTCATGTATCATCGGATATAAGTAGCAGGCTATATTTGCTTTTCGCTGTTCTTTCGAAGGAGAAACAGGACGCAAAACAAGAGGATCGTCAGCACCAGCAGCAAATACAAGGCAAGCATTATGTTGAATTGGTAAGTATAATGCTGGTCAAGGTAGATATTATTAATATACCAGAGCGGACGAAAGGCAATTTGTTTAATTTCCACGTCAGTGCCCATCCCCACGATGTTACACGGAATGCAAAAAGTCCCCAGCAAAAAAACGATCCCCGCATAAACGCCAACAGCGATCTTTGCCGCTGTCCCACAGGAGAAAGTAAGCCGTTTCATCTGCAGGCCCCCTATCTTTCTCAGGTAATTTTTTAGAATTATATTATTTAAATTTCTATGTTGTCAACATATTTAAAATTAAGATAACATTATATACATGGTGCTTCTTGTTTATCTTGGTGGTAGTTGCATTTTTCTGAAAACCGGTTATAATAATCGGTATAATAGAACATCCTCTATTGTACACAGGCTGTGAAGAGAAAGAGTACGTGCAGAGCGCTTTTACAGAGAATCCCGTTTGCTGAGAAGGGAGAAAGGCCCGCCTGCGCCGAACATGGTCTCGGAGCCGCGCACCGAAGGCAAATTGAGCCCTTGAAACGCCTCAGGCTGCGCCGGGTTTCTCCCGTTATCGAGATAGGGTATCGGCGGATCATTTCCCGCCCGCACCCGATAAGGCCCGCATCGTGAGGTGTGGGTGAACTTGGGGTGGTAACACGGAGCAAAGCTCTCGTCCCCGAAATTTGCGATTCTGCAGATTCGGGAGGTGAGAGCTTTTTTGATGCTTCAAATGCATCGTTACCAATCCAAACAGAAATGAAAGGAAGCCTGATTCAAATGCAAAATATTCTCATCGGCGGCGCCTGGCCCTATGCCAACGGCCCGCTGCACATCGGCCATATCGCCTCCCTCCTGCCGGGCGACGTGCTCGCGCGGTATTTCCGCGCCAGGGGCGACTGCGTCTATTACGTTTCCGGCAGCGACTGCCACGGCACACCCATCACCATCCGCGCCCGGCAGGAGGGGCGCACACCGCAGGAGGTAAGTGACCAATACCACGCGGAATTCTGCGAGGTGTTTGACAAGCTTGGCTTCAGCTACGACCGCTATGGAAAAACCTCCTCAGAGGAGCACAAACGATTTGTCCGCGATTTTCACAAGGCTCTATACCAAAGCGAACTCATCTATGAGCGGGAAGCGCCGCAAGCCGTCTGCCCGCACTGCGGCGTGCTGACAGACCGGCTCGTTGTTGGCGCCTGCCCTTTCTGCGGAGAAGCGGCGCGCGGGGATCAGTGTGATGCCTGCGGCGCCGTGCTGGAAGCGGAGCAACTGCAAGCCGCGCACTGCGCACAGTGCGGCGCGGCAATCGAATTCCGGCAGAGCAAACAGCTTTATCTTGCGTTGACAAAGCTGCTGCCGGAGCTCACCGCCCTGCTGGAAAGCCATCCTGGCTGGCGGAAAAATGCGATTGCCTTCACACGCCGATATCTGGATGAAGGGCTGCGCGACCGGGCGATCACCCGCGACCTCGATTGGGGGATCGACGTGCCAAAGGCGGGTTATGAACACAAAAAAATTTATATCTGGGCGGAAAACGTGCTCGGTTATCTCTCCATGAGCGAAGCGGTATGCCGCGAGCGGGGCACGGATTTTCGGGCGTTATGGGGGCCGGAGGCCCGGCATTACTACGTGCATGGCAAGGATAACGTCCCCTTCCACACGGTCATCCTCCCCGCCCTGCTGCTCGCCTATGGGGACGCAGGAGGAGAAGCGTTCCATCTGCCGGATGAAATCATCTCCAGCGAATATATGACGCTTGAGGGCAGGCGCATCTCAACAAGCCAAAATTGGGCAGTGTGGGTCAAAGATCTGGCCGCGCATTACCAGCCGGACGCAATCCGCTACTTTTTCCTGGTGAACGGCCCGGAGCGGCGGGACGCGGACTTTTCCCCGCACGAGTTTGCGGAGCGGATCAACGGCGAGTTGGTCGGCGCTTACGGGAATTTCATCAACCGGACGCTCGCTTTTCTACAAAAATACGGCGAAGGCAAGGTGCCGGATGCGGCCATCGACCCGGAGGTTTGGCGCCAAATCGAAGCCATTTTTCCACTTGCGGGCGAACAGATCGAAAAAGGGCGCATCAAAGACGCGCTCAACGCCCTGATGGAGCTTACACGCTTTGGGAACCGGTATTTCGACGCGGGAAAGCCATGGATGACACGCACTGAGTCGCCTGACGGTTGCGCCAAAACACTTTTCAACTGCATCCAGCTCATCGGGAATCTCGCGGTGCTGCTGCGGCCTTTCCTCCCCTTCTCCTCTGATCGGGTGATCGGTTGGCTGGGGCTTCAAAAAACCTGGGAACCGCAGAGCATCACAGGGGGATTCCAACTACCGGAGACGAGGATTTTGTTTCAGCGGATTGAGCCGGAATAGGATTAAACAGAACCCAACCAAAACAATTCGGTTGGGTTCTGTAAATAAAATTTTATATATGATTTTCTTTTCACCTTTACGGCGCCATCCAGCGAGTCCTTTAAAAATGCGTTTCCGTATCGGTGTTTGCAAGCGGGCCCTCCTCATCGCAGAGTTCGTTTAGGAGTTGCTTGCATCTTTCATACGTACCGAAAGGAACAAAGAAGTCGTATTCCTCCATCCCCTCTCCCAGCCGGAGTGTCATGCCCCGACCGAGCCGACCGCGCTTTTCAAAGGGAATTTTCGCTTCATTGAGAGCGTCTTCCAGAAACCGCGCATGGAAAAAATCTTGATTCACCAGAAAGACCGGATCATTTTCCTGTGGCTGTCTTAACTTTCGGCTTCCGCAAACCGGACATTCCGTACTCTCGCAGAGCACCATACAATTTCCACAATACCGCATACCGATTTCCTCCTTCAGGCAAAAAATTTCTTCTACCGGTTTTCCGAACACCTGTGCGATCCTCAGGGCAAGGCTGACGGACGGGTTATAGTCTCCCCGCTCAATCAGGCTGACCGTTTGCCGCGAAGCGCCGATCAGATTTCCGAAAACTTTTTGGCTACAGCCCGCCTGCTTACGCAGGAGCGCGACCCGGTTTGTGAGCAAACGCAAATCCCCCTTTCTTCATGCAGTCAATATGACAATGATCTTTGTCATATTCAGGATAACATTGACAACGATCCTTGTCAATATGATCCCCCAAAAATTTCTCCAAACCATCTCTGGCATAGGGAAAGCAATTTTGGCGTTTTGCGCTCCAAAAGCTATAGGGAGATTGTGTGTAAGCCTTCGTGATACGCGGGGAAAGGTGGGCGAACCCAGTTCGCCCACCTATATATCAAAGCGCCCCGCCTGTGCGGGGCGCTTTTCAAATTCATAAGGACGATTAATACTGGAAGTTTGTAATCTTTAAAGTGTTGCGCAGGGTAGCTCCACCCTCAATATCCATAAACAAAACCTTGATGCGGCCTTTCGCCGTAATGTCGCAATACATGATTTGCTCCAGCGAGACAATTTGATTTGTTTTGGGGTTGCAAATCAGGGTTGCCGTACAATCACGGTATTTCACGGCATAGTGATCCACTCGGAGTAAGAGCGTCAATTTCCCCAGTTCAGCGTCAATATCCTTTTTCGATAGCGGAGAGAACATTTTCCCATGGTAGCTTACCAAAGGCTCCGGGTTTGTTTCCGGCCTCAGCTTAATAACGAGTTTATAGTTGCCGTTATCAAGCTTTGTGCAGCTTGCGCTTTGAATCGCCTTATCCGCATCGCTTTGCGCGATCATGCAGCCGGCACTTCCGTTATACACAGGGAACCATGTCATATCCCCGCCCTTTTGATTGACGCTCGGATTGGCGTTGGCCTTTTCCGGGCTTGTCATATAATTACCCGCCTGATCCAGAATCCAGTTGACAGCGCCGCTATCAAAATCTTTCTTCGTAAGCTCCTGATACTCTACCTTTCTAAAGCCGGGTTTTCCTGATTTTGCCTTGTTCATCACCGTTGTATACAGCGCGAGAATTTCCGTCTTGGTTGCCGGCAATTTTTCAGCTTGCGGCGTCTTGGTCGGTGCCCCACGGGATGGTTCCGGTTTGCCTTCCTGCTCTGTCGCGCTCTCCCCAGGGGGCACGGTCGCAGATGGATCCGCCGCAAAGACGCTCTCCTCTGCCGATTCGCTTTCCGCCCCGCCCAGCATTTCATCGTTGCCCGCCGCGGAGGCCGCGGGCTGGCCGCTCTCTCCAGATGACGTGTCTGTTTCCTCGCCGCCACCGCAGGCTGCCATGGAGATCACCATGAAAGCAGCCATGCAGAGGGAAAGCCATCGAAGCCCATGCTTTTTCATTTTCTCAGCCTCATTTCTATTGTTTGATAACGCCAAATTTGACCACAATAAAATATATTATACTTAATAATTTATATGCAATATGCTGCGTTTTTATATTATCAAACAAATCGAAAGAAGTCAATGATCTGATACGCTGTTTTTAAGCACCGTAACTGAAAAAACAGATAAAAAATTGGAAGAACCCGCCGCTGCGTGAGCACCGGCCGGTTCTTCCCGGATCAGCATATGGTTGCGTTTGAAACAAGGGCTTAAAAAATCAATCGTTAAAACTGGTTTTCATTTTCCTGCCGCTGGTTCTGGAAGCTCTGGTTCTGGCGATTCTGCTGGTTCTGCTGGTTACGGTTATTTGTCGCCTGCTGCTTCGCCTTGTTGTTCTTCTGATTCTGCTGGTTGTTGAACTGGTTGTTCTGATTTTGCTGATTGTTGAACTGATTATTCTGATTCTGCTGAGACATTCCGTTCACCTCCCTTCACGGACAACGGGCAGGCTAACCATTGCGGCCTGTGCCCTGATCAATGTCCACTCCTAGTTTGAACAAAACAGTGGAAAATATGAATGGAAGCAACTGAAAAATCCCTCCTGGCCGAATGCTTTCTGCACCCCGCTGCTTGCGCCTGCCAAAAAACGTTGCTATAATGGTACAAAATAAAGTTTTTAAAAGGGGCTTTGCTGATGATCCACATTATTCCAGAACCAAAGAATATGACGATCCACCAAGGCGCAGGCAGCTTTCCGTTTTCCGCCGAAACGGCACTGGTCAACTCTGTGCTTCCACAGGCGGCGATTGCAGACTTTCAATCCTTTTTAAGGCAAAATTTTCATTTTACATTGACCCAGCCGGAGGGCACAACACGGCTTTTGCTCACCCGAACGGAAGAGGGGGATCCGGAGGCATACCGGATAGAGGTTTCCGAGCAGGAAATTTGCATTTCCTCCGCCGGGGAGGCGGGCCTTTTTTATGCGCTGCAAACGCTGAGGCAAATTCTGCTGACCGGCGGCTGCAATATTCCAAGCCTCAGCATCGATGATGCGCCCCTCTACCATTACCGCGGCTTTATGCTCGATGTCGGTCGGTATTTCTATCCGGTTGAGGATATTAAGCACTTCCTTGATCTCATGGCGGTACATAAGCTCAACATTTTCCACTGGCATCTGACGGAGGATCAGGGCTGGCGCGTGGAAATTAAAAAATACCCGCGCCTGACGGAGTTTGGATCAAAACGCTCCCACACGAATTTCGGCTTTCGCCCCCATTCCGGGTTTTATACGCAGGAGGATATCCGCGAGGTAGTCGCCTACGCGCACTCCAAATACATTAAGGTGATTCCGGAGATCGATATGCCCGGCCACATGCAGGCCGCCATCGCCTGCTACCAGGAGCTGAGTTGCTTTGACCGCTCACTGCCCGTGGCGACGCATTGGGGCGTTAAGCATGATATTCTCTGCGCCGGGAAGGAGAGCACCTATTCATTTATTTTTGACGTGCTTGATGAATTAATTCCGCTGTTCCCGGATGGGTATTTTCACCTTGGCGGCGATGAAGTTGTCAAAATGCGCTGGCAGCTCTGCCCCCACTGCCAAGCCCTCATGAAAAAGACCGGATTGCAGGATGAGGAGGAGCTTCAGCAATTTTTTATGAGCCGTGTCAGCCGGTATCTCAAGGAAAAAGGCGTTACCTCCATGATGTGGAACTGGGATTCCGTGGAGGCGACGGAGTGGCTCGACCGCGATATCGTATGGCAGATGTGCGGCATGCCGCCAAACACTCAGGCGGAAATCACGGCGGGGCGCCGCATGGTAAACTCCGTATCCTTCCCCTACTATCTTGATTTGCCCTACGGCTGGTTCAACCTGCAGGCGACTTATGAAAACACGCCGGAAATCCCCCACATCGACGAAGCCTCGGCCAAAAATCTGCTTGGCTTGGAAGCACCGCTCTGGACGGAATATGTGCCCAGTATGAAAAAGGCCGATTACTGCACCTATCCGCGCCTGGGAGCGATTGCAGAAATCGCCTGGACAGCGCCGAAAAACAGAAGCTGGGCACATTTTCAGCAAAAGCTCGAGGATTATTACCGCCTGCTGTCCGTATACGGCGTGGAACACCCCGCAACACTCAAGCAGGCAATGCCGGGCGCCCTGCGCGCAAAGGGCTATTCCCTCTGGTTTAACCGCCGGCAGCTGCACTGGGCGGGCCTGCATAATTTGATTGACGACGCCAAGGTCAAAAAATCAGTGAGAAAGCAACACCGCTAATTTTGAGTATAAAATTCAATCCAGTAGTTTTGAGGAGGACTTATGATCCAGTTGATTCCCCTGCCCCAAAAAGTATCCCAGTTGACCGGCACATTCAGGCTCACACAGGATACCTCCTGCTATTTTGCGCCGGAATTACAGGCCGTATCCCATTTTTTTGAGGAGCTGGTTGCAAAAGCAGCCCGCTTTCCTCTCCAAAACGGCAATGAAATGGCCGACATTCGCTTTTTATATAACGCCTGTATCCCGAAAGAAGGCTATCAGCTCGACTGCACACAAAGCGGCATCGCCGTTTCCTCCTCCACACCCGCCGGTGCATTCTATGCCATCCAAACCCTGCGCCAGCTTTTGAAGCTAGACACCATCCAAAACGCCGCAGCGCTCTCCATGGCCTGCGTCAAAATCGAAGATGCGCCCCGCTTTTGCTGGCGCGGCATGATGCTGGATTCCAGCCGCTACTTTTGGAGCGTGGACTATGTGAAGCGCTATCTCGATTTTATGGCGATGCACAAGCTCAACGTTTTTCACTGGCATTTGACGGACGATGTGGGCTGGCGCATTGAAATCAAAAAGTATCCGCTGCTCACGGAGATCGGCTCTAAACGCAAGGATACACAGCTGTACGGCTGGAAAAGCAAACGGCTGGAGGGAAAGCCCTACGCACCCGGCTTCTACACGCAGGAGCAGATCCGCGAAATCGTGGCCTATGCCACCGAGCGGTTTATCATGGTCGTGCCGGAAATTGACATGCCCGCGCATTTCGCCGCTGCGATCGCCGGCTACCCCTATCTCGCCTGCCGCGAGATTCCCGGCGAGGTCCACTGGTTCTATGGAAAGACCATTCCGGAAAAAACGCTCAACTGGAAAGATTGGAACCGTCCCGCCTGCGCGGGCAAGGAAAGCACCTATCAATTTATTTTTGATATCATTGATGAAATTGCGCCCCTCTTCCCCGCCCCCTATTTCCACATCGGCGGCGATGAAGCGCCGAAGGATGAGTGGAAAACCTGCCCGCACTGCCAAAAGGCCATCCAGGAGCATGGGCTCAAGGATGTGGAGGAGTTACAGGGCTTGTTCAACAACCGCATTGCAGCCCATCTCAAGGAGAAGGGCAAGCGGCTGATTGTTTGGAACGAGGCGCTCCAGGCGGGAAATCTCGACAAATCCCTCGTCGGCCAGTATTGGACGCCGCAGCGCGACAAATTCGCGAAAAAATATATCAACGAGGGCGGCGAAATGATCATGAGCCGCCACCAGGCCTTCTACTTTGATATGACCTATGCGCAGCGACCACTACAGAACACTTACAAATTCGAGCCCGTGCAGGGCGGCATTCGTTCAGAGAGCGTGAAAAACGTGCTCGGCGTGGAAGCGGAAATGTGGACGGAATTCATCCCCTCCGTCCGCCGGTTGGAGATGTTCCTCTTTCCGCGCATGCAGGCACTCAGCGAGGTGGCCTGGTCGCCGAAGGAAAAGAGGGATTTCAAGAGCTTCCTGGCGCGCTGGGAGCAATTCAAGCCCATCCTGGATGCCTTCGGCGCAAATTATGCGGAAAACAGCGTCGCCCTTGCCAAAAATCCGATCCGCAGGCTCAATAGCCTGATTAAGTTCCAATACGGCAATCCGAGCTATGAATTGGATTGGAATGATCAACTCCAGTCGCAGAAAAAATAAAGAGACCGTAAAAGAACAAACAGCGCATCCGGCAACACAATAGCCGGATGCGCCGTTGTTGTCATGCGCCTTATTGCAGTATTTCCTTCGTTCCCATCAGGTACGACTAATCGCCTCTAAAAACCTTTGATGGTATTCCACCGCCAGCCTGTATCGCTTGCCGTCTTTACAGGTGAGGATCAGGCTGTCCGCACCGCTGCGATGCGCTTTCCCGTAACATCGGAAAAACGGAACCTTTTTCTGCGGCGCTTCCCTGGTGAGAGCAATGGAATTGATCTCGCACAAAGGCAGCGCACAGGCGGGGCGCAAGCCGGAGCGGATGACAATTTCCCCGCCGTCAAGTACAACGCTGCGGCGGACGGCGGCAACGAGTTCCGCAGCGATAAGGCAGAAGCACACAATCCATAAGATCAGAAAAAGTCGAAACGAAACCGTTGTGGAGGAATGCGTCAAATTGTACAAAGAAAAGCCGAACACAATCAAACCGGCAAACAAAGTAAGGAGGATGTCCGAAACGGTACGCCTGCGGCGCAGGGAAAAAGCCATGATCGATCCCCTTTCTCCGACTCCGTTCAGAGATAAGGAACGGATCAGATAGATACTCCAAAAGAACCATTTGTTGAAAAATTTGTGGGCTGTCGTTTATTTGGCGGAACAGACACGACGCCCGTGGGATCAGGCGTTTCCGGAATCCGCTCCCGCCTCGGGAGCAGCATTCCACTCCGCAAATTGCCCCTCCTGTAGGTATCCAACGAGCTCATGGAGCGGGTAATCCCGGTAGGTCACCCATATCTCATACCGTTTTGCAGGGTCAAGGCCCTGGATGCTTTGCAGGAGATCCGTGCAGTCCCCGCCCGATAGCAACCGGCGGAGCAGCGCATCAACCGCAGCCTGGCCGCCAGCAGAATATTGCTCCGCCTCCTCCCCTGGCTGCCCGAACAGATCCAGCTTCAAATCAACGGCGCTCACGGGCGCTTCCCGCCACGACGGCTTCTGAAAATCGGTTCGGATATACAGAAGGTCCCTCGGGAATCCGGGATTGATCAAAAACCAGCGGTTCGGGTCGTTTTGAACCCTATAAAACTGCTCCGTCGCCGTCAAGTCGTCCAGAAGCGATTCGCCATACCGCCCGAATTGCCTGGTACGGAAATCGATCGGCTCCAGCGAAACGTTATCGCAAAGGGATGACACATTGGCGGAGTCGCGGCTGAAAACGGCGCGGGCCGTCTCAGATAAACGGTACGTCCGATTTTGATAGACGATGGTATCCGAATCCAGATTCATTTTGACCGTCATTCTTGTGAATTTGTATCCAATGCCGGCCCCGGCAGCTAAAACGAGCAGGGCACATACAATAAGGACGATTTTCTTTTTCATGGAGCTTTCCTCACCATCGAATTTGATATCAGAGAGCACTAATTTTCTAATACTCTCGGACATGCAATGGTCAGTTTACGATTCACTGTTTTGAAATAAATTTTCCAAATCCTGCAAAACAATCGGCATGCAAGCGTAGCGTTTACTATCTTGCGTCCATTCATCCAGATTGATCCGGTATTCGCCAAAGGCAAGAAAGGCGTATGCCGAACCGTCATTCCCGTCCGTATCATAAAATTCGTTTTTCGACCGGTCGTACGGGGTTACAAAGTAGGAACCGTTTTCCGCTTTGCCTTTTTGCTCAAACAACCGGTAAATCGGACGCAGACGGCCGTAGTTCTCGTCCATCCGCCGATCAATCTCCTCCTTGTTCGAGGCAAATGCAAGATTGTCGGAATGCCAAGTCTCAAGTGATGCCCCCTCAGGATAAATATACACGTTTACTCTGCTTGCGCGTATCTGCTGAAACGGTCGATCCTGAAATAACGGATCATCCGGAGAAAACCAAAAGGTATACTCCAGAGATAACACTTCTTTCCCAGTCACAGTAAGCTCAGCCCTGCGAGTGAAGGAACCGCTGCCGCGCTCCAGTGATTTCTCTTCTGCACCGCAGGCATGATAGATATCGTTTAATACAGCAGACGCATCCCCAGCGGACCGGCCCTGGAAATATGTGATCTTTTTGACCTCCTCCGCAGGAAAAGGTACGGGCCGGTTCCAGTCGCGGATAAAAACAAAATACAGTATAGAAATTAGCAGCAACAGCATCATCGAAATGCCGAAAATAAGCCACCGAATTGTTCGTTTTGTCATGGAATCAGCTCCTTATCCCATCTTAAGAGCCATCAGATAAACGTAGGAATAAAGCTGTCAACTTGCCTTCTGAGCCTCACGAAACAAATCCGCCAAGTCCTGCAAAACAAGCGGCATACATTGGTACTGTGTCACATCATTTGTGCTCTCATAGAGATTGATTTGGTATTCTCCAAAACGAAAGAACGCATAAGCCACACAGTCGTCACCGTCTGTCATTCCATATTCATTTTTACAACGGTTGTAGGGGGTAATATAGTAAGCGAAATCATCTTTACTTCCTTTTTTAACAAACAGGTTATAGATCGGTCGGAATCTGCCGTATTCCTTGCTCATCTCCTTTTTCAGCTGGATTTCATCTGTCGCATTTTTTAAGGATTGTAGTACAGACGTATACAGGGAATCTTTTTCAGATACAGAATAAATACTTACAATGACCATCCCTGCATCCGCTGACGACAAATAATCCGCTGGACTATTCAATTGATCCGCCCCTTCCCCCTGGAATTGATAGACGATAGATAAGTACGTTTTTTCATCATTCGCCCATTCGATTTCTCTTGTAAATGACAACGGGCCTGTTTCTACTTTTTCTTTTTCAGGATGTTGTTCGCACAGAGAGGAGAAAAGAGTCCCGTACTGCTCCGCAGGCTGATCGTGAAAATAGGTAACTCCCTGCATCACACTCACATCAACATTGACTGGACGGCTCCAATTACGCAGATAGAACAAGTAAAATAGGATGAAAAGCAACAGCAAAATAAGTATGAGTATGATATATTTATATTTCTTCTTCATAGCGATTTCTCCTGCGTTACTTCGAAACATAAGGCAATAGCCCGATCACTCTGATATAAGTAGTTATAATTCCACAATATAAACCGGTCATATATTCTCCAGCTTTTCCAATGGTCATTCCAGTATCCAAATACTCTCTTTTTTCATTATCAATCCAAGGCATATGGAAAAAGAACAATGGACTTGATGCTCCTCCCATCGGAGCATCAAGCGACAATAAAACATCACCGTCGGGCGCCTTCTGCAGAATGATATTCTCCTTAACAGACTGCGGAAGGACGGTATATTCCACGTCGGTATCCGGCTGCACATCCTCATAAACGAGCGACGCGCTCTGCCGCTCAAGCTTTGCCTCCTGCACAGCTTCCGGCGCTTCCTGTGCAGCTTTTTTCTCCGCACGGCTCGGCTGCTTTACAGACGCGGGCGCGCCGCCGGACACCTCCTGCATGGTAAAGGACAGCGTGTAGCCGGCTTTTGTGACGGAGACCGGATCCTTCCCGGTAACGGCCTCCGGCAGGGATACGCGGAAAGCATTCTGCCGGTTCTGCAAAACCTGCCTGCCATCTACCGTTTTGCGCTCCAGCGTATTGTCGATCTCTTTCCACGCGCCGTTTTCCTTATAATGAAGTGGCTGCGGAGAAAGAATGGCCGTATAGGAGCCATCTTTGCGTTTAAAAACCTTTGTGTTGGCATCGCGCTTTTCCACTTCTTCATACGCGACCGGTGCGAACGCCGCCTGCGCCGCGTCTGCCTGCGCCAGTGCGCGAAGCTCGTCCGCCTTTGCCGCAAGGCTTGTCGCCGGGAAAAGCTGAATGATCAGCAGGATCGCCAGCGCCATTGAGAGAAACCGCATTGTCTTTTTCATTTTCGTGGCCGTTCCTTTCTTGCCGCCAACCGCGGAATTGTGCGGTTTTGGCAGAGCCAAAATTTCGAGCGGCCTCTTTGCTCGAAAAGCACAAAACGCAGTTTGAAAGAGGAATCTTTCAAACTTTCACTCCTGTTTTTAATTTTCAGAGAAACCCTCTCACTCTATATAACGAAAAAAACAGGAAAATGTTGCACTTCATCCTTAAAAAAAATAAACCGAATCATTATTTTGTATATTTGCACAAAAATCTATCCGTTGGTTTATGCAGTTCGCGTCTCAAACCGATCCCTCCGGCAGCTGCTCAAACGCAACGCACTGCTCCATCAAGCGTTTGGGATTTTGCTCCTCCTGATTATAAGCAATCGTCAGCTTTGCATACGCCGCCTCAAAGGAAATGCGGAAAAGCGGGAAAGCGCCCGTATTCAGCAGCGCGCGGCTGGTTTCATACAGCGCGTCTCCTTCAGCCTTGAAGGACGCAAGGTAGCAAGCCGTCCCCCTGCTTTGGCACTCTCGCAGGAAATCCGGCAGTGCGTATCTCTCCCCCTGCGTGCAGGCCGTCGCCGCATGATAGAGATAGTGCAGCATAGCGCGCGGCGGCGGATCAAGGTGCAGAAAGTGGTAATCGAGCCCCGGATAGGGACGCAGGGCAAGCACCGGCTCCTGAAAAGTCCAATCCGAACGCAGCAGACGCGCGGGAATCTGATTCACCTCTTCCAATGTGGGATTGAGCGGATGCGCATTCCAATGAAACCGTCCATCGCGTATCTCCCCAAAATCTACTCCCCCATAGCTTGAGAACTGATCGCGGGCCGTATCTGCCTCCTGAATGCGGGAGGCAAGATACACGCGGTTGACACCGTTTTCATCCTGAAAAACGGTAAAGACGCCCCGGACCGCGCGGGAGGCGATCAGCTCCACCGCGCTGCGGAAATTGGCAAGGCCATTGCTGCGGCTGTCTCCAAGGGAATAATTGCTTGCGACCAGCACCAGCGGAACCGGCACATCCCGCAGCAGGAAAGCAAGTGCGGTGCAGGTATAGGGCAGCGTATCCGAGCCATGTGTGATGATGACCCCGTCGTAGACAGAGAGGTTCTCCTCCCGCACCGACCGCTCCAGGAGCGACCATAACTCGGGCGTGGCATTTTCGCTGAGCAAGTTGCATGGCCTGCGCACTTCAAATAAAACATCCTCTCCAAACCGCGCCCGGTATAGCGCCAGCAAACAGCTGGCCGCGGCTGGATCCGTATGGACGGTTGCGCCATCGGCTGTGCTGCCGATCGTGCCGCCGGTGAATAAAACTAATATTTTCATCGATCTGCTCCTTATTCCAACGCAAGCTTCTCCACCGCTTTGCGGACAGCCCAAGCCTGCTGCTCTACTTTCATCTGCTCGGCGGCTTTTTCGCAGGGCAGCCATACCAGCGTATGGTCTAATTCCACCGGAGCGCAAACGAATTCCAAAAAGGCGCCCACATAATAATGCTGCACTGGATGAAAAGCTCCAATTTTTTCATGCATGAGATAGCTTTCCGCAGAGCCTAACAATTCCCCTATCTGAACCAGAAAGCCTGTTTCCTCCAAACATTCACGCAGAATACAGGCCTCATGCGTTTCACCTGGCTCCACACCGCCGCCGGGCAGAAAGAAACCTTTGGGCGTGCGGATTGAAGCGATTTGAGCGCCGCTCACCGCAATCAAATAGGCGCCTAGCCTGATCCTATAGGAAGCGCCCGCCTGCTTTTCCCCAAATGTGCAATGTAACACGACGGATTACGAACTCCTCCCATTTAAAAAATGGGCCGCAAGCCGTGATTGCTTCTTCCCCCCGGCTGCGGCCCGTCTTATTATATGTTTGAAAGAGCAGATTATTTTTGAGCGTCCTGCTTTGGCTCGGGTTGAGGCTCCTCCTCCACTTTGCCAGAAGCGCGCAGGCTTTGGCGCGCCCTGCGGATTTCATTGACATACTGGGTGAGCTGCTCATCTGACGTGCGCATAATCCGCTCGACGAATTCACTCGCACCCGTGCGCATATCGTGCGACCACTTTTGTGCCTGGGAAATCGTCTCCTCCGCCTGTTCGTTTGCCGTCTTAGTTAAGAGAGCAGCCTTGGCCTGTGCGGTTTCCACCATATCCTTTGATTTGGTTTGCGCATCCTCCAGCAAGGCGCTTGCCCGAGCCTGAGCGGTCTCCGTCGACTCGCGCGCCTTGGCCTGTGCATTCTCCAGCATCTCCTGTGACTGATGGCGGGCGCTGGTGAGCATCTCATTGGCCTTCGCGGTTGCTGTTTTGGTGATCTGATCCTCAGAGACGAGGGCTTTCGCCTTCTCCTCCGCCTTGGCAACCATGTCATCCGACGCATCCTGCGCCTTCTGCATCATTGCCTTGGAATCACGGCGGGCTTTTTCCATCATTGTATCCGCTTCCAAACGGGCCTTGCTCGTGAGCGCTTCCGCCTCGCGGCGAGCGCTTTCACGCAGGTTATCCGCATTGCGGATGGCAGCCTCCTGCGTTTCATGCGCCTCCTGCTTGGCATCCTTGAGGATCGCGCTCCGGTCGCGCACAATCTGCGTGGCCTGCTCAATCTCCGTGGGTAAATTTTCCCGCGTCTGTGCGATCAGCTCCTGCATCGCGGGGATGTCGATATACCGCTTGCTTGATAACATGGAGGCGGTTGCATTTTCGATGACTTCATCCATCTGATCCAACAATTCGGCAATGTTGACACTGCTCATACTGACACATCCTTCCCTTCCAAATCATAAACAGGTTCAACCCTGTTTTAAACGGTCAATGATATCTTCCCGAATCTCCGAGGGGACAAACGTTGAAATATCCCCGCCGAACACACAAACCTGCTTGACGACGCTGGAGCTTAAAAACATATTCTCGGCGCTGGTGGTGATGAAGATCGTTTCCACCTCCGGATTGAGGCGCTTATTCGTCAGCGCCTGCTGGAATTCATATTCAAAATCCGATACCGCACGCAGGCCTTTCACAATTGCCACAGCGCCCTTTTCGCGTGTGTAGTCGGCAAGCAGGCCGTTATATGTATCGATCTCAATATTCTCAATATCGCCGGTGCAGCGGTGCAGCAGCTCTACGCGCTCCTCTGCCGTAAAGCTGCTGTCTTTTTTATGATAATTGACCATCACAACGACAATTACCTTATCAAACAGCTTGGAGGAACGGCGGATGATATCAAGATGGCCCAGTGTAACAGGGTCGAAGCTGCCCGGGCAAACCGCAATCCTCATGCCCCTTCCCCCTCTCTGCGGTAGAGCGCAAGCGAAATCCGCCCATAGGAATACCGCCGCACCAGGCAAAAATCCTCCGCCTGCTCCGGCAAATCTACCTTCGCCGGGGCTTCACAGATGATCACGCCGCCCAGCGCCATACGGCGCGCTACCATCGGCAGCGCCCTCTGCACGAGCCCCGCGCCATAGGGCGGGTCAAGCAAAGCAATGTCAAACGGCCCGCACTGGCCAGCGAGAAAGGCGAGGCTATCCATCTGCATCACCTGCGCGCTCTGAGCGAGCTGCGTTGTTTTCAAATTTTCCCGCACCACTTCAATGGAATCACGGGAGGAATCCACAAAAACAGCGCTTGCCGCGCCGCGGCTGAGCGCCTCGATCCCCAACTGGCCGGAGCCGGCAAAAAGATCAAGCACGCGCCTGCCCTCAATTTCAAATTGAATAATGCTGAACAGCGCCTCCTTGACGCGGTCCGTGGTGGGCCGCACATCCTCGCCGGATAGGGTTCTCAGCTTACGGCCTTTCGCAAAACCGGTAATGACTCTCATATGCACAACTCCCGTGCCGCTCTCAATCAACGAAAACGGACTCTCTTCCTAAAATCTTATCTAAATTATTATCTATTTTGCGCCGGTGTTTGTCAACATTCGCAGAGAAATAATTCCAAATTTATGAATTGGCACAGTTTTCCTGCGCATGGGCGGCCTTGCCCATACAAAGCAGTTTAAAAGGGGAATCTTTCAATCTTCTTCCGGATGGAAATGGAAAAACACCGCTTTGGCGGCGGGCTCTGTCATCCCCTTGACTGTGAGTAACTGCTCAACCGTCGCCTCCCGGATGGCGCGGATCGTCTGGAAGGAGCGCAGCAGCGCCCGTGCGCGTGTTTCGCCGATGCCTTCAATTTGGGTCAGCGAGCTGACCAGCGTGTTTTTTTTGTGCTTTTGCTTATGGTAGCCGATGGCAAAGCGGTGCACCTCCTCCTGAATGGAGGAGACAAGCGTGAACGCCTGCCGTTTGGAGTTGATGGCGATCTCACCGCCATCCGCCGCGATGGCGCGGGTGCGGTGGCGATCATCCTTCACCATGCCAAACAACGGCACCTTCAGGCCGAATTGCTCGAGCACCGGGCGCACCGCGTTCACCTGCCCCTGGCCGCCGTCGAGGAGGATCAGGTCCGGCAGCTTTCCAAAGCCCTCGCCAGTCTCTTTTTCCTCCACATAATGCGTAAAGCGGCGCGTGAGCACCTCGTTCATGGAGCCGTAATCATCCTGCCCCTCAAAGGATTTGATTGAAAACCGCTTATATGCCTGCTTATAGGGCACGCCACCGCGGAACACGACCATACCCGCTACATTGTCGCTGCCGGCCGTGTGGGAGATGTCGTATGCTTCAATATATTCCGGCGGGGCATCCAGGCCCAGCAGCCGAGCAAGCTCATCGAGCGCGGCCGTCTGCTTCCCCGCCCGGCCGAGGTGCTCCGCAAGCTTTTCCGCCGCGTTCGAGCGGCACATCTCCATCAGCTGCGCCTGCTCCCCGCGCTGCGGCACGGCGATCTGGACGCGCCTGCCCGCTTTTTCGCTCAGCCAGCTGGATAAAAGTGATTCGTCCGCCACTTCGCCATCCACCGTAACGCGCGGCGGCACATGGTCGCGCATGGAATAATAGCCCTGGATCAGCTCCCCGCGCGCGGCGGGGAAATCCTCTACGCTGTCGATGAAGAAATATTCGCTGTCGTAAAGCCTGCCCTGTGCAAAACGGAGCACCATCAGGCAGGCGGCCTGCGCGCTGTTGGAAATGGCAAACACATCCTGCTCTTTGACGGAGAGCGACACCACCTTCTGCTTATCCTGCATCCGGCGAATGGCATTGATCCGGTCGCGCAGGCGGGCCGCCTTTTCAAATTCCAGGTTTTCAGCCGCTTCTTCCATTCTGCCCTGAATATCTTTGAGCGCCTCTGTGCTGCCGCCGCGCAGAAAGGCGAGCGCTTCCTCTACCGTCTCTCGATATTCCCGCTGCGTGAGCTTGCCCGCACAGGGCGCAGAGCACTGCTTGATGAAATAATTCAGGCAGGGCCGCCCCCGGCCGATATCGCGCGGAAACACCTTGCCGCACTGGGGCAGGCGAAAAATCCGCAGCGCCTCGTCTACCGACTGCTTCACGGTAAAGGAGCTTGTAAACGGGCCGATGTACTGCGCGCCGTCATCCAGCTTTTGCATCGCCGCGCTGATCACGGGCCAATCCCCGGCGGTGACCCGGATATAGTGGTAACCCTTGTCATCCTTTAAAAGAATATTATATTTAGGCTGGTGCTGCTTGATGAGGCTGCATTCGAGCACCAGCGCCTCAAACTCGCTATCCGTCAGGATATAATCAAAATCCGCCACGTGCTCCACCATCCGGCGCACCTTGACCGCATGGCGCTCCTGCGAGCCGAAATACTGGCTGACGCGGTTTTTCAGCGCCTTTGCCTTGCCGATATAAATAATTTTTCCCTTTTTATCCTTCATGATATAGACGCCCGGCGTAAGGGGCAGGCGCATCGCCTTTTCACGCAGGGGCCTGAGCTGTTCCTCCAAATTGGGTCACCCTTCCGATGGGCCGCTTGTTTCAGCGGGCTCCGGGATAATATTCGTTTCCGCCACCAGGAAAACGGGCCGTCTCTTGACCTCCAGATAAATCCGCGCCAAATACTCCCCGATCACGCCGAGCGAACACAGGATCAGCCCGCCGAAAAAGAAGATTGCGCAGATAATGGAGGGGTAGCCCGGCACATCGGAGCCGCGAATGAGCGTGCGAATGAGAATATATAGCGCATAGATCACGCCAATCCCGCTCGACGCAACGCCGATATAGAGGGAAACCTTCAGCGGAGCAGTGGAAAAGCCGATAATCCCATCCAGCGCATAGCGGAAAAGCTTTGCAAACGACCACTTGCTGGAGCCCGCCGCCCGCTTGCGGTTTTCATGCTCAAACCATTTGGTGCGGAAGCCGACCCAGCTGAAAATCCCCTTGGAAAAGCGGTTGTATTCCGGCATGGAGAGGATGGCCTCCACCACCGGCCGCTTCATGATGCGAAAATCCTGCGCGCCTTCTTGAATATCCACATCCGACAGTTTATTGATGACCTTATAAAAGGCGCGGGAAAAGGCGCTTTTCACCTTGCCCTCCCCGGAGCGATCCACCCGGCGCGCCGCGGCGATATCATAGCCCCCTTCCAGTGCGCCTAGCATCTCCGGTATCAGCTCCGGCGAGTGCTGCAAATCCGCATCCAAAATCCCGACATAATCACCCGTGGAATACTTCATGCCCGCAAGCATGGCGGATTCCTTGCCGAAATTGCGTGAAAGCGAAAGGTAGCGCACCCGCTCATCCTCCGCCGCAAAGCGACGCAGAAGATCAAGCGTTTGATCCCGGCTGCCGTCGTTTACAAAAATAAAATGAAATGCATATCCTTCACACTCGTCCAGCACAGCGCTCACTTCGCTGTGGAAGAGCTCGAGCACCTCGCCCTCATTGAAGCACGGCACGATCAGATCCACTGTTTTTCCCATACTGATAATGATCCTTTCTCTACAGGATAGTTCCAGAAATTGATGACGCAACCTTTATCCATTCATCAAACGGTTTTGAACCATTCTCATACCGTGCTATTATAGCACAGCCCACCGCAAAATAAAACAATTCGATCAGCGCCGCCTGCATAGCCGGCTCGTTTCACGAAACACTAAAACAGAAAGCGGGCCGTGCTGCGGCGCGCGCACCATTTCAACCTTCCAATGAGAAAAGAGGATTTTATATGGATGAACCAAAAAAACGACCGCTCCCCTACGATGCGCAGGATGGCGAAGAATTGTTCAATGATTCGATGAGCGTTTCCTCCATGACAGAATGCACGGGGCTAATCCCTGCGGCCCCGGTGTCAGAGCCGGAGATTGACTCTTACAGCGCGATCTATGACATTCCGCTTTCGAGTGACGAGGAGGCTGCTCAGCATGGCCTGCAAAATGAAAAACAAAAAAATGGGCAGGGCCATTCCCATCCCAATACGGGCAGATAATGCGCACGCAAGCTTTATCCACCGCATATTCTGAATTGGGGCGTCGTTTCCTCAAACAATGAACTGACACAGCGGCTGTAGGCCATGCTGCCGCTGATACAGAATATTCTGTTATGCGAAAGTGCATAAGAAAGCAAATGAAATGTTCCAGTAAAACCGGCGTGATAAGGTTCCCGCTGGTTTTACTTTGTTTGCACATAAACTCTGGCTTTCTCTGATAAGCTTCCGTTCCACTGCTTCAGGGAACTGCCGGATACCTGTTTCGTTTCATGCGGCGCTGGACCGGCGAACAGAGCTTTCTGCTTCTGTGCCAGCTTCGCACCGGCACAATGGACACGATCAGATGGGATGCCGCGTTTTTCTGTTGTGATTGGTCAGGGCCACTCGCTCACAGCGCATGCACCCTCTCAATAATGGGATACTGCGTCCCCTGAAGATTTGCCGATTCTTCTTCGTTTTTTCAATTTCAGAGCTTTCGTAGAAAAGTGAGAAAACCACCTGCAGGTTTATGCGCCTGCGGGCGGATCTCTTTTCTATAATGGCCTATTTGAGCTGTTCATAAATTTCACCGACGCCCCATTCCATCCACCGGGAGGAACTCCATGCCACATTTTTTAGCCATGCATCCGAGAATCATGTTCCTTGCTGCGCCATAGAGAAGAGAAGTGCGCGCTCATCTTAGACGTTTGAAGTTGCCGTTTCCTTCTGTTCTCCGCGACGCTCCTTCAACTCTTGGAGGATCTGCTCTTTGCGCTTTCCTGTATAGCGGTAAAACAGCATGGGAACAATCGCCAGCGCGAATCCCCCTGCCGGAAGCAGCGTAACCAAGGCAAAAATTCCATCAAGCGTTTGAGCGGTCTGCGCCTGTTGCACCACAACGCCCATCGCATCCTCTACCGGCTGTTTAAACTGGATCAGCACAAGAAAGACCGACACGGTGATCGCAGCAAAAGCATTGTTGAACTTTGTAACGGAGGAATTCAGTGAGAAACAGAAGCCCTCCAGCCGCTCGCCCGTCTTCCATTCCAGGTAATCAAGGCTGTCGCCCACCATCGGATACGCAATCGTGGAAAACACACCGAGCGGAACGCCGCCTATCGCCAAAAACGGCAGGATGGCATAGAAATTATTATAACCGACAAAATAGGCGGCGCTGAGCACCACGGCCCCCATCACACCGAAAAAAATATAAACTTTCTTGTAGCCAAATCGCGTGTAGAGCGGTGGCGTCACAAGCATACCGGCAAACATACCTGCCGCAATAATAACCACCATGATGATCTGCACTGTACCCGGAGAAAAGCTGCTGTGGATATTGTAATTTGCAACATATACGGCAGAGATTTGAAGCAGGTATCGAGTGCAGCTGAGCATGGTTGCGAGCAGCGTCAACAGCATCGGCGTATTCTGGAAGGCAAGATATACAATCTTTTTGACCGGCAGTTTCTCTTCTTTGACGGGTTGGATACGCTCCTTTGCATTTCGGTAAACAGCAAAGAGCGCACACATACCGAACAGGCCGATCAAGGCTGCAAAGCCGAAATACCCGTTGCGCTCGCCAAAGCGGTCCGCAAGCATCGGTACGACCAGCATCGGGATGACACTGCCCACCGAGCCGACTGTAACAGCCAGGGAAAGCGTTTTCGCCCGCTCGTTCGCATTCGGCGTCGTTACGGAGATCAGGCTCCAGAGCGGCACATCGGTGATGGTATAGAGGGTGTCAAACACAAAATAGGTCACAGCTGCAAAAACGACCTTCCATGTGGTTGACAAATTTGGCGCCGCGAACAGGAGCGCCGTAAATACTCCCATCGGAATGGCAAAATAAAAGAAATATTTTCGCATGCGCCCATGCTTCCCTATTCTGGTGCGGTCAATAAGAATCCCCATCACGGGATCGTTAACCGTATCCCAGATGCGGGCGGCCCCCATGAGCACAGGCACTGCAGCCATGGGCAGCAGAAATACATCTGTATAAAAATAGAGCAAATAGGAGGCGATCATGCTGGATACAACATAGCTGTTAACGCTTGCAAAGCTGATAGACAGCTTCTCCCGGAAGGTGACATAACGTTTTTGGTTATCCAACGTGAAGCACCTCCTCTTCCCCCGCGTAATATCCGAAATCAAAATCGCGCGTGATCAGCAGGGAATCCGCCGCGCTTTCACCGTGGTATGCCATAGAGATCAGCGCATGCGCCTCCCCCGCCGCATGTAGAAGGATATCCTCCACGCTGTGGCGGTAGAGGCCCTCCGGATGGCGCGGATCGCGCCACGCCCGGCGTTCTTCATTGAGGATTCCGGCACATGGATGATCGCGTTTGAGCTTCGTTGAGAGATCATATCCGCCTGGAATCAAGCCGCTAACCGCTTTGGCAATCGGTTTTGTAAAACTTGTCCCGTGCAGTTGTAGAAAAGTGAGCACTGGAATCGCAGCGACTGCACTCGTGATCTGTGAAAGCGACACCGTTTCATGAAACAGGGAAGCAATGATTTTGCGCCATACCTCTGCAATTGCCTGCGTTTCTTCTGCATTCAGCCGGAGAAATCCAGTCCGAAACGCAGAGATCGGCTTGCCGATCTGCTTATGGTACAGGGCGATATCAATTTCCGTCTCACATTGCCCGTGTAAACTGGCATTGCTTCCCGAGCCCGCATGCGCACCCACAAAGCTCTCCACATACGGGTGCAGGTATTTATCCGCGCAGTAATGCGAGATCAGCCCCGCATACCAGGAAAACAGGAGCTTCCTGTGTTTGCCAGCCGTATTGATCTCCGCCTGTGCAACGCGGAACATAGCCGCAACGTCCACATCCACCTGCAAACGATCTCCGTATCCCGTCAGGCTTTTGGAACCGGGCAAAAGGCTATAATAAAAAATATCCGGCCCCATATTCCCCAAGAAAAATGCAGGCATATGCAGACCGAGCTCCGGCTCACGCTCAGCCAGCCGGCATCGAAGGACCTTGCCGGCAGCCATATGTGTAATCATATCACCCATTCAAAAAGCGCCTCCTTATCATTTGCCTCTTCATGATAACAAAAACAGGTAAAGAAAGGATTAATCCTGCCTTAAAGGCACGTTAAAGCGCGAGAAAAAAGATTAAAAATTGGGTAAAGATTAAATGCGCTTTTGAAAGTTCCCCTCCACCAAAACGTCTTCATTGATGAGAATAAATGCCGCAGGGTCTTTTTGCAGCACTGCCTTTTTGAGTGTAAGGGATTCCTTTTTGGTTACAACGGTCAATAAAATATTCGTCTTTTCCTGGGTATATCCTCCGCTGCCCTCCCACTGCGTAACACCTCGATGCACTGTATCAAAAATAAGTTTCTCCAGCTCCGGCTGTTTTGTAATAATCAGGCAACTGCGCATGATGCTCTGTAGATGTACCTTATCAAGCACAACCGCTGTCACAGCGCTATAAATAACTGAATACACTACCGTCTCCCAGTCAGTCATCAAAAGACATGCAGTGTAAACAAAAGCGTTGAGCAACACAAGCAGCTTGCCCACACTAAATTTTGGATTGCGCGAGGTGAAATAAACGCCCAAAATCTCCTCACCGCCTCCGCTGCCGCCGGAGAGCAGCGTCATCCCCGCACCGACGCCCGCAAAAAAACCACCGGCCAGGCAGGCTGTCAGACGATCTGCCAGAAGCGGAGCCTCTGGGATTGGAATAAGCGTCAGAAACAGCGTGTAGCAGGGCACACAAAGCATCGTTTTGATGAAAAATCCCCTATCCAAGTGGTAGGCAAGGAACAGCAACGGCAGGTTGATTAAAAAATAAAAAATACCGGCCCAATCGATGTCTGGGAGCGTAAAATAAAAAATCATTTTGATGAGGTATTGTAACAGCTGTGCAATGCCGAGAAACCCACCGTTGAACAATCCCGCCGGTACAATAAGCCAGTTCAGAGCACAGGAAAACAAAAGCGACCCGGTTACCAGCAGCAGAATGTCCTTTCCGGTCAGATATCGTGTCCATTTCATAAAAAGCTCCCTTTTCGTCAGATATTCAGAAAAAGCATACACAAAACGTGTTAAAAGAACATTAAAAACATCTTAAAATTGTTTTTGAGATAGGTGATCGGAATGGCTCCGATGAAAGCTTTCCTTTAAAAATCCGATTGCTATCTTTCGATAAATATCCGAAGATGAAAAGGCCGTCCAGCATGGCCTGCAAAATGAAAAACAAAAAAATGGGCAGGGCCATTCTCATCCTAATACGGGCAGATAACGCACACACAAGCCTTATCCCCCGCATATTCTGAATTGGGGTGTAGTTTCCCCAACCAGACGCCCTCTATCAGGGCGCCACTAAATATCGGGAGAGAGAGCTATGTGCAACTGTAATAATCATGGCAGGCAAGGCGCCGCCCGCTCGGGCTGTTCCTGCACACGCGACGACTGCAGATCCATCTCCGCTGCTTGGCAGGCCTATTATGGAGTCTGCCCATGCAGCCAGACGATGAACCGCCACAGCGGCTGCGAAGAATGCTGCCGCTGATAAAAAATACCGTCCCCGCAGAGGGGACGGCTACTTAACACAGGGAACACAGGGGGGCACAGCGTCAATTTTCCAAAGGACATAACCATCGATCCATATAAAATAAAACGGGTATCTGCCCCATCTGAAGCCCTTTCTTATGGTATATAGCTACGAATCAGCTCCGCAACACGCTCAGAGGCATGTCCGTCACACGCGCCGAGCTGAGCGGCGCGAAAGGCGGCAAGTTGTTCAAGCGGCGGATGCTGGCAGACCTCCCGCATAACGCCTGGCAGAGCCTCCGCGCGGAGCACGGTTGGGCCCGGCAGATCCTCCGGATAGACAAGGTAAAAATTACGCTCATACGTATCGAGGTCCGGGCAGTAAAACACAAGCGGCAGCCCGCACAGGAGCGCATCATAAATAACGGAGGAATAATCCGTCACCACCAAGGAGGCCACCGTTAGCAGCCGCGGTGTCGGCTCGTCCGTTGCATCCACAATGTGCCGGAACGGCCGATCGCCGAGGAAGGACTCCTTCATGATCGGATGGCGGCGAATGACGAACAGCTCATCGTCTGCCAGAGCATCATCTAACGCCTCCCAGTCGATCTGCGGATCATATGCACAGGGCTTTCCATTCTGCTCCCGGAATGTGGGTGTATAGAGATATATGCGTTTCCCCCGCATCTCCGGGCGGCGTGTGAGCAGTTCTTCCCGCAGGGAGCAGCACGTTTCTTCCCGGAGCAGCGCATCTGTACGGGGCGTGCCGAGCGGCAGGACCCGGTCGATACCGATCCCGAACGCCTGCGCATAAAAAGGGCGCACCTGCTCGGAGCTGACACACACGGCCGCATATTGGCAGTGAGTCAGCTTCTCCTCCTGCGGGGTTAAAAGAGACGGGGCATCCAGCCCAAAGTGCTTGAACGCGCCGCAGGCATGCCAAATCTGCACCACCTTCTGCCCCGCGCGCAGCCTTGTATGGCGGAGATAGCGCAGGTAATCATCTGTCACGATCACACGGCTGGTCAAAAGATAATAATAAATTTTCGGCTTGAGCAGCACCGGATGGGGCAGCATCCGGGCCACCACCACCTTTTGCACATCCCCCAGCGCATCGTAAACGCAACGGCTATTTTCCAGCAGCTTCCCATCAGCGCGGATGGAATAAAAAAAGACGCGATTTTGAATGGGCAGCCGGGAGAACACCGCCTTCAGCAGCAAATTGCAACGCTCCAGCACCCATCTTTTCCCCAGGCTCAGGTATTTTCTCAGCGGCATCCGTCTCGTCTCCCCTTTCTTCCTCTTCATCATACCCAACCAGGAAAACCTTGTCAAGGCGCATCGCATGACGCCGCGTGGTTTTCCTTGTATTCGGGGGATACTTATATTATAATGATCCCATGGCCTGCAAACCGGCAGCATCCGGCTGCCGGGCTTCGCAGAGCTAGAATATATGTGGAAAGCAGCGGCCTTTGCCCGCTGTGAAAGGAAGACAGAGCTATGAACAAACGGTTGAAACCCTGGCATATCATCCTCATTGTCGTGGCGGTGCTCGCAGTGGCGCTCGTTGGCTACACGGTCAAAAGCTACAACGGCCTCGTCACTTTGAAGCAGGAGGTCACGCAGAAGGAATCGGATATCCAGACCACTTTGCAACGCCGTGCCGACCTGATCCCCAATCTGGTCAACACCGTCAAGGGCTATGCGTCGCATGAGGAAGCCATCATGAAGGAAGTAAGCGATGCACGCGCAGCCCTCGTCGGCGCAAACAACACAGGCGACCAGCTCGCTGCGAATGAGCAGATGACCTCTGCGCTGAACCGCCTGCTGGCAGTCGCAGAAAACTATCCGGATTTGAAGGCAAACACAAACTTTATCCAACTCCAAGACGAGCTGTCAGGGACGGAAAACCGCATCACGCAGGCGCGGCGCGCCTATAACGACGCGGTAAAAACCTATAACACAAAGATCCAGCGCTTCCCCACCTCCTTGGTTGCAGGAATTTTCAATTTTGAAGCGTTTGATTATTTCCAGGCAAACGCAGGCGCGCAGGAGGTTCCGTCCGTCAATTTCGATTGATTGGCGGGCTGTGTATAAAGGAGGTACAGGGTGAACAACGTTCAGCGGATTTTGAAAAGAGTCCTAGCCTGCACCGCCGCGATTGTTTTGGCTGTGACGCTCTGCCTGGCGGCCGCGGCGGAGGTCGCCTATCAACCCACCGCGCAGTTTTTTGTGAATGATTTTGCGGATGTGCTCTCAGCGCAGACAGAGCAAGAGATCGTGGAACTCGGCAGGGCGCTGCAACAGCAGACGGGGGCGCAGGCCGTTGCCGTAACGGTGCCCTCCCTGGATGGGCAAAGCGTGGAGGATTACGCCATTGACCTGGCAAACAGCTGGGGCATTGGCCAGGCGGAGGAAGATAACGGCGTGCTCATCCTGATCGCCGTGGAGGAGCGAAAACTCCGCATTGAAGTGGGGCTTGGGCTGGAAGGCACGCTGCCGGACGGCAAAACAGGGCGCATTATGGATGAATACATGACGCCCTCCCTGCGGCAAAACGACTATTCCACAGGCATGTTGGAGGGCTACAAGGCGGTCGCATCCCAAATTTATCAGGAATACGGGATTGATTCCCCAGAGCTTTCCGGTTACGGGATTTCCAGCAGCCCAACTACCGGCAGCAGGCAGGATATTTCCACGGTGCTTACCTTGATTTCACCGATTGCAATCGTGATCCTGCTGCTGATCCTGCGGCTCGTTTCCCACGGGCGAGGATTTCCGTTCTTCTGGTTCTTCGGCGGGCCGCGAGGGCCACGCGGAGGCGGCGGGAACGACACCTTCGGCGGCGGATTTTCCGGCGGCATCGGCGGGGGCGGATTTGGAGGAGGCGGCGGTTTCTCCGGCGGAGGCGGCAGCTTCGGCGGGGGCGGCGGCTCCAGAGGATTTTAAAGCAAAGAAAAAGCGGCGTGCACCCAACCAGAGGTTGGATACACGCCGCTTTTTCTTCCCTCACGCGCGGTGTATCTCCGGCGGTCAATCTTCCATACCGTCGAAAATACTGTCGTCGTAGTAGTTGTTTTCGCTGGGGTCATGCAGCGGGTACCATACCTGCGCAAAAAACGGATTGACCCTTGCAATCGCATCGTAATTCCATGGGGATGGCAGGCAGTCCGGGCACCAATGCCCGCCCTTTAGTGCCAGATTGGGAGACATCTCAAACTCATGCCCCAACGCGCAGCGCCATTTCAGCGGTGTAAAAAGATCGCCCTTGGCCATCGTATTCGACAGGCATTCCCCGCCACGAAACTCCGCCGCCCGGATCATATCCTCCAGGTCGAGGCTCGCCTCCGGCTTTGTTTCATCATATCCGTGATCCAGAAAGGCTGGCTCCATGCTCGGCGTTTCCACCTTAAAATCCTTCCATGTGCCGATCTTTTTCCAATTCTCATGGCTGCCATAATAAGCAGTCACACGGGGCGTAATGTTGTTTTTAATCCACGTCTGCGTTCCATACTTTTCCTTATAAGCCATCTTGATCATGCCGGCCTTTTTAATCAGGCCGCTCGGAATCACCTTCGCCAGCTTATAGTAGCCCGGCACATGCTGGGAAAGCTGCGCGAAATACTCCTTGATGGGCACATTGTGGCGGAAGTGCAGGTAATCATCGAGCGTATCGGAATCCGTGAACCAATGGCCGTGGAAATTGCGTAGCGTAAACCAATTTGGCTCAAAAATCTTTTTGGGGGAATCCAAGCCGATCGCCCGCAGGAGATAAACTTCGAACTCATAATTTGTAATGCGGTATTCCGCACCGCTGCCGATATTGTAAAACCTTCTCCAAAAGCTTTCTGGCACATCGTCTCCACAGACATTGGCAAGCAGCAGGCCGGAATCCTCAATCGTCGCCCATTCCAGCACGCCGTTGATCGGCACATGATACATGATCGGATCAAAATTCTTGAGAATGCCCGGATAGAGGATGCCTGTCTGCCGCAGGGAAACCCAGTGCTTCAGGCCGGATTCGGCCACCTTCGCCTCGGCGATCGTTTTGCTGATTGCATAGTGGTCGTAAACGCTGATCTTGATCGGGTCGCCCGTGCGGCCCCAGTGGATGGGCGGATTGCGGTCACCCGTTTGGGCGACGGTGCCGATATAGACAAGCTTGACCGCATCCGGGTCGGGCTGTGCCTTGATCGCGCGGATGATATTCTCAATCGCGCCGATGTTGGTTTTCATCGTGCGCTTGGGGAAGTAATCCGCCGCCGGGGAGACCATCCCGCCCACATGAAGGACATAATCGGCACCGGTTACGCACGCGAGCACATCCTCATAGTTCGTGAGATCGCCCCAGACGAGCTTCACGCTCGGATCGTTGGCATAAAACTTGAACTTTTCCCTGTTTTTGTCGCTGCCGCGGTTGAGCAGCACCAGATTGAATTGATCTTTTCTCTGATACAGCTCCTGGAACCCGGCAAACCCCATATTGCCGGATGCGCCAGTTAAAAACACGGTTTTCTTCTCAGACAATGAAATCGCCTCCAACTCTCTCTTTGGAATGATTCAAAAATAGTTTAGCATGGAGTGAATGAAAAATCAATACGTCCTGTCCGTAAATTGGATAAAACCTACAGATTAGTAATTCAATAAAGGGAGGTGTGGCAATTTTATTTGCCGCGCCTCCCTTTTGCTTCTTTTACATTGCATTCTACCTGCCGCTATGCGCGGCCATATCGCTCATTGATCTGCCGGAAATACGCGGTATCAATCTGCCGGAGCGATTCTTCCGTCATGCGGAAGCACCAGTTCCCCTCCGCTTCGCCGGGCAGGTTCATGCGCGTATCCGTCCCATAGCCGCAGAGATCCTGCACTGGCAGAATCGCCATGCGCGCGGGCGTTTGCCACAGTGTTTCAAAAATCGCGCGCAGCACGGGGCTCTGCGGCCCACCGGAGCCCCAATCGCCCGTAAAGCGACAGTAAGCAAGCAGTTGGCTGCGCTCCTCCGGCTTAGCCGACCAGAGCCAGCCAAGCATCGTATCATTATCGTGCGTGCCGGTATAGGCAACGTAATTCTCCGTGTATTTATAGGGCAAATGGATGCTGTCCCACCCATAATAGGCAAACTGCATCACCTTCATGCCGGGGTAACCGGCCTGCTGAAGGAATTGCACCAGCCCCTCCTCTTCGCAGCCGAGATCCTCCGCCACGATCTGCGGATTGGAAAACGATGCATTGACCGCATGAAACAGCTCCATCCCCGGCCCCGGCTCCCAAGTGCCGATCCGCGCCGTTTTCGCATTTGCCGGAACGGCCCAATAGCGGTAAAAGCCCCGGAAGTGGTCGATGCGCACCGCGTCATAAATCTTTAAGCTGCTGCCGATGCGCTGGAGCCACCAACGGTAGCCATCCTGTTTCATTTTGCCCCAATCGTAGAGCGGATTGCCCCAAAGCTGGCCATCTTCGGAAAAGTAATCCGGCGGCACGCCCGCCACGCGCTTCGGCTCACCCTCCGGCGTGGTTTCAAACAGGGCGCGGTTCGCCCAGAAATCGGCGCTTTCATCGGAAACATAGATCGGCATGTCGCCTAAAATCGAAATGCCGTGCGCGTTTGCATAGCTTTTGAGCCGGTTCCATTGCCGGAACAAAATAAACTGCTCAAAAACATAATAGTCGATGGCCTCCTGTGCGCCGTCTTTCGTCCATGCGCGCCACGGCTTCCCGCCGTTTGCATCCCGCGCAGCCATAAAGCGCGCGTAGTCTGTCAGCCAAAAGGCCTGTTCCTCCCGGAAAGCCTCCAATTCCGCACGCCTGTCCTCTGCTTTTTCATAAGCCTTGCGCATCAACGCCGCTTTTGCACAGGCGGCCCATTTGTAATCAGCCTGATAAGGAGAGCCTCTGTAAACGGCTTCCTCCACCTCCGCCTGCGATAGATAGCCATCTTCCAACAGCCCGCAGGGATCGAGATAAAGCGGATTGAGTGCAAACGCACTAACGCTCGAATAGGGGGAATTCCCCTTGCCGATCGGGCAAAGCGGCAGGATCTGCCACCATCTCATCCGCATTTCACACAGCAGATCAACAAACTGGTAGCCTCCGCGCCCAAAATCCCCAATGCCGAACGGCGACGGCAGGGAAGAGAGATTCATTAAAACACCTGCGCTTCTTTGAAACACAAAACCACGCATCCTTTCAAAGGCCGATCTTCTCTTTCTTTATCTTTTCCCACTTTGAGCAGAAAGATCAGTTCAATCACAGGAATAAAACAAAAGGCCGTCTCTACGAGAGACGGCCTACCTGGCTGCGGAACTAGGATTTGAACCCAGACAAACAGAGTCAGAGTCTGTCGTGCTACCCTTACACAATTCCGCATCAGCAAGAGACATTATAGTATATCACCAAGAGCTTGTCAAGCATTTTTTAAAATTTTTTACCAGCCCGTCCCTGCCGAATCTGCCCCGCATAAGCTCGATGAAAGGCTCGTTTCTCATTTTATCCAATCTATTTTAAAATATTCCCTTTACTTTTTGCTGGCAATTTTATACAATAGGAACAAATCGGATGCAGAAAAGGAGCAATAAAAATGTTGAAACGTCTATTTTCCCTCTTCCTCGCCCTGTTTATGGGCGTGTGGAATTTCATCGCCATCTGCTATGGCGTTGGCGTTGCATGGGGCCCCAAAATCGACCTTGACAAATTTGAGCTGACGTTTGAGGACACTTTTGATGGCGAACAACTCGATGCGGCCAAATGGACCACAAAAAAATATTGGAACAACGATCATGACTATATCCGCCAGGGCGGCTTCTGGGACCCCGAGCAGATCACAGTGAGCGACGGCACGCTGAAAATCACAACAGAATATAAGGAAAACGGCAAGTACGGCCCCGGCTACTACACCGGCATGCTCAACACGAAGGGCCTGTTTGAGCAGACGCACGGCTATTTCGAAATCCGTTGCATCCTGCCAAAGGCCGAGGGCATGTGGTCCGCCTTCTGGATGCTGTGCGACTCCATGGCGGATGTAACGGACGGCGGCCGCAATGGCGCGGAGATCGATATTTACGAATCCGCCAATTATCAGGATTGGAAGGTGCGCAACAGCGTTTCCCATGCCGTGCACGTGGATGGCTACGGCAGCGACCTCAAGAGCGAAGGCCAGGGCAGCACGCTTGCGAACCACCCCTATGATGAATTTAACACCTACGGCCTGGAGTGGAATGAAGAGGAATATATCTTTTATGTAAACGGCCGCGTCGCGGCGCGCACCAGCTTCCAGGGCACGCCAATGGTGCCGGAGTTCATGATTATCTCCTGTGAGGTCGGAGGCAGCGGCGGCGTTGCGGGCGACAGCTGGGCAGGCAACATAACCAATAACAAGGAGGGCAAGCTCCCAGCCCAGATGACGGTGGATTATGTCCGCGCATATGCCTATAAATAACCAGACAACGAAAATAGAAGCAAAGAGCGAGCGGTGTGAAACAGTTGGTTTCACACCGCTCGTTTTTCATCCACCTCTTTATTCTCTGCGCTTGCGCCGCGCGGAAGTAATCTCAAGCCCATTCACACCCTATTCCTGAGGCGGTTCTTCCGCCAAATAGCCCGACACCACATATTTCTCCCCGTCCGATACGGCCACATCCACGTCAGCGCCGGCGTCATCAGGGCGGCAAGCTGCTCCGGCGGCAGCATCGGGCGGCTGACATGGCGCGCCGCGCCCGCATGGTGCCGGTAAAGCGCTTCCAGCCCTAATCATAGCAATCAATTATGAAAGGGCGTTGCGATTTTCAAAAATTGCAACGCTTTTTTGTGTTTTATGATCGAATTTGTCAATATAGCCGATCATTTTTAGAGCAGTGAGCCCATGCAAGTAGTCAATGCTTACGTTGTGGCACTTCGCCAGCTTGATTTGGATTTTGATGGGCATATCGAGTTCGCCTCGTTCATAGTAGCAGTATATTCTTTGGCTGCAAGTTAACACTGTTGCAATTTTAACCTGTTTTAGTCCTGATCTGCCGTAAGTTATCTAATGCGCTCATACAACTAGCCTTACCTCAGAGCCAGTATATCTTAGCCGATTATCAGCTATACGCATTTCATATTATGGCACTGACTGTGTAAAAATAAAAATCAAATAGCAAAGTGCACCATTTGCCACTGATATTTGCGGTGCTGAACTTCAGGAAGATTCAATGTGCCTTCTCCGGATAGCACAAAATATTCTGGATCAGCACATGTTTTTTTGCGATTTTCACAAAACCAAGGTTTGTTCAGTAGGTATTATAGTTATAGAAAAGAGGGCGAGCGCTCCATATTCTCGGTTGAAGCACAGGCGGCGGGTGAATCCGCAGAAATCAGGTTTTTACAGGAGGTCATGTTATGTTTCTTTTTCCGTTTCTGGTTCAAAATGAGCCGGTCGTCCGTCTGGAGCCCGACCGGTGCGCACGATTTGAAAGCTCCGCCGGGTATGATCCGGCGGCGTCCCATGCGGTGGAAAATACAGAACAGATGCGCAGCCTGAACGTCCCGTTTTGCATGAACATCATGGCCGGGGGCCGGTACCAGTCCAAGCGGTCTATCACGTTTACTTCCATTTCCAGCCCGGAGCATTTTCATCTGGAGCGCAATGAAACCGACACGGACAGTACTACGCCTGCCGAGAAGAACGTGCCCGGTGTCGACGATAACTGGGGGATCAAGACGCACCAGCACGATTTCTTTGAGCTGATGTACGTGTTGGAGGGCTCGGTGGAACAGCGCATTGAAAACGGCTGCTACTTTTACGAAAAGGGGCGCGCCTGCCTCATGAACCGCAGCACGCGACATTTTGAGGTGGTGGGAACGCACTATTTTGTAATCTATCTATGCCTATCAAAGGAATACGTGCGCGAACTAGTGGACACGGAGCAAACCGAGGGGCTAGCTACCGGGCTACTGCACAATTTTTTTACAAGCAATCTGGAAGAGCAGGCGCAATACCACCGGGACTATCTGGACTTTTTGCCCGTAGGCTCTGGCGGCAAGGGACCAGCTCAGGTGGAAGCACTGCTTGAGAGCATGGCGCAGGAGCTTCTGCTCAAGCAGACAGGCTATACGCACATTCTTCGTGGAGTGCTGGAGAGGCTTTTTTCCTATCTGCAGGATGACAGCTTGTACGAGATATCCCAAATCACGCTGGGCAACAGCACAGAATCTCTTTTGTTTAATAAGGTGACGCAGCTCATGGAGCAAAACCCGGGAAAGGTCACCCGCTCGATTCTAGCGGAGCAGCTTAATTACAGTAGCGATTATATCAATCGCGTTGTCAAAAAACATTCCGGGATGAGCATCTCAGAATACGATCGAATCATTCGCCTGAAGAAAGCGAAGGAGCTTTTTGCCAATAGCGACCAGAGTATTACATCGATCATCACGTCTCTGGGCTTCGAAAACAAGACATTCTTTTACGGACTATTCCAGAAAAAATATGGTATGACGCCCATGGAATATCGCAGGGAGCATCAGAGGAACTGAACAAGCCTATTTATGATACTGACACGCTGGCCGCTCTCCCGCGTATGACACTGCGGTGCTTAACGTTTTCGGATATACTAATATTGGATCTGGATCCATGCGAGCTCGAACGGAAATCGCAGCATAAAACGAAAGGAACTACTGATTAAGGAGGGCGTCTTATGCGAATCAAAGAAAGTTTGGATGCAGGCTGGAAGTATATCATTGGAGAGATCGGTCCGTTTCCAAAAACCTGTAAAAAAAGCGGCCTCATCGGCGGGTTGACAAACTCCATTGCTGGCGAGAACGGAGAGCCATTTGCAGGTGCAAAACGAGCGTTGCAGAGATTGCAGGATGTGCTCCCGGTTGCAGACGATGCGGATACGAATATGGATGTGTCTGTCTTACTGATGGGGGAGTGTCCTCCCAGCGGCCGCAGCCTGGAGGGCTGGAAGACCGTTGACCTTCCCCATGACTTCCGGCTTGAGATGGGGTATGACGACAACTCCTGGGGACAGGGCTCCATCCCCAACGGCGTGTGTTATTACAGAAAGACCTTCAAAGTCCCAAAATCAGACGAGGGCAAGCGGATCGTTTTGGAATTCGACGGCGTCATGCGTGCGGCTTCTTTCTGGTACAACGGCTGCTTTCTGGGCGACCATTATTCCGGATACACCGGCTTTCAGTTCGATGTGACCGAGTTGACCAAATATGGGGACGATGAGGGAGACAACGTTCTGCTAGTGCGATGCGATACAACCACCGGCGACGAGGGCTGGTGGTATGAGGGCGGTGGCATCTATCGCCATACCTGGCTGACCAAATATGAGCCAGTCCATGTGGACCGCTGGGGTGTGTATGTGCGCTCCGAAGTGGAGGGTGCGGATGCCGTGCTCCACATTGAAACCACGCTTTGCAATGAAACGGGCCAAGCAGTGAACTGCACGATCCGCACCTCTATCCTTGACCCGGACGGTAAGGTAGTCGGTATGGAAGAATGCTCCGGTAGGCTGGATGCCTTCGAAAAAGAAGCTTTCACAGGCAGTATGCGGCTCAAAAATGCTAAACTGTGGGACTGCGAAAACCCAAACCTCTACATGGCAAAAACCGAGGTTCTTGTAGATGGGAAACCAACAGATCATTACGACACGGCTTTCGGCATCCGCACCATCAAATATACCACCGATGGATTGTTGCTGAACGGCGTTCCCACCCCGCTCTACGGGGCCTGTGTCCATCAGGATTTCGCGGGGGTCGGCGTGGCGCTGCCGGACGCGGTGCAGGCATACAAAATCCAGCAGCTGAAAGATATGGGCCTCAACGCCTATCGTTCCTCCCACAATCCCGCCACGCTGGAGCTGTTGGACGAATGCGACCGCCAGGGCATGCTGGTGCTAAACGAGAACCGCCTCATCGAAGTGACGCGGCACCGCATGGAGGATTTGGAGGAACTCATCAAGAGCAGCCGCAACCATCCCAGTGTTTTCGCCTGGAGCCTGTCTAACGAAGAGATGTTCGCTGGAAGTTATCAGGCAAAGCGGATTCTTCACACTATGCTGCCCTTTGCCCGCAGGTTGGACTCCACGCGACCCTTCGTCTCGGCGGAAGCGTTCCTTTCACCGGAGGAGGCAGAAGAATATGGCCTAGAGCTTTTCGATATTCTCGGGCTGAATTATGTCGAGTCCGCAATGGCAGGAGATCTCTTTACGATCGCGGCACAGAGATATCCGCAGATGAAATTTATGAATACCGAGAATACCTCGTGGTATTCTACCCGCGGTATCTATGAGGACAACAAGCTGCGCGGCCACTGCTCCAGCTTTGGTACCCGCTACGTGATGATGGGCGGCGAAGGTGGTCCCATGGCCGGCGGCACGGCACGGCCCACCCAGACCTGGCACTTCTACAAGGACAATCCTCGCACGGGCGGCTTCTTCATCTGGACAGGGTTCGACTACCGGGGCGAGCCAACGCCGCTGCGGGAATATCAGGTTTCTTCCAACTTTGGCGTCATGGATACCTGCGGCTTTGCCAAGGACGACTACTATTATTATAAATCACTTTTTGACCGCACACCGCTGGTTCACATCATGCCCCACTGGACTTGGCCAATAGAGGGTGTGATCAAGACGATACGTGTTTACACCAACTGTGAGGAAATTGAGCTTCTGCTGAATGGTGAAAGCTTAGGTAAAAAGCCACTGGAGGCTGACTGGGTAGAATATCAAGTACCCTATAAGTCTGGCAGGTTGGAGGCAGTAGGATATAAAGCCGGTAAGGTCGTTACCAGCGACGTAAAGGAAACCGCTGGCGCGCCGGCGAAGATTATTCTTTCCGTCAACCGAGAGGCCATCAATCCTGACGGCAAGGATGTGGCATTTGTTACTGCGCAGATTTGCGACAAAGATGGCACTATCGTTCCAGATGCGGAAAACTACGTAACTTTCGACGTGACCGGTGCGGGGAGACTTCTAGGTCTTGGCAATGGCGATCCAGGCTCCCGAGAGAATGACAAAGCAGGCGGTCGCAGGGCTTTCTCCGGCCTTCTGATGGCGTTGATTCAGTCGTCTGGCACACAAGGCGGGACAATTACTGTTTCAGCAAGCTCTGCAAGCCTGAAGGGCAGTGTTCTTACCATACGTTCTGAATGATTTGCAGCTGAGAATTACTTCTGCAAATAACCTTCATTCTAATGTTGTATCAAATAAATCGAAGGAAAAGGAGCGAAAACGATGAAAGATTCAGCCTTAAAAAAGCAAAAAGAGCTAGCCAAATGGAAACGGGAACTGACGAAGAAGCCCTATCGCGGGTATGGCGTGATGTTGATTGTAATGGTGGCCTTAGTTCATTTGTTAGATGAGTACGCTAGCAGTTCCTCCGGCGCGATTCAGTCTTCGGTCATCAACGAGCTGTTCGTCCAAAATATGAATATGGATTATACGGCGGGATTATCACTGTTTTCATTGGTCTCTTTGCTGGGCCTGTTCGCCGCGCTTGCCGCGACCGTCTATAAATCACTGGCAGATCGCTACGGACGGCGTATATTCTTCGTCATCAGTGCCTTTGGAATGGGTTTAGGCATGCTTGTCTGCGCTATGGCACGAGGGGCGGTAGCGTACTTTTTAGGCCGTGCCATCATTGGTTTCTTTACCGCTACCGACTTCCAAGTGATGTACATCATGGAGGTTGCGCCGGATAATAAACGCGGCATTTTTTATTCGGTTACAAAGAGCCTGGGCACACTGGGGATTGTCTTGATTGCCGTGGTTCGCGGTTTATTTATGAATTCTGATTCCGGTAATTGGCGCATGGTTTATATGGTGCCAGCCATTGTGGGCATCGGGTTGGCTATCGTCGCCATGTTTGCTTCACGGGAAACAAATGTTTTCATGGAACGGCGTATCGAAAAATTGGAAGGGGAACTTTCCGAGAACGCGCCGACATCTGCAAAAAGCAAGAAAAAGTCGGGCAACCTGCGTCAAGCCTTCCGTGTTGCGTTCAAAAATCGCCAGTTGCGTATGCAGTTAATTGCCACCATATTGTTCATGGGTGCGATGATGCCCTTTACCGGCTATTATGAATCGATTATGGTATCGGCTGGCATGAGCACCAGTGACGTTACGACGGCCCTGTTCTTTTACCCCATTTCATGGGCTGTTCTGTTGTTCATCAGCGGCTTTATCAGCGACAAAAAGGGAAGGAAGTTTGCCACAATCCTCTTTGGCGTGATGGCAGCGGTCGCGCTTGTGGGCTACATCGTCGGCGCTGAGCATGGAATGCATCCCGTGCTGGTAGGCTTGCTGCTGGGCGCTGCAATCGGTAGCTATTGGACGTCAAACAACACCATTATGCTGATGACCGTGGAGGTTGCGCCCACTGTTCTGCGCGCATCGATCCAGGCTGTGTTTGGCGTAATCGTCATGATTGGCACCCTGTTTTTTACCGCGGTATATGCCGCCCTGGTTGCCTTTGTTCCGCTGAAGGGGCTGTGTATTGGTGGCGGCGTAATCTGCCTGGCCGTATCGCTTTGCTTTGTGGCGCTGGCAACGAAAGAAACCGCAGGCCGGAAATTGGACTCGGCAAATATGGATGCCTAAGAAAGGTAGCATACTTGAAATTAGGGCTCAGTCGGCAAAACCGCCGGTTGCTGCAATCAAAAGAGAGACATAAGGCCAACTGGGCTTTCCGCTTCACTTGGAGCGGAAAGCCCAGCTTGTTTCGCCTAGCGTCTTTTCTCCCGAGCAAATCTAAGCTGCTTTGCCAAGGCTCCCTTTTCAGTTACGGGAAAGGCATTCGGCTTTTAGCATTGTCATAGGGACAACCGGGGCTGGACATGGACGGCTGAAAGTGATATTCTTGACTCAGGTCGAAGTAAGCTTGGGATGTGTATTGAGACCTCTGGTCGCTATGGAGGGATCGTCCAAATCCCTTTGCAGCAGATTGGAATATTTGTGAACGGCCTGTTTGTAATGCACATAGGGACGACGCCGGCGTACCAGTGAAAGCAAATCCAACTTACGCATGAGGCACCGAATCACCTTCAGGACGAGGGATGTACCCATTGGCGAGCAGACGGGCTTTTCAGTTTTGCCGTTTGACCAGGTTACGGATTTATTCCAAGCTTAACCCGTAGCTTCCTGCGATCGCACGATTCGTTTCTCCGTTTCCTTTCCGGCGGAACACTTCTTCACTTAATATTTCCACCTTTACATATTGCCGTAGCATGACAACACCTCCTGCTGTAGTTTCTATTCTACATCAGGAGGTGCTTTTTTCACTGTCCGTTTTTTGGGGTATTGTCCACTCGCCGCTGCGAGGCACGGGTTTTGCTTTCCATTCCTGTTTACATGGTTGCCACGATAAAAAAGAATGAGACCCGTTCTTCGATGATGAGATCGAAAACGGGTGTCAAACATTTGGGAAACATCACCCAAAATCATAAAATATTGGTGTATGGCATGACAAGGGAGGGGATGATTAAGCGAATCCGCCATTGAGACTACCCTGGATGAACAAAAGGTAGGGTTATTCAATATCGAGCCGAATGTCCGCAAATAAATCCTTCATCGAAACTCCGAATACCTTTGCGATCACATACAACTCCATATCCCGTACATACCGGTGTCCATGCTCCAGCAATTGCACAGCATTCTTATCAATATCAACGCCGCAGTTTTGAAGTTTAATTGCAAGATCGTTTTGCGACATGCCGCGTTCTTTGCGCAGCTCGGCAATCCGCTTTCCCGCCCAATTCTTGTTGCCATCCGGCTTACTGCATTTTCTCATTGCTATTCTCCCATTTTAGTCATAGATACTATAAGTATATATGTATTTTGGGAATTGTTTGGCATAAGACAAATGGAATGAAGCCGTAAATTGAATTATTTTTGATATTTTTATCGTTTTTTATCAAACTAGGAAATTACTCTCCGCGTCTGCAATCCGTTATGGAATAATGAACAGGACACCGGAAGAAATCGGTATTATAATATCTATTGGGGAATACCTTTACCATATTAACTACAGGTGGAGTAAAGCGATTGAAAAAATGAAAAGCCTGCGCCGCAAGAATCAAAGAGGATTTCATGCAGCGCAGGCTGTGAGCTGAAAATATGTGAGAAAAACAGAATCACCAACGACGACATCGAATTGCAGCGCATTGGTGATTACGGTATGACTGAAATAGGGCAACACTATAGATGCTGCCGGGTTCCGCTCATTTTGCACCTCTGAGTAATTGCAAAACTTCTGCTTCCGTTGCCAAGTCATAATCACCGAAAACACTTTTTCTGTGATAAACAACGCCTCTTTCGTGGTTTTTTTTGATATATGAAACAAAATTATGGATACCATCTTCTTTGATACATCTTACAAACGCTCTCATTTTAATTTTATCCTCCGCGAGCGTATCTTTTCCGCAGGGAGAATCAGGACACTCCCAGCATCCTTTTAATCCTTTTGCTGTACAGCAATTATATTGATAACAACCATCCGAAGATAATCGTTTCCCGCAATGATTATCGGACTTACAGCTGCACCCGCCATTGGGATAACAAAAATCGCAAATGAGTCCGCAATAAGCTATTGATCGCTCGTTCATGATTCCCCTCCTACTATTAGCCCTGTATTATATTTGACTTCTCCAAAATCATCCACATACAGTATACTACCATGTGTGCATATGCTAACTGCTGCAAACAATTGCGTTGCCGCCTTACGGCAGGAGGCGTTTTACGCCGACAGGCATTTTTCCAATGCTTCAAACAAAATGTTTGAAGCTATTATACCATAGCAAATGGCAAAAAGAAAAGAACCTGATTCGTTTGAAATCAGGTTCTTTTTGGAGGCGCCACCCCGAACCATGAAATATTGGTGTTTAAGATGACACGAAAAAAGATGATGGAACTAAATCGCCATTGTGGACAGTGAAACACACACCTCTGCGGAATGCGCTTGCCACACATTAATTATATTTAATATATTTACTTTTATAAACATTTATGATAAGGTATAAGTATCAAAAGTGGTAATTATGTATCGTTAAGGGGGCGATTTCAATGGGATAAAGCTCTTTGATTTATCACGCCCTATCTGGAAAGCAAATTAAAGGAGGAGAAAAACATGAAACACCGCGAACGCTTTCGAAAAATTGCTGCAATTTTTTGCCTTATTTTTGTGCTGAGTCAAGCACTATTGTCATCTGCATCAGCTAGCGCGACATATCAGATTTGGCGGAACAAAGCCTCAACTACCCGAGTTTATAGTACCGTGTCCGCTTGTAAAGCACAAGGTAGTAATTATATAGGCTCCTTGTTTGCCAATGACACAGCGTATCAAGTGGGTATTTGCGACGGTTGCTATATCGTAATGTATCCCATTGAGCCGCATTATGGAAGCCAAGCTAGTAACTATAAGGTTGGATTCGTTAACTACAATGGTGGCGTTACGAATCCATATTGGAACCCAACTACATATAAAAACGGTTCTACGAGAGAGTATGTTTATAGTACAGTGGACAACGCCGCTGACAGGACAAATTCTATTGGATACTTGGATCCTTGGGAGACTTGTACCAAGATTGCAGGATTGTATGGATATCCGGTAGTTCTTTATACCGCTGGTAATACAAAAAAGGTTGGATTTGTAAACTATCACGGTTAACTTACTTTATATTGGGAAACAAAATAAAACTCTGAAATCTATTATAGGTTTTGAAGATCGGCACTTCGAACCCCACCGGGGAGAAATCCTTGGTGGGGTTTTGCGTTGCAAAAAAATAAATCCCCGGAATCCAACAGGAATGAAATAGTCAATAGTTACACAAAAGCGTCTACCATCTTTACCACTTCACCCATAACGGATTCCGGGGAACGTTTTGCCTATTCAGCCTTTTCCTTCGTTTTCGGCTTATCATAAGACATTGCGAGCGCGCTGTCCGCCGTGCCTTTGGTCGTCGGATCCGTAATACACGCCCACACAGACCCAATGACCGACACTACAATCACAGGATTGCTCACCGCATTGCACAGGGCATCCCACAGTGCCGCCCAGGTCGTCATGTCCTGCCACTGCAGACCCAAGCCCACTAGGATCGGGCTGACGATAGCAATAACGATTTGCGCCCAAAAGGTAGGGTTCTTCAAACGGACTTTCCAGTTGATATTTTTCAGCATATGTATTCCTCCAATTTTAAAATTTCTCCCTCCGCCGCTCGACGGAGGGCTTTTTCTACCAAAACTTCTCTCGTCTGTTTTTGTGGCATTCCCAACAAGCATATACGACTACTCTCACTTTAAATCCAAAATAGTCTAGATAACAATACTCGTCTACGATATGCCAGTCATGTTCGCGGCACCTCATACCCACAGCCCCGGTATGTACGTTGACAACGCCAGCAATCCCAGAGCGATTGCGTTGATGATCACCGCGGCGCTTACCCAGATACGCATGTTTAATCCTCCTCTCTCAATTCATCAATACGGTGATGCGCCGATTTTACGCTCTGCTCAACAGCAGTCATCCGCTCTATGAGGTTATTGTGCTTGTTCACCTTAGCCTCCAACTGCTCCAGGCGGTAAGTCGTTAGGCGGTTTGACGCGAGGATGCCAATCAATGATCCGAGCACGGTGCCAGCCGCCGAAAGCAGCGCTACCATAACTTCTGGTTCCATCGCTCCACCGCCCTTACACCCGTGTCAGAGAGGCCACCGCCACCCAGGAGGTGATCTCCTTGAGCAGCGCCTCCCGGACGCCTTTATTGACTTGGATTTTGCCAACCGTATGCTTTTTGGGGGTTAACTGGGATGACGGCACCTTGCTACCCCGCGCGGAGGTCAAGCCGCCGTATACTGCACCCTTGTTGATCGTGACCTGGCAGCCGGCCTCTACGGGTTTTGCTGTGTCACCGGATGCCGGTGTCAGATCGCGCAAGTACACCCAACTGCAAATCCCGCCGTCACGGCCAAGCAGCGCCCGATCGCCGCTGATCTCCGACACCTTATGCGTGGTGGATTTGACCCAGCCAGGGATCGTCTGGCCGGTGGCATACTTTGCGCCAGAGACTTTGACCGTGCTGCCTATGGCAATAACACCAGAGCCGCCGTCCGTGGAGGGCTTTGTGGGCTCTGTTTTTTTCTTCAAACCGAGGTACGCAATTACCGCCTTTGCATACGCCTCGCCAATTGCCCTGAGCTTCGCATCCGAGTTGATCTTCGCCTGATCCTTTGCGTTGTCTACAAACGCATATTCGCCCAGGATAGAGGGGATACCCGTTGTGGCCGCCTGGCGGCACATGCCGAAGTTGTAGTTTGTGCCCGCCTTGCTCTCCTTGATCCCCCGGCTTTTCTGGCCGAGCTTCACCATTTCAGCAAGCACTTTTTGCGCTAGTGACTTCGAGGGCGCGTGCGTATGCCAGTAGTAGACCTCGCAGCCCTCCCCGCCGCCAGCGTTGTAGTGCATTTCCAGCACCAGATCAATGATGGATTTCTTTGCCTCAACCTGCGCCATCTTATCTGCCGTTTTGCAGGCCACGTCCGACGTGCGGGCCATGATGGTCTCGCATTCGTAATCCGTCAAGTAATTCTGGCAGGCCAGCGCGGTTTTGAGGGTCAGCGCCTTTTCGATGTATTTACCGCTTACCGCGCCCGGATCGCTCCCGCCGTGCCCGGCGGCGATGTAGATTGTGGGTTTTGACATGTTGATCGCTCCTTGTTGATAATATAATTGATAAGGCCACGCCGATCATTGACGTGGCCAGTATCGATATAATGATTGCGGCCGCAATGTAGATTTGGGTTGCAGCCGCAACGGCATATTGCACGCCCATTAAGTTGTCGTGTAAGCGAGGGAGCCGTGCAGCTCGAATCCGTCGCCCAGCTTATCTGTGCTCAATAACCCGGAGGGGATCGTAAACGCGATAGTGTTGTAGGATAGGCGCGTACTTGCTGCAATTGGAGCATTACCAGCTTTGAGCACAACCCATGCGCCCATACTGTACGCTTGGTTTTGTCGTGCCGGAGGTCCGGGCAGCCCCTTGATGCATACCTGCACATAATTATTCCAGTTGTTGTTGCCCGTTGGCTTTGTCTTGACGACAATGTCGAATGTAACAAGCGTTAGTTTGCCTATCCTGATGTAATACCCGGTCCGGCTGGTATATATACACCCTCCAACAGAATTAAGCATTTCAATTACTTCAGGCGTCCATGTGCCTTCCGCGTCGCCAATCGAGCAAGCTTGCGCAATCCCTTCCTCGATCTTGTTCATGTTGACTGCATTGACCGGTGTACCGGTCTGCACACCATCAATGTGATCCTTCCACTGTGTTTTTTGGTAAGCCATAATATACCTCCAATTATTTGAAATACGCGGTGCTGTCGCCGCAATAAAAATCGCCGCAGAAATGATATCGGTAATCCCCTGGTGCACCGCCGCACAGGATCGTACCGCAGCGGATGATGTTAAAATCGTCTGCTGTTTTGCCGTCGTACCGCTGCAAAAACTCGAATGGCGTCTCCCACCGGTTAAGGTCGCGATAGTCGACAACATCCCCGGCCGCCCAGGTCTTGCCCGCGTAATCCAAGCCAAATGCCCCGGCGAGCTCCCGGCAGCGGCTTTCGACCAGTTGCAGATTGGCGGCGGAGTAGATTGACTGGACATTAAACGGCGTGAAGCCGAAGCCCCACGCCGTGCCGAATATCTGATTGTAGGCGTCCGCAACAGTCTTGCAGTTTTGCAAAATCCGGTTGAAGGCCAGGGCATTATTGTTGTTTGCCTGGCCGCCCTGCACCAGGTCAAACGTCTCGCCGTCGTCCGTTACATACAGGTCAAGATAGTCCCGGGGCGTCCAGCCCGTCTTAATATGCATCAGCCCTCACCTCCCAGATTGATCATCCAATCCGGCTGGCGGACCGTAGTGCGCATCGTGAGCGCCCCATCGTAATCGATCTCCTGCTTGATGATCACGCCGTTCAGAGGGCCGTATTTGCCCTCTACCGTGACCGGGTCACCCACTTGCAGGGACGCATCCCCACGCCAGTTGCAGGTGATGTCCGCCTTGCCGTAGGTCCGCCGGAGATACATACCCCAGGTGAGCCGATCGAGTATGCCGACCGGGATTGGATTGTCGACGGACATGCGGTTTTGCTCCTTGTTGACCACGCTGTCCTTTTCGGAGGTGCCGGAGCCTGTCTGATCCTCAATCTTTTTGCCGTACAGCCTGACCGTGACATTGTACTCATCCGGATCCGTAAACACAGCGTCCGTCCTGACAGTAATCCGGATTGCATAGGAGGTCGCTGAGACCAGTGTCACAACGAAGTCGCTTGCGTAGGGATGCTCCACTTCGCAGCGGGTGTATGCGACCGGCTCCTCCGTAATCGCCGTGTAAGTGACAGGCACGCCTTTGGCGGTCTGTATGGCAGCGGTAGCCGCAAGGATTTCTTCGCCCGTATCTTCATACCGGTGCCAGGTGTAATCAATGCCGCCGAGTTCCTCACGGGCCTCAATGGAGGGATGCTCGTAGGACTGATCCAACGGGATTGTGGAGACTGGCGTACGGGACATGGCGGTCAGCCGGGCATTGCCGTCCGCATCCACATACAGCAGCTTGTGCAGGTATTGCGATACATACCGCAGGCACTCCAGACGGTTTGTGCCTTTATCAAAGGCAGTCGGGGCCGATCCCGTAAAATCCGTCGCCGGGATCCACGGGCTAGCCCCAAGGCCGAGCACGAAATCCGCCAGGCTCTGGTTATGGAGATGGTCGAGGGAACGGGCGTTGGGCTTTGCTGCGCCCTGCAATTTGCCGAGGATATCCACGGCATGCAGCTCGCCTGTGCCGCCCTTGCTGGTGGCCGTGGGGCAGTAGTAGGTGCCAATCTTTGCATAGACGGGCTTATGCTGCCCGTCGGATACGCCAATCCAGACCGTGATCGTCTGGTTGGTTTGGATGCTACCAGATATGCCGTTGGGATTGGCAACGTCGAACATGCCCTGCGGATCGGGATAGGTCAGGGCGCATTCGCCGGTGGGGATGGATTGGTTTGTGGGGTCGCTCTCTGTGATCAAATTGCACGAGTAGAGGGTATCCCCGGTGGCCTCGAACAGCACGCCATTTGTGATCTCGCGGATGCGTGCCCGGTGGAAGGGGTGGCTCCACTTGCTGACGATAACTGTAACCGTATCGTAGGCGGCGCGGATACCGGTGATGTACACAATGGGCTGATCGTTGTTGCGGATGTGCCACTCCTGGTGGTAGGTCTCCGTGGACGAGGCACCATCAATGACGACGTCAAAATCTACGGCGTATTCGCCTGCCGTAGGATCAAAGCAGATGGTCAAAACGCTGATCGCACCGCCATTGCGGGTGCAGCTGAGTTTGACAGCATCCTTCGTAAACAAGCCGTCCTTATCGGACAGAGCATTGGAGAGATAGCCATAGACCTGCCCGGCCCAGCCGTTGACGAGCGCCCGACCATCAAGGGGCGTGCGGTTGTACTCTCCCGTGGCATAGAGACGGTATGGCGGGGATTTGTTCCATTGGATGGGGTTGCTGCAGAGAGAGTGCGCGGTGCCGTGGGCGTTGATGTCCGTCGGCCAGTTTAATGGATCGAGCCGGACAATGAGGTCTGTGCGGCGCTCAGGGGCCGAGCTGTATGAGTGGAATTCTTGCGGGACGGTGAGCATAAGGAGTTCGCCTACCTTTCTATAAAGCTCCATTTGACGGTTTGATAGCCTTGCGGGATGTCGTTCCGATCCAGGCCGTTCACCTCCGTGGCAGTGATATCGGAGCCATAAAACTCTTTCGTTTTCTTTGTCATCGTGGTTGCGTCGTAGTAGTTCAGTTTAAAAAAGTTCTTCCCGGCGCCCATTTGCCGAAGCTGCGCGTACTCTCGCGTGGTCATGTACAGCCAGGTGCAGTTGATTTTCTCTTTCTCGGCTAGCAGTTCTTTGTTCAACAACGCGCCCTTGCCCACGGTGCGGCTGGCCTTGGTGACAACCTGCGTGACGGTGTGCTCGCAAGTAGATGGGACCTTCGGGAAGGCTCTACCGTCGATGGTATAGACCATAGCGTTACATCTCCTTATTGCTGGGGGTAAGCTTGACAACAATGTTGTCGGCGGCGGTAGTAATCAATTCATTAGTTACTACCGCTATTTCTTTGCCGGTTTCCTGGTCGTAAACGACCAGTTTTACGTAGCCATCGGATAAAACGTTCAAGATGTTCACCTCCTTTCGAGGCATAACAAAAGCGCCTACCTCAGTTGAGATAGACGCTTTCATTGTTCAGTTCAATCCACGCACCCGCATGGGGCGCGACCAATGCCGTATACAGGTGCGGTTTCCTCGGGCTGGTTTCAATCCGCAGGCGTTTGCCTGACAGCTACATTATACAGATGCCTGCACCTGATAGCAAGTGCGGGCGTTTGCTTATTTATTTACGCGATCTTCGCGCCGCGCTGCACGGCCATTTCTTTCACGACCGCGAGATAGATTTCGATGAGCTTTTTGTCGTCCGCGATCACATCAACCTTGTTGAGCTTGTCGCGCTTGGATTTGCAAATGCCCTCGTCCGCCATGCGGCGGCGCTTGTTGGTGAGGCGGGTTGCGAGGCTAACCCCGGCCCGCTCGTCGACCAACCCAAAGATTTCGGCCTGCACGTCGCGGATGTACTCATTCCCACCCATCGCCTGCGCGATCCTAACAATCAGCTTGCGGGCCTCCTCGCGCCATGATTGCGGGTTCAGGGCAACAACATCCTTGATATCATCCACGCGCTTGTTGACCTCTTCAATGGCCCTGTCCTGCTCTTTCTGGCGCATTTCAAGGTTGATGAGGAGGCGGAGCTCAGGGGAGAGCTCGGACAGATTTGTTTGTAGCTCGCGCGCTTTGAAATAAGTTTCCACGAGCTGGTCGTAAACTTCCCACGCCTTATCGGTGTTGAGGGACTTGGCGTGCAGGAGCGCGCCTTTTTCTGTCCAGAGGTAGACTTTGTTGAGGTTTGGGGGCAAATCGTGAATTTCACGAAACGCCTTCAGGAGGTCTCCTTGTAATACAAAATAATGCTTTCCCTCCTGATACCGGTCTTTGTTGCTATTGAAATTATAGGATATAACCTTGCTGTCTGTATCATAGCTTTCTGCCAACTGGCTCGTGAGAAGAACACGCTGGTCGTTGTGTTCAATTGGGGTTAATTGATTCATGATGCATACTCCTTTGCTATCATAATGTACGCCCATGCGAGGGCGTCATATTGTTTTTGTACCGGTTCGGGTTGCTGTGCTGGCTGCGGCGCGTCGCAATTGAACGCAAAAACTGATCCTGCTCTGTCATGCCGCATCACCCTCCCCTTTCGCAGGCTGCTTTACAGACGCGGCGGAGAGTGTTGCAATCAATGCTTCAGTTACTGCTTTGGGGTTGCTGGTATGTTCGCAGATATACTGGGCCAGCTTTTCAATGTTGGACATAAAAATACCTCCTTATATTTGACAGCCGGAGCGGGAAGGTATATAATATATGTACTTCCCCGCTTCGGCGGTGTTTAGCTCTTTGCATCAAGCTTTCCACGGCGTGTGATGCAAGGGGCTTTCTTTATGCCACCTGAAACCTGCGGCATGTGACCGGGCGGCTGTACTGCGTGTACAGATCGCCATGTGTGCGTTTGAATGCTGTGGAATCGAACCTCATGCTCGTTACCGGCTTCCAGCGAACTTTGAAAATGTCCACAGTCATTTCGTCGGTTCCTCTGGCTTCCATTTCCTCCTTAATCTCGTTCTGGATCGCGGTGATCTCAGCCTCCAGCTCTTCCGCTTTGGCCTGAAGCTTTTTCAGCTTCCGCAGCTTGGCGCTCAATTCGTTCGTGCTCATGTCTAATTCTCCTTCTGTGTTTGGTGCAGCGGGAACGGTTGGGCTTGCGTCAGCCTTTGCCTATTGCCGGGTATACGTTCGGCTCACATGGCTGCCCCGGTTCGCCTCGGTTGCCCCGCTGCTCGTTCAGGGTGGAGAGATCATCCCGGCGGTCATCTTCCCGACTATTGTTCACGGTACTCGTTCATCCTCACGGGGATATGGGCCGTCGTTTGCGGTAGGCTTTCGGCCTATCCGGGTGTCTCTCCTGACCTTGTGACTATAGTATATAGGATTTCCTTTATTTTGTCAAGGGTTTTCTTCAATTTTTTCTAATTATTTTTTAGAGCCTTCTTGCTTTTATCCAGGAAATAATGTATGATATATCTAGGAGGTGAATGTAAGTACATGACTATAGCTCAAAAAATCCGTATGGCCTTGGCGTATAAGCATATGAGTGAAGCAGAGTTGGCGCGTTCTATTGGCTCCACACCATCCGCCTTTAATCAACGGATGAAAACAGATAAATTCGCAAAGAGCGAATTGGAGCAGATTGCCTCGATTCTCGGAGCAACTTACAAAGCCGAGTTTGAATTTCCAGACGGGACTGTAATTTGAAAAAGCAAAACAAAAGCGTCTATCTACCAAGATAGGCGCTTTTTGCTGGGCGGAGAGAACGGTCAAGCAATCTTCCCGACTATTGTTCACAGATCATGTTCATCCTCACGGGGATATTGACTTGACTTCGGTGCGGCATTCTCTTGCCGCCGTTCTCTCTTGACCTCGTGACTATAGTATACACTTATTCGTTTCATTTGTCAACGGTTATTTGCAACTTTTTGATTTATTTTTTCAAGGTTAGCTTGCTATTGACATTTTAAAATGTACGAGTTAAAATAAATAGATAGAAAGGGAGGTTGTAAAATGCCTTTGACAATGGGAGAGAAGATTAAAGTTATCTTGAATCGAAGAAACATGACGCTATCGCAGCTCGCTGAGGAAACGGGACAGTCTCGTCAAAATATGTCCAACAAAATGAGCCGAGATAATTTCACTGAAAAAGAACTTTACGCTATAGCTAAAGCCCTTGACTGTACTTTTCATGCGGGGTTTATCATGAACGATACTGGAGAAGAAGTATAAGCCGTTACGGAATAAATTCCGTTTCCAGCATCCTTGACAACCGTTCTCCCGGCGCGAATTTGATGCTGTTCGCCTGCGCGTCAAACGCCCGCTCGACGCTATCTCGGAGGGCGCGCCATTCGCTCCGGGAGAATCCCTCCAGAAGAGACACGATTTGTTGGGCTTTCTGGAGGGAAGTATAGGCTGCATCTGTTGCATCCTTCTTATGCACAAGCGCACTTTCCAGAACCCCCGATGCCCCGTCCACAAGCAGGCTCAAGTGCAACTCTGGCGGCCTGCCGGGTTTAAGCTCTAATGAAGCTCCGGTTACATCATGAATCTCCTTCCCATCAATGTAGATATGGCTGATATTTTCGGTTGATACGATTTCAAGTTTTTGGCCGCTTAACATTTTGATCTTCCTTTCTGTGTTCGTTGTTTTTTATTCTTTGTATGGCCCGAACGCTTGCAAAATCCTGTAAAATATGCTGTAATAAAGGAGTAAAGACAGGTAAGCGATTGGCTGTTTTTGCTGTCAGGCTCCGCAAGGGGCCTGTGGATTGAAATGGCGCAACATTTGGCGAAGTTAAAACAGCCATAAGTCAGGCTCCGCAAGGGGCCTGCGGATTAATCTTTACAAAATCTCCCTCTTGTGTTACATTTGTCGTGTGATATGAGAGGGGGATTTTGTCTTGAAGTGTAAAAAATGTGGCCGTAAAGGTCTATTTTTAAAGGTAAATGCAGACGGTCTGTGCGACGTTTGCGAAAACTACCAAGCTGGTTCCTTCTTTCAGCCTTCAGACCCCAAAATTATGGATTGGGAAACAAAGGAGATCGTAACAAAAACAAAAGACAACGGAACACCAGAAGTTATGCCAGAGACAGTTAAAATGGAGGTTTTAAAAAGGGCGAAAGGCTGCAAAGCAAATGCCCCTCTTAGCGGAATCGTCAATCGATACTCTGATGACCTTCCGAGGGTCATTGCCCAATTGGAAAGAGAAGAGCTACTCGTGAGAGTTTCTTTGGCAGAGGATCTTTCTTTGATACAAGTCCCGCAGCTAAAAGAAATTCTAAAAGACTTTGGCCTAAAGGTCTCCGGAAAAAAGAGTGAGCTCATCGAGAGAATTCATGATAATATCTGGGACGAAGAGCTTTTAGAAGCCTTTCCATTCCTAAACGATAAAATTTATGCAATTACTGATAAAGGTAAAGAAGCGCTTAATGCGTATGCGATTGCCGAGGAATCGAAGCTAAGAAACCTTGAGGATGAATGCTTTAATCTTATTTGCCAAAGAAGAATCGGAGATGCGTATAAATGTGTTGAAAGATATGAATCCGAACAGACTATCCTGCGCGAATCTGAAGAGTATTGGGAATCAGGGAATCACACCGACTTAAGCGAGGCAGAAGCGTTTGGCATATATTGTTTTATGAATTCACACCTTGAACTTTCCCCGGATTTATCCGAATACGAAGATCAGATGAAATCCATCTTAGTCACTACTTATTTCATCGGACGCAGCGCTTCCCGTCTTGGGCCGTTAACAGAACGGATACTACGCATCCCGGCCACCGAAATAGAAAGAGATTCCTTATCGAAACTTTATCAGGATACATTTTCCCTCATATGCAGTGGCCGGGATTTGTTTAATCTTAAGCATGGAGAACATTTCATGGAGTGAATGGGCTGAAAAGAATAAAAACTAAACCGTTCCTCCCTACCGCCGTGGCAGGGAGGATTTTTTTACCATTCTCCTGAGCGGATAAGCTCCCGCTTGACATCTTTTGCACAGCTCCTGCCAACTTCGCGATTGTTCATTTCCAAAGTAATGTCCGGACTGAACAAATCAGGCCCTAGTGTAGAGAGCGCTGCATAAACCGCGCGGTAGATCACGTCGTACTGATTGCTCCGATCTGACTGCAGCACACCGGCGACCGTGTCGCGCATGATAGATTGTGGCGTGGCAATCTCCGGGTTGCTGGCTGCTCCAGGATACTCACCGACACCGATGATTGATTTATCCGCAAACACGCCACCCTTAGCGTACCATTTGACATTGACGCTCGGCCGGCCTTGCAGGCCCATCTGCCGCCAAGCTTCACCCTCAGAACCCCATTTGTCGTAGTCGAGAGAGAAATGCGGGGTTTTGATATGGGGGAAGGAGAGATCTTTGAATGCGTCAGTGAGGCCTTGCGCCGCCTGTTTGCCAAGGTTTTTGAAAGCATCGTAAGAAAACGAGGATTTAAAACTGCTTTGGATACTTTCAGCGGCAGTTTTCATTGCGTCACGCGCCGGTCGTGTTTGGTCTTTGACACCGTCAGTATAGCCTTCCAGGCTCCATTTGCCGTACTGTGCAAACAGCTTAGAGGGAGAGTGAATCATAAGCGCGTTTTGAAACGCTTTAGCACTCTGCTCTGCTGTACTTTTTGCCTGATCCTTAGCAATCCGTTCGTTTGACAACAAGCCGTTTGCATAGCCAGCCAAAGAATCATGTCCATACTGTCCAAAGACCTTGCCAAAGGAATCGTCAAGGTCAGAGAAGGTGTCGAGCACCCTTTCGTTCACTAGCCCGCGGACGCTAACACCCGTAAACGCTCCGAGAAACCGTTCCCATATAGTGGGCGTTTCCTTTTCAGCCAGCGTCTGAAACTTGCTATAAAATGATGTTTGAATCGTATTCGCTACTTGCTGCATTTGCGTATCAATAGCACCCTGTTGTTTTATGGTGTCCTTTTGAATACCTTCGATAATGCCATCAATATATTTGATATCTTTTGCATCTGTAGCCTGCTCTTTCAGGTCGCGGAAGTTTTTAATAAGCGCATCATTCGCCTCCGCTACAGCGTCTTTCGCGGATTGCGCTTTTCCGCTCATATCCTCAATAGCCGCAGCAAACTTTTCCGGACTTTCAAAATCTAGGTTGTCCAAGCTAATCCCACTGATCGCAGTCTTAAACGCTGAGATGTGAGGATCGGATTCAACGGTCAAGTTTTTGATTTCTTCCTTGAGATCATAAAGCTGTTCATATAATGCCGTTTTGTCACCCTTCGTACTATTGAGTTGCTGAACAAGTTCGTCGGATTTTTTCATTAGATCATCTAACTTTGTTTTGCTATCATCTACGATCTTACCCACTAGCCCCATCACCTCGGGGATTGAGTAACCCAGTGATTCTAGGGAATCACCGACGCTCCCCGCCAGCGCGAGCGTAATGTTATCATAAATTTTGTCCAGCACTGTTTTAGTGCTTTCCTCCAACGATGCGAACGCCTGCTGAATCTGTGGGACAGCTTCGCCGACGCTGATGGTTCCGCGTGATACGCCAGAAATCAGGGTATCGATCTCCCGCGTGGTAGCAGTGATGCTCTCTTTTGCACTATCGATGGTTGCCTGATTTTCCAGGATTGGTTGATTCGCCGCAACAATTTCATCGGCCATCCTACCAAACTGATCCGCAACTTCGGATATACTCACACCGACGCCATTGTAAAATTCGGCCTGCAACGCTTCGGCACGCATCTGATTTTCGGCCGAGATTACGCCATAGATACCAGCACTCACACCGGCCACCGCCGTAGCAACCAGCCCCCACGGCCCCAGCATGGCATACATGGCCGTGCCAACCGCCGCGCAGGTGGGGACGATTTGCAGCATTGCTTGCCCGAGAGAAATATTTCCCATAGCGTACTCCTCGACGGCATTCTTTACGACGACAATTTCGCCGCAGAGCGCGGCCACGGAAACGCCGAATTTAGCCATTGGGGATAGTCCGCCCATAAAGTGCTTGAAGCTGCTCCACAGCGAGCTAAACCCATTTGCCAATGCCTTGAGAGGGTTCTTTGTTATTGCAAAGGACGTTTTGGCATACAGCAGTGCCTTACCGAGCGCATTTACGCCCTTAGACAAGATGGGTGACTTGCCGACCGCTGCCTTGGCCAGCCCAAACCACTTGCTGATCTTGGCCGCGCCAAACGCAGCGGCTCCCACCGCCGCCACGCCTTTAATCGTCGGGCTATAGGTCTGGATCATGTCTTTGACCTCGCGCAGCTTTTCCCTGATCTCCTCCGCCCTCGCCGTAATCCTCGGATCAATCACATTATCCGCATTGGACAGGGTGCTGTTGATCGGGCTGCCGACAGTCACGCCGCCGGTGCTCCCGGTGGTATCGCTGCCGCCGCTGTCGCTCGTTTCGGCCTTCTCGATGACGTTCAACTCGTCGATACCGAGGAGCTGACCTTTCAGTTCTTTGGCCTTCTTTGTGGCCTTCTCAAGCCCCGCAGCGGCCGTCTGTGTGCTCGTGGCAAGCTGCTTGATGGGCGTGGGCTTGATGCCAAACAGCACGGCCATGACCTGCCCCGCTCGGGTGGCAAGCACAGTCGTCTTTTCTGCCAGGGCAGTCAGATAGGGCAACGCCGCCTGCAATGCCGGGGCGAAGATCGAGCCGAGGGCGCTGGAGAGCTGCTTTGTCTGTGCTCTCAGCGCCGCTTGCGCACCGGCGAAGGTGGCGGCATAACGGGCCGCGTCACCAGTCTGGAACGCGGTTTCCCGCATGAGGCCCTCTACTGTGGCAAGGCGTTTTTCAGCTGCTGTGAGGCTCCCCACGCCCTTCCCAATGGACGCGGCATATTCTTTCCAGATGACGGAGAGGTTCTTTGTAACGCCAGCATTATCACAATTTGTTATTTCCTCACGCAAACGCATGAGAAAAGCGCCGTCATTTCTGCGGCGCTCTGCAATTTCACGTTTTGATTATATTTGCAGTTCGGACTGTATGTCTAACTCAATGAGTTACCTTTGTCAGTCTCTCGAGCGTAGTTCATATGGTTTACGCTACGGTCTGACCCGTCTCCGGGCTTTAACCGTCATTCGGGTTACGCCGCACAAAGTCGCCTCTGCGCAGGGCTGATTAATTTAACCAGTATGCTGTTTTCGTTCTTGATGCCTTCCGTCGCGGACTTGACCGCCTCGCCCATCGTGAGCGACCCCTGCCGGGCGAACGCCGCCGAATCCTTCAGGTTTTGCAGGATGCTTTGTGTCTGGTCATCCGCATAACCGGCAGAGGATAGGTTCTTATACGCTGTATAAGCGTCCGTCAGAGGGATCAGGCCATCCTTTGTGTATTCCTGCAGCCAAGCCTTCGCCTGCGATACGTCCTTGCCCTGGGCGGCGAGGATGCTTTCCAGGCCGACCTGTGCTGCCTGTGTTTCCGCGTAAGCGTCCGTCAACCGTTTTACAGACTTCGTGACAGCTGTGATCGCGGCGACGGCGGCGCCCGCTTTCAAAGCCTTCAGGGATCCGGATAGCTTCTGTGTTCCCGCGCTGCCGGCTTCTGCCCGGTCTTTGAGCTTCGTGCAGGCGTTGGAGAGTTTGTCGGTTCCTTTCCCGGCCTTCGCTGCGTTCGAGCCAAGGTTACTACATTTTTTCATCAGGCTATTGATCTTCGCATCAATCTTTTCCATCTTGACGGAGATCACAACCTGGAGTTCTTCAACGGTCAATGGGTTTCACCGCCTTTCATTCGCGCGTTTTTCGCAGCGGTATAGGAGGCCATGCGCGCCTTCATAACACGCCAGTCCGTCTGCTGTTCCTGCGGGGGCTGGAACAGGCCGGGGAAGGCCTCGTGCAGGGGCGGATAGTGCTTCGGATCATGCGCGGCAAAAGCGATCAGATTGCCGAGCTTCCAAAGCATCGTAGCCTGTAGTTTCATCTGCTCCTGCTGGCGTTTGAGCCGGGCGTTGATCACCTGCTCGACCTCGCCCACGCTCATGCCCCAAAATTCATCGGGTGAGAGCCCTGCATCCAGCGCTTGAGGATACAGGGCTTCAATCAATTCCGTTGCAGTGCGGTAGATTGCTCCGTTTCCCCCTGCTTTTTCTCCATCTCCTGCAGATCCTCCTGCGTAAAAAAACCGCTGACCTTCATGATTTCCAGGAGCAGATCAGCTTTTTCGCTGATTGTGTAGCCTGCGTCCTCCAGCTTGTCGATGAGATCGTAGACCTTCTGGATGGTCATGTTGTGATGATATTTCTGGAGCGCAGCCCAGAGGATAACCGCGAAGGTTTCCGCCTTGGTGATATTCTCCGGGGCCTCTAAAAGAGAGAAACCGAGGCGTTTTTCCGCCTCGATCTTGGACGCCGTGGTGAGCTTGAGCTTGTATTCGTGGCCGTCGGCGGCCAGAGTGTAAAATGCTGCCATCATTCATATCCTCCTTGTTTTTAACCGGCGCTGGAAGCGTCGATTTCCTCAATTTCCGATGTTGGCGTGATATTCGCCGTGAACTGCAACGCCTCGCCGATGCCCTTGCCGGGCATGGATAACGTCACTTTACCCTGCCACGCAAAGCCGGATTTGTCTGGGAACTCCAGCTGAAAATACTGTGTAGCGCCGGAATCCTGTGCGGTCTTCAGAGTGGCGTAATTCGAGTCCGTCCCCATGCCGGAATACAAAAAGTTGAACGCCATATCTCCGGGATCCTTCAGGCCGGGTATGTAAGTGCGGGATGTATTTTTCATGGTCGTGGTCTCGATCTTATCTGGCACACCCATGAGGTCGGGGAAGTCCTGAAGGTCGACCACTTCCGTCAAAGATGAAGACTGTGCGCCCATTTTCAAAATTGTACCGATGGTAGAAAGTCCATCCATAAAATCAACTCCTTATCCGATGTAATTTCAATCCTCAGGCCCATGCAGGACCTGACTTTTGTTTTATTTGATGTAAAATTGTTTCGTTACATTGTCATACGCACCGCTGTACAGCAGCACGGAACGGTATGCGGGCATTTCGCCCGGCAGTATCTCCTCCAGATGGTTTAAAGTGCTGCGGGGTAAGCCAAGGGTAGCGAGCGCCGCATCGATCGCCCGATCAAACTCATTGCGCCGCTCTGGCGCGGACGTCCAGGTCTGCACCTGCACAGCCACGTTGGAGATACGGTCAACGCCGGAGGAGGTCGACGTGCGCACGGTATTGTCCATCTGCTTGATGCTGCCGAGGCCATCGCCGAGTGCGCGGAAGTCCTGCGGGAAGCCCACGGACCATTTCACAGCGGGCAAGGCGGCGGTAAGGATATCGTAAACAGTTTGCTCCATGTCGATCATTTCATCGCCTCCTGAATGCCCTTGCGGAGTTCAAATTCGAGGTGTTTTACAATGCGCGCGTGGTTGTCAACCAACGCCGGGTAGAGAAACGGCTGTGCGAACTGGCCCTTCCAGTCCTCTTTATATTTCAGACTAATTGGGGCCTTTGGCGGGGAAGGAGAGGCTGCCCCCATCTGGCCGGTGCCGAACTCAACATACGGAGCGTATTCCACGATCGTACCGACCGTGCCGACGTATTCACCTGAGGGCTGCCACGCAAAGCTCGTCTGGATGCTCTCGCGCAGATAACCAGTGTCAACCGGGCAGAGCAACTTTGCAGCCGTCTGCACGGTTTTGGTGGCCTTCTCGACACCTTTTTCTGTCGCATGCTCCAGATCCCCGCCCAACGATTGCAGTTTTCGGCGCAAGCTGTCCAAGCCTTTGATTTCCACACTCATACGTCCACCGCCTTTAAAAGATACAGGGTGTATGCGTCAAACGGCTGCACACCGGCCACACGATAAAATTGCCTGTTGTGCCGGATGAAATGTCCTTCCTCGACCGGTGGCGGGAAGGATGCCGTCATCACCGCATCCCGGTTGACCGTGAGGCCCCACTCCTGTGCCTTTAGGTCGTCCGTCACAAGCATAACATTAACCTGATATCCGCCGGAGGGGGCATCTGCCGGCCGGGATGTGGGCGTCCCAAGCGAGCCGGAAACGGAAACAGGCAAGAAGTGCTCGACGGTTTTGTCCTGGAACACCCTTGCCTGCATGTCTTTGAACTTGTCGGGGATTTTCATGCTACCACAGCTTTCTGTAGGCGCGCAGCACCTGCATTTCACTTTCTGTCAAGCCAGACGATGGAACGGCCTCCGCAGCATATGCTTGAAAGCTCACGGCCTGACCGTTGTCGGAAAGGCTTGACACGCGTTGCGCGGCCTCTGCTGTCCCAACACCCTGCCTGCGGAAACGGTCGGCGGCAATCTCCACAACGATGGTGGGCATGCCGCCGATCAATTCCCGCTGCCGGGTGAATCGGAGTGCCTTTTCCTCGGCTGAGCGCAGGAAAAAGCAAAGCTCCTCCCTTCCAGCGTTTTCGTAGCCAATCAGGGTATATAAATCCTCCAGCATGCGCTCATGCAGCTCGTCCATTACCCCACCAGCTTCACGAGCAACTGCGTATCTAGCTCCTTGATGCCATAGATGATATCGAAGGATACTGTGTCTGTTTTGGTGTCCATGTCATAGCCAAACACGACACGCACAGCCAGCCCGTTTGCGGATGCGATTGCCGCCTTGGAAGCGCCCATCGGAAGCTCCAGCTGTCGCGTAACCAGCGCCAGGCCGTTGCGATGGAAACCAAGGGAGTTGGTTTTGTTGATGAGCAGCGCGGCCTCCGCCGAAAGTGTTTTGTGAACCGGCTGATCAATCGCAACCTCGGCAACTGCGCCGGAGACCGCAGTCGCATCGGCAGCGAAACGATACATGTATCCATCAACGATAAAGCCATCGCCCTTTTTCACGGTAGCGGTAGCCGCTTTAACGTCAGACAGCGCCACTTTGCTTTCGCCTGCGGTGGCCGCGACTTTGTACTCGGTCGCGGTGCCAGCGGCATCAGCCAACGTATCCGGTGCGTTCTGGGACATATAGGTATCCATTGTGTAGATACGCCCCAACTCCGCCTCGCGTAGTGCTTGACTGTCGCCCGCATAGGACACCTTGGACATGTTATCCGTCATCGCATACCGGTATTTGTGCGTGGGATGCAGCACCAGCCTGCGATTTGGGATAGGCGCGGCGACCAGATCAAGTGCTTTCCCGATATCGCCGATATCCTTCAAATTGGTTGGGCTCGATGTTCCCGTGATTGTCTTCCCGGCCTTCGCGACGCCGACGGCCAGCAGGTCGCTGTCCACTGCCTGCGCGATTGCTTGCATTGCCGGGGTTACCACCTGGCTGGAGAAATCCTGGATATTAAGGGTCAGTTCCCGGGATGTTACATTGACCGTCACATCACGAAAACGGTCGAGCTTGACTTCCGTGCTACCCTCCGTCGCGTCCTGTGCTGACACGTGGCCAGTGAAGTTTTTGGCAATAAACTTCGCGGGCTTGCGGATGGTGATGGTGTCGCCCACCTTGACAAACTCTTTCGAGTAGTCCCGGTGGACAAGCCCTGACATAACCATACTGTTTTCCAGCACCATTAGTGCTTCGTTTGCGATGATGTCCGGGGTCAAAAATTTGTTGGGCATAAATCATACTCCTTTACTACTGATGTTTCTCACGCCATTTTTTGTAACCGGCGTAATCCTTGGGCGGTTCTCCTTCCGCCGGCGGCTCGTTTCCGCCGCCTGGATCTCCGCCCCCTATAATGTCGGTTTCGATGGCTTCGAAAAGATACGGCTCACTCTTTTTCAAAGCTTCGAGATCCAGCCCGTCAATCGTGCCGTCCTCTTTGAGTTTGAGTTTGTCGAGGTCAAGGAAGGCCTTGACAGCCTTTGTGCTACGGCCCTTCGCACCGATGATAGCAACATCCAGCGCATTGTCCAGCCGTAGCTTCGCGGTGTCAGCGTCATACTTCTTCTGGAGGGCGGCAAGGTTGGCAGACAACTTTTCTGGATCCTTGCCGTCAAACTTCTTCACGGTTTCTTGCAGCTGTTTGATGGTGTCGTTGGCGGTTGAGAGTTGGGTTTCCAACCCTTTGAATTTTCCTTCGTCGACATAGCCGCCTTCCTTCAGATCAACGAATTTCGCTTCGGCATTTCCTTCCGCGGCCTTGGCGAGCTCTTCCAAGGTCATGCTGGGCTTGTCGCCGAACAGTTTGGTCAGGTATTCTTTCAGCGTCATATGGCCTCCTTATACATTACGCACCGGATTTAAACGACGTTTCGCTTATAAACGCGCGGGATCGTCTGCCGCGCCCGATGCGCCCGGTATTTTTAAATCCCCGCCGGGGCGGGATAATTTTGAGTATTATAAAAGCCCGCCTTTGCGTTGGATCGCAAAAGCAGGCTTCATAATCAAGCTGTATTTATTGGTTATCGAGGCTGACAGAGGCATAGCAGCACCGGCCATTCTGCCATGCGCCGCAGTCCTCCCTCAAACAATCCGCCATCTCGAAAACGTGCTGGTCAATCTGGCTGCAGGCTTTTGGGGCTCTGAGATCCTCATCGTATTCCTGCACCCAGCGTTGATAGTGCGTCTCAGATTTACAGTTGTAAGGGCATTTCAAGCAGCATCCCTCCAAAATGGCACAAAGAAAGAGGGGCCTACGTCTGCAAGCCTCCCTTATCCTTATTGCTCAATGATAAACTGATGGAGTTCGCGAATTGTCAAGTCGAGGGGCTCAATCCCTTTTTCCCGACAGTACGCGAGGATCTTCCGGTAATCGTAGTGCAGCGAACTGGGGAAGGAAGGTGAAACATAACCTCCTGCTTCTTCTGCCAATTCGTCCAATTTCAGCATGTCTCTGATATCCTGTTCAGACATTCTATATCACTCCTCTGTAAAGGTATACTTTTCCAGTAGCTTTTGCGCTGCGACCTCATCAATCGCCAGCCGATATTTATGCGGCATACCGATAAACATAGCCCCAAATTTTTTGAGATAGTACTTCACTAATTCTTCGTTTTTCGCGTCCAAGAAAAGGAATCCGCCGTATCCGCGGTCAATCGATTCTTTGGCGGCCAGTGCAAACAGATGGCCTCCTACGCCTTCATACTGCTTCTTTGATCCCAAGTTGTGCGGGGCGCTTTCCGCAATATTAACGTACAGCGCCTTATCCCTCGGGAAATCAGTAACTGCAATTAAGCCTTGTATTGTTTTATCATTCTGTAAGGTCAATTTGTAAATTTCGGACTTCTTTAAATCTGGGCTGTTCCAGTTGAAATTCCAACCTTTACGCTGCAACCCAACAAGCTCAGGCTTAACAGCTCTGTGGTATTCTGTGTTAACAATCCGTCCAGTGGATTTTTCAATAAGGCAGGGTGTAAAACGGTCTATTTCAATGTCAATTCCCATTGCATCACGTCCTGTTTGTATTATACCACTTTTCTTCGGCTTTGCATAGTTCCCAGCTTTCCATTCTTCCCACGTTAAATCTGCCGGGACGATTTTTGTTTTTCCAGTCTCCGGATCCTTCGCTCGGCGCTTTAGCCCTTCCAAGCCCAGCTCATCAAAATATGCCACCGTCGTGCAGCGGTCATTCGGGTGCATCGGTGGATAATTGATTCCTTCCTTTGCCTCCGCTACTGGAAAAATTTTCCCATCCAGCCTGCCGCAAACAACACAAGTCTGGCTGTCAAGCGTGGCAAGAAAGGCATACTTCTCGACCTCCGTCTCCTCATAGGAGTGGAGTTCCGCCGCGTTATACGCCCGGTTTGCCTCCGTGCGGATAAGCCGCGTCGCCGCATACTTCCCGGTCTGCATCACGTCCTCAATCTGCTTCGCCATGCGCGGGACGCTTGCCCCGGAGATGATACCGGATGTAATCACCTTCTCGGCTTCCTGGGCCAGCATCTGCGTATTGTGCCATACTCGCCGGCTGAAATGCGCGCCGCTCCATGCCTCGCCCAGAACGGTATGAATCGCCTCCTGCGGTAGCTGCGTGAAGGAAAACGCAAATCCAGTGCCAACCTGTGTATCAAAAATAGAACGGTAATAGGTGTGCTCGCAGGAGTTGGAGATGACCTTGCCAGTCGTTTCAATTTCCTTGTCAGATACCTTTGCCATTTCCGCATAAATTTGCTCCCGTAGCGCCTCCAGCCGGCTGATCCGCGCGGCGTAGGCCGGAGCATTCAGCCGGTTAAGTGCTTTGCGCCGGAACTGTGGGTCTTTTATTTCTTTCAATTCGTCTCGGAGCTTGTTCAACACTTCTTCGGTTTCTCGGACGTTGAGTAGCTTACGGGCTTCCGCCTCGGTCAGTTCGCCGTCCTTCGCATATCGCTCGAAAATCTGTTTGACATTCTCTGTAATCTGCTTTGCCGCCCGATCGTAGGCAGGGAGGATATCCTTCACAAGCTCGCGGTTTGCGATCTTTCTTGATTGCGCTTCCCGGGCCAGCGCCCGTTTCTTCCAGTAGTCCGCGGATTTCATTCCCCATCCTCTCCCCATGGGACGTCGCTGTCCAAAAAGCGTTTTGCCGCATCCTCCCGCTGCTTCTCGAGGTCCTTTATCGCCTGGTTTACGTCATCCACAAACGGGTGCTTTGCAAGCAGGATCGTGTCCGGGACAATGCCCTGCGACTGTTGAATCATCGTTACGGTCTCCGCGTCGTTTGTGATGACCGTCTTATTGACGTCCACCCTGATCAGGGCGCTGTCATACTCTGTTCCCTGTTTCAGGTTGATATCCTGCGTGATGAACCACATGAGATCTTTCAGCGCCCGTTTGAGCTTGATGACCAGCATATTTGCCTTCTGATCGAGCGGCGTATAAAGAAATTTGAGGGCCACGCCCGAGGGCGCCGTCGCGAATTTATCGGCGGTCGTATCAATCGCCATGCCGAGGCTGTACATATCGCTACGCAGCATGTCGAGCCACGAGAGCCGCTCCTGCACGCCCAGCGTGACCTGCTCGGCGCTGACCTTGCCCTGCGGGTCGGAAATGCTGACCGCCTTGTTCATTTGCAGCTTGCGCTGGATGGCCTTTGCGGTCTCGCCGCCGTAGCCCTGCACGATCCAGTAGAGCTCAACCAAATCAATCTGGTTATTTGTACTGGCTGAGGAGATCAGGTTGTATGCATCCTGCAAGCCCTTGATCCGCGTCAGATCGCTCGCATGCCGGCCATTGTTGTAGAGCGGGATAAACGGCACCCGGCCCCAGCCATGCGGCTCCCGGCGGGTAACAAGGCCGTCCTTCGACGTGATTTTATACCAATGCGCGGCGGGGTTTGGGCTACGGGCCTGATCAAGAATGTAATCGCCGGATTCCGATTCTTCATAGTAGGTGACGTTTTCCTTTGTCCACCACTCGATTTTCTTGCGCAACGTTTCCTTGCCATCGGCCACTACTGCAACAGAGTAGTAGCGGATGAGCTCAACAAGCTCTTTTTGGTAGACCGAATCATAGAAGGGAATGACCTCTTCTGCAGGTGTGACGACATATTGCAGCTTGCCCGCCTTATCGTAATAAACGTGTAGCCACTCTACACCCTTGTTACTCGCACCGGTAACGTAATCATTGAGCGTATCCGCAAACTCCTCATCCGACGTAACGGCGGTGACCGCGTCCTCAAAGGACTTCAGCTCTGCATGATCTTCCGCGCCCTCCACCGTGACACTGGGCGGCTTCCCGACGATGTATGCGGTTTTCTGATCCACCTGCTGCTGATAGATGTTGTGGACATTATGGTGGTTGGAATTGTTCTCGTTCGTGATGAGGTGTCCCGAGCGGTCAATCCCTGCTGCTGTCTCGACCTCGTCATAAACCCACGACTGCCGAAAATCATGTTGCAGGATATCGTGAGCACCGTCGTAATACTGCTTACCAACAGCCATGTATCGCTTTGCAGGGTTCGCATCCTCATCTTTGAGGATCTGCTTAATGATATCGCTCGTGCTTAGCCTGCCCTCAGCGGTCAGCTTTTGCTTGATGAGTTCCATGTTGGTGATGTACATAGCATTACCTCACTTGCACATTGATCTGATCATCCTGCGTCGCATAACGGACGGCATCGATGGTGTGGTTGCCCCGGTCAGGGTAGGCGGCCTTGAAATTGCCGTCTTTGTCCCGGTCAAGCTCGTAGCCGAGGAATTCCCGCGCCGCATTCGGGCAACGCTGGTCGTCAATGATAATTTCTTCAAGGTCCCGCAGCCAGTCAACTCCGTGTTTCACGCTGTCAGGCCCCTTGCGGGCGCCGATTACCCGCAATCCATACTCATACATCTCGGCAATGCTCTTCGGTTCGGCGCTGTCCGCGATGATCTCCTGATTGAGCGTGTTCTCCGCCCGTATCAGTTTGGCAGCTGCCCGGTTGCTCATCTCGGCTTTGAAAAGTTCGTGGAATATATATAGCTTGCGGCGAGTCTTATCATAATGGCAGACGATATATGCCAGCGGATCAACCGCATAGCCCCAGTCGAGGCCGCGACGGACCCGGTCGAAGCGCTTGATCTCGTCATCGGTGATTTTGCGGAGTGTGACGTTTTTGAACACTTCGCCGCCGGTACCGATAACCTCGCCGAGATATTCGTGCCGGTAACGTTCAGGCTGCGTTTTTTGGAGATGACGTGCCTCGATGAAAAACTGCTCCCCCAGCCATTCTGGCGGCACCGTCTCATACGTGGAATGGTGGATGACACGGTCCAGTCGATTGGCGCGCACCTCCTCATTCACCCAGTCCCGAACGGATTCCGGTGGGTTGTATGTGTAAAAAACTGTAAATCGCTCCCCGCCGCGCATGAGGGACTGGTTGATGCTGCGCGTCTCCTGCATCCCACCGAACTGGTTCCACTCCTCATACCACACATAGCGGAAATATCCAAAAGGAGGTTTGATGGACTTGAGCTTCATTGGCTCGTCGGCACCGCGGAACAGGATTGTCTGGCCTGTGGGGGTGTATGTCAGCCGAAGGGGGCTTTGGTTGGGCCGGAAATACTCCTGCATGCCTAAAGCCGATACAGCCCAGAGTATTTGCGTAAAAACAGAATCATGCAGCGTGTTCCCAACCTTACGCAGGATAACCGCGTGTGCATCGGGGTGCTGCATGATCCCGAGGATGATTTCGATTGACGTAAAGGAACTCTTTGTACTGCCGCGCCCGCCCTTGAGGACGTAATGTGTGTGTCCCTCGGACCTGATATCCCGATGGAGACCATAGAAGGCGGGTGCAATCACCCGGTCAAGCTTAATCTCAGCCACCGTGGTCACCTATGTTATCGATGATGACGGGCGTATCGTGAGAAACTGAGAGTTTATCCGTAAACATCCCAATATGCTTGCCGATCAGCTCCAGGGCTCTCTCCGCTCCTTTGCTATCAAACACATAATCACCCGATTCCACTTTACACTTCAACTCCGGGTCCCAGACCATCACTGGGACAGCGGCCATGCACTGATCGAGCGTTTCTTTTAACTTGAGGATCACCCAGTCGGCGGAGATCGATAGCCGTTTGACCTGCTCCGCCTGCAATTCCCGCACGCGTGAAAGCACCTTGTCATTCCTTAGCAGCCTTGCTGCCTGTGTTTCCGCTGATTTCTCTGAGTAGCCGGCGCGGGCAGCGGCCTGCTTCCCGTTGTAGTCGATGATATATTCCCTGCAAAAAAGCTCCTGCCGTGGCGTAAGCTGTTCGGACACTGTCCTCACCACCTCATTTTAAATTTTTATCGTCAAAAATAGCGAACCGCCTGGGGGAAGGCAGTCCGCTGGTATTGGTTTAGTTGCCGGAATGCTGGCCTCCGGCGGAGCCGCACGTTTCTCTTCCGCGTGCAAGTCAGCCCTTTCCGTATAGGGCTATTGGTGGGGCCTCCGGGATTCGAACCCGGTCTAAACCTGTTGCCCCACGATATCCTTGTCGACAATAAACTGCGCTGGTTTAAGGGCGGCAAGGAAACTCGTTTGCCAGATATGCATCTCTGGGCTTTTGACGCTGGCGGGAGTTGCACCCACACGCACCCGTGCAGGGCCGCACTGCTAATTGTGCTACGAGCGTCATAGTTCCCCGGTATTGCCGCCCCGGGAAAGGCGGGAAAGAAAGGAGAAAACTGAAAGTGAAAAGGTTCTTGCAATCATTCCACAATACCAATTATAGACCCTATTTTGAGAAAAAGGTGCCACTTGCTAAATTTCTTGAAGATTTTTTGCAAGCCGGATTAAAAATCGCTTTCGGAAACGCTTCATCGTCCGTAGCGACATGTCCAGCTGAATGTATTGCATCTGCATCCCTTCAAAAAGGTTGCGCTTGATCAATTCCCTTTCACGATCTTCTTCGCATTCCATCCACGCCTGCTCCACCGCCCTGATCTTCCTGTCATTCTCCTTTTGCCTCTGAAGAATCTTCTCGACCTTCCGTCCGGTGGGGTCTCCGACACTGCTTCCTCTGGGCTGCCCGTCCGGTGCATGCGTCTCGTGGATGATCTCCTCTTCGATTTCTTGTTGGCGCTGAAGCATGCGGTAATACCCCTTCGCTGTGGCGACGCACCGGGAGTAGACATCCGGGTCAAGCTTTATGTTCTCGGCGTCTTTGACGGTCAAACCCATCCCTCCTCACACAACGTTTAAACGGACACAGCCCGCCATCCAGCAGCCAAACACACCGCTCATCGGGGCACTGCGACTTCGCTGGCGGCGGTATGAGATTGCATAACCGATGGACGGCGGCGAGCTTGTCAGGATCAATTTTAGGCATGTTAGTTATTCCTCCGCTCCGCGCCACTGAAAATGGCATTTTTCCTCCTGGCATTCAATCCGCCCGCAGAAATTACAGACCTTGTATTTTCCAGTGGCCATGTTGTTGATGTCCTGCACGGCCAGTTCAAGGTCTCCGCGGAGGTTGGCGTTCTCCGTAAGCACTTTCCTGATCTCCCGATAATACTCCCGCAGTTCCTCCTCCGTGATCGGCTTGACTTTATTGCATCTGGTACAAATATTTTCACACCAAGTAGGGTCCGGGCAAAACTCGCAGGTTTCGCGGTCGTTGGTGATTTCAAGTAGACGGTTTAGTTGCATAATCGTTCACCCCTTTGTTTATATTTGGTGTTCCGTTCTGGTTTCAAGATAGCTTAAAGTCCTATCCATACATTCGTGGCATTTTAGCCATGCATATGATTTTGCATCTCTGAATAAAGGCGTGTTAAAGTTTGAACAAATGGCACTATCTTCATCCAAGAAGGTGAAGCCTGCACACCTGCCGTTCTTCTGACAGTAAAAGCCTGACGGTACGTCTAAAATCCGCTTTACCACAATCTTCATGTATCATTCACTCCTTTCATCCGATTCCGAGCCAAATGCTTGCCGGACCTCTTTTTCATCAGCCGGATAAACTACCGGCTGCCCGCACTCTGGGCACCTCTCCGGCCTCCTGCTCGTCTCAGCCCCCCCCTAGTTGGGCAGAGCAGTACGGGCAGGTATATACGACCGTGCCGTAAAACGTGTATTGCTCAATCGCCTGTTCCGGCGGTTTGCTTTTTCGTATTTTGCGCATCGGATTGCCTCCGTTCGTTGATTTCCTCCAGCCTGCAGATTAACACGGAATTTTCATTGTCCGGATCCTGCAACTCTGCCTGGTAGTAATATCCCAGATCACTTTTTCGCAGGATGCAACCGGTAAAGAGATATGGAAGACTTCCTGTGCTCGTACCGCGAATTACCGTTTTGTTCAGGCAGCGCTTTACCTCTTCGATCTTCATGGTAGCTCCTCAATCCGGATGTAGATGCCCGGCGTCTCCGCCCAGAACTTCTCGACGATCTCGGAGGCTACCAGGGCGTCATCTTTCCAAAAGCCACATGCTGTCATGCAATCCTTCAGCAGCTTCTGCAGGTTATCCGTGTCCGGCTTTGTCGTCCGGTACGACCCGTCCGGATGCTGCTTCCGTGGGAAGCACCACTTCACCACCAGCCTAACACCGCTTTTGTACGGCGTTGCCGGCTGGAACCTACCGACGCTATCCGTGAGCTTCGCCCGGGCAGATTTCAGTTCTGCCGGTTCATAGAACAACGGTTTCCCATGTACCACACGCACTTGCTTCTCCTGATGCGTTACCGTTGGTGGGATCATTGGCATAAAAAATTCAAGGCTCATAGTCAGCACCTTGCCATTTCCCGGTATCTGGATCATATGAAATGTAGCCGCAGGCGCGAAGCTTGTCAAAAACAAATCCTAACAACCCTGGACGGGCAGCGATCCATTTCAGCACATCGTCATCATCATAGTTATATTTTTTGCCCGGTTGTGTGCGGAATAGCGGTGGCATATCATTTGCCACTAAAAGCCGCCTATCCCGCGATGCTTTATTACTCAACTTGATTCACTCCATTAAATTGATAAAGTGCGCCTTCGAAATCTATTTTGTCAACGATCGGGGAAGGGAGGACGGCGGCTTTGCTTTCAGCCGCCTTCCTTTCCCCGTTGACCGTGAGGGAAAATCCCCAGTATATATGAAATATATATACTGCTTTTTCTTCCCTAGGGAAAAACTCGAGAATTCTCGGTTTTTTCCCTCAGAGGGAAAGTAGGGAAAATCTCGACTTTTTCCCTGTGAGGGAAAGGAAAATCTTCGAGAATTTCCCTCACTTCTTTCCGACTTTTCCCTCGTCAATCCAGAAGCCCCCGTGCTCTTTCAAGCGGTTCCGGACCGTCTTTTCCGTCACGCCCATGTATTCCGCCAGGGCGTCTACAGTCACTTCGCCGTCAATTCCGCAGGCCTCATAGGCAGTTTCAACAGATCCTTTTCTGTCTTGCTTTCTGTCTTTCGGGCTTTTCTTTTTACCGAAATTTTTCTGCCACGGCGGGCGATCCCCGTCGGGCTCGATGTCCTTGAGCGCACCGGAATTGTCTGGTCGATGGATCGGATAGTCGAACCAGAGGTTGACCGGCGGGAACTTCGGGAATTCTCGCAGTGTCCCTTCTACGCGCCACGCGGAACGAGCTTGCACTTGCCGATTTGCTGCTTCGATGTCCTCCATCATGAGTTTGTAGGTTTGCGGCTTGAACAGACCTCTGCAGGCATCCAAGGCTGCCTTTTGACTGCATAAATCATCTTGAGATACTTCGCCTGACAGGCCAAAACGCTCGAGCCATGCTGAGCAGATCCTGCAAACCGCTTTGTTCTCTTCCTGCGCCCGTAGGCTGTCAGTTACTTCGAGTTCGATCAGATCCAGTAGAGCGTCCGGGTCGCGGGCAAACACACCAGATCCCGATGCACGATCCATACTTTTTTTGCCGCCCTGGCCGCCTTTTGAGTGGTGGTGGCAGTAGATCACAGCGCAATTCAGCTCCGTGCAGACTTTGTCAAACTGGTTGCAGAAATGAGCCATTTGGTCCGCGCTGTTTTCGTCTCCGGTAATGACCTTGTAGATTGGGTCGATGACAATGGCGATGTAATCTTTTTTTGCTGCCCGGCGGATCAGCTTCGGCGCCAGTTTATCCATAGGGACGCTTTTGCCACGTAGGTTCCAGATATCAATGCTTGAGAGATGCTCCGGCGCCCAGCCGAGCGCCGTATAAACGTCCTTGAAACGGTGCAGGCAGGACGCACGGTCCAGTTCAAGGTTGACATACAAGATTTTGCCCTGCGTGCAGTTAAAATTCAGCCAGGTCTTTCCTTCAGCCACGGCGCAGCACAATTCGATCAGCGCATAGCTTTTGCCTGCCTTGGACGGCCCGGCCACCAGCATCTTGTGCCCCTGCCGTAGCACGCCGTCAATCAGCGGCGGAGAAAGCTCAGGCAAGTGATCCCATACGTCGAGCATATTTTCCGGATCGGGCAGGTCGTCGTTGACACTCTCAATCCACTCATACCATTCGTTCCAGCTGCTTTTGCCGATATTCGTATCGATCAGGTATTGCTTCTGCCCGTTGCGCATCACACCTGGCATGCGAGACAGGCGCGACGGGTTGCGGTTCTGCCGGTCGATCTCCAGGCCGTTTTTCTGACAAACTGTGTACAGGTAATCGACCCGCTTGCGGTATTCTTCATAGTTTGCTGCTTCCACCCGAACAATGGCATGCAGGCTCTTTTTTCCGCTGTGCACCAGGCAGGCAACCGGCAACTCAAGCTCCCGGATGATTGCATTCTGTCGGTCGAGCTCCATTGCGTCGGATTCGACAAGTGCATAGCGGAAATCCGTTACATTTTCGTTTTTTATACCATTCCCGTCCAAGGGGTTGAAGCGGATCCATGCGCCGGCGGTAGGGTTATAGTCGCCGAGCACCTTGCCGACATCACCTTTACAGCTGTTGAGTTCCTGAATCAATTTCCCGGCCGTGCGGTCACAGCATCCCTTTGAAGGGAGATGCTTCCCGTCACGTTCCCAGCTACGGGTCACATAGCCGACATTTTCACTGGCGTCGAAGAGCGTTTCGAGATAAGTGATGAGCTGTTTTGCCGGGTCCCATTTCTCAGGGATATGGATTTCCTTCCCTTCAATCCAGTCCTTGTCGATGACGATGAGATCATCTTTTGCGCCGATGACATCATTCCAATCCAGTTCATGATCGTTGTTTGGCGGCCGCCAGCCGCGCTCCCGTGCCATCTGTACAATGGTCCCTGCCGTGACAGGAGGGGCCGCCCCACGGAAGCTGTCCCATTTCTTTTCGCACTCTCCCGCATGATAACGGGCTGTATCCTGGCGGCTCCATTCATCCCATACTGTTGCCGGATATCCGGCCTCTTTGAGGCCCATACCGACGTTGATCCACTCCTGATAGGAGAGCATTGCAGGATCTATATATGCGAGGATCTCCGTGAGATCGGTATGCGTTTCAGCCATTGGTTACGCTCCTTTGTATTCGGATGGGACGATATCATGTGGGACGCGCCAGCCGTTTGCCGCGATCCGGTCAATGAGGCTTTTTGCCGTTTCAAACCGCCAAGTGCCAACGTGCTGAAAACCCCGGCTCTCTAGGAATCGGATCTGCTTTGGGGTAGTAAGTCCTTCTGCGCGCCGCTTATCCAGACGGTCCAGCAATTTGGAAACTTTTCCCGCACTGTCTATCTCATCTGGCAAGATACCAAGCTTTTCAAGGGCTTTCGTTTGGTTCTCAGATGGCGGCGCACATTCCCAACCAAACGCTGGTACATAACCTGAAAGGTCCTCCGCCTGGATGGACATTTCAAACTGCAGGGGGTCCACAAGCTTTTTCTTGCGGCGCTTCATTTCTGCAAGCTGCTTCGCTAGTGCCTTTTCTCGCTGCGCAATGACATCCTCGGACGCCCGTTTTTCTGCTTCTTCGATGTCCACCGGGCAGCCGTTAGTCTCTTCCAGATTCTCGGTCATCTTCTGTGCGACCTCTTCGTTCTCGCAGATGAGGTTCGCTGGATGGCACAATTCATGCCTTTCCGTATGCCACAAAAAATCGAGCAGCAGTAGATGATCCTTGCCGGGAGATAGCCGTGTCCCGCGACCTACCATCTGGCAGTATAGGCTGCGTACTTTCGTCGGCCGCAGCACGATAATACAGTCTACTGACGGGCAGTCCCAGCCTTCGGTGAGTAGCATGGAGTTGCACAGGACGTTGTATTTTCCAGTGTCAAAGTCCGTAAGGATTTTCGCTCGGTCTGTGCTTTCACCATTGACCTCCGCTGCACGGAAGCCTTTCTGCCGCAGGATATCCCGGAACTTCTGGCTGGTTTTGACCAGTGGCAGGAACACCACGGTTTTGCGTTGCATGCAGTATTTCCGCATTTCGTCCGCGATCTGATACAGGTACGGGTCCAACGCTGTCCCCAAATCGCTTACCTTAAAGTCCCCGGCCTGAACTCCGACACCGGACAAATCCATCCGTAGTGGGACCGTAAGCGCCTTTATGGGGGAGAGATAGCCCTCCCGGATCGCCTTCGGTAGCGTATATTCGTATGCAAGGCTGTCAAATACCTGCCCTAAGTTTTTCATGTCACCCCGGTCCGGGGTAGCAGTCACACCCAGCACTTTGGATGCATCAAAATGTTGCAGCACGCGCTGATAGCTGTCTGAAATGCAGTGGTGCGCCTCGTCAATGATGATTGTATCAAAATACCGCGGGGAAAACTGCCGGAGCCGTTTTTCCCGCATCAGGGTCTGGACGGAGCCGACCACCACACGGTACCAGCTCCCGAGGCAGCTTTCCTCCGCCTTTTCTACGGCACATTTGAGCCCAGTCGCCTGGCTGAGTTTGTCAGCTGCCTGGTCGAGCAGCTCGCCGCGATGCGCGAGGATCAAGACGCGCTCGCCTTCGCGCACGCAGTCCTCTACAATTTTTGCAAACACGATGGTTTTGCCGCAGCCGGTCGGCAGCACAAGCAGAGTTTTGCTGTTGCCATGATCCCATTCCAGTTCAACTGCCTGGCGGGCTTCTTCTTGATAGGGCCTGAGCTGCATTTAAAACACCTTCCTAAAATGCCCCCGGCGTAAACTTTGGCTTTTCTTCCGCCTCGTAGAACCGTTTAATTTCGTTGGTTTTTCCCTCGGAACCGTCGTCTTTAGTCCAAGTGCGAATCCCGACCTTGCAACGGCCAGTGGAACCTGGTACGGTATTCCAGTTCATGCGCAGCTGCTCGCCGCGCTTGCGCTGTCCGATGGCTGAGAAAAATGCGCAGAGCATACCCTCCCACTTGGAATGAAGGAATAGGTTGTGCTTGATAACGGTGCGCCCCTCCGGGGAATCAATCTCGATATGCACGATTGCCTTGTTGCAGGGCGGAAGCTTTGCGCTGCCAGGGTACCGCGCCCGTTCAAAAGAGAGGACTTTGAAGTCGTAGTCGCCCTCAGGCAGCAGGGTAAATTCCGGGCCGTCGTTTTCAATGATGTCTTCCCATCCGAATTCTCTTTCCGGCGTGTTGTTCATATCTACATTTCCTCCTATTAAAACGGAACCTTGCGGTTCTCAAGTATGAGCTGAAAGACCTGTGGCCAGGCATTGACGAGCACGCCTTCGATAAATTGCGGATCGTAGTTTACGATCGGCGTCGCTTCAGGGTAATACCCCCGGTCCGCGACGGCCCATTGGATTTCCTCCGGAGATACATTGTTCGCCTTCATCAGGTCGAAAAGTGCTTTCGGAATTCCTTCCGTAGGGCCCTTAGGGGCTGCCGGTGTAGCGGTATCTTCAGATTCATCTGTGATCTCTTCAAAATCAGGGAGATTCGACGGCGCAGGAGCGGCCGGCGGTGCGGTAGGCGCAGGCGTTGCTGCGGTATTTTGTGCTTGGACGCAGGATGCAATTTCCGCAAAGCTGAAAGGCAGTTCTTCTTTCAGCCCGTGTCGGTTCTTTGCGTCCCAGCAGGGATGATGCGAGGTATACATAATTCGGGCGCCGCCCTGAGCCTTAAATTTCTTGCCGCTGTCGTCTGTTGCAACGGCGAAGGTTTTGTAGTTGGCGAACAGAACCATATCGGCCCATTCTTTGACCAGCGGCGCCACGTTCTTGGAGAGCTTCATCTCCCAACGGTCATATGCTCCCATTTCGTCTGGCTGCTCAAACTTACGCATTTTGGCGTGCGCGGTAATGACAATATGTATGTCCCGGTCGACGATCTCTTCGAGTAAGTTCAGGAGTCTGCCAAATTCCTCTGCGACATAAATATATCCTTTGCCGTATCCGAAGTCCTCGATTCCATCCTTTTTGGCCTTGCTGCAAACATGGCTGATGCAGAGCCGCTCCGCCCAGTCGACCGTATCGATTACCAACGTACGGCAGGCTTCAGGGCAGTCGCGGATCTGCTTGACTTCCTCGAGCAGCATCACCCAGCTCGACGGCTTTGGCAACCGGGCGACATCCATATGCTTGGTGCTGCCCTCGGTATCGATAAAGACCGGATCAGGAAACTGCGCCGCAAAGGTTGATTTGCCGATCCCTTCCGGGCCATAGACGACAATCTTTTGCGCGGCGGATATCTTCCCGCGTGTGATGTTCATCAAAATTCACCTGCTTTCCACGATTTAGGTTCTTCTTCCGGAGCTGCGGTGCCCTTGACGTACCCATCCTCGATGATAATTGAGCATTCACCGCCGGTGCTTACGCGTGTAGCGATTGCTTGCAACCCCTCCTGTTCGAGCCAGGTGCCGAATTCCTTTAGCGTATCGAGATCCATCTGCTCCAGTTTATCCAGCAGGACAAAACCGCACCTTGGATTCAGTTTACGTACGATTGCGGTGGAAACGCGTAGCTGGTCGCTGCCGCTCATGTTGTCCCAATACTTGCCCTGATAAGTGAGCCTGCCGTCCTCTACGGAGAGGCCGGGCAGCGGAAGGTCGGCATTCTGCAACAGGTCAATCTTTTCCTTACGGGTTTGGTCAATTTCCATTGATAGGGCGTTGTACTGCTCGCGATAGGTAAGCGCGTCTTCTTCAGCTTTGTCTTTGTCGAGGTTTGCTCGCACCTCGCGATTAATTGCTTCAACATCCCGGATATTCTGCTCCAGCTCCGCGGTCGATTCATCCTGCAGGTCAATAGCGTCCCGGCCGGCTATTTCACAGTCTCGGCACACCACATCGTACTGTGCCTGCAATTCGTCCAGCTGACGGCGCAACATCTGTTTTTTCTGTTCCAGCTCCGCCGCGCGTGAACGTTTCCGCTGGTTCTCGCCGTTGCGTGCGAGGATATCCTGTTGCTGGCGGATGAGTTCTGAAGCGGACACCAGTTCTTTTGGGACGTCCGGATAGTACGGCTGTTCTTTGGCAAACTTCTGCTTCTGGTCTGCAATTTGGCCGATGGCGTGCCGGCGGTTATATAGCTCCTGCTCCTGCTGTTCAAGTTGAGCGAGGCGGTCGCCAACGCCGATGATCTGCAGCAGGGTATTGGCTTTTTCTCGGTCCGACGCCTGCATGAAGCGGGGTAGGTCGAGGGCTAGCTGTTCGATAAATTCATTAAGTAGTTGTTGCCCGCCCTTTTGTCCATTTGGATCGGTAACCTTCAAGTCGCTGTTTTTCCCTGCGCGTTCTACAGTCAGCCCATTGGAGAGGACGATGTGCAGATGCGGAGGTATGACGCTCCCTTCTCGGGCTGCTTGCGCCGGCCGGTAGGCATTTCCGCCTAGAGCCCAGGCGATGCTGTCGAGTACCGAGGTTTTCCCTTGATTATTCTTCCCACCAATGACGGTCAGACCGTTTTCAGTGGGTTCGAGCTTGACAGCACGGATCCGTTTGACATTCTCGATTTCAAGCTTGTTGATTTTTACCATAAATTATGTATGCCTCCTTGACTTCCGGCGCCCCCAATGCTACACTGTAGCTGTAAGGACCGCCTTATTTGACTGGGTTTTCTTACGTGCCGCTTTCTGACATGGCCGTGTCGGGAGCGGTGTTCTTTTTTGCGCGGCCTCCAGCAGCTCGCCAGGCTGCGTGTATTTGCCCTGGCTGCCTGCGGTCCCGCGGACGTGGTCGCCTACTTTAAACCTTTTCATCGGGGGCGCCTCCTTCGTGTTATGTATCGGAGACGATTTTGTTCATCAATAGGATGAGAGGCATCGCATCCACCTCGTTGGCAACTACGCGAGCTAGCGCTTCGGCGATCCATTTGCGTTCGTCCGCGCTCAAGGTAAGCGTTTTTTCGTGGTTGATTGTGAAATCAGTCTTATATACGCTCTGAGCCTTTATCATTGGTTTCACTCCTTTCATTACGTTTTGCCCACGGGATTAGGTGTTTATCCTCCCACGCAACCAGCGTATCTTCCCGCCAGCACGCCACGGCACACAGTGCGACGGCGGCGAGACCGAGGACAGTCTCTAACCAGATGGGCATGATGGATCACCGCCTTCTCCGTTACTCCCCTCCCCTGCCCTGCATTCGCGCATGATCTCGTTCAAATATGTATCGATATCGCCTCGCGATAAGATGCGCAGCAAGGCTTGGGCATGATTTTGGGGTTTGGATATACGGACTACGGTTATTTTTCTGCCGCCAAGAGGCGGTGCGGGGGCTCTGGGCATACGAATATTCCTCCTTTACAATTTCGCTCTGCGGTCCACTTCGTCAGTAGCTTCGCCGAGCAGATATTTTGCCACCTACGCGGTCAGGCCTCTCATGGATAAACAGTTGATGATGGATTCTATGATCTCGTTTCCGGTATCCGCATCTAAGTAGGCTTTGTCACCAAATTCAATACAATTGTGCACCATGTAGATTCACCTCGATTTTTGTAAAATTATGGTTCACTTTGTTTCCCTTCTGTGGTAGAATTTTGTCGAGAAGGGAGGTGACAGAATTGTCCTCGTTTAAAATAACCGGTCTTGACAAACTGGAAAAGCAACTCAAACAAATGGAGAAAGGTGCGAAGGAGTTAAGCAGAACAAAGAATGTGGCTTTTGGCGAATTATTTCCCACTTCGTTTATGCGGAGGTATACATCTTTTTCCTCTATGGATGAATTGCTTGAAGCTGGTGGCTTCCATGTTGAATCTCAGGAAGATTTTGAAGCTATACCAGACGAACCGTTTGACGAGCACATAGCGGCAACCACAAAGTTTAGCACTTGGGAAGATATGCTTGGCGAAGCAACTTCTCAATACGCCGCTAAAAAACTAGGGCTCTAAATCCTTTGCGCTTGAAAGCGAATCGATGATTTGTACGGCTTCCGACAAAAGCCCTACAAGCCGGTTCGCTTTCTCTATCGCCTCATCTAGCGAAGTGCTGTCTAAACTGACTAATATTTCTTTCTCCAAATTCTTTTCGCCTCGATTCCGTTTACTATTGGCCCATAATGTGGTAATATTGTGCAGAAAGGACGTGTGATGCTGGTGTCTGAAGGAATTATAGCTGCGCTCATAACGGCGCTTGGGGGTACAGTTACCTATTTGCTTGGTGCAATTTATACAGAAAAAAAGTTGCCTATGGGAATGAAAAAAGAAGTGGTTAGGGATCAAATTTTCTTAGTATACGAGCCGATTGCGATAATCTTGGAGTCAAAGACTGTTTTACTCAATCAAACTCCTTTAAAAGAAGCGATTCAAAATATTATGGACTACCATTATTCATTAATACCGCCTAACCTTCTGCATATTTTTCGCTCTATCTTGGCGACCGACGAATGTCTCGAAGAAATATTTGATTTAGAATTGATGCTTTCATCCAATTACAACTGGTCGAAGAAAAAGCTTGGATATCCTTATGACGAGAAAGCGATAGATCCTAGTTTGCTGTTCTTTTACGAGCGACGTCAGAACAAGATAAACTATTTTAAGGCGCTTCTATACTGGATAGGACTCGGATGTTCCCTATCTTCAAACGTGGCTTTCATCACCATAAGGCTTGCAGATATACAGGTTTCTGAACCCGTGATAATTGCGTTATACGCAGGTTTTATGTTTACTGGACTCTATGCGGGAGATGCGTTAAGCCGTTTAGCGTTAATCCAAGTAAAGAAAAAGGAAGAAAAAAAGCAGAAACAGAGTAATAAAGACAGCAAGAGCACGCAGTAATATTTTTTTCATTGTTTTCACCTCCCTCTTGCTCTGATTTCTGATCATTTTGAAACTCCCTTCATCAATCTGTTTTCTGGTTTATGCCGATTTTGTTTGTACGTCTAATAAATAATCCGTCGAGCAACAAAACAGCTTGGCCATTTTAATAAGTGCTGAGGAAGGAATGTCTCGAACACCGTTCATCCAGTTAGAATAGGTTCTAAGAGACACTCCCAGAAGCTCAGCTAAATATGCACGCGACATTCTCAGTCGAACTCGCTCAGCCTCGATATTGGGAAACATAGGATCGCACCTCCTTTTTGCTCAAATTGAGTACCTTGTGTTTAAATAATATACCCATTTCGAGCATATGTCAACCCTAATTGCGCAACAAATTGCCCGTTTTGAGCAATTTGTTGTTGACGAAATCAAAAAAGCCCTCTATAATAAAAGCGAAAAAGGGGGGTGAAAACTTGGAAATCGGAAACAGGATCGCCGATCTGAGGAAGGAGAGAGGGCTGTCGCGGGTTCAATTTGCTCAGCAAATAGGCATCCCTTCTACCACGCTCCGTAATTATGAGACTGGCGTTCGTGAGCCTGGTCATTCTTTCATCATTCAAATGGCCAAAGAATTTAAAGTTTCAACGGACTATCTTTTGGGTCTCACGGATAATCGGAATTCGAAGGAAATGAAAAAATCCCCCGAACCGGCCGCCACCGATCCAGAGGATGAAAAAGAAAAAGATGAAATTGTAAAGGTTTTGACCGAAGGATTATCCCGACTTGGCTTCTTGGATAAAGATGGCATGATCAGCGACCGGGACTTCAAGTTCCTTTGTTCCCTTGTTGACCTGATGTTTGCCCATTTCAATCAGGAGGACTAACCCTTTCGCCCGTTTGGCGTTGCCTCCTTGTGCATGTATGTATTCGGCCAGCTCGTATACGCTATGCTTCACCTTTGTACATCCCCTTCCTTATGCCTGCCTCCCTGCGGAGGCCGCCGTCATCCGCCATCCGTAAAATCCCCAATGCTTACTTCAAGCGCCCGCGCGATCCGGAGCAGCGTCGTATAATGCGGGTCGGATTGCCCGCTCTCAATACGCACAATCTGGCTTTTGTTAAGATCGGCCATATCCGCAAGATCACGGATCGACAGGCCTTGACTTCCCCGGATCGCTCTGATCCTGTCGCCCAATGCCGTAAGCTCATTTTCCATCCGTTCGACACCTCCGGCACTATCTTGCGCCGGAGAGCCGGAATTATTTGCGATTAGTGACGGATTCTCACAGGGATATTATACCACATAAATTTTAGAGCCTGTACGCATGCGTGCGTACATAATATGCCAGAAATAATGTATGTAGTTTTGTAATATATTACAAAAGAAAGGAGCCGAATGACATGACTGAGCTATACGCCAAAATCGCCGCCATCGGCCGTAAATACGGCGCGGATAAAATCATCCTGTTTGGCTCCCGTGCACGGGGTGATAATCGGGAGCGCAGCGATATCGATCTTGCGGTCTACGGCGTTCCCACCGACCGACAGGGCGCGTTTTGGGCCGATATCGACGACCTCCCGACCTTACTGGATTTTGACATCGTACACGTCGATGATCGTATCGATCGGGAACTGGTCGCAAACATAGAAAAGGACGGGATAATTATCATGAGTAAAATGCAAGAAAAATATAACAAGCTTGTACAGGCTGTCGACCGTCTGCGGGAGGCAATCGACGACTACCAGCGCACCCCTCTAAATTCCATCCGGGATGGAGCGATTCAGCGATTTGAATTTTGCACTGAGCTCGTCTGGAAAACGCTGCGTGAATACCTGATCGATCAGGGCTATACCGATATCAACAGTCCCAAATCCGTCATGCGGCAGGCGTATGCCGACGGACTGGTTGACAACGAGCAGGCGTGGATTGACCTGCTCAATGACCGCAATCTCACTTCTCATATCTATGACGAGGAGACGGCAGCGCGGATCTACGACCTGATTGTGAGCAGGTATTGCCCGATGTTTGCGGCGGTCATCGATAAGCTTAGTCAGAAATAACCGCCATCCCCCACACGGGGGGCGGATTGAAAAAACGGAAAGGAGCCGATCATCATGCGCGCCGTTGCCTACTGCCGGTACAGCACCGACAACCAAACCGAAAACAGCATCATGTACCAGATCAGCGCGGCGGAGGATTTCTGCCGGCGCAACAACCTGGAGCTCGTCGACGTATACTCCGACGAAGCTAAGACCGGAACGAACACCAACCGCGACGGCCTCCAGCGGCTGCTGGCAGACTGCAAAACAGATAAATTCGGTGCGGTCATAATCTACGATCAGTCCCGGCTTTCACGCAGCGTGACGGACTGGTTCTCGCTGCGAGAAACGCTCAGCCACGCAAATATTCGGCTTTACTCCTGCTGCGAATCGCTCAGCGATGACGTTCTTGATTCTTCCGCCTTCATGAGCGAGGGCGTACATGCAATCTTCAACCAGGTGCATGTACTGGAAACACGCAAAAAATCAATTGCCGGGGTCGCCACAAAGGCAAAACGCGGCGAATTCTGTGGCGGCACTCCCCCGCTCGGCTATGACATTGTAGAAGGACAGTATGTCATCAACGAGCTAGAAGCCTCCGGGATCCGGCTGCTGTTCCAGATGTACGTGGACGGGTACAGCTACCAGCAAATCATGGACAAGCTTGAAGCGGGTGGTTACCGCACCAAGCGTGGGAATAAAATCGGCATTAACGCGATTTATTACCTACTGATCAATGAACGCTATACTGGTGTCTTCACCTGGAACCGGTATCAGTATAAACAGATGCGTAAGCGGGTCGGCAAGCGCGATAACCCAAATTATGTGCGGATTGAAAACGCAGTCCCAGCCATTATTACCAGAGAAACGTGGGAAAGGGCGATGAAGAGAATGCAAAGCAATAAAAGAGCAACTAACAAAGCCAAGCGGGAATACCTGCTCTCCGGCCTGATCGAATGCGGATACTGCGGCAGTACATATACCGGTTTCGCCAGCAAAAACCGTTCCAGCGGCGAGGAAACCTATTACTATATGTGTGGGAATAAGAACCGCTTAAAGACCTGCCACGCCAAAAACGTTCGCGCGGATCAGATTGAATCCGCAGTTTACTATATCCTGAAGGACGAGTTACTCAACAAGCAGCTGATCGAGCGCACGGCTGATGTCATCATGAATATCCGGGAGCAGTCGCCGGACAGCAGCACGGAGATCAAGAAGCAGATTGCGGAAAAGAAGCAAGGCGTAAATAACCTCCTGAAGGCCGTGGAGCGCGGTTTAAATACCGACGCGGCGTTTCCCCGCATAGATGATCTGCAAACCGAAATCAAGGCCCTGGAGGCCCGTCTTGCGCATTGCCAGCCGGATGGCACGATTGACCGGGAAAAGCTGCTGCAAAAATTAAAAGCCGACGCCGCACGAATCGATGAGGATTTCATGCAACGCCGGGCTGTGATTCGGGAATATGTGAATAAAATCATAATCACCGACGACGGCATCGAAGTGCAGTGCATCGGTGATTACGATATTACTGGAGGCGCCACCCAGATTTGAACTGGGGAATCAGGGTTTTGCAGACCCTTGCCTTACCACTTGGCTATGACGCCACTTTAAAAAAAGGACGCTTAAACCGTATTTCTACCTTTTAAGCGTCCTTGGAGCGGATGACGAGGCTCGAACTCGCTACCTCCACCTTGGCAAGGTGGCGCTCTACCAGATGAGCTACATCCGCAAAACTGGTGCCTCCGACCGGAATCGAACCAGTGACACGAGGATTTTCAGTCCTCTGCTCTACCGACTGAGCTACAGAGGCAAAAATGGCGACCCGGAACGGGCTCGAACCGTCGACCTCTAGCGTGACAGGCTAGCGTTCTAACCAGCTGAACTACCGGGCCATTTTTTGGTGGGAACAACAGGGCTCGAACCTGTGACCCCCTGCTTGTAAGGCAGGTGCTCTCCCAGCTGAGCTATGCTCCCATTGCCTGTGCCGTTCACATTTGAGTGCGGCGGCGACGTGTTATAATATACTACAAATCAGATCGGATGTCAACCACCCGGCGCAAACTTTTTCCAAAAAAATCTGCCGCCCCAATCTCGTGTTCCCTATAGGATATGCAGCGATTCCTGCTTCATGCTTTTGTTTTATTCTCCATGCAGGGAAACGCCTGCTCAACTGCTTGTCATGCGGCCGCCGGTTTGTCAGGCTTCCTTGCGATACTCGATCCGACTCTTTTTCTGATAACCGCACCTTTCATAAAACGTCTGCGCCCCGGCATTGCTGACAGAGGTATACAGCGTCACAACGGATATCCGCTTTTCCCAGAAATAACGCTCCGCTTCCTCGAGCAGGCCCCGGCCCACGCCCAGCTTCCGATACATGGGAGATACAAATAATTCTCTAATCTCGCCGCGCGCCGTCTGATAGCACATGGAGCGGGATATATGGGCGCACAAAAAGCCTACCAGCGCACCATCCTGCTCCGCCACCATGACAATTTCAGGGCTGACGGAAAGGGATTCGGCAATTTCGCTTTCACTGCTGGTATTGTCCGCACCGTTGAATTCCCGGTTCAGCCGCCAGAGCTGGCTGGCATCTGAAACCTTTGCCAAACGAATCCGCAAGATAAGGCGCCTCCCTTCTGATAAACGGTGCAATCATACCTCACTCCCCTTTAGCAATGATTGCAACTCCTCGCTTTTGATCTGATATTTTTTGTCGCAGAACTGGCAGCAAACCTCTGTGATCGGGTCCTGCGCAAGCTCCTCCACCGATTCGCGCCCAGTAGCCGCCAGCGCGCGCAGCACGCGCTCGTGGCTGCAATTGCAGCGGTAAACCGGCCGCTCCTCATCGAGCACCTCCAGCGTAAACTCCGGCAGCACAGCCCGGCAGATTTCCTCCGGCGTGAGCCCATCCTCCAACAGCTTTGTCACCGGCGGCACCTGCTCCACGCACCGCTCCACCGCATCGATCACTGCATCATCCGCCGTGGGCAAAAGCTGGATGAGGAAGCCTCCTGCCCTACGGATGGTAAGATCGGGGTTCACCAGCACGCCTAGTGCGCACACGGTCGGCACCTGCTCGCTAGCGGCAAAATACTGCGTGATATCCTCTGCGATCTCACCGGATACCAGCGGAATCTGACCCACATAGGGCTCCTTCATCCCCAAATCCTTTACGACCGTCAGCGTGCCATCCGTTCCAACCGCGCCCGCAACATCCAGCTTGCCCTTTGCATTGAGCGGCAGCTCCACAATCGGCTCACCCACATAGCCACGCGCGTTGCCCCTGCTGTCCGCCACAGCGAGCACCGTTCCCGCAGGGCCGCCGCCGTTTAACCGCAGGGTAATGCTGTGATCCGCCCCCTTGAGCTGATCTCCCATCATGGAGGCGGCCGTCAAAAGCCGCCCTAATGCAGCCGACGTGACAGCGGAGGTTTGATGGATACGCTCAGCCTCGGCCACGATATCCGTGCTGTCGAGCGCCATTGCAGTGAGTGTTCCATCCTCTGAAATACAACGAACCAGTTTCCCCATCTATTTTGAAATCCTTTCTTTTTTCATCACATACACCGCGCGCTCTGTATCCGCCCGCGGCGGTGTGCGCGTCAGCTCCTCGTAATAACCGGCAAGCGTCAGCCCCGCCGCCTGTGCAAAAGCGCAAAGCTCCCCGTGGCTGTAGGCGCGCTCCGTGAACTGCTCCCCATAGCGGGTATAGGAGCCGCCGGCCTCCTCCTCAAAAAAATCGAGCAGGATCTCCACCGAAGCATCCTCGGCGCAATATGCATTCTGCCAAACGCAGTAAAGCCCCTCCAAATCGTACACAAAGGTGTGATCCCCCAGCACCTGCCGGTGTTTATACGGCGTGTTCACATCAAAAACAAACACCCCGCCCGGCTCCAGGAAGAGCGCCACGCGCCGGAACACCTCCCGCAGCGTATCCAGATCGGTGATGTGATTGAGGCTGTCCAGCGTGCAGACGGCGGCATTCACCGTGCCATAAAGATTGAGCGCCTCCATCGGCTGGCAGAGAAAGAGCACCTCCGCCCCCGCCTGCGCGCATTTTTCCTGCGCCGCGCAGAGCATATCGGGGCTTGCATCCACGCCGATCATCTCATAGCCGCGTCTGGAGAGCTCCAGCGTGAGGCTCCCCGTCCCGCAGGCGAGGTCTAATACCATGCCTGTTTGCACGCCGTGTTCCGCAAGCAACCCGGCAATATATTCCGCCCGCTGCGGATAGCCAACATCATCCGTCAGCCGGTCGTAAAAGGCCGCGAAATCCGCATAGCCACCCATCCTCATGACCATCCTTTCCCGCACGAAGCAGTTGGAAGCGTTTCAAGCATTCTATTTTTCAGATGCGCCCTTTTCCGCATTCGCCTGGTCGATGCGGGCAAAAATCTTTTCATAGCCGTCGCAGCCATAATTCAAAGAGCGGTTCACACGGCTGATCGTGGCAGTGCTCGCGCCCGTCTCGCGCACAATATCGCTGTAAACGCGCTTCTGGCTGAGCATGTGGGCCACCACAATGCGCTGGGAAATCGCCTTGAGCTCCGTCACCGTGCAAAGATCCTCAAAAAAATCGTAGCACTCCTCCATCGTTTCGAGCGCCAGGATCGCCTGAAATAGAAAATCGACGTTATCATCCTTGAGTTTGTTATTCAAAACGAGACCTCCCCCGCAGTAAAATAATGCTTTTATATTTTAGCACTCTAAACCTTAAAAGTAAAGGGGGAGCAAGAAAGAGCCACGAAATTCTCTCTTATTTTTAGCCGAGAGACAGACTTGCGAAGCCTCCCTAGTATGCGGTACAATAGCTCCAAAAGGATCGTTTGGAGCATTGGAAAAATGCCTGTCGGCACGAAATGCCTCCTGCCGCGCGGCGGCAACGCCATTTTTCGCAGAGGGCAGTTTGGTGGGTATGATATAATAGCTCCAAGCTTCAGAGATCGAAACTTGGAGCATTAAAAAAATGTCTGTCGGCACGAAATGCCTCCTGCCGCACGGCGGCAACGCCATTTTTTGCAATTGTTAAAGTAAGCTACTCATAGGCTAAAAAAACAAAACGTTTCAACTGCTTCATGCAAGAAGGGATGACCATACCATGAAAGAAGACGAGCTGCTCCTCGCCGGGCTTGCGGATAAAATCGACCAGTGCGAGCGCTATGGGATGCTCACGCATTCCCCGTTCCTCGACCTACGGCAGGGCGCGCTGGCGCGGGCCTACTGCGCAAAATGCCGCGGCCTTTCGGTGTGCTTTTATGGAGGATATGAGGATGCGGAGCGCGTTGCCGCCGTGTTTTTCCCGGATTACCTTCCCTTATCAGCACAGGAAGATCCGTTTGCCTGGCTTGCAGAAAACGAGGAGGACAATCCTCTGACCATCCTGCGTGTGCAGAAGGACCCGTTCCACACGCTCACGCACCGCGATTACCTGGGCGCGCTCATGGGCCTCGGCGTAAAGCGGGAAACCGTGGGCGACCTGCTCGTGCGGAAGGATGGCTGCGATATCATCCTGCTCAAAAGCGTGGCGCCCTATCTGCGGGAAAACCTCACGCAGGCGGGCCGTGCCAGGCTTGCCGGCACGTTCGTGCCGGTTACCGCGCTGCGAAGGGCGGAAGAGAAACGGGAGATGACCCCTTGTGTGGTCGCCTCCCTGCGGCTGGATAACGTGGTTTCCGCCGCTTTCTCCGTCAGCCGGACAGCAGCCGTGGAAGCCATTCAAAAGGGGCTGATCTTCCTGAACGCCCTCCCCTGTGAAAAAACGGCCGCCCCCGTGAAGGAGGGCGACCAAATCGTATTCCGCTCAAGAGGGAAGGTGCGGCTGGCCGCTGTGGGCGGCGCCAGCAAAAAGGGCAGGCTGCATATCACTGTGGAACGGTATTGCTAGAGAGTGTTTTGAAAGAGGAAGCGTAACAGCTTCCTTTTATTACGCAGCGAAGCGGAGTAACAAAACAAGGCTTGCCATCACCACGCGGAACAAAGAGATACGCATTACTCACGGTAACAGGCGGCTCCCGGCTATTTTTTATTTTTTGCAACAAACATTCCCACTTCCTTCGGAATGCGGATCGCGCCCTCGCGCACACGGATCGCTTCAAAGTAATCATAAATGCCGTCCAAATCATCGGCCGACGCGCCCGCCACATCAATAGAGGAATAGATCCAATCCACCAGATCCTGCGTTTCTGTAATTTCCAGAGAATCTTCGTATGGAATGAGCCGCACGTCGCCAAAAAAACGGCGTAGTTTCTCCTCCCCATTCTGCATGGAAAAAGAGAGTTGCTGATCAAACATATCAAGATTTGGGTTGAAATCCTTCATCGCCGTGTGAAGATACGCCTGCAAGCCTCCCTCCCCGATCACAGTTGCGTAGAAAACGCCATCCGGTCGCAGCACCCGTTGTACTTCCTCTAGCGCTTGGGGCAGATTGGGCACATGATGCAGCATATGGTTTGCAATGATTTTATCAAAGGATGCGTCGGGAAACGGGATCTCCTGAATATCGATTTGTTGGACGAGAACGTTTGAAAAGCCTTCAAACTTTTTCCAGGTGATCTCCGCCATACCCGCTGAAAAATCCGACAGCACCAAAAGAGAACTGTCGGGAAGCTGATCGAGCCGCCCCTCCCACTGCGTGGCGTTACCGCAGCCAAGTTCAAGAATGCGGCACGGCCCCATGAGGTCATACTGTGCAAAGAGCCAATCGTTCATGGAAATTTGCGCAGTGCTGTGCTTGGCGTGCAATTTCATGCGAATGGACAAATTGCGGTCGTCTGCATATTGGGCTGCAACGCAGCTCCGATCGGTCATGTGGGGCATCTGCATTTGCTCCTTACTGATGAAATTTCGCCTAGATCGATGATTTTATACTATAGGATAGAAAACCGGGGTTGTCAACCCTTATGTTCAACCGTTTTGAGTGCGGCGTGTCAGAAGTGAAAAGCCAGCTTCAATATAAAGAAAATACGGCTCCTCCTCCCGTTAAGGACAGCCGCTGTTCCCGCATGGCCAGAGCAAAATGCATTTTGGGTATAACAATGGGCTGCAATCCGTCTGGATTGCAGCCCATTGCCTTTTTCTATCCGTGTGATGCCGGTAGATTAAAGAATTTTGGTTCCCTCCGGCACCGTGTCATCCACAAAAATCACCTTGCACCCACAGGCGTTGTTCGTGTAGGTTAAATAATCCGACCTAATAAATCTCCATAGAACCCTTCAATAGCTTATGATAACTCATATTTTCAAAAGAGATTTCTAATTCAGTTTCACTTCTCTGTATCGGATGACGATACAGGAAGGTATTGCTGCTTCTGCTCTCAATTTCTCCGATCGCCGCCCCGGTACTAACCTTGGAATGCAAAACATTCACATCATAGAAAAGTTTATCTGAACTCAACTGATACTGAATCTCCGCATAGTTCTGATCGCCGATCTCTGCGACAGAAACATTATCTACCATGATCCAATACGAATCCGGAAGTTCAATTTTCTTGTTGATCTCCTGCTTTTGTACTCCTTTCCAGGAAAGCTTCACTGGATAAGCGTTGCTAAGAGTCAGCAAAGCATTTACTTCATAATACAATATATAATTCTCTCTTTGATCATAGGGAATATCATAGTAGACGTAATTGGGAGAAGCGTATGGCTTTCCGTCTAATTCAGTCAAAGCAGGGATTCTCTCCCCCGTCGTACGATGGACGAGATAACTGTTTTGGATGTGGATCATATCGTCATAAGGATCATCTGTGATTTCCGATACTGCATAAATACTTCCATCTGTAACACACTCAAAGGAAAGCATCAGTATATCATCCACTGCGCTGGGAGACACCACCATTTGAAGTCCACCCTGCAAAAATTGTGTGCTCTTTCCCTCTAGACCAGTAACTGTGGCAGACCTTTCCTGATGGCATCCGCTCGCCAATACAATTATTATGAGAATCAAAAATAGTAATCCTGCTTTCATTTTCATAGAAAGGCCCTTCTTTTTGTATAAAATTATTTATGATTTTTAAATGTCAATGATGTGGACGCTTCTGAAGTGATTGTATAATTACGGACGCCGCCGCTTATTCTAAAATTATTTACGTAAAGTTTAACTGTCGTATTGCTTGTTGTACCTTTTGAATTTAACACGGTAATCGAAGGTTGTATTTTCCATGATCCATTTTTTACATTTGAAGCCGGGCTGGCAGTCCATGTTTTTACATATGCCGCTCCCAAAGAATTTGTAATGTTCTGTCCATTTGGATTATAGCTATAAGATGTAGTACTGGTTATCGTACTTTTTCCATCACTGCTGATTCCGTTTGCAATACTAGTTGTTATAGTCTTGTTGGTCCCACCATCGAGCCATGTTTCGTCTAAAATAGAAGTATTCGCACTTGTTACTTTCATATTATAGGTATAATATTTCACGTATTTATTATTTAAACCACTAGCGGTCACTATTGAATATACATTATCATAAGTTTTTGTACCAACTGTTTTAACTTTTATAGCATATCCTAAAATCCTAATGGAACCAAGTTTCGACCAACCGTTGATACCTTCTGAACTATTATATTTATAAGTAGTTCCTATGCCATTAACACTACCTTCTTTATAAAAATATTTAAAAATAGATGCATCTTTGAATGAATTACCGATCGAAGTGCTAGCTTGCAATGATGCTAACTCATAATCCGAAATTTGACCTATAAATTCAGAATCAGATGGAATTTGAGACAACTCTTCAAACACATCCGTAATATCTACAGTTCTGTTATTTAGTGCTTCACTCAGTTTAGATAATCCAGTATCATTATCAGAAATGCTTTCATTTTCATCCTGCATAGCAGAAGCATAAATAGGTGTTAAAGAATAAGCTCCTCCGATTGTTTGTAAATAACACCCTATGTATATACCATCATCACTAACAGAATAACTACAATCGAAAGCTTCTGCAATAGATTTAATATCAGTATTTAGAAATAATACATCTGTACCGTTGTCAATTACTTCTGTTAATATATTCGCTTGTACTTCACTAAAGTCATCGTCTGATATACAAATAAGTTCTGTCGCACCTAATTTTTCTATATTCTCAGCAACTGCTTCCACTGATTCCGCATCAAATACATTAACGATATGTTCATCTTCTGCAGCAAATACTGTAAAACTGATAGAAAGCGTCAATATCGACAAGGTTAGTATTATTGATAATGTCTTTTTCATTTTTAACAACATGCGAATATTCCTCCAATTTTATTTTAACTCTATACAACGCCTTACATTAATATTGTTCAAACTTATATCATTAAAATATTTATAAACCTCCTTCTGACCGATTTTGGGATTTGCCTCCAGCATTAAAGCAACAATTCCTGACAATATCGCAGTTGAAATCGATGTTCCAAATACGGATGAATATTTATTATCTGCAACTGTTGTTACAACATTTTCCCCTGGCAAATAAATGATTGTCTTTTCTTTATAAGATTTTGGAGAGAAAATCTCACCGTTTTTCTTTTTTGCTCCAACACAAATCACCTCGTCATACTTTGCAGGATAAAGAATATCCTTATCCATATAATTTCCTGCTGATGCTATAATAATTAAGCCCTCTGAGAAAGCTTCTTGTATCGCCTGTTTTAATCTAGAATCATCTTCCTTCACACCAACACTAATATTTAATATGTTGACATCTTTTTCTAACGCTATTTTTATCCCTTCAATAATATTTTCCACTTTCACAACACCGTTCGCGTCGTCAGTTATGTCAATAGATATTATTTTTGAATCCGGAGCAACGCCCAGAATACCTTTATCATTACTTGGATAACCGACAATGACTCCCGCCACTGCAGTTCCATGATCCTTATTTCCAGATGATCTTGTATCTAAATCTGACACTTTAATATCTTTCTGCACCTGATTGTGTAAATCCGGATGCTCATCGTCTACGCCTGTATCCAATATGGCGATTTTGATTCCTTTTCCAGTAAAATTCATTCTTTCAGAATCCCAAACAATTTCTGAAAGCCACCATTGTAGTCTATGCGGAGGAACCTTGATTGTTTCCACAGATTGACATGATGTTAATATGAAACATAAAATTAAACTTACTGATATGACTTTAGAAATTCGATCAGGATATAATTTTCTTATCTTCATTGTATTAATCAGCTCAATATCAAGTTAATAAATATATAAATATTTTATATATTTATTTATGATATTTCAATATAATATTTTCACAATATTATATATGTATTATTGTAAATATTTAACAAATTGCTTAAATTAACCTCATATTTGTATCAAAAAACCGAATCCGAAAATATCTCCGGATTCGGTCATTCAAATATTGCATTTTATATTACAGAATCTTCGTCCCCTCCGGCACCGCGTCGTCCACAAAGATCACCTTGCACCCGCAGGCGTTGTTCGTCGCCGCCAAGAGCATCCCCTCGCTCGTCACGCCCGTGATCCGGGTGGGCTTAAGATTTGCAAGCACAATGATCTTTTTGCCCACCAGCTCCTCCGGCGTATAATACGCCTTGATGCTCGAAACGATCGTGCGTTTATCCAGCCCGTCGGAGAGCGTGAGCTTATAGCAGCTGTGGGATTTGCGGATTTCCTGGCACTTTAGCACCTTGCAGACGCGCATATCCATCGCCGCAAAATCGTCGTATACGATCTCCGCCTTCACCGGCTCAACCGGGTCCGGGTCGCCGTAAACCACTGCCTTCCGCTCCTGCTTTGGCCGCTCCGCCGCCCGCTGCGCTGCTTCCTCTGCCTCCTGCTCCGCCTGTGTTTTCGGCGTAGAAAAATCGAGGAGGTTCACATACTGGGCAGGGTCGATCGCGTAGAGGAAAAGATACAGCCGCGGGCCACGCTCCTTATCAATAAGCAGCTTGTAAACATTCTTGAAAAACGCGCCCTGAACGCCCTTGAGCGCCTTTTCCTCCATTCCCTCCGGCGCAAACTCCTTCGGGATGGCATAGAGCGCTGCATTGAGCTCATCGAGCGTGTAGCCGCCCGCGCTGATAAATGCATACAGCCGCGCGATTTCCGCGCGCTGGGTTTCGCTGAGCGTTTCATACACCTCCCAGTTGCGCGTGGCGCGTAGCCGGTTGACGCTCTCCGGCGAGCACTGCTCCAGCCAGAACTTTGCCCGGTCGAGCCGGTCGGCAAATTGCTCGAAGGTGTAGGGCGTGCCGATCTTGCGGAAAACAAGTTCCAGCATGTCCACCTTGAAATCCACCACGGAGCCGAGCTGCACAAGCAGGTTCATCGGCACGGTTTCCACCGTGCGACCCTCGATCTCCGTATTATAGAGGATCGCCTTCGTCAGGTCGTTCGCCTTGCCGGATTTCACCTCGTTATACATCCGGTCAAATTCAAAATACTGCCGCAGGATGCCATCGTCAAAGCAGAAATCAAAGGCCTTGAGCGGCTCGGTTTTGGAATAGAGCCAGAGGATAATCTCCGGCTGATAGAGCTTTAAAAGCGTATCCGGGGTGAGATTCAGGCCCGAGGAGCCGGACATCTTACCCGTGGTGCCCTTGATGCCGATGAACTCATAGCCCTGGAAAATCGGCGCTTCGTAGCCGAAGATCGCCTTGGAGATCTCCTTGCTCGTATCGTAGCTGCCGTTGGGGCTGGCGTGATCCTTTCCGCCCGGCTCGAAATCGACGCCCTCATACAGCCAGCGCATCGCCCAATCGACCTTCCAGGAAAGCTTGCAGTTAAAATCCTTTGTGAAATCAAACGTTCCCTCATGGCCGCAGGCGCAGCGGTATTCCGCCACCGTGCAGTCATCGGAGAGGGAGGTGATCTTCGTGGTATCCTTACCGCAGATGGGGCAATAGATGCTCACGGGGTAGAAATTTTTGCGCTCCTCGTCGGTTGCCTCCTGCGTGCGGTGGCTGTCAAGGATTTCAAAAATTTCGGCCCGGTGCTTGAGCGCATGGAGCACCTGCTGCGCATATTTGCCGGAGCGGTACATCTCCGCCTGATGGCGGTAATCCATCTCGATGCCGAATCGGCCGATGGAGCGCTCAAACTCCTGCTCGAAATGTTCCGCATAGGTCTTGCCCGGCGAATCCGGGAACGGATTCTTCACATCGACATATGGCATGCCGATGCATGCCTCCAGCTCCGGCGCAACCGCCTGCACGTTCACCGGCACCTTGCGCAGCCGGTCAAATTCATCCCATGAAAAGAGGAGCTTCGCCTTTTTGCCCATTTTGCGCAGCGCTTTCACAACGAAATAGCTCGTCGCCACATCGCGGAAATTGCCGATGTGGATCGAGCCGGAGGGGCTGATCCCAGCGGCGCAGACGTATTCCTCCTTATCGGGCTTGCGCTCGATGATTCTCTGTGCGATCTCTTCCGACCAATGCATACATCTATCTCCCTTATTTGTTACTTCCATTTAAAACGATATTATAGCAAAAACAACCGCTGCAATGCAACCGCTGCCGCCCGGAAAGCGGGCCTTTACTTTAATTTATGGATAAACAGGCCGCTTAAAAGCTTCGGCTCAAACCAAGTGGATTTCGGCGGCATCACCTTGCCCGCATCCGCAATGGCCATCAATTCCTCCAACGTGGTCGGGCACATGGAGAAGGCGAGCAGCATATCGCTGTTTGCGCGCTTTTCCAGCTCTCCAAGGCCGCGGATGCCGCCCACAAAATCAATGCGTTTATCCGTGCGCGGATCGCCGATGCCGAGCACGGGGCCAAGCAGGTTCTCCTGCAAAATGGATACGTCGAGGCTTGCAACCGGGTCGCCCTCGGGGAACGTGCCCGCCTTCGCCGCCAGGCGATACCACTTCCCGCCGAGATACAGGCCGAAGGTGTGGCTTTGCTCCGGATGGAACGCCCCCTCCCCCTCATAGGCGGAAACCTCGAATTTCTCCCTGATCTTTTGCAAGAATTCCGCTTCCGTATGGCCGTTCAAATCCTTTACCACACGGTTATAGTCCATGATCGCCAGCTCATCGCTTGAAAAGAGGACGGCGAGGAAGAAATTGAACTCCTCCTCCCCGGTATAACCGGGCGCTGCCTCACGGCGCATCTCGCCCACACGCACGGCGGAGGCGGCGCGGTGATGGCCGTCCGCAATGTAAAGGGCTTTAATCTCCGCGACCGCCTGTTGCAGCGCCGCGATAACCACACCGTTATCCACCACCCAGACGGTTTGCTGCACGCCATCTCGGATAAAATCATACACCGGCACATAGGAGGCCTTCCAGCTCTCCAAAATCGCGTGGAGCTTCGCCTGGGGGCGGCAGGTCAGAAAGATCGGCCCGGTATTTGCATCACACGTGTTGACATGGCGGATCCGGTCCGCCTCTTTGTCCGCGCGGGTGAACTCATGCTTTTTGATGACATTGTTGCGATAGTCGTCGATGGACGCGCAGCCAACCAGCCCTGTCTGTGCCCGCCCGTCCATGATCTGGCGGTAGATATAAAAGCAAGGCTTTGCATCCTGTTTGCACACGCCATCCTCCACAAGCCTTTCGAGATTTTCCCGCGCTTTCTCATAAACACGGGCGTCATAAAGATCGATGGAAGGATCCAGATCAATCTCCGCCTTGTCGACATGCAAAAAGGAATAGGGGTTCCCCTCTACCATTTCCTGCGCCTCCGCGCTGCTCATCACATCGTAGGGAAGCGCCGCCACCTGCTCCGCATAGTCCGGAAGGGGCCTGACCGCCGCAAAGGGCCTGAATACTGCCATAGGTTTGCATCCTTTCTTACTTTTAAAATCAAATGAATGATTGGTTCAAATTTTAATGATATGTACTGCCCGTTCGGAGCTTACCTGTCCATTCTGAGCCGTTACGCGCGCATAAAAAGAATTGAGCCCCGGCGCCAGCGGCACAGTGGTTGAGAGCGCCCTCTCCCGCGTTTGCGCAATCACTACGCGTTCATCGCCGGTGCACAGCGCCATTTCCCCGGTCGTTTCATCCGCAGAAAGCCGGATTTCGATGCGCTCCAGCCCGCAATCCGGTGCGGTTGTTACAACAATGCTTTGCTCGGAACTGCCCGCCGTATCAAACAGGAGCGCTGGAATCACCACGCGCGCATCGTGCACGGCGCTCTCCGGCTCCCGCTCGGGCGGCAGCTCCGCTCCGCCCACGCTGACCGGAATCCAATTGGATTGAATCGCCGCCCCGTTCCACAGCGTTTGCGCGTACACATAGGCGGCGCCCGGCGCTTGGGCGACCAAAGCGCCTTTTTCATCCACTGTGACAACCGCTTCTTCCGTGCTGTGGTAGGTAATGGCCCCAACAGGTGCAGAAGCAGGGCACTGCGCGTCAAAGGTCAGGGCATCCGCACATTCGACTGTTTCCCGCCCGGTGCGAATCAGTGCAATGCCTGCCTTCAGGCCGTTGTCATAGGTGTTGTCCGTAAGCGTCACATGGGAGCAGGCTTCGAAGGAAAAGAGCAGATCTTCCTCCGCCTGATTGCGCCTGCCCTCCGCCTGCGTTTGCAGGGGAACCCGCTCCCCTGCTTTCAGGACGCACGTTTCCGGGGAAATGTGCAGGTGAATGCCCGGCGCATCCCGCAGCACGTGGTTGTGGCGGAAGGTGAGCCCATCCACCCCCTCCGCACGCACCACACCGTCATGGCCCATATAAAACGTGTTCGCTTCGATCGTAATATTCCGATGCACCGGCGTATCCGCGGAGAGCTTGGAAGAGCCTCCCTTGACCTCCGGGTGGATATAAACCGCAGGCTTATACTTCCACTCCGTCTGCCCCGCCGGGCGGATATAAAAGGTATTGCCGCGAATCGTTAAATCACGGATCGGGCCGGATTCATACCACTCGTTGGAATCGTTGGAAAGGAAAATGGATGCCATCGCCATATTTTGAAACACATTGTTTTCAATCAGCACCTTGCGCCGCTGCGTGCAAAGGATGCCGCGCGTGGGGATGGTGGTAAAGAAATTATTGCGGATCACGACTTCCGCTGTATAGGTCACATTCTCCGCAACATATTTCGGCTGCGGGCCGATTTGCGCTGTGATCTCCTCCGGCAAATCACGGTCAAAGGTAACGGTCATCGTTTTGAGATCGTTCCCGCCCGCTCCGGGATTGATGGATTTTACCACACGGTATTTTTCTTCCTTACCACACAGAGGGGCGAGCGTATCGCGCGCATAAAAAATTACTTCATCGCCCACGTGAAACTGGGGGAACCCGCCCTGCTGCTTGTGGATATAGCGCAGCGTCAGCGTGCGGGCATCCAGCTTCTTCTCCACACGGGTAAACGTTCCATGGAGGTTGATCGGGTCATCATGTGCATGGCCGAACACACAATTTTCAATCGTCATGCGCCCACCCACGCCAGAGGCATGGATCAAATCCGCAAAGCTCGTGGTGAACTTGCCCGTGCCGGGGCGCGGCATAAAGCGGCAATCCCGGTAGGTCACATTCCGGCACATCTGCGTCAGCCAGCCAAAGCCATGCATGTAGTGCACGTTCACCTGTTCAACGAGAATATCTTCGCTCTCCCAGTGAAAAGCGCCGGCCGTTTCCCTCGTTCTGGAGGCGCACAGTTCATACACCATGCCGGGCCTCTGGACGCCCGGCCGCTTGCCAAAATAAAACACGCGCACCAGGTGGGGCGCAAGCTGCTTCATCTTCCGCACATGCGAAAACGGGCCCTGCAAAAGGCTGTAACGGCGGGAAACGCCCACGTTCGGATCATAGCCGACAACAGACCAGCCTGCGTGGTGGTTTTTCTCCGTCCAATACGGAGCTCCGTCCAAGTTTGCGCCGCCTGTCCACAAAAGTTTCCGGCGGCCCGACAGCACGAATGGAAACGCCCCTGCAATGTAAAAATCGGTATATTGCGAAACGCCCTTCTGCCCAAAGCCGGCCACTGTCATCTCGCTGACCGTCGGCACGGCGAAATCCCAGGCAAACGCACGCAGCGTGATCCGTTTCGAGCGCACGACCGCCAGCGCCATTAGGTTGCCATGCAGGAGGAAAAGCGAGCCGCCGCCATCCAGCGTTAGATCCTCCTGATCCTCGATCAAGATCGCGATCGCCTTCTCCGGATGGGCGCAGCTATCCGTGTTGGAGGTGTGATAAACGCGCCGCTGCGCATGGTCCTTATAAAAATGGTATTCGCCTTTAGGAAATAAAAGAGTGACCGGGCCCGGAGTATTGCGGGCTGCCTCCAACGCAGCCTGAAGCGCCTCGGTGGAATCCCGCTTTCCTGCCGGATCGGCCCCATAATCCGTCACGCTGAGTATCGTCTTATTTGTTTCCAATCAAATGCCTCCCTGCTGAATGCGAAAGCTTCTTTATTACGAGTTTACCTACGGGCGGCCGAAGACCGCCCCTCCCAACCTTTTTAACCCGATACGTCATCATGTCTGTTTTGTTATGCTGCCATACGCGCAAAACTTCCCTCTACAGTGCGTCAAACTTTGTTTGACACAATCCGCAATGCTTCAAGCTTTGCTTGAAGCTATTCTATCACAAAGCATATCCGGCAGGCAAGAGAAAGCGAATAGATGCGGCAAATAGAAACATTTCAGGCCCGTGTGTTCTTCTCCTGGGTTATTTCTGTGTGATTTCCCCTGTGGTAATCCCCGCATAAGCTTGCGGCACTTCACCGACAATGACGGTTTCTGCAATGCAGATGCTCATATTCACTTCGGTCGGCTCATAGCTGTCCGGCGTGATGAAGAGCACATGCGTTTGAATATCAAGCATCACCTGATGATGCGTCTGGTTGACCCCGGCGGAAGCAAACTGATTGCGCAGCTGCAAAACCGTGCTGGCCTCCAGCGTCATTTTCAACTTCAGGCAGGGCCCCCGCCCCAAAAGCAGCTCGCTGCCGGAAAGGGAGCCGATTGGAATGCTGATCTCATAGCTTTGGGCCTTTGAAATGCGCTGCGTGATTGCATTGCCAATGCGTGCCTGAAGACGGTTCGCCTTGACAACATCCGTTTCAATGGAAGTAATCCGCCCTGTTTCCTCTTTATGGATAGATACCAGATCGCCATACTGGAGCCCCTCCTGGCCGAGCGATTCCAACACCGCATCATTGACCGCCTGCGTTACCATATTGCGGGCCTGACTTTCCGCAATGGAGCAGATAACAGGACGAATCCTGCTATCGATCAGAAAAAAGGCGGATAGGATAAGCAGGAGCAGCGCAATCATCCGCAGCAGAAACTTTACGCTCCCGCCGCTCCTTCCAAAATGCATCTTTTTATAGAGTGGCCCTCTCCTCATACATATCGCAGCTCCTCTTCTCCAGATGTGTGGCAGTCCATGCGGGCGTCACGCTCCTCCCAAACAGTATATGCGACGCGGGGTGCAATGGTTCCAAGCGCCTTTTTGCACCTTTTTCGGAATTTCGCCATATTCTGATGACAAGGGGGAGCAGAACAGGCCGTCTGTTTCCACTACGAGGTATCACCTCAATCCAACCAAAAGGAGAAATCGAATTGAAGGATCTGCTTGACACGTTCGCAGCATACGGTCAGTTGATGGAAGATGCTGACCCTTGCGGCTGCAATCATACAAACGAATGTTCCGAGTTTGCGCCCTTCCCGCTGTCCTCCTTCCCGGAGGATTATGCCGTTGCCATGGCCTATATCCCCTATCAGCAGGATGCAAAAAGCTATGACGCGGAAAAGGCGCTTGCGCGCGGCACCCTCTTCCCGGTACTCGACAAGCCGTTTTTGGGGAAAGCGGGGTGCAGCATATGACGCCAAGAGAAAAGCTGCTCCTGCGCCTGAGCTCTGCTCAGTTTGCGCATTGGGAGCTTCACCTGTATCTAGATACCCATCCAAACGATATGCAAGCGCTCGCTATGGCCAAACAATACGCCAATATGGCCAATGCACTCGTTGAGGAATACGAGTGCAAATACGGCCCGCTCTCGCCGAGATGTGGATCCGGCGCAGAATGGCTACGTAACCCATGGCCATGGGATTACAGCATGAGGGAGGGCTGCTAAATGTGGAGTTATCAAAAAAAACTGCAATATCCGGTGAAGATCGCAAATCCGAACCCCCGATCTGCACAGATTATCATCAGTCAATACGGCGGACCGGAGCCTGTGCTCGCCTTATATCCCGCTATCAGGCTCCGGCTCTTGAAAAGAATAGTCGATCGATACTGCTCCGCTTTGCCCAATGGTGATGCGCCGGATCATTCGGCACAGCAGCCGACGGTCAGGCTGTTCAAAATAAAGCAGTCTATGGGCGGCGGCACACAGGGAAAGGCGCCCATCTTCCTCCTGAAAGTGCTTTTTCTCCAAAAGGCCTTGCAGCTTTTTCTTTTCCTCCCGGTAGGCTTGCGTCAGTTGTGTGAATTCGCTCTCCTCCAACCGCTGTGCGGCGCGGTCCTCATAGAGCGCCTGCAAAATAGAGCCGATCTGGCTTAAGCGTTCCTGCGCGTGTGCTTTTTCCCGCAGCCAAAGCGCCTCATTCCTTCCGCTGCATGATTGCAGCAAGGTTTCTTCCGCGCCGGGAGGCAACGCCTGCTTTGCAAAACGATTCAGCCGTTCCAGCACGATGCGCTCCAGCTGCGCCTCATCCGTGGTGTGCCTTTGGCACTCCCCATAGCGGGAGTAGCCAGAGCAGATCAGCACAAAGCTCCTGCCAGAGGATCTTTTGCAAAAGGTCATCGGCTTGCCGCAATCCCCGCAGAATACCAGGCCGGAAAGCAGGTGCGAATGGGCTTTCCTCTTGCAGCAGCCGCTTCGGCTCTCCAACAGCTGCTGCACAAGCTGGAACGCCTCTTTGCCAATGATTGCCTCATGGGTATCAGGCACGACCGTCCATTCCTGGCGCGGCAGCTTATGAGAGGATTTCAGCTTATAGCTCAATTTCTCGTTTTTTCCTTGGGCGAGATCGCCTGCATAAGTGGGGTTGCCCAAGATCGTCCGGATCGTTTCTGCCCGCCAAACGCCCTGCACCGCATTCGCATTGTGATAGGGCAGCCGCTGAATCTCTGCTTTATAACGCGATGGGGGGAGTACCCCGTCCTGATTGAGCTGACGCGCAATCCCAGCCATGCTTTGCCCCGCCAGATATTCCTCAAAAATCCGCCGCACCACTTCTGCCGCCGAGCCATCTACAAAAAGCTGGTTTTTGTTTTCCGGATCCTTTTGATAACCATAGGGCGCAAAGGCGCCGATGAATTGGCCGGCCTCCCGCTTAGTATCCATAACGGCACGCACTTTTTGGGAAATATCCTTTGCATACAAATCGTTCATCACCGATTTGAAGGGTCCCATATCATTCTGCGCAGAGCTGGAGTCGAAGGTGTCGATCCCATCCGCCAGTGCGATATATCTCACCTGCCTGCTGGGAAAATACCGCTCCAAATAATAGCCGGTATCAATATAATCCCTGCCGAGCCTGGAGAGATCCTTGGTGAGCACCAGATTCACCACACCCACCTCAATATCGCTGAGCAGCCGCTGAAAGCCGGGCCGGTCGAAATGGAGGCCAGAGTAGCCATCATCAATATAGCACCCAGCCACCTCCCAACCCTGCTCCCGCGCATACCGTTCCAGAAGCGTCCGCTGGTTTGATATGCTGCCGGATTGCCCCTGAGCCTCATCCTCCTTCGACAGACGGAGATACAGCCCAGCGCGATATTTCCAATCCATGCCGTTCTTCCGTCTCACCGCTTCCCCCTCCTTTGCTCCTCAGCGTGCAGCCATTGTGTAAAAAGTACCTTAGCCGTATCCATTAAAAGCGCATCGAATGGAACGCTCCCCTGCGTAAAGCGCTCTGTTACAGAAAAATCCATATGTTCATCCGGTTTACGTGCCATAGCCCTCGCCTCCTTCCGATACCTAGCCTATTGAAAAAGGAGAAAGAATATGACACCGATCAAAACATGCAAAACCCCGCAGGGCAAGCATTGCCTGCTGCGGGGTTTTGCTGAATGAACTTTTTCAATGAGATCAGAACATATACTCACGCCTGCGGCGGGAGGCAAAGGCCACCATGCCTGCGCCAAACGCCATCAGAAGCAGAAACAGGAGCAGGAGCGAATCGCCCAAGTCCGGAATCTCCGGCTGTACATCCGGGGGAGTAATGGGCGATGTAACGGGCTCCTCACCCGGGCGAATGGTGATACTCCCATCCGCATTGACAATAAAGTCCAGATACACCTTCTCTGTCCCCTTGGGATACTGCACGCGCTGCGTACCGTCTGACAGGGTATCAACTACCGTTTCGTTCACATCAGCCGCTTCCAGCACAAACTGCGTGCGGCCAACCACTTTGCCATCCACCAAGATCTCCACATAGTGGCGGCCATCCTCCAGGCCCGCCAGCAAATAGCTGCCATCCTGGCCGGAAACCACTTTCACCGTGCCGAAATCCAGATTTACTTCCGCACCGGGAAGAACGGCTTCCCCCCGGTAAACCTTACCGGAAACATCCACCGCCGACACCTCTTCAGCGGCGGAGCGTGCGCGGAACGTGACAGTGACCTCTGTATCACGCGAAACGGAAGGGATTGTATACGCACCGTTTATGACGCTTTCCGTAACATCAACGCCATTGACCAGCACGCTTTCAACCCGATAGCCCTTTTGAGCAATGAGAGACAACTCCAACTGGGAATGGCGCGGCACCGTCAGGGTGCATCCGTCTTCGCATAATGCACCGTTCACCATCACGTATCCGCCCTGGTTATAATGGACCTGCACGGCATGCGTATCCGGTACGAGCGTTGAGAGCGTCATTCCCGACTGCCCAGCCCCATCAGCAGCAAGTGCCGGTAGGCAGCAGCCGCAGGCCAACAGCAGGCAGAGCAGGAGCGCCAGCGCTTTTTTCACAACGAATCACCTCTCAGTTAGGTCGGCAACTACAGGTTGCCCAGGTGGGTTCCCGCCCGAAGATTAAAATTCGGGCGGGATGTAAATTAAGAATAAAAGAGTACCATTATAAAATCTTAGGCAGCAGGAGTATAGTTCACCGTATAAGTGGCAGTACCAGCAGTAACCGCCGCAGGAGCAGCATTCCACTCCGTAATGCTGAAGGTATTGTTAAGGGCTTCCACGCCTGTTGCATAGCCATTCGTATACACAGCTGATGCTGTGGCACCAGCCATTGAAGAAGTAAGGCCATCATCTGCCACATCTGCATAAGCAACAGTTACCTGCAGGCTAGAACCCTCCGCCAGACGGTAGTCAACCGTCGCAATGCGGGCTTCTGAAGGAGTAGTAACATCCCACATAATTTCAACGTCTGCCGGGATAGTTACGCTATAGGTGTCAAACTCAGCGGGATCCTCGCCCAGAATGGTTTTAACAAGAACAGTGTCTTGCTGAGGAGCAGGCGTTTCCTCTGTAATTGTCATATTAGCTGCGAACGCTACTGTACCCATTGCGAATACCATGCAAAGTGCAAGAACAACTGCAAGAACTTTTTTCATCGTCGTTTTCTCCTTTGTGTAAAAAATTTTTCAGTTTATCATAATAGCCCAAGGCGGCGAAGACGGATGCGCCCCAGCCTTATGAACAATGATGTTTTTCTCACAATCCCTGGGGATATCCCCCCAGAGCTATGAGCCATGATGCCTTTTTGTATTTACCAAGCCGCCAAAATCACGCGTCCACGTAGCTCATTGTGAAGAGCACACGATCCGTATAATGGCCAGCATCAACAGCATCCCATGCCGCAGCTGCAATATTGACGACAAACTCCTTCGCATAAGCCTCGCCAACCTGCCTGCCGTAAAAATCCGCTGTAACAGCACCGGAAAGCTGGTAAGGCAGCTGCATCGTGCTCTGAGCGGAGTCTAAGCGCAGCGCATTGTGTTCGCCTGCTACTGTGACAACCACCTTTTTGCCCGCTTCAAGCTGCATCAATGTAGGCACATAGGCCAGAGATGTTTTTTCAGCTGTCCAGGGGATTTCCGTATCCGCCGGAATCTGGATGGCATATTTAATATCTTCTTCCCCATAAGTGGTGCGAATCGTGACCGCACCCGTCGGGTTATCCTGATCCAACGTCTGTGCAAAGCCTACTATAGAGAGGCTGCACACCATCAACACTGCTAAAGCCCCTATCAAAAGCCTTTTCATCGATCAAGCGCCTCCTTTCATCCCTATTGAGCATTTTCTGTGTAATTCACCGTGAAGGTTAGCGTATCTTTGTATTGATCGCTGGGGGAAGCATTCCAATTATCTACTTCTATTGCCAAAGGCTTCGTCAATCCATCAGGAGGCGTATCCATCGTAAAGGTCGCGCTTCTAAAAGGCGCCCCTCCCGACACGAGGTCATACGGGATTTTGAACGAATTCCACACCATATGATAGTTATTGACTTCACTATTCACACTGACATTTACCGCAGCTGTGCTGGGAATATGCAGTTTTGTTACCCTAAGATCTCCGGCAGATGCGGAAGGCAAATCCCACAAAATCGAAACATCCGCCGGAATTACAACCTCATACTCCGCATCAAATACCAGCTTCACATAAACGGTATAGGACTGCATTCGATATTGCCCTGCCGAAGCAATGCCGCCCTCGATCGGGTTACTCGGCTGATTGGTTCCATCATCTATGGCAGGAGATTTTACTAATACTTGAAATTCTCCACTATAGGTTACAGCATGCGTTACTTCTGTTTCCGGCACGGAAAGATTAAACGTCATGCTGTTCTTTCCATTCAGCGGATTTGCACGCCCGCCTCCCAGGCTCGCCTCAACCGTTTCTCCCGAACCGTCGTCCGCTGTCAGGGTAATCTTCCCTGTTGGGGCAGTTACCAATTCAATCTGATTTTGGGTATCCACAGCAGCATAATACTCAAGCGTTACGGAACCTGCGTAATGTGTACGGCTGCTATCAAGTTTCATAGTGGCAACCGGCGCTTGAGGTTCCTCCGACGAAGCCGAAGTTGTGACCGTAAAGTTCGGATACACCGCATTTAGATTACGATCAGCCCAATAGGTTTGGACGGTGTTTTTGTATTTATCAGGGTAGCCCTTATATTCCTCCAACACCGCAGTGACCGGAGCTGTTTCTACCGCCTCCGTTTTGAAATTGTCCTTAACGATGTTGAACTGCTCGTTGGCATTTCTCACATATGTTTTGAGGTTGCCATCTATGCCGTTATAGGTATCATAATTTCGAACAACCGCGGCCATATCGGCGATTTTGCCTTCTACCTCTGCCTGCTTTTCCAATTCTGCTTTTTGGGCAACGGTAAGCGTGTAATACTGGGCAAGCATGGCGCGGTAGGCATCTACATCTGCCTGCTGATTGCTATAGTTAAAGAGATAGTGCGGTTGTTCCTGCGTGTCTCCCAGCAGTGTGACATCTTTGTATAAAGCAAGAATCGCAGCTTGTGTCTCCTCCACCGTAGTTGCAGCTACGTTTGGCGCAGTAACTGTCTGCGGCTTTAACTGCTCAAACCCACTGCCCTGAACGCTACTGACAAAGCCAAACATATCAAGATAGACCGACGTTCCCGCTGGGCTCGTCCCGCCCTGCGTGCCAGTATAAAATAGCTTCATCTGCTTCACATCTGAATTCGCAGGAATTGCCGCATTCCTATTCCCTATTTCACGGAAATGGGAGAGCGGAATTTTAATAAATCCACGGAATCCATCGAGCGGATCGCCTGTGAGGCAGCCATCCGGATCAGCATCTGTTAGTACATCCTTCCACGCAGGATTTACGTCGTTCATATTGAGAATCTGATAATTCCACTGACTATTATCCTCATCATGCGAATAAATCTTGCCATCCGCTGTACGCAAAGTGATCCACAATTTACGAAGATCATTCATTTCAGAGAAATCCGCATAAAAGATAAAGTCCGTTGCCTGGCCGATGTTTACGCTGCCGAGTTCATCCCAATTATTCTTGTTATCTCCATTTGTTAAGGAAATACGGTAAGTTTCTCCATTAACCAACGAATCACGGTAAAAGCTTGTATCAATCGAACGGGAACCTGCAAATCCGTTTTGCCCGATCGAGGTGGATGCTAAACCGAAGCGCTGGTCTACATCATTCGTTCCCGTTTCTGTGGCATCATAGCTCATGCGGCTATATGCCACAAGATTCCTGCTGTTTTCCCATGCGCCCTTATAATTATTGTCCCAAGGCAAATTATGGGCACGGTCATAATAATGCCACTTTCCATCTGGACCCAGACGGTAGTCATCATATTCATGCAGTGCAGTTTGGCCCAGCGTATAATTCCGCTCCACATCATTGAAGGCCTTATAATATAGCTGCGTTAAGGCGCTGGGATACCATTCGCTCAGTTCAGCGGCGTTATAGGCAGTGATCAGCTTCGCCTCATTTGCCGTGCCCAGGCGGTGGATATCGCCCAGCGTCAGCGTGCGATAAAGCTCAAAATAGTTTTTAATCTGCTCAATTTCCTCTGCGCTATAAGAATTCTTTACCGGCAATCGATCCAGTTCCCCACTCAGCCAGTCAACTGGGGTTTCGCTGCCCCCCAAGATCTTTGCCAACTCGGCTTCCGCCTCATCTAAAGCAGCATTGTTAATGCCAAGCTGCGTGCAAATGGCGCGCAAATCCGCAATCACGCTCGCATGGGAAATGTTGATCAAAGTCAGGTCATCCGGCAAATATTTCTCCACCAGTGTCTGCACGGCGGCGGTATTGCTGGTGGTTAGGCTGTTTACCGGCGTGCCATTCATACCTGTACCGCTGAAGCCCATCTGATCAATGTAGAAGGATTTGTTGACGCTATCCTCAGAGGCGCCTTTCCAAGTGATGCCAACAGAGGCGATGTCTTCAAGTGGAATCACAGTAAGGCCAGGTGCATAATTTTGAGCGAAAGTATCCTTATCAAAATACATAGTGACATCTTTTACGCCCCAGTCTAGACGTCTATCCGTCCAACTAATAGTATTATTCGGCTTATCATAAGCCTCCTGTGCCGTAAACTCTTTAACGACCCTTTTTATGCCTACGTAGTCATCCCATATTTTGATCTTATATGAGTAAATTCGCTCTTCTGTTAACTGATTGTAAGGGCTGTTCTCCGTCTCGTTCCAAAGTTTATCTATCGGAACGCGGAGGAAGCCACGATAATGGCCAAAGTCCTCCAAGTAACCTTTATTATTTGTATAAATGGTGTCCCACAAGCCATCTTCATTTTGATAGTAAACCGGAACAGATGCCCCATTGTTTTTTGCAGCATAACCAATGGTGCTATAAACATCCTGACTATATTTTAAGTTTATATCCTCCTCACTACGTACATATGGGTTGTTAGTCGTGCCTAAATCAGCATTAAGATAAAGATCTCCCCCTCTGTCCAGATATCGCGCCTGCAATGCAAATTCATCGAACTCCACATAGGAGGTATCCACCCAAATCCACATCTCATTCGCATTCACAAAATTTCTGGTTGCCGGCGTATATCCAATATCCAAGCGCTGGTAGCCATTCACACTGGACGGAGTGGAGCCCTCTGTAAAGGAACTATTCTCCGCATTCTTCATATAAACACGGAATGCATTGCTCGTGTTAAAGCCGGGCGTTTGATAAGCATCGTTGTTGCCGATAAAAACACCGTCTATATTGGCAGGCGTATAGTTATTGTTGCCCGTTTGCTCATCACCCGCGACGTTATTATACATCCACGCGGGAGGCGTTTTACCCGAATTTTCATTGTTGCCATTGCCGGTGGTCTCGTTAAAATCTTCAAACGTTACAAAATTCCCTTCGGGGGACGAATCATCCGCCGGGATGGCGAGTGATTCCCCCACCAGCGCTTCCATCGGCTGGGAGCGCCAGCCTGCACCATCTACCGCCGTGATCGCCACACTGATCCGGTGGGACATATCCAAGCCACCAATTGCTGCCAACTGCTCTGGAGAAAGAACCGCGCTGATCAGAAGGTTAGCGTTATCCATCGTCTGGCGAACGCCCTCCAGTTCAATCGGGCTGGCATTCAAGGGCGTTTCACGGCTCGCATAGTCACGATCCAGATCATACAAATCTGCCCAATAAGCAATCCCGCCCCCCGGCGACGTGGCAACCGGGAAGGATAATTCCAGCGTGCCACCGGTAGTATAGCGCGCGCGGGCAATCCCCTCCTCAAAATGCGGGTCGGGATCTTCCCCCACCGCTGCCACTAACGAAATCGGCTGCGCTGCCGCAAGCAGCATCATAACTGCCAGTAACACCGCGAGGATCCGCTTGCTGTATTTCGTCCTTTGTTTCATTGCCGAATGACCCCCGTTCATAAATTTTCTCCTTTTGGTCCGTGATCCTGCCAATCATAGGTTTATTCCACTGTAATCGTCGTTTTTACCTGCCCGTTATTCAGCCGGTTTTGCTCTGCATCAAATGAATAAGTCAAATATTTGATCGTCGCTTTATAGCTGCCTGCATCCATTGCACGCTTTAGATGAAATTTTGCAATTGCATACCCTGGCGGAACGAGATTCGATTCATACACAATTTCGCCCGTTTTATCCAAAACGATCTGGAATTTAAAGTAGCAGGGGTTCCCTTCCGGATTGCGAAGCACAAACTCCTGCTCCGTCTGCCCCGCCTTAAATTTCATTGAGGTAATGCCCGGCAGTTTGATCGTTTTACCCTTGGTATCAATTTTTTTCTTGGTGCTTAGCGTGATATCGCCTTCCACGATATTTTGATCCACTTGGCCTTTGGGATCTGTAGAAGCAGCCGCAGGCTGATCCGGGAACATCTCATCCCAATGATTCGCCGCATACTGTATGCCGAAAATCAGCGCCAGCAAAAGGATCAGCAGCAAAATCCACAGCCAGATAATATTCTTCTTCACCGCGACAAACTGATTTTCACCACAGCTGATATAGCCTACCGTGCGGTGCATCGGATTCTTTTTATAAGGAGCGATCGGCTCTGTTTTCCCATTGTAAGCCAGTGTATCCGGCGCATTTTTTTTGACGCCCGCTCCAATCTGGGCGGCCACCTGATAATTCCCCTGTGGATAGAGCGCCTTTACCTGAGAAGCAGTATAATAGCCCACTGAAAAGCCTGTCCGCTTATTGGAGTAGGTTTTCGTATAGTTGCTGAGTCCCTGCGCGGTATAGCTCATGTATTCTTTTCCCCTTCACTATGCATGAAATCAATAATTTATTAACAGTCCGTCGAATTTTATTAGTTTATTCTTTGTAATTATGATAGCATCTTTTGTGAAAAAATCAAGGAAAATAACCAATTAATATTATAAAAATATTTTTTGCATTAAGTATAGATTTTTTCACAAATTAATCAACACAATTCCATAAATAGTTGGTTTTTAAAAGCTGTCATCCTGCATATCATCCGTGTATCCTTATGAGGATAAAAACGATATAAAATCAGAATAGCGGACGGTGAGCTTGGTGCGTCATTGCGTTATCTGTCACAGCGCTATTCGATGCCTTATGCGGAATTGAAAGGACTGCTGACCGATATCGGTACGGAAGAACTCGCCCGTGCGTTGTTGGAAATCGAGCGATTGTAAAATAATGGAATGCTTCATAATCCCTTTATCTACAAGGAAAATCGCTATTCCATGTGGAAAAAATCATCTCTAATTGGGATTGATTTTTTGGAGGATTTTTAACCCCTCTGTACCTCATATGTTAGAGATTGCCGTTTTAATTCCAATTAAGAATCAATCTTGCTAATTTTAGGATAAAGCTCAATTGTAAAATTGGTAGGGTCGCTATCTTTTCGAATTGCCCTTTCGGTTTTCGTATAGACTACTTTTTCCAAAATGTTTTTTAGCATTATGTTTCGTTCTTCTGGGTCGTTCGTCATGTAGTAAGTATCCAATACATATTGGGCTTGTGGTACGAAGTCCTCTTCAGATTTATATTTCACACGCGTTTCCTCCAATTCCTTTTCTTGATTTACCACATCTTCTCTAAGTTTCCTGATTTCTTCCGATACCGTTTGGGAACGTTGTAAATAAACTTCACGCGTATACGTTTTTTCTTCATAGCACTCACAGACACGTTTGAGTTTGAGTTCTGCCTTTTCAAGCTCTGCTTTGGTTTTTGCCAATGCTCTTTCTAGGGCTTTGACTTGTAATGCATTTTCTTCTTCGACCTTTTCAAAATTGATTGCAACGTCTCCTAACCACTCCTTTAATGCTTCTATGATTTTGCGTTCAATAATTTCTAAGTCGGAACTGATATTCTCGCATTTTCGATTTGTGCAAATTAATGATGGTTGTCTGTCTTTATACGGTCTCCTTTGCATTTTCGCCCCGCACTTGCCACATATCACAAGACCTGCAAGGGAATTCTGCAAAGCGGTTCTATGAGGGCATTTGGGGGCGGTTACACGATGACGTTCCAATACCTTTTCCCATAGCTCTTGGCTGATTAATGGGGTATGTAGACCTTGTGATACCGTATAGTCACCTTTATTTCTTGGCCTCGTCATTGTCACAATGCCCTTTTTGATGACTTTTACATTTTTTCTAGCTCCCCAATGTAACGATCCCTTATAAGTTTCATTGTGAAGAATGTCACGAATGGTTGCTACGTTCCAATTTTTCGCATGACGTGGTTTAATCCCCAAAGAATTTAAATGGTCGGCAATTCGGTTATAGGAATAATTTAGATTGGCATACAGTTCAAAAATGAGTTTTAGTGTATCGGCTTCTTCCGGATTTTCCACTAAAATAAATCCTTTATCCCCCTTTATTTTTTTTCTACTAAAACCATATGGGGCAACATTACCGACAAATTTACCTTCCTGTACAGAAGCAACACGACCGTTTTGCATTCTTTGTCGTATCTTTTTATATTCTCGTCGGGCCATGAATAAACCGAATTCAAAGTATTCCTCATCACCCTCATCATTCGGATTGTAAATTTTCATAGGAGTAATAATTTTCGTGTTGCTGTACTTGAAGGTCTGAGCTACAATCCCTTGGTCTATCGTATCGCCTCTCGCCAGACGCTCTACTTCGACAACAAGAACGCCGTCCCATTTTCCGATTTCAATATCAGCAAGCAACTGTTGCATAACTGGACGGGAAGCAATTGTATCACCGCTGACAATTTCTTTATAAACCGCGTCCTCACGAATTATTATTTTAAGGCGGTTAGCTAGTGACATTAGCATTTCAAAATGCCTTTTTAGGGTTTCCCCTTCCCCGTGTTTTTCTGCTTCTATATCCTTTCTGGATTTCCTTAAATACATGCAATAATTTCCGATTGAATCAAGTTGCATTTCTTATTTCCCCTTTCTTTTAATATATATTCTTCTAGTATTTTTAAATGCTTAACTGGTTCTAACTTGTATCGAACATGTTATCCACCTCCAAAAATTTCTATTTGGCAGCACCGCCTGCGGGGCGATGTCATCATTCGCTGATTGCGAAATAGGCGGCGGTTCCGTCTTTGTCAAGGGCGTGCCCGCAGGCACGTTCATTTCACCCTTGACAAAGACGGAACCGTCGTCTACAATCCAGCGGTGAATGATGACAACAATCAAAAAACACATTCCATACCCCAACAGCAAATATATGCACACAAACAAAAATAGACCGCATTATACATGCAGTCTATTTTTGTTGTTGTGTGCAATTTTTATCAACTAAGGGGGTATGGAATACTGTGTATGTTCACTGTGCTTGCTCTTGTAACAGCTCCAGTGTCTCTATCCGTTTTGATATGCGTGGGTGGTTCTGTTGCATTCTATCAATAAAACGCATATTTTCCCCTAAGCTCATTTTTTGAAGCAAGTACAACGCATTTTTTAATCCTTCGTCATGACCGATACTGTGGGCAAATCTATCTGCTCTTAATTCATTTTTGCGTTCATTTCCGGATAACAACACATTTCCAAGAAAGAGTGTTACCATTACACTTAAATTGATAATAAGACGCAAACATAAAAATAACGCACGAAAAAGGGTGCTTGTGTCCTTTGTATCAGGGTCGTCTAAGTCAATAAAAAACAAATCCAAAACTTTCAAAAACAAATCTACGAATAGAACATATATAGAAAACAACCCATTTCCAATTTCATTTAGCATTTTTGATTTTGTATCTCCATAATAGATATGTGCTATTTCATGTGCAATAATCCCTTGCAGTTCTTCAATGCTGAAAGTGTTAATTGCCCCTTGTGTAACCGCTACTGTGTGCGTGCCAAGCGCAAATGCATTTACTGAAAGATTATCTATAATGAAAATCTTTATACGCGGAAGGTCTGAATAAAGCTCTTTCGCGTCCTCATAAACGTCATTAAAAAGTGGCAGCAAATAATCTTTCTCTCTGCTTGTTTCCGGCGGTCTGACACCGTTCAGAAGCTTTTGAACGAACTCTCCACAAGTGAGGGCAACAGCAATAGATATCGTATATAGAACAACGCAAGTTATAAATGCTTCTTCGTAATCAATAAAACGGTTAGATGATAATATCAGGAAGGAACCAGAAAAATATAGCAAAAACCAAAGTATATACGTCCAGTGCGAAAGAGAAAATATTGCCAACTTTTTAAGTTTGGGGAATATAACTTTCCACATGTGCAAACCTCCATCAATTTAAAATGGTTTATTGACTTTCAAACGGCAACTAAAATTGTTATCTTTTGATAGGAAAAATGCCTTGCCGGTTGCAAGCGTTTTAATTTCGTCTGGGTGATATAAGAATTCACGCACACGTTTTGCTGACCCCAACCCCGTTGCACTCGTTACTCTGCTCTGCTGTTCAACTTGATAGGTCACTTCGACGCTTTCTCTTGTTCCTAAAATGCCCGCCCATGCTTCGGCATTGACCGCACTATTTTGACGAAGCACAATATAGTTATTGCAGTTCTCTATCACTTGTTCTCGGAAAGATGTATCGACAGAATAATCTAAATCACTGAGACTTTGCGTAGCAAGAACACAAGTAATATTTGCGCTTCTCGATTTATTCACAAGGTCGATTAGGGCGGTGGAAGCATAAGAACTAACTTCATCAAAAATGAAGAAACCGCGTTCAAGATTGCTGTTAAAACATTTGCTTACAGCTTGCTTTGCGTCAATCAAAACCATTCGTCCCATAAGTGGACTTAGTTCAGGATATAGAAGTGGATTTAAAACAAAGAGAATGACGGCACGTTCTTGTATTGCTGTGTAAATATCTATCCCATATTCGTTAAAAATCTGACCGACTTCGCTTTCCGCTATGGTTGAAAATCGGGCGGCGGCACTCTCTGCAATTTTTCCAGAAGCTTTGGCGATTTCAAGATTAAATAAATGCTCTTGCTTGTTTATTTCTTCTTGCTTTAATAAATTTGCACTTAATGCATTAAAGCTGTCGGTACTCATATGACTGATGATTGTTTGAAATGATAGCTGAATATTGCTTTGCTGTAACAAGATAATAAGACGCTGTAAAAAACGCTCTGTGTTGCTTTTGTAGTGCTGTTCGCTCCATTCAGTTAAGTTAATTAGCATATCCTTGCAGGCTGTCGGAGAAGCATTTTTGAAAGGGTTATATGTACTGGAACTTGCAGGGTCAGAGAGATTGACAACATACAGCTTCTTTTTGTGCTCTCTGCAAAATCGCTTTGTGATTTCCAAAATTGAACCTTCGCCAATATCGCCCTTTCCATCAATAATCAGGAGAGGATAGTTTTCCTGAATACCATGCAGGATAAAATTAGAGAGTGCAACCGTTTTTCCGCTTCCGGTTGTACCAGCAATGAAAATGTGTTTTGCGTTGTCTGGAACATATACGTTTTTGCGTCCATTCAATCCAATTAATGTTGCTTGTTCACTTTTGCTATTAACCTGTTTTTTATTTTGTTTTGCTGGTCTAATAATTGGTTTCATCTCCCTCCAAAAGTTAAAAATTTTACGAAGTAAATAACTTCGCCTGCTCTCCCATAATACAACTACAAAAGCAATGAAAATAACAGTAAGTAAAATAGCATTACCGTGTTTTTCTGCTCCGTGTCCAGACGAAAGATATAAATTTATCCATGCCCAAATGCCTCCTTCATTTTTCTCAACTCTAAGATTTCTATTGTAGGGTAAATTGTGCGGTTCTGTTCAATGATTTGTGCGATTTTATTTTCCTTATCTGTAACTACCCAATATGTAAAATCGTAGTTCATAAAATCCTGCTTGATATTTTCTTCAAGTCTTTTTTTATTTTTCAAAGATAGCTCAACTTCAACACAGAAAGTTTTACCATCTTTAGAATACGTGAAATCTGGTCTGTGTTTTCGATTGCTGAACCCGTCTACGCTGTGTAGTTGTTTTTCGGTGCGAATATCTTGAAAAGATATGTCCATTATTTTTTGAAAGTATATTGCTACATTTAAAACCGTGATATCATGTGAAATTTGCTCTAATCTGATTTTTTCAGTTCTCGCAGGCAATCCGATTAATATTTTTGCTCGGTGTGTTAAACTGTATATACTTGGTATTCCATAAATGATTTTTTGACGTGTAATATATCCGTTTTCTATGAGTTTCTTCAAACGTCTATCGCATGTCCTCGGACTTGAAAATTCAGCTAATATAGATATCTGTTTTCCCGTAACAACTCGCCAACGATTAACTTCTTGAAAAACTAGATAGTCTCGTTTCACAAGTCTAAAATTGTTCATGTGTCCTCCTCTCGGGTGGGTTTGAGGTTGTTAAGGAGAATGGGGTGTATAGGGAATTCCCCTTAAGTGTTTTTTAAACAGAAAGATATGATTTATTATTGATTGAGTTAGTTATTTAATTGTTTCGTTTTTTATTTATATTATTGAATTATTATTTTATTAATTTATATATTGTGTATTATTTATTATGTATGTAGTTGCTGCTGCCTTTCGCGTGTGATAGTAATTATTATGTAATAATAATTAAACATGATGAGGGCGTGGGGTCTCGACATGAAATGCCGAGACCCCA
>OIZU01000016.1_pt1 | contig 191329 bp, 183 predicted proteins | sample 1588661 | NCBI WGS metagenome assembly OIZU01 (sample SAMN03283257) | human gut metagenome | biome: human-associated habitat; material: feces | host: Homo sapiens | place: USA | collected 2013 | reverse complement strand
GTTCACGGCCTGTCAGTTGGTTGTTGGTGGAGTAGCTGCCGGAATGCCCGGTGCTTTTACCATAGGTGTCCAGCCAGAGGGTGCTTTTTCCCAGATAGTTCTCGGAGATCAGCTTGTGGGTGCTGGTTTCATTGCCGCCCAGGTACAGGAATTCATCGCAGTTACCGATAATGGATTCCCACTGTTTTTCAAACAATGCCTTTAACTGCGCGATGTTCTGGATGATGATGGACACCGAGATATTTCGGGAACGCATGGTAGCCAGCAGCTTGTCAAAATCATCCGGCAAGCTCACATTGGCGAACTCGTCCATGAGAAAATGCACCGGTACAGGCAAGCTCCCGCCGTGTTTTCGGTCAGCCGAGTAGAACAGCTCCTGAAAGGTGCTGGCGTACAAAAGGCTCACGAGAAAGTTAAAGCTGGCATCGTTGTCCGGGATCAGCGCAAAGAGCGCCACTTTTTTCTCTCCCATGCTGGACAAATCCAGTTCATCCGTAGCAGTCAAAGCCGCAACAGACGAGAGGTTGAACTTCTCCAGCCTGGATGCCAGAGTGATCTGGATGGATTTCAGCGTCTTGGCCGAGCCGGAACGATAGTCCTTGTAATACTTCACCGCGATGTGATCGGGCGAGCGCATTTCCAGCCGGTCAAACAGCTCATCCAGCGGGGATTGGTAGGAATCATCATCCTCCCGCACCTCACCGGCCCGAAGCATTTCCATGACCATCGGAAAGTTTTTTTCATCCTCCGGCGCTTCGTACCAAAGGTAAAAGACCAGCGCCAGAAGGAGCATGGAAGCTGCCGTATCCCAGAAAGGGTCGTTGGATTGGCTGCCTTTTGGCGTGGTGGCCTTAAAAAGATTCGTCACCATCTTCTGCACGTCGTTGTCATTTTTCAAATAGGAGAAGGGATTGTAGCAATGACTTTTCTCCATGTTCAAAAGGTCAACGATGCGGATTTCATAGCCTTGCCGTTCCAGCAAAGTGCCGCAGTCCCGGAGCAGCTCGCCCTTACAATCCAGCACAAAATACGAGGTGTTGGCTTGGCACAGGTTGACTTTTGCATAGAACCGGCTTTTTCCTGCGCCGCTGCCGCCCACCACCAGGGTGTTCAGATTGCGGCGGTGCTTCCTGCCGTCCAGTCCCATGCGGACGTGCTGGGTGAAGATGCGGTTTTGAAACGGGTCTTTCGCCCGGTACTTCTTGTTCACGGCTCTGGCGTCGCCCCATTTGGCCGAACCGTGTTCTTCGCCCCGTCTGTAATTGCGCCGGGATGAGAGATAAATCCCGATTCCCAGCCCATAGGCGGCAATAAAAATGAGGACAGTTTTTACGCTGTCCTCACACCACATCAGCTTGAATGGATTCTTCATTGCCACAGGCAGGCCGTTCATAATCTCCGCAAGGCCACCGGAAACAGACGGCGCAATCAGAAGGGCGAACCAGATGACCGGGATCAGCCCCAGCGCATAAAGCCAGGGGCCGCCCGTCCTGTTATCTGGCTTCATCCCGACGCTTCGCTTTCTTATCTTTTTGTGCAGGGGCGTCAATAGTTTTCAGCAGCACATCCTCCACCGGGCCGGGGTCGCGCTGTTCCTCCAGCATATCGTTCCGCAGCTCATTGAGCGCACGAATCATGATGCCATGCTCGTAGCTGTCCAGCGTCAGGACGACTTTATCCTGTCTTTCCATGACTCAAACCTCCTTTACCGTTCCGGTTCCTTCTGTTTGGTGTCGCGGGTCAGCCCCATCGCTCTGGCCATGCGCCCGTTCAGCGACTTGAAGGTTTCCCGCATATCGCTGAGGGCTGCCGGGACATCTTCTCTGGGGTCTTGGCCCTTGAAAACGCTGTTCAGACGGCCAATGTCATAGCCTTTGGCCTCAATGCCGTACCGCTTACAGAGCATATAGCTGACGGCATAAGCTTTATAGCCGTCCGCTTCTCTTGAATACCCTTCGTTGTTTCTGGCAAGCTGTACATTGGCAATCTCCAGTGAAACACAGCGGAAGATGTCGGGGGCGTCCATGCCTTTCTTGACCAGGATAGCGTTCTGTTCCTCAGAGAACACAGCACCACGTCCCTGGGGCAGTTCGTCTACCGCCCGGATTTGCATCGGAGAGCTGGCGATCAGCCCTTTCAAAAGCAGCCGGTCATCATAGGTGACCTGGGGCTGGTACTGTCCCTGTGCCGAAGTCTGGGAAATGTCATAGACCTCTTTGGCATAAAAGTTCTGGCCGATGGAGCCGTCATCCCTCCGGTATGCTTTGCCCGGTTCCAGAATGATAATTGGAAGCCTCTTTTCTTCCTCCAGAATCTCAATGCCCTGGGCAGTCCATTCCTTATAGCCGCCCACACGCTGCGCCTGGGGGCATTGTGCGCCGATCAGAAGGGCGTTGCGGGCAGAGTGGAAGGGAAATCGGCTCTGTACGTCCAGATACGCCTCCATATTGCCGTTGCCCTCCGCAAACGCTCCAAAAATCTTATCCAGAGAAGCATAGGCTTCCTTGCGCTGCTTCTCCTCACGGATCTGCCACCATTGGCGCTTGGGGCGTTCCTTTTGTCCCTCCGGCTTCTGAAGCGCGGCCTCCTTTTGAGGTTGCTGTTCAAACAGGTCGTCAAAGTTGTTCATAAGCATTTACCTCTCTTTCGATTTGGGTTTCTTTTTGGGTTTGGGCGGCTGGTGCCGGGTGGTTTTCTGCGCCGGTTTCTTGGATACGGAAGGTTCCTCTGCCTTTGTCACTTCCGCCTCCTTCTTCCGCTGGGCCTGAATGTCCCGCAGCTCCTGGCGGACAGATGGTTTCTCCGGCCCGTCAGAAGTACCCCTTGCGGACTTGCTGCTGCTCTCGGAGATAGGCGCGGACGGATGGGATTTTTCCGCCGCCGGGGTAAAAGAATCCGTTTTCTCCGCCGCAGGATGTTCCGGCTCGGCCTTTTCCTTTTGGGCAGGCTTCTCCATCAGTTCGTCCAGCAGTTTATCGTCTTGGCTCTTTTCCGGGGCGGCCTGTTCCGGCGCTGCCGGTTCGCTGCCGCGCTGTTCGCGGGATTTCTGAATGTCCTCTTTGATGGATGCCGTATCCACCACGGTGAGGTTGAACTTCTCCACGATCCGATTGGCTCTGGCTGCGTCATCCTCGAATACCAGAATGTCGATGGTGTTGTCATCCTTTTTGACCGGGATGGGAGCATAGAGAATCCCGTATCCTTTGGCCTGCCGCGCAAATTCCGGGGCATCTTCTTTCTTGATGGTGTAGACTGTCATGGGGCGCTTTTCCCGCAGCATGGTTTCAATGCGGGCTTTGCCTTTGGTCTTTTTCTGGTCTTTCAAGACCGTGTAGAGGGCGGCGGCCAGATTTTTAGCCGCAGAGCCTGTAATCTTGAGGGCAAATTCAGCCCCCTCCAAACTCATTCGCACAACCTGTTCCGCCGCATCGCCTGAGCTATACATAGAAAATCATCTCCTTCCTGGAATACCCGCACGGCCTTGTTCCGGCCCCTGACGGGTTCCTTGTTCCGTCCGTGCTTCCTCGCGGGCGGCCTTGATCTTTTCCTTGATGGAAAGGGAGCGTACTGCTATATCCTCACATAATCTTACCTCCCTTCGCAGTTTCTTGATCCGCCCGGAAAGGACGGCAATTTCTGCTTTGATCTGCTCATGCTGTTCAGGGGCAGACCGTACCTCTTTGGTACGCAGCCTGCGGTACAGGGCTTTTCGCTGCTCAATGTCCGCGTTCATTTCCGACTCCGCACCTCTCCGATGGGCAGTAAGCTGTTCCAGTGTGTCAATGCGGTGACGGGACAGCAGCCGCGCCTCGTCGGTCAATTCTTTCGCTCGAATCAAATCTTCCCGGCAAGCATGAGATATTCGCTGGGGCTGCCGGTTTTGCTTTTGAGGAAATACGCCCAACAGATAGCAGTAATGAAAATAGAGGGCGCGAAAGCCTGTCACTTTTCTGGCTTGCTTCAAATCGCCATGAAGCCTGCACCGCTGTGGATGCGGCCTGTGTGTCCTTTGAGGATGGCTCTGTGCCAGTATCCGCCTGCGGATGCTTTCCAGGGAATATTCCTCGCCCAGATTGCGGCACAGCTTTCTGCCGTTCTCTCTGCCGGGTGCGCGCAGGGTAATGTCTTTGCCCACTTTGATGTCGTAGCCCATCTGTTTCAGGTGATAAAAAAACTGCCGCTCCGTCATTGACTGACGAATGGCAGTATCCACATCTGCTTTGATAAGGCTCAGATAGGTGGGGCGGCCTTCCTGTTCGGCCCGCCACGCTCCATAGTGCTGTGACTTCCCACGCTGGGGATTTTCAATTACGGACAGCCCATACTCCCGACACAGCCGGTCAGATTCCCGCTGCATATCATAGTAGTCCTTCTCGGTGCGGTGATACTTAATGCCGTCCACAAAGGACACGGTGTTTACCACAAAATGATTGTGCAGGTGATTGGACTTATCCAGATGGGTAGCAACCACCACCTGATATTTTTTACCCCACAGTTTTTTGGCCAGCTTCAGCCCGATCTCATGGGCGGTCTGTGGGTCGGCCTCTCCGGGGGCAAAGCTCTGATAGCCGTGATAGGCCACCGTGCCGTCCTCCTTGCCGAACCGCTTTTTGACTGCGATCATCTCGTCGCGGGCAGTAGAGGGGCTGCAATTCACCCCGGACACAAACCGCTGCATGATGGCGGTTCCTTCGTCATTGGCTACGGCTTTTTCCGTCTTTTGCTGTTGGACGGCGTATTCGATGACATCTGTGAGGCCCTGGGCGTCGCGTCCCTCCATATCCGACTTTTCATAAGTGGCGGGGTTTTCTGTCTTGTCTGGGTTTTCTACATAAATGACCACCTTTCCCAGCCAGCCGCCCACCCGCCAGATGGATGTTGTGGCCATAGCTTTACTCGATCGGTCTGGGCAGAATCACAGCTTTGGTGATGTCCCTGACAAGCTGATCGAACTTCCGCATTTCTTCATCATAGCGGCGCTCATCAATGACACCCAGCACATGAGCTTTCTGAGCGATCTGGTTGAGGTTGTTTCCCACACCGTGCAGCTCCCGCATGAAGTCAAAGTAATCCGGGGGCGGTGCATCCTGGGGAACTACGCCGCTGATAAGGTGACGCAGATATGCCTCGCGGGAAAGCCTGCTCTTTTTCACGCGCTTGTTCAGGGCCTCGGCCTCCTTGCGGTTGAGGCGTACCTTGATTTCGATATTACGATTGCTCATCGTGATCCTCCTTCCTGATATGGTTGATCTGCACTAGGCACATGAGGGTGACGCCGCTCAGGCTGCCCAGCAGAAAACCGATGACAAAAAACAATCCTTCCATGAAAACCTCCATTCTGCAAAAGGGGGATTAGGGGGCGTTCCCCCTAACAAGCTGCCGTTTGTCCCCAAACGGCGATGCTTGCTGGTACATACACATTCCATTCCCCTGCGGGGAATCCTTCACAGCTAAAAAGAAATCTCACCGCTCGTCTCGGTCACGGTTCCGGCCTTTGGTGCGGAATGTCACGTCTTTGAAGTGGTCGGCGTCCAGGATATAGTCGCCGTTCTTCCAGTTGTCCGAGGCGATCTGCTGCGCCTCCTCGCGGCTCTCCGCTTCCACCGTGACGGTCATTTCCAGCGTTTCGGTGATGGTCACTTCGTACTCTCTCATCGTTCATGCTCCTTTCCGTTGCTGCACCGAATGGGAATTCCCAGCCGGTGACAAAGGGTGTCGTTCACGTCCTTGCCGGTGGGCGGCGGGCGGTTTTTGACCTCGTATTCTTTGGGAATGACCGCCATGATTGCCTTTGTTGCCAGCCTGCCGGGGCCGTCATTGTCCAGATGCAGATAGATGGTTTTCACGGATGGGTGATCCTCCAGAAACCGGATGAGGGCAACGGGTAGCTTGCTTTCTGCCAGCACCTTTTTCGGTTGGTAAATTCCCGCCAGGGACAACAGATTGTGCCGCCTCCAGTCGATACCGTCCAGCTTGCAGAGGGTCGCATAGGACATGACATCAATGGCGGATTCACACAGGTGTATCGCCGGATTCTCCACGCAGGCGGGCAGGGCAAAGGAATAGTGTTTATCGCTGCCACTCAGATCACCGTGGAAACGTCCTTCACCGATCCCGCGCAGACAGCCGAACCGCGCCTTGCCATCTTTGTCAAAACCTACGAAAACAACATTGCTGTGGCCCTTGTTCCGGCTCTCATAGAGCCGCCCGGTCTGGATGCAGTAGTCGATCACCTCTTGGTCGATCCCTCTTTTTTTGAGGTAGTCCACCATAGCCCGGTTATCCGGCGCGGCCTGCGGCAGAAGCAGATGCTTGGGTTTTTCCTCTTTAGGCGCAGGCACAAAAGAAGGCGGCCTGATTGCCGCCCTGCCGGTGATGGTTTCCATTGCGTCCATAAACGAATAGCCATTGACCTTGATAAGATAGTCCAGGGCGCTGTATCCGCCGATCCCACGAGAGAACCAGCACCACTTGCCGTTGGAAATCCGCAGGCTGTCATGGGTCTTGGTGCAGTAGACATTGCCAGACACATGGACAAGTTCTTGCGGTTCACAGGTTTGTAGATAGGTGAGCAAGTCCACCTGCCGCGCCCGTTCAATCGCTTCCGAGTCGTAGTAAGGCATAAAAATAGCCCCCTTTCCATAGCCGTAGATTTGCTGTCCGATTGGGATAGCTGACTATGTAAAGGGGGCTTGTATGAAAAAAGCCGACTGGATTTCTCCAATCGGCTTTGCTGTTTCCATATTGATTATTCTTTTTTGAATGCCCCAATTTTCTCCAGATAGGAAAAACAATCCGTGTGGCCTCGGAAGTAGATATGCTTGCGCTCCATGTTGTCGGCCCGCAAATACAGCCGGAAATACTGATTCAAAATTTCATGTTCCTGATCAGTAAGCTGTACTTCGCCGTCCCCCTCCAGCAGCTTCTCGATGAAAGGGTACTGGTGTTTCAGTTCGCTCATTTGCTGTTTGAGGTCAGCATATTCCTGATTGGTGGCGGCCAGCTCAAGAACCATATTACTGTCGCTCTCATCGTATTCTTCTGAGATGCGCTCAATCATCGGAGTATATTGATCGCTCATTCGAGTTCACCTCGTTTCCATTTTTATTATACTATACCCACCCACAAAAATAATATCAAATGTGCGATTTCATTCTTTCACTGCAAAGTTCAGAACCGGCTTCCCCATGCGGTAAGCATATTTTATGGTGTCAAAGGCACCTCCGAAATCACGATAAATATAGGCCAGTATTTTGTCTGCTTGGTCAACCATCCAGCGGTTCCGCTTCTTGATGGCCGCCTTGTAATGGACACCCATCAATTCCATCGGAACCACAATATCATCATAATAGGATTCAAAATATTCCTTGTCACGGTTAATCTCATGGGTCAGATAGGGGAGAACCCGCACAAGGCGAATACTTCGTTCTGGATACTTTCTTTTCATCCCTCGCACAGCAGATTCACACTTTTTATCGAAATCACCCATTCCACCAGAGTAAAAAACACATTCTTTATCTGCCTCAATGATCTCAATCAGTGCTTTATCTATCTCCGATTCAACTGTTGAGGAAAACACCTCCCGATGACCAGCAAAGGTACAAACAGTCAAAAATATCACCTATTTTCTTAAACTCTTGGCTTATATCCGTAGTATACGGATATAAGTTATTATAATGCGTTCCCTCCGTGGTTACAATATCATTGTGTAAATTATTGAAGCGAAGGGGGCGCGATATGGAACTTGATTATAAAGCAATCGGCAAACGAATCAAGATTGCCCGTATCAAGGCAGATTTAACGCAGGAGCGCCTTGCCGAACTCATTGACATCTCTCCGACACATCTGAGTAACATTGAAACCGGCACCACCCGCGTTAGCCTGAACACGATTATCAGTATTGCAAATGCACTGTCTGTCACCGGTGATGATCTTCTCTGTGACAACATCGTCATGGCAAAAGTGCAGTTTGAAAAGGATATTGCGCTGTTGCTGGAAGATTGCGACGAGTATGAAATCCGTATCATCAAAGATATGATCGGTTCTTTGAAAGATACCCTGCGCCGGGATGCAAACCTCCGCACGGCAGATAGAAAAATCCACTAAAACAACAACAGCATCATAAAACACCCTCCTTATATAGCCAAAGATTATTCCTGTGGGAACCGGCTATGTAAGGGGGCTTTCTTTATGTATGCACCGATTGGAACAGTTCCAATCGGTGCCGGGGATGAGCTTATCGCTCCAGACCTACAACTTTTCGCATGGGCGGTTCCTCACCCTCATCGGGAGCCTCATCGATCAGCGTTTTGTCTTTCTCATCCATATTAAGCAGGATGTTCAGTTCTTTCAAACGTGCGGTTTTCTCGGCCAGCTCCTCCTCGCGGGCAAACGGTGTAGCCAGTTCGGTGCGGGCATTTTCAAGCTGTACCTTGGCTTCTTCCAGCTTGGCCCGTTCCGCGTCAAGGTTTCCTGACAGATTCTCCAGCGCGTTGTCCAGACGGGTGATGTTGCCGAACACATCCGCGCCCAGCGTCACCGTATGGGATAGGGTGCCTTTCAGAGTGATGCGGTACTCGTTGCTCATCCCGTCATAGGCCAGCACCATAGAGAAGCCCCGGTACTGCCCCAAAAGGACAGCATCGGAGCCGGTCATCTTTGTGCAGACGTCGATGATCGCCTTTCCTGCATCCTCTTTTTCGGTGTAGTGTTTGCCGTCCACCTCCATGCCGCAGAATCCCTCCTGCGCTTTCGGATGGGCTTTCGCCAGCTCCACATCTCTTTCATAGCCCGCAATTCTCTCTGTCAATCGGGTGATCTCTGCCGGATATTTGCGGTGTACCAGTTCTTCCAAAGAATACACCTGATTCAAGTGGCTGGCCTTGAGCATATTCAACCTTGCTACCTCCATATCCAGATTGCATTTTTCGATAATAAGGGGATTGCCGGTGGCAAGCGCCTTGATCTCGGAATAGCTCAGGGCGGTTTCATCCACATCATCCGCCACGCGGACAGGGGCTTTGCTGGTCATGATTTGAGCGATAAATTTTTGCTTGTTCTCTACAAGCTGGTATAGATAAGCGTCGAATGTTCCCTCTGTTACATAGCGGAAAATCTCCACCTCCTCATTTTCGTTGCCCTGACGGACAATTCTTCCAAGCCGCTGCTGAAGGTCGCTTGGCCTCCAAGGGCAATCCAGATCGTGCAGGGCAATGAGCCTGTCCTGAACATTGGTTCCAGCCCCCATTTTCTGTGTGCTGCCCATAAGAACACGCACCTGACCGGCGCGCACCTTCGCAAACAGCTCTTTCTTCTTTGCCTCGGAATCTGCATCATGGATAAAAGCAATCTCTTCCCACGAAATCCCCAGGTCGATCAGCTTTTTTAACAAATCATCGTAAACATTTTGGAAATCCGCCATGTGGGCTGTTCCCTCATTATCAACCGTCATTTCTATGGGTCTACGCTTTTCGGGTGTGGACAGGTCGCAGAACACAAGCTGCGCAGAGCGATTCTCTTTCGTCTGTTCCCAGATGCGGTAAATATTGCGGGCGCAGACAGCTACCTTGCCGTCCGGGTCATCCGGGGCAAGCGGTTGGATGAGCCGCATATCCAGAGCCAACTTTCTGCCGTCATTTGTGATGCGGAGCATATTGTCCACATGGGGATCGACGCCGCCGCCACGGATTTTTTCCGCCCGTTCCGCCAGCCCTTTTATCATCTCCTGTTGGATTTCCGAAGGCTTGATAACCTCGGTGTGGAAATTGGCTTTTGGTACGGGAAGATGCAGCATATCTGCCGTCTGAATATCGGCTACCTGTTTGAATACGCTCATAAGTTCCGGTAAGTTGTAAAACTTTGCGAACCGGGTCTTGGCGCGGTAGCCGCTGCCTTCCGGCGACAGCTCAATGGCTGTGACAGTTTCTCCAAAGTTGGACGCCCAATCGTCGAAGTGGATCAGGCCCATTTCCTGCAAGGTGCGGTACTGCAAGTACCGCTGGATGGTGTAAAGCTCCACCATAGAGTTTGATATAGGGGTGCCGGTGGCAAAGATCACACCGCGCCCGCCGGTCAGCTCGTCCAGATACTGACACTTCATAAAGAGGTCAGAACTTTTCTGCGCCTCGGTCTGGGCGATGCCGCCCACATTCCGCATTTTCGTCATCAAAAAGAGGTTCTTAAAATAATGGCTCTCATCAATGAAGATGCGGTCAACACCCAATTCCTCAAATGTCACAACATCGTCTTTCCGGCTTTGGTCGTTGAGTTTCGCCAGTTTCGCCTCCAGAGATTTACGGGTGCGCTCCATCTGTTTGATGGTGTAGCGTTCCGCTTTTTGTGACTTGGCCTGTTCAATGCCGAACAGAATCTCGTCGATCTGCTGCTGGAGAATGGCCTGCTGGCGCTCGGCGCTCATGGGGATTTTTTCAAACTGCGAGTGGCCGATGATGATGGCGTCATAATCCCCGGTGGAGATACGGCTGCAAAACTTCTTCCGGTTCTGCTTCTCAAAGTCCTTCTTTGTGGCAACTAAGATATTGGCGCTGGGATAGAGCTGCAAAAATTCAGCCGCCCATTGCTCTGTGATGTGGTTGGGAACCACAATCAGCGACTTGGTACAAAGCCCCAGCCGCTTCATTTCCATTGCCGCCGCAACCATCTCATACGTTTTCCCGGCCCCCACTTCGTGGGCAAGCAAGGTGTTTCCACCGTACAAAATGTGCGCGATTGCATTGATTTGATGGGGCCGCAGGGAGATTTCCGGGTTCATCCCCTCAAAGCGAATATGCCGTCCGTCATATTCACGGGGACGGATGCTGTTGAAGGTTTCGTTGTAGATGTGGCACAGGCGTTCTCTGCGGTCAATGTCCCGCCATATCCACTCCGAGAATTTCTGCTTGATGAGTTCCTGCCTGTCCTGGGCAATGGCGGTTTCCTTCTTGTTGAGGACAGCTTTTTTATTGCCGTTTTCATCCTCGATATAGTAGAATACCCGCACATCCTTCTGATTCAAGGTCTGCTCCAGGATGTGATAGGCGCTCATGCGCTTGGTGCCGTAGGTGGTGAGTACCTTTACATTGCCTCGGTCAGAGTTCTTTTCCGTGATGGCCCACTGGCCGGTAACTTCAGAGCGAAGGATTTTGATGCGGTTCTGGGCGTAATATCCAGGGGTAAGCAGCTCCACCATGAACTGCTGGTAGATGTCGATAGGCACCCAGTTGGCACCGATGCGGACGCCGATTTCCCCAGCGCCCAAATCTGCGGGCTGTACCGCTTCCAGCGCCTCTACCTGCCTGCGGGCCGCTTCCTTCTGGCTGTCTGAGGCAGTTTCCAAAAAGGCTTTTGCCATCCGCAATTTCCGGCGCACATTCCCTGAAAGGTACTCGTCCGCCGTCACAAGGGAAAAGGCTTGCAGGCTGAGGGGATTTCCCCGCAGTTCATCCGGGCTTTCCGGGCCTTCAATATTGCGGAAGATCACGCCGGCAAGCTCGCTCTCCAGTTCCTCCGGGGATTTGCCGGACAGCTCGGCCATATAGTCCATATCCACGCAGGCTTTTTCAGAGATAGACACCGCCAATGCTTCGCTGGCAGTATCCACGCTGGTGACGGCCACATGAGGGCGGATGGTGCGCTTGGAGAACATATCGGCTTTTCTTTTTAGGTTGCCTTGCTCATCCAGCACCTCCAGCGAACACAAGAGGCAGTAGCTGGAGTCCTCGGAAAAGGCCAGTTTGTTGCCTCGGCTGCTGATAAGCCCATATTTGGCCGTAAAGCTGTCATAGAGGGAGTTCAGCTTTTTCTGCTCCGCCTGGATGTCCTCGTCCGGGTATCCTTCGGTTTGATACTCAATCAGTCTGCGGACACATTCCCGCAGCTCGATCATACCCCGGATACGGTTTTCCGCTGTAACAGAAACCTCCATCGGGTACATGAGGCTGTTTTCACGGTAGTACACCTGACCGTCCACAATCGTGTAGCTGAAATTCCGAACAGTAGGGTCTGCGGGGATGGAACGATCTTCCTCCTCGTCCGGTTCTTCCTGTTCATAGGGCTTGATCTCGGCCTGAAGAAACTGGATGGCCTCGGCAAGCTGCTCCGACAGGTCAGCACCTTCGCGGGCTTTGCAGGCGCTGTCCATTCCGAATCGTGTGGATTCCATCACCATATCGCCCAGAACCATTTCCGGGTGCTGCACAAAGTAGCGGTTCATGCGGATGCCATTTTCATCGGTGTCCAGTTGCACCCAATCCTGCTCCAGATCGGTGATGTGATCTCTTTTTTGCAGGAACAGAATATCGCTGGTGACTTCCGTTCCGGCATTCTGCTTGAATGTGTTGTAAGGTAAACGAATGGCTCCGATCAGGTCGGCGCGCTGGGCGAGATAGCGGCGAACAGCCGAGTTTTCTTTGTCCATCGTGCCTTTCGATGTGATGAACGCAACAATGCCGCCGGGTCTTACTTTGTCCAGGGCCTTCCCAAAGAAATAATCATGGATCAGCCAATGGTGCTTGTCGTACCGCCTGTCTACCACCTTGAAATCCCCAAAGGGGACGTTGCCGATGGCTACATCAAAAAAGCTGTCCGGCATCTGCACCGTTTCAAATCCATTGACGGAAATGCTGGCATTTTGATAGAGCTGCTGGGCAATTCTGCCGCTGATACTGTCAATCTCCACGCCATAGGCTTTGCTGCCTGCCATATCAGCCGGAAGCAAACCGATAAAATTGCCGGTGCCGCAGGCCGGTTCCAAGATGTTGCCTTGCTGGAAACCCATCTGCGCCAGCGCCTTGTAAATCCCCCGAATGACCACAGGTGGCGTGTAGAATGCGGTGAGGGAACTGGCTCTGGCTGCTGCATACTCGTCCTCATCCAAAAGGGATTTGAGTTCCGCATACTTGCTGTGTGTTTCCTCAAAGCATTGCGGCAGCCCACCCCATCCCACATAGCGGGAAAGGATTTCCTGTTCCTCCGGTGTGGCAAGGCGTTCTTCCGCTTCGATCCGTTTCAAGCAGCGGATGGCTCTGACGTTGGCGGCAAACTTTTCGCCTGGTGTGCCGTGACCCAGCTCATCATCCGTGATGTGGAAATCATGGCGCTGTTCTCGTGGTATTTCAGGATGCAGAGGCGCAAAGGTGACGCGCTCACGGCGAATCCGTTTCGGAGCCAGCGGAACCGGTTCTTTTTTGGGGGGGTGTGACAGCTCCGGGCCGTCTGTCATCTGGCTTTCGTAGCGGTCAATGTCCTGCTCAGTAAGCCATTCCGGTTTTTCCGGCAAAGCGTCGTACAGTTCCCGCATTTTGGTAATCTGCGCTTCTACGCTTCCAGCCCACAGGTGTTTTTCCGCACGTCCGCCAGCACCCAGATAGTAGTCGCAATCCGCTTTCAGACGGCTCAACAGGCGATAATCGTCTTGGGTCACGCCGATGGATTCCATCTCATCTTCCGATACAGCAGTGAGGTTGTCAAAGTCGAGGTCTGTCAACTCGTTTTGAATGAGTGCCTCCAGACTCTCATACTGCCTGCGCTCCAAAAACTGTCCGTCCAGATACCGCTCTACACGGTAATTCACCAAATCCACGTTCACCTGGATGGGAATTTCTTCGTCTGTGACCGTGGTATAGGCGATTCCTACCTTCTCCAGATCGCTGAAATCGGCATAGCTATCATATTCTTCTTGGCAGAACTGGTCGATCAGTTCTTTTGCCTGCTCCAACAGGGCCTGATCTTGGGTGAAGGGCTGGGGCAGCTCCTCGATTCGCTCAATGCAGAGTGCAACATCTGCCGCGATTTCTTCTTCCGGGTCTGCATGGTCGAGGAAGGATTGCAGCAACGCATGGATTTCCTGCCTCTGTGTTGTATTTTGGAGCTGCTGGGCGATATTTTCCACCGCCTGAGCATCGTCCTCTCCGTAGCCCATACGGGAGCCGTCAAATTCCCCCATGAGGTGCAGTACCTGGGCGGCCAATACAGGGTAGAGGTCGGCTGTTTCTTCTTTTTGCGGTGGTTCCTCTCTGGGCGGCACCGAGAATACGGGCGCGTTCTGTGTGGTGGAAACCGTCATCTCCGAAGTGTCGGCCACCTGCTGAATCCTGTCCCGAACCTCCTGGGGCATTTCCTCGTCGTAAATCTGCACCGTGCGATCCGGCGCAATATGGGCAACCGTGCGGTAGTCCCCATCCACTTCTTCCAGCCGGTTCCAAACGGTCAGCCCATTTCCCAGATGCCCGAATCCTAAATCGTAGGCTTTCTTCGGTTCCTGCACAGCCTGCGGTGATACCGGCTCCTTTTTCTCTGCAAACAGGGTAAATGTGCCTTGCCGGTATGCGGTCAAATTCTCAAATGCTCGCTGCCGAAGCGCGTACATCCGATCATCCTGCGGCGTGGCCTCCCAGACTGGAACCATCATCTGATAGATTTCTTCCACGCGGGCCGGGTCGTCGAGCTGCGGCTCGATGAGCTTTACTGCATCCCAATAATCGAAGCCATAAGGGTAAGGGTGGGCCTGCTCCTGGGGAACATTCTCAAAGAAGGCTCGGATGTTTTGTGCGAGCTGGTGCTTTTCGTATTGAGGCATGGCGGCCCGATCTTCATCACTCAGAAACCGCCCCTGGGCGATCATGGCGCTCACGCGCTTTTCCACCGCATTCCATTTCAGCTCCACCTTAGCATAGGGTTCTGTCATGCTGCCGTGGCTGAAATGGACACCTTTACTGAGCTGATAGGTCACATCATCGTTGCCGCTGCTGTATCCGCTGTATTCTCCGTGATAGTGCTTTAAAAAATCTTCTCGTTCCTTTCGGTCAGAGTGGTTGCGATAAAAGGAGTACACTGCCAGCCGGTAGTCCGTGCTGCGCTTTCCACCACGCAGGAGATTGTCGATCTCGTCGCCGGAGATAAAGAAACGCCGCTGGGGATCATATCCCTCGGCGGCGGTAAAGTGCAGCGGTTCCCGTTGCAGGTCGGAAATCTGTTCCAGCAACTTTTGAGGACGATGGAAACGGAAGCGTAAAAGTTCCTTATCGTACTCATACGCCTTTATAAATCCCTCCAGTTCATCTCTCACGGTTTGGAGCGTATCCGGGCTATTTAACAGTTCTTCAATGGCGGCGCTTTCATCAGGGAAACCCTTATGACGGCTGTAAATCGCGTTAATAGTAGGAAGGAACCCCGCATTGGCGGTTCCTTCTGCAAAATCCTGCCTGAGATACCATAGCTGGGCGGCTCGTTGCTGGCGCTCGTACCCGTCTACCCGGTCAAGTTCACTCTGAGGCATATACCGGCCCAAATCCAGCAATTCCCGGATGCGCTTGGCTGCCTGTTCCCAGGGAATCAGCGTGGCTGCTGTGCGCTGCGCGGTTTCGCCCTCTGCCACATGGATACCTTCGGTGTTGTACCAAATGGAATACTTCCGGCTATCCAGATAAAAGCCAGCACCATTTTCACCATAGTGTTCCATCAGGAACCGGGTGTTGTCCTCCAGCGGCTTATCCTTTTTGAAATAAGCGCAAATGATAAGGCGGCTGTTCTGATCGTTGGCTCCAATGCACAGCGCCTCGTCAATGACCTGCTGAGAAAGCGCCGGACGCGAAAAGAGAGAACGCTGCGGCTCGCCCTCGGATGGAGTAGAACTTCCAAAGGAAGGGAAATCAAAAAGGGACATCTGCTGGCTCTCCTGGGTCGGAAGCTGGCGGATGTCCGTCTGAATGAAATATTCCTTTTTGTCAATAAGCTGTGCTGTCCATCCGGCCACCAAGTCCCAGGAGAACACCGATTCTTTTGTGCGGGAAAGGTAGGAACCCTCCCACATGAGAAGCCCGTCCTCCTGCGGCTTATAGCCCAGGCGCTGACCGTCTGCGATGATCTCGGTGTATCTGTCCTGATAGGCGGATTTGAGATAATCCGCCCGTTCCCGCTGGTCGGTGTGAACGGAAAAGAACAGCTCGATCTGCTGCTTTTTGTATTTGAGGTTGTCGTCCTTGTTGGCGATAACAGCCATGATCTGCGCTTCATCAAGAAAAGCGGGCAGCTCCTGGCTGTCCGCTTGCTCCGTATCGCTTAACTGTAAATCAGCTCCGTGAGGATCGTTTCCTCCGCTGCGTTCCGAAGGTTGTTCATGAGTTGCACCCACTTCATCGGATCGCGGGCTTTCAGTTCCTCCGTCACGCCCTCGGTTTTGGCCATCTGCGCCACCATCTGATCCATCCGGGAGAGTGCCGTCTGCTCGATCTCTGCCAGATGGCCGTTCAGCTTGCCGCTGGTCAGCAGATTGGTGTAGGTGATCCTGCGATTCTCCTTCAGGAACTTCCGGCGAAGTAATGCGTATTTCCCAAGAGCCACTTCCGGCTCCTGCGGGGGCAGAAGATTCGGCAGGTTGTAGCTGCCCTGTCTGCTGTATGTGATCTCGGTCATATTCAATGCTCCTTTCCGGCTGCTTGATTTTCTGTTCAGTTACAGGATACTGGTTTTCCTGTGCGGTTTCAAACGTGCGATTTTCTTTTTGAGGTTGTCTTTGCAGGGCAAGGGTCGTGCGGGCAATTTCAGAAAGACACATCTGAGAGATGTCCCCAGCGGCCACGCCCAGGGCGTTCAATGTTTCGGGTGTATTGAAATTCAGCACATCCCGAAAATCGTCATCCTCAAAGTATTCGGACGGATCAAGGCCGCAGCGTACCACCAGCATATATCCGATGCTGGTCTGCAATGCCCGCCGGTACATCACTTCCACATTGTATTCGTCCAATTCCTCCAGAAAACTGCCTTCGGTCAGATGGGACAACTCAGAAAGATAATCGTGGATATTATCCTCTACCGCATTTTTTGCCGCAGAGAGAAGTGCCGCACCCAGATTGTCCTTCTGCTCCAGTTCTCCGAAGCTGTTTTCCAATGCCTCGATAATGTCCGGCGCATATTCCGAGCGTACCGTCCACAGGGGAACAGGCCGGGAGAACCGGCCTTCATGGGTATCGGAAACATCAAAATAGTATTTCAGTCGCTGTTTGCCACTATGCTCACCGTCAAATACGGCAATTCCGTTTGCGCCCCGGTTCACCCAGCGTCCGAACCGCTTGTTCCATCGCTCGATCTCCAGGACGGCGGTAGCGTCCGGGCGCTGGGCATAGACAAGCAGTTGTTCGTCAAATGAAAGCCGGTAGTTACGGCAAGCAGACGTAAGAAATTGCTGCCATTCTGCCGGAGCTGTAACCTTGCGCTGTGTTTCCTGGTACAGCTCCGTCAAGGCTTTATATCGAATCGCCATCCGGCGCACCTCCTTTATTCGTTATTCTTTCTGTATGGCTGCAAATCGGCGTGATAGTTCTTATCTGCCGAATAATGACCAGAGAGCGACAGCAGAAGCAGCCAGATTGTGTCTGCGGCCTCGTTGGGATACATCCGAAGATTCACACATTCTTTCTGGTAGCCGTCTGTAAACGAGCGCCCATGTGCCATAAAGTGTTGGATCAGCCGCTGCGCCATCTCCCGATATTCTTCATAGGGATCGCTTTCCGCGTGTTCATGCAGAACCGTAAGCAGAATGTCAAACCAGCTTGTATGGGTTTCCAACTTTACTGGTGGCAGATATGCCATTGCGTATTCACCTTACCTTTCGATTGTAGCGGCCTGCCGCTGCCGGGGAATGGAAAACCCGTAGACTTTGGCGATGTCGTCGCCCAGCCTGCGGGTCACTCTCGTTATATCGGCGCGGGTCGCTGTGCCGCGATACAGTTTTTCTTTCAGAAGTTCAATCTGGGAATCTCGCACACCATCCTTATAAACTCGATAGAGATAATGGTTGGTGCCGTCATGGTGGATGGCATCACACCGCAGATCGCCCAGGCGGTCTACATACCATGTGGAGTAGTCCGTATCTCCGTAAAGGCAGTCACGGATATTGCCGCTGGGAATCTCCTTGTATCCCATGCGGCGTCCGTTCCATAAGCCCAGATCACCGATTACCAAAATAGGCTGGGAAAGCTGCACATTGAGGTTCATGCGCTCATCATCCAGATAATGCCCATTGATTTCATACATCAGAGAGATACGCTCATCCTCGGACAGCTCCGGGTATTCTGCTTCCAGATCACCGCGCCAGTCCTCATAATCCAGATCATAGTTACTCCAGATAATGTGTTTATCCTCGTTCATCGGGCATCACCCCGGTCTTTTTGCTTTGGACGGATGGGCTGGCCCTGCTCATCGTAGTTTTTAGGATCAGCGGCGGGCGTTTGCCAGCCAAACATGGAGCCTGCCAGCATTGCAGCTTCCTGTGCTTTGGTAACACCAGCAGCATGGTTTGCGATCTCCGCCACCTCCTGATTGGATTTTCCTTTAATTTGCATATCCGAGAGCAAATATCCTTTTTCGCCCCGTGTGATGATAATCAGCTCTCCGCTGGAAGGGAGAATACTCAAACAGTTGGGCGGTAGAGAAGAACGCAGAGGAATGACACTTCCGTGGGTTTTCTCCAGACGTTCCGCAAACTCGCAGATATGATAGAGGGCGCTGGGATAGTCGCCGCTGGTTTCAAAGTGTGTTTCGTCGATAAACCGGCAGGTTCGGTCACGGGTTCCTCCTCCGCCTGTGAAAATGCGGATGCTATCGCCGTCCGGAATGCGAAAAATCTCCTTGTAGCCGGGAGTGATAAATCGGATGCCCTGCTTGGCCTTTTCCATGTGGTGTTCCAGGAACCGACCAACATAGGCATAGAGGTAGAAATTATAATCCCCATAATTGGGATTGCACCGCAACATATAGGTGTGCTGGTCGGTTTTCAGCTTAAAGCCGTACTCGGTACAGTAGTTGCCCACCATCTCGGCTTCCGGGCGTTGCCGACAATAGCGGGTCATGCTGTCCCGGCTGAAAAGCAGCCCGTCCTTCTTCCGCAGGCTGTTGACCACTTCATCAAACTCCGCTTTGAACTCGTCGGTCTTATACTCTCCACGGTGGTCAAACCATGAGCTGAAAAACTCTTGGCCAGCACCAAAATCACCGCGCAGGTGGCCGATACAGCCGGTCTGGGCCTCGATCTGGCTGCTCTGGCTGTAAGAGTACATCCGTTCCTGCGGGGTCATACTGATGATTTCCAGTTCCATTATCGTTCACGCTCATTCTTTTTTCGTTGGATAGAAGGCTGGCCTTTTTCCTTCAAATCCTTTGCCCGTGCCTGCCAGTATTCGGGATGATAGGTCTGTAAGCTGCGGTTGATGACTGCTTCATATTCACCAGGGCGGAAATACTGGTTGACGGGAGCCTGATACATCTTTTTGTCCATCAGTTCTCGCAGGGCTAGCGGCCCGTCACAATCCTCTTCGTAGCAGAGCCACGCTCCCTCCACAAAGCTGCAATCCCGCGCTGCTTTTCGGAACTCCTTTCCCGCCAGCTCCTGACGCACCATAACGCCGCCATGTCCCGCTGTGCTGACGGAATACGCGCCAGGGCAGAGGGTTTCACAGGTCTGGATTTCTCCCCAGGGGGAATAATCCGGTGCTTCATACACACTGGTATTCTGCCGTTGTTCCTCCAGGCATTGAACTTCCTCTTGCGCCCGTGCTACTAAATCTTTCTGTGCATCAAATAGGGTGCTGAAATAGTGACCCCAATAGTAATCTGTCTGATCTTTGCATTTCCAGGTTACAAACTGCTGGGGTGCTGTTGAATGAACCCCCAGAACAAATTCACTATCACCTACATGACAGGAATCCGTGATGACATATCCTTGATTGATACGAACATCCATCGTTCATCGTGCCTCCTTTTCGCCTTTGTGCTGTTCTTTTTTCGCCCGTTCCTGCTGAACAGTCAGCAGCCCGTGTTTTGCCCATCCGGGCAGTTTCTCCGGTTCCATGATGCCGAGAATGTCCATCCGCTCATACCGGCTCTCTTTTCCGGTATAGAGGTCGATGCAGAAGCAGGCTGAACCACGGCTGCGAGGGTAAGCACCAAAGCCGCCTGTGCAGAGCTTTAACTGGCAAGTGGCCCTGCGGTACTCCCGGCGCAGCACTTCCGGCTTGATGACCACGATCTTGTTATTCAAGTCGTCCTCGTAGGACGCTACGGTACAATCGCTGGCTGTGATAGGGCGGTCATCAATGCCCTGTATTTTCGGCTTGTTCATTGCCACACGGGTTTTCTCGGCCTGCTCGGTGACGCGCTCACCGAACATCTTTACTATCTCCGCATAGTTGTCGCTGCACATGACCTCGCTGTATGCCGCAAATAACTCATTCTGCTGACAGAAGGCACACATATATTTCTCAACGCTTTCATCCTGGATTTTTTCTCCCAAAACGATTTCTCTGTCACCGATGTGGATGGCCTGGATGATCTCATAGTCACCAGCCATACGCCTATGTGTTTCATCTTTCATAACTTCACCTCATTTCGCAAAAATGCTTTGATTTCCTCGATGGATGCAAAGTCCTTCTCAATACCCGTCAGGTATCGCACGGTATCCTGCCATTGAGAGAGAGGAAATTTGTTTGTTTCCATCCTGCACAGGTCTAAAAGGGCCGCCCTCCGCAGAATAGGAGAAAGATTCAGGTCTGAGATAAAGCACCCTCGCCGTGCTGCAAGGATGTCCAGCAGATGCAGTTCACTCATGGCAACACCCGCTTTCCTCTGCCTCCTTCAAAAGTGCCTCTACCAGCTTGCCACTGCGAACCTTGTTCCGATCCGCAAGCACTTTGTTCTGAACACAAAGCACCGCCCGGATATTGGGGACGGTGATACCGGGAATCTCCACCATTTCTTCCGGGGTGATCGTTAAAAGCTGCACCAGCGAATATCCCGCCTGGGCAAAGATACGGAATAACCGTTGTTCAAATCGTTCTCTCATCGCAATCACGCTCCTTTCTTTTTGGGAAATGTAAAGGGGCGGCCCCTCAAAGCCGCCCCCGCTGGATTACTTCTTCTGGCTTTTGATCTTGAGAAAGATCAGGCCGCCGAGAATAAAGAGTACCAATCCTACCGCAATGATGGTTTTCAATTCCATAGTCAATTCCTCCTGTCACAAATTTTGACCGCTGTATTATTCAGCGGATTCTTCGTCCTTCCGGCGCTTGCTCACATAGGCCGCAATCCCCAGAACAGCGGCTCCGGCGGCAGATACGCCCATTAGGGTCATCCATAGCCACGGTTTGCTCTCATCACCGGTTTTCGGGGTGTCGCGCAGTTCGTTGTGCATCTGTGCAACGGTGGTCTTATCCGAAAAGATCGTCACCGTCTTATCAGCAGGCAGCACATAGTTAGCGCTGGCATTGTCCGATACCTCCGATACGGTGTAATCGCCCACGCGCAGTCCGGTGATCTCAATCTTGCCGGTGCTGTCGGTCTTGAATGTCTGGTCATAACCATTGGCACCCGTCACGCGGAAGGAGAACCCTTCCACCTTGCCGTCGCTGGATGTCTTTTCGATCCGCAGGGAGCCGGTCTGTGCCGCATTGACAAAGCCCTTTCCAGCTTCATTTTCCACTTCGTAAATTTTGCCGTTCTCAACAATCTCCACATAGTAGGCGTTTTCATCCAACAGGTAGCCCTCCGGCGCTTTGGTTTCCTTCACGAACACACCGCCGTAGAGGATATGGGACATCTCATAGATACCGGTGCTGGTTTCCTCCAGCTTGCCCAGCAGTTCGTCGCCCTCGTCCAGCTCCTTGTTACCATTGGTATCACGGTACACCTCAAACTCGGCACCGGTCAGCTTGTTGTCCGGGTAATCCTTATCCACTTTGGTAAGGCGCAGGTCGCCATAAACGCGCTCGTTGGCAAAGGAGATTTCCACAACCTGCCCATCTTCCTCGATGGTAACGGAAATAACCTCATCGGAGAGGACGAATCCCTCCGGGCTTTCCAGCTCTTTTAGCACCCAATTTCCATACGGCACATCGGTAAAGGAGAAGCTGCCGTCGTCCGCAGAGGTGGCGGTGGCAATGGTATTTTCTGCGGTAAATTCGCTTTCATCAGACTTGAACAGGCCAATCACAGCCCCACCCAGGCCAGCGCCATTCTCGTCTGTTTTGAGGCCGTGGATTTCACCGCGAATCAGCTCGTTGGTGATGGCCTCGCCGTCGTTTGCAGTAATCTCCACCACAGCAACGGACGGCCCGCCGTATTCAAAGGTGAACGGGAAGGTTTCGCCATTCAGCAGATAATGACTGTCCGTGGACAGTTCCTTCAGATAGAAGCTGCCAAAGGGAAGGTCAGTAGCACAAACGGCCTGACCGTTCTCAGCCACCGAAACGATCTCCAGAAGCCCGTCTGCCGGAATCACAGAACCGTCCGCTGCGGGAATATCCTGCTGTGCATACAGGCCAAAGGTGACGGCGGAAATCTCGCCATTCACACCAATGCCGAAGGCTTCATCCTGCTCCAGCAGCTTATTCAGAGTGACCTGTGCTTTCTGGCGCTGGTTGTAGAAGCTGGCGGAAGTTTCGGTGATCTCTACCTCCTGGCCTGCATACACCAGCTCAACATTGGTGACATTCTCACCGGTATCCACCATGCCGTGGGGGAACTCGATTTCCTTCACCTGGAACTTGCCCAAATAGAGAGGCTGGCTCTGGGCTGTGCCATCCTCGCCGGTGGTAATGGTGTCCACCACCTCGCCCGCAGAATAACGCAGCGTACCATCCAGCGTATAAACGTCCTCCAGCGCTGTGATTTCAAACACCGCACCAGACAGGCCGGTTACGTCATACACCGGCTGATATACTCCGTTGGATTCTGTGACGGTGGAGAACACCTCGCCGGTTTTGCTGACCTTGATGACGCCTTTCTGTGCCATATTGGGCTTAGTGACTTTAATGACCGTCACGCCGCCTTCCTCGCTGGAAGCGTCCTCGGTCACATCAAAGTACACCGGTGTGCTGTCCAGCACATAACCATAGGGAGCCTGTACCTCTACCAAAGAGTACCCGGAGCCATACTCCAGCTTTTCGGGTGTTACCAAATATCCTTCAGCATTGGTATAGAACGTGTCGATGGTTGTGGGCGTAGGATAGGTGAAGGTCATTTCCACCTTGCTGCCATCGGGACGATAAATCTGGAACCCGGCTCCTGCATAGGGGATGGTAACACCAGTTTCCGCATCCACCTTGACCACCTTGATGAAGCTCTCAAAGTTGGCGTTGTTGATGAGATAGCGGTAGGTCTGGCCGTCCTGAGCGATATACACTTCAAAATCGTCCATCAGCTCTCGGCCTTCCCAGCCTTTTGTCTGGTGGACAATATAGGTTCCATAGGGCAGCTTTTTGGACTGTGCAAAGCCATTCTCGTCACAGGTGAGAACGTCGCGCTCAGATTCCTTTGCAGCGTCATAGCTGCCTGCCGCCTTGAGATAAATCTGGAACTCCGCACCGACTTCCGGGGTTTCGATCTGGGTTTCTCCGTCGTCGGTATGCTTGATGATGGCGATGTCGCCTTTGATAACCTGTTCAGTCACATCATTGGCGGTGTCGTTCAGCTCGATCTCATACAGTTCCGGCTCCGCACCTACCTTGTGAATAGTGGAATCCAGCAGATACCCCTCGCTGGGGTTGATTTCACGAATCGTCCAGTCGGAATCACAGATATAATAATCCGTGGTAAACTGACCGTTCTCATCGGTGGTATAGCTGTCGATAAGGGTGTCGCCCTTATAAAGCCCATAGGTGGCTCCGGCAAGAGAACCGTCGCCCTGGGGCGCGCCGGTTTCCACATCGCTCTTAGTTACTGTGACACGGAACTTTTTCAGCACATTGTTCACGCTCTTGTTTGTGACTTCGTTCCAGGCAATCGTGGCACTCTGAGCCTCCGGCACCACATAGCGAATCGGCGTATCAACCTCCTCCAGCACGAAGTCGGAGCCGATGAGGACGTTTTCAAACCTTGCCACACCGCTGGAGTCGGTCACAGCGTATTCATCCACCGGCAGGCCGGAAAGAGAAGTTCCATAGAGATGGAAGGTCATTCCCTCCACCAAACCGTCCTCGCTGGTCTTTGTGACCTCCAGACTGCCGCGCTTCAGCACGTTGTTAAAGTTCACGGTGGCCGTCTGGCCGCTGACGATGGTCACGCGCTGAGTAGCCTGGGGTTCGTATTTGTCGATGGCCTGCTCGGTGACGGTATAAACACCGGGATTGAGGTCGGTGATGTCGATTTCGCCCGCCGAATTGGTGGTCTTGGTGGCGCTGTATCCCTCGCCGGTGATCGTGAAGGAGATGCCCTCTACTTTGCCGTCCTCGGAAGTTTTGATCAGCTTCATGTTGCCGGTTTTGACTTCCAAATTGAGATAGCCCACCATCTGGTCGGAAACGGTAGCTCCATAGGTGGCGAAGTCCTGCGTACCACCACCGGTTACACCGTCCGTCCAGACCACAACGCCGCTGCGCTGGGCGGTGATCTTCTCCGCTTTCACCGTCACAGAACCTTTGATGGCCTGATTGGATGTGATGGTAAGCTGGTTGCCGTCCACCGAAAAGTTCAGGCCGGTGGTGCTGCTGGTAAAGGTGTAATCACCCAGCACATTGTTGGTGTCCGTCAGGGTAACGGAATACTTCTCGCCATCCCATTTCAGTTCATAAGCTCTAGCATCCGGGGAACCGCTGAAAAAGCTGGGCAGCATGGTGTGGCGCTTTACGGCGCTCTCAATGGCGGAATACTGGCTGAAAATCTGGCTGCGCAGCGGATGACTGCTGCTGATATATTCGGCCACGTTGTTTTTCCCCTGAGCATTGGCATCCACATGGTTAAACTGGCTATCACGCTCACCGACAACCGTTTCCCAAACAAGAAGCTGGGTAGCGATATAGCCCGCCATCTCATTGGCATCATCGGGATTGTTGCTGTTCCACGAAGTATCGGCGTTGCCCTGCCAGCCGTAGGTCATGATCCGTCCGATATATTCCTTGATGGTGCTGGGCGGAATGGTGGGGTTCAGATGGGACGGATAGTTGTCCCAGAAATCCTCGCCCCGGCCCGTGTACTGGTCGCCGGTTTTCACACCGATACCAGGCTCAATGCAATAGATGGCCTTGCCGTTGTAAGCGTCCTGTGTATGAACAGAAAAACTGTCATTGGCCTGCGCAGACCAGCCGCCCAGAAAGCTCATGTCAGAGTGGCCCCATCCGGCTTTATTGGGATCGCTGGCACGGGGAATATCCACCATATAGGTGGTCATGGTTTCGCCTGCGGCAAAGGCCGTGACGCCCGTTCCGGCGAACACTCCAAAACACATCAGAAACGCCAGGAACAGGGACAAAGGCTTTTTCAATGCTTTCATCTTGTTACCTCCTGAAAATTGGCCGAAAAAAACAGCACATCGTTTCCTGATGTGCTGCCGTTCAGCTTATGATTGTTGGTTACTGTCTAAAAAAGAAGTGGTACGCCGCTTTTTCTCCATGTCAGCCTTTTACCAATACAGCCGGTATTTTTTTGAAACAGGCTGCCCCAATATCTTCTTTTTTGGGTTGTTTAGGCTGTTTGTAGGGGGTGAGGTGTGGAGAGGGGGGAGCGGAAAATTCGTTCCCCGGCAAATGGGCGTACTTTTCCCTTGTGAGTGGGATTATCGTTCTAAACTGCGTTGACGTCTGCGGTAAAGTTCCAGAGCTTGAACAATGGTATCCTCGATCTTCTGCGCGGGCGTCCCCGGCGCAAAATACTTGCTGATCCGCTCTTTCGGAATTTTGATTTGTTCTTTTTGATTGGGCTTTTCCTCCTTCATAATGGCGACAAGGGCATCTTTGGCAAGCCGCTCATCACCGGTCTTGGCTTCGGACATCTGCCGCATTTTGATTGCCTGGGCATGGGATGGAGTGCAGTCCATTTCCTCCATGATAGCAAACAGGTCTGCCTGTTCTTCTTTTCGCAGGTAGGACAGTTCCACCGCAGGACGCATGGCGATTTGCAGCACTTCCGGCTCTCGCAGAACGGAATTATCCACCAGTTCCAGAATATCCGGGATAAGGTGGGTAAGGCGGATATACTTACGGATTTGTTCGTGACTTTCTCCTACTTGCTCGGCAAGCATCTGGCGCGAAGTCTTTCCTGTGGACTTCTGCAACACTGTTGCAGAAGTTAAATCCGTGCGCTGTCCCTGCCGTTTCATGGCATCCAGCTTCATCTTGTACGCGAAGGCTTTTTCCGAGGGCAAAATCTGCTCTCGTTGCAGGTTGGAATCCACCATGATGATCGTTGCTTCATCGTCGGTGAGGTTTCGCACAATACAGGGGATTTCCAGGAGCTGCGCCAGCTCCGCCGCCATTTTCCTGCGGTGTCCGGCTACCATTTCATAACCGCCGCCCTGCTTGGGGCGTACCAGCGCAGGAACCAACACGCCGTACTGCTTGACGCTCTCCGCCATTTCCTGCATGGCCGCGTCCATCCGCACTTTGAAAGGGTGATCTGGGAAATTGCTGATCTCTGAGGGATTCAGGTTGACGACTTTCTCCAATCTGGCCTCTGCACGGCTTTCCTCGGTGGAAAAGAGGTCATCGACTGAGGGCAGATTGAAGTTTAGCGCGTTGTTTCTCGCCATCCGCCTGCACCTCCTTTGAAAATTCCGCATAAGCCTGAGCTACCTTGCTGCCATTATCATAGGCGTAGATGCTCTTGCCAGCGGCGCTGATTTCTGCGGCTTTGATTGCAACGGGAATCTCGGAACGATAGATTTTCAAAACACTCCCGTAGCTCTGCCGCAAGGTTTCGGCTGTCTGCTTGGCCAGATTGGTGCGCCCATCCACAAGGGTCAGCAGTACGCCGTCCACCTTGAGGGACGGGTTGATCTGCCGCTTGACCTTGCCAATGGTTCGCATGAGCTGGGTCATGCCTTTGGCCGGGAGATAGTGGGCCTGCACCGGGATAATCACGCTGTCTGCCGCCGCCAGCGCATTGATCGTAATCATACCGAGGGACGGCATACAGTCGATCAGAACCGTGTCATAGTTCTTCTTGACTGCATTGACATAGGTTCGCAGCGTGAACTCCCGGCTCATGGCGTTTACCAAGCTCATTTCCATAGCCGACAGCTCAATGTTGGCTGGCATAAGGTCAACACCCTCTTTGTGGTGCAGGATGCCCTCATCCACAGAAAACGGCTCGTCGCGGATCACCTTCTCCATGATGGTTGCAAGGGTGGTCTGCAAGCTGTCCTGATCCTGCCAGCCCAGGCAAGTGGTGAGGTCGCCCTGGGGGTCTGCGTCAATGAGCAGAACCTTTTGTCCCAGGCGGGCCAACCCAATGCCCAGATTCACCGTTGTGGTGGTTTTGCCTGTTCCGCCTTTCTGGTTGGCCAATGCGATGACACGGCCTTCCTTCGGGCGGCTTCTCTGTTCCGGCATTTTCATGTCCTCCTTTTTGATAGATTTAGCTGCCCGTTGGCAAGACGAACAGCTATGTATGCGGTAAAATGGGCATGAAAAAAAGCCGTCTACTCTATGAAAGAATAAACGGCTTGATTCAGTCGGCACAATATGTAGTTTTCAAATTCTCTTGACAGGGGCGCACATGACTTTGAGCAAAAGATCATCCACGCAGCCGGTGTCCCGATTTTCCCGCAGCAGGGTGTTCCGCAGATGATTCAGGCTCTGGATCACAATGCTGTTTTCAGCAGGGGTGAGGTATACCTTGAATTTCTGTTTCCTCATAGTGCAGTCCTCCTTTTCGCCTTCATTGTAGCTGTTCAAAGACGTGCAGCGCAAATGTGCGAGTATTCACCAGCTTTAAGGGTATTGGACGCCATGAGCAAGAAAAGATAAACCGGATTCGATTTGGTCAAATCCTGACAAATCAGGCCAGCCCTTTCAAAAGAAAAATCATAAAGAAAGGCTCCTAAAATGAGGGGCAAAGGACAGGGCAAAAGCACCTAGAAAACGGCTCGATTTTGGCTCTCGGTTGCCCCATTTTTTAATCATAATGGGGTCAAAAAGGGCCGGTTGCCCCATTTTTAATCAAGAAAAACAGGGTAAGAACAGTTCAAATCCTGCCAGAATCAGACAAGCTGCAACAGAAGATGTGAAATAGAAAAACCCCGAAAAACCGCAGTTTTTCGGGGTTTTTGAGCATCTTTGAACCAGTTTGAAGTGCTGATTAGCGCTTGCTGAACTGGGGAGCGCGACGGGCAGCCTTGAGGCCGTATTTCTTACGTTCTTTCATACGTGGATCACGTGTTAAGTATCCTGCTTTCTTAAGAACTGGTCTGTAATCAGCATCAGCTTGAAGTAAAGCTCTTGCGATACCGTGACGGATAGCTCCAGCCTGTCCTGTGTATCCTCCACCGTGTACGTTTACTAATACGTCGAATTTGTCAACTGTCTCTGTAGCAACGAGTGGCTGACGAACTACAACTTTTAATGTCTCTAATCCAAGATATTCATCAATATCTCTTTTGTTTATTGTAATTTTACCTGTTCCAGGTACTAAATATACTCTTGCGATTGATTTTTTTCTTCTTCCTGTTCCGTAGAATTTTGCATTAGCCATTATAACTTCCTCCTTTCAACCTTTCCTTAAAATGTTAATACTTCTGGTTTCTGAGCTTGTTGTTCGTGCTCTGGTCCAGCGTATACGTGTAATTTTTTGATCATACTTCTTCCCAAAGGTCCTTTTGGAAGCATTCCTTTAACTGCAAGTTCAATTACTTTTTCAGGTTTCTTAGCCATCATTTCTCTTAATGTAGTCTCTTTCATTCCTCCTACATAGTCTGAGTGATGATAGTAGATTTTCTGATCTAATTTTTTACCTGTTACTTTAATTTTTTCAGCGTTGATTACAACTACGTAATCACCTGTATCGATGTGTGGTGTATATTCCGGTTTATTTTTTCCTCTTAAAACTTTAGCGATCTCAGAAGTTAAGCGTCCTAATGTGCATCCTTCTGCATCAACTACATACCATTTTCTTTCAATCTTGTCTGGATTAGCCATGTAAGTTTTCATTGGGTGACCTCCTAATAATTTTTATCAAGTTAATATCTTCTTTCTATTAGAATCAGTCCACTCCGGGGCTTTGGTGTAAACTGTTTCCTCTGTTTTCATACTGATTTATTATATTATTATTATGGGCTTATGTCAAGTACCATTTTCTCTTTCTATTCCGATTTTTCAGGGAATTTTCTAAGTATCCTGCCTGTTCTTCTCATCAGATTCATTCCTTTTAAAATCCATTTTCGCATTGCAAGCGAAAAACACCATATAGCCACATATATATGATACAAACGATTTTTCTCACAATCCACATATCTTTCCCCGCGATAGAATCCTTTCAGCACACCCAGCACCTGCTCATCGTTAATTCCCCACTCGAGCACCCACTGGTTGTCTCCGCATAACACATATCCATCCGGCTTCGTTTTAATTACTCTGTGAAGAATATAATTTCCATTTTTTCTTTTATAAAGAATAACATCGTGTTTTTTTACGCCTTGGTTTGGAGTGACAAGATGAATCATATCTCGTTTTGGACGAATACACGGGAGCATACTGATACCGGAGGCAGTTGTAAAAAGTTCTCCAGTCTCCACAAGAATCTGTTCCATTTTTTTAATCATTGCACACTCCCTGCCTTACGCCTCTAAGATTCCAGCCTCAATGAGCTGACTGGTAAATGTCTCCACGTCTTTTTCAGCTTGTCCTTCCGTCATCTCATAATGCTCCAACATTGCGCAAACAAGCGTTTCTTTCGTCTGTTTTTTCTCAAGTAATTTCCAGAGAAATGCTCCCGTTTTATTGGTTTGCAGCATTCCTTTAAAATCATTTGCTCCCACTCCTACCGGAACCGCCACGAATTTTCCAGCTACTTCTCTCATCATAAACCCAGTTTTAATCTTCATCTTGATCTCCTTTCATTTTCTCATATGCCGTCACTACCGCTTCCTTTGAAATCGTACATTTCATTCGGTAAACCGGCACTTCACTCAACAGTGTATCTAAAATCGCTAATAATTCCCCTGCCATCTTTTCGCTTCTAGGCACAATCGTCTGGCGCATCAAAAGCGGAATCGCTTCCCAAACTCCGATTCTCTCGATCGCATTCTCGTTTCCACGCTCCAACATACAGATCCCTTGAAGAATAGCTTTGCGATTGAGGTTCTCATCTGTCTTTCCACTAAACGGTGTCCCATATGCAGCCCATCCGTTTTTGTCTTTTCGAATCGCCGGTTTATCATCATTGATGATCAATGCTCTTTCTTTTCCGAAATAGTTCTGCCACTGCTTTGTATGTGTCGACTTTCCTGTTCCACTGTCCGCCGAGAACAGATATGCTTTTCCATCCACTTCAACCGCTGAGGCGTGCACCATAATGCCACCTTCCGAAATAAATTTTTTGTAAAACTCAGAGCCTGCAAAAATATACTCACATTGTGCTTCCGTGAGATGTGGCTGCTCCTTTTGCTTTTCTTCGCAAAATTGTTTCGTTAATGTCAATCTGATATCTGGCTCTCCTTCTCCCGCAGTTCGATATGGCTCCATCTTTCGGCGCAGCATCTCATAATGCGGCTCATATTCCGTCACGCATTCGGCAATCTTATAACGCATAATTCCTCCTTATTCTTTGGCAAAAAGGACTTGGCAATCATTTTCCCAAGTCCTTTTCTGATTAGTCAATTGTAAATTCTTTTTCTACTTTTAACAACTGTCCATCTTTTTCTATATACATACTCATTTTATATGTTCCCGTCTTAAATGCTCCGTTCATTGTAGTCATGCGAAGCTTCTTTTGCTCACCGTCCAAAAATTCAGTCGACCATAGTACTTTTCCCGGAGAACTTCCCTCAATCACTTGAATTTGAATCAACTTTTGATTTGGTAGCCAATCAATTCCAGTTGTAAATGTGACGTCAAGACAAGTGGTCCAACTATCTGATAAGTCTTTATTATAGACAATAGATTCAATTGCAGGTTTGGACTCATCTGGTTTTACCGGTGGTACATATGCCGGAATCTCTTTATGTTCTGTATACCCTGCATAATTTCCTTTTTCATCTACGTAAAATGCAAATATATCTTCATCTGTTCCGTTATATGTAAACTCTACAGTATTTTGTCCCGCATGCATCTGCACTTTTGTGGACGCAACTGCTCCACTGAGAATCTGTTTTCCAGTCGGTGTATTATTCCATGATGCATTACTTTCATCATTCCACGTATACGTTCCATAATAGAGTACACCATCTTCATCCGAAGTAAAACTATAGCGTACTTCTGTCTCAGAAATACGTTCTACTTTCTGATTTGTAATACGCGGCGGTGTATATTCCACTGTAAAGGTCTTCTTTGCCACTGTTCCATCTTGGAATGTCACTTTCGCTGTATACTGATTGTCCTTGTGTCCATAATCATCCGGAATTACAATTGTATACGTTGTCTTGTCTTCACTTACCTTCAACTGTGCTTTGTCGATTGTAATCTCAGAATCTGTCGGGCAAATGAACGAGAAATTATCCAGTGTCAATTCCTCCTCAGGTGCTTTATTTAGCACGATTGTAATTGTATTTTTCGGCTTTTCACCGACAGAAACTATGGAATATTCTTTGGAAATATTCGGATCTTCCTGCACGCTTCCACTGATCGCAATCGGTCCTAACACTTCAGAACTTCTTCCGTCATGCGCTTCTAACACATAGTATAGCTGATAAGAAATCCCCGATTCCAGTCCTCTAATCATTACTTTGTTAAAACCAGTCTTAATTTGCTGCTTGTATCCTTTTTTCACCGTTTCCACAGATGGAATGTCTGTCGCTTTGCTCACCTGCGTGTGCCCCGGAATATATACGTATACATACCCGCCTTCATCCACGTCGAACAAGTCAAATTCTGCTCTTGTCGCCTCGCTTCTCAATACAGTTGCGTTACTTACTGTTGGGCAGTCTACTTTGTAGTTGAACTCTTTCTGAATAATTTTACCAGATTCTAATTCAATCGAAAACGTATATGTATCATCTTTTGCAAAAACAGATGTCGTAACATTATAAACTCGATTATCTTTCGTCTCTACTTTTATAATCGTCATATCTGTTCCACCAGGACAGAGAATCATCATATCTTCTTTTTGAAGTGGTTTTTCTGTCGCTCTTTCTAATGTCACAATCATACGATTCGTACCGCTCACCTCCACAGATACGATACTATTTGAAAGAACCTCTACCTGCACATCATTATTTCCATTGTCCTCTACTTTGTCAATCTTTCCGGTTCCGGAAATTGTAGAATTTTCACCTGCCAAAACAGCATCTTCCACCATTTTATTTACTTCAATCTTAGAACCGCTTGCATTCTCTGATACAGTCAGTTTTTCTGCCGGTGTATTCACAACAAAATTTTCTACTTTGTTATCAACTGTTACTTTCGCAATTTTCAAATCGCCCGTAATTGTCATGTTGCTTGATGCACTGAGTTCTGTTACGTTTGAACCGGCGCCAAGATTCAGTACAAGGTTTCCTGCTGTTCTGCTTTTTCCGGCTACCTTACTTATTTTATCAAATGATACATTGTTCGCTGTGATTGTACAACTCGCATCTGCTGCAACTTCCAAATTTCTCACACGGATATTATCAAAAATAATCTCTCCGCTGTTTACAGAACTATCCACGATCACTTTTTTGTAATTTCTAATTTTTGAAGTTGCTTATAATGTGTACTTACCATTTTTCAAATCAGCTGATGTGATTGTCAGTGTCTCTTTTGTCACTTTCTTCGCATCATCACATGCATCTATGACATTTGTTGCAAGCCATGATTTCTGACTTGTTGCAACATCTTCCGAACTAATCATATCTTGAGCTGTTGTATATGGTGACTGTGTCAATGTATTTCCATATGTTACCTTACCATCCACACTAATGTAAGAACGAACCGCATATCTCGTATTAAATCCGGATCCGCTGATTCCTGTCAACACACCGGTAAAATAAATTTTATCCTCTGTCGTCTTCCAAATCTCTTCTCCCGGAATATTCAGTACCTTATACACTTTCTTATTATAAGTATAACTTTTACCAATCTCCAATGTACCATTCACTTTTTCCAGCACTGTTGCCGGCAAAGCTACTGTTCCGTAAGTCACATTCTTACCTTCCGACTGTAATTTTTCTACATATGCTTTATCAACCGCTGAAATTGTACGAAGCCCCACTTTTTCCCCTGTACGAATTTCCATCGACTCTGTTGTGACAGGCGTCCCTGTCTCTGACGCAAACGCCATTCCTACGCTGCAGAACATGCATACGAAAGCGACTATTATTGTCAGCCATATTTTATTTCTGTTTTTCCACATTCCTCTTTCTCCTTTGTTGTTACTCATTCCATTCCTCTGGAATTTCCATCTCGTTATCAAGATTTTCTGTCGTATCTTCTGTCGATTTTCCCTCTCCATCTCCTTCGATGTCTTCATCGTTGTCAGATACATCTTGATTTTTATTCTGATTTCCTTTTACATCCTCATTCTGTTCTTCTGTTTTCTCCTGCTTGAAAGGTGCTTGTTGACTTTCACTCTTTCGAGAAGCTGTTTCCTTATTCTTTGAAAAACTGACAGCACAAATTATGAGGCCACAAATAAGAATTATTGCAATCAGAATCATAACTAATTTCTTTTTCTTCATAGACACCTCTATTGTACTCCGGAAAATTAATCTAAATCTTCATCTCCCCAATCTCCTACATCACCATCATTATCCAGCCCACTCATCAGGATTACATCTTCTGTTTCAAATTTCACGATATTTAATTCCAAATTTTCATACATTTCTTTCTTCACTGTTGTCTTACTCCTTCGCTGTTTTTTATTTCCGACAAATTATATCGTAATTTTTATTGATGTGCAATCTTTTTTTCTCCGTGTATTTCCCCAAACTTTTCCTAATTCCTACCATTTTTATCATCATTCTAAACAATACACTTCATGCGCCAATCGACAATGTTTCTTCTGTATGATAAAATAAATATCAGCAAACACTAACACAGCAGAGGAGGTAATGTCTATGTGGGCTTATGAAAGTGTTTTTTATCAAATATATCCAATCGGATTTTGCGGTGCTCCAACCGAAAATGACGGCGTCACGGTTCCACGTATTCGCAAACTTATGGATTGGACAGACTATTTAAAATCCCTTGGTATAAGTGCCGTTTTACTGAATCCAATCTTTGAATCTGACAATCACGGATATGACACCCGTAATTTTCTGAAAATCGACTGTCGACTAGGAACAAACAAGGATTTTTCGGATGTTTGCTCTCATTTGCATCAACATGGTATTCGAATTGTTTTAGATGGAGTTTTTAATCATGTCGGTCGTGGTTTTTGGGCTTTTCAAGATGTAAAAGAAAAGAAATGGGACTCTCCATACAAAGACTGGTTTTATCTTAATTTTGACGGTGACAATGCATATCAGGACGGCTTCTGGTACGAGGGCTGGGAAGGACATTTTGAACTTGTCAAACTCAACCTGCAAAATCCTGCCGTCTCCGATTATCTGTTGGAGTGTGTAAAACAGTGGATTGAACAATTTGATATTGACGGGCTTCGTCTGGACGTTGCCTACAGTTTAGACCACAACTTTATGAGAAGACTCCGCAGCTTTTGTCAAGAATTAAAACCGAATTTTGCTTTGATCGGAGAAGTGCTGTTCGGAGATTACAATTTGATTGTAAATGACGAGATGCTGCACAGCTGTACCAATTATGAATGTTACAAAGGACTTTTTTCCAGCTTAAATGACATGAACCTATTTGAAATCGCACACTCTCTGAACCGCCAGTTTGGTCCTGAACAGTGGTGTATTTATCGCGGAAAACATCTGATGACATTTGCAGACAACCACGATGTCACAAGACTTGCAAGCATTTTAAAGAATAAGGAACATATCCGAATTGCCTACGGAATCCTGATGGGCATGCCGGGAATTCCGTGTCTTTACTACGGAAGCGAATGGGGTGAGGAAGGAGTCAAAGAAGCAAATAATGATTACGCACTCCGTCCATGTTTTGAAAATCCAAAGCCAAACGAACTGACCGATTGGATTCGCCGCTTGATCATGCTTCGCCAGTCAAGTGATGCACTTTGTAATGGAGATTACCGGAATGTGGTAATTCAAAATCATCAGCTCATCTTTGAGCGAAAAACTGACAAAGAAAGAGTTCTTGTTGCTGTCAACGCATCGGAGCAGGAATACACAGTTCGCCATGGCGATTTGAACGGAAGCGGAACAGAATTAATCACAGAGACGGAGATTACATTAAATGGGGAACTCACACTTCCACCTTACAGTGTGCAATATATTCGATTTTAGGTTAAAATCCAAATATACAAAGGCACTCCATCATTTACGCTGAGTGCCTTTATATTGTTCACTATGATACTTTTCATCTGTTTACTCGTCTACCATGTCACTTTTAATTTGCAGTCTTTCCAAATCTCGCAGGAATCCAAAGAAAGCTCAACTCCCGCACTTTTCAATACTTTGCAAATCTCCTTAAAAACACCTAAGACTGTATTTTCATGTTTCATATTTTCTTTATATTGCTGATAATACTGATAATTGGTCAGTATCATACCTTTGACAAATACTTCTTGAATATTCACCGCAGTAACCCAGCTGAAGTCGCTAAACAAAAATTCATTCAGCATTCCATCCTCCGAACCATTGTCCAGCTTTTGCGGCACTCGCTCCAAGCGTTTTCTCGCCTTCTCAATAATCCCGTAAATATCGTACACTGCCTCTTTACTCACTTTAAACATCTGAAGCAGCCTGATGTCATCAAAAAGGCGATAGACACAATACCTTAGATTTCCATTTCCATAAAGTTCTATCGAAAAACCTCCGTCATCTCCCTCCATGCCGTTTAAAGATTCCGTGCGATACGAAAAAATTTTCATATCCTTTGTCAATGTCTTCATGCTCTTTTATACCCCTTATTCTTTTTTATTTCTCAAGAAATTCTCCAATATTCTCGCTTGTCACTTTTATATATGGCAGATAAACATATTTCTCGGCAATCTCTTCGTCTGTTCCAATTGCCTCAACCATCTTCGCCATCGCCTTTGCCTGTCCTTCTTTATCATTATATACTGTTCCCGACAGCTCTGAATCTGCAAGCGCTCTAAGTCCGGCATCCGTGCCGTCAATCCCAAAAAACACCGGCCATGCCGATTCCGTATAATTCGCCTTTTTGTAAGCGTCAATTGCTCCAAGCGCCATATCGTCGTTGTTTGCAAGAACAAGTTCAATCTTGTTCTGATACTGGCTAATCAGCTGCTCCATCCTGTTCTGTGCCTGAACACGGTTCCAATTTGCAATCTGATAGCTTAGTTTTTCCAGCTCTATTCCACTGTTTTTTATCGTATCAACCGCATTTCCTGTCCGGATGATTGAATCTTGATGTCCTGCCTCCCCTTCCAATACAACATATTGGATCTTTCCATCTCTGTTTTTGTCAATCTGAGTATTTTTCTGTATTACTTCAGCCGCAAGCTCTCCCTGCATCACACCGGACTGTTTCGCCTCTGCTCCTACATAATAAAGTTCATCCCACTGTCTTAGATCTTCCTCTACCGGCTCCCGGTTAAAAAAGATAATCGGAACATCATGATCTCTGGCAAGGTCTATAATTTCCGACGGATCTGCCCGATCCACCAAATTTACACAGAGCACATCACACCCCATGTCAATCAATTCTTTCACCTGATCATCCTGTGTGCGCTGTGACCCCGCTGCATCTAATATCGTAACCGTCGCCTCAAGCTCCTCATGTTCGGGATTTTTCAACTGTTCCTTGAACTGGGCAAGAAGCTCATTCAAAAACGTATCGCTTTGGTTGTAATAAGTAACCCCGATATGCACCTTGTCCTCCCGTGTTTCCTGACGTTTTCCACAGCCAAACAAAAGAAATACATTTACGATGACAAGCATTCCAACCAACCATTTTTTCTTCTTTCTCACTTTTCTCCCCCTTTCCTCTACTGGCTCATTGTAAGAAGCAGTTCTTGGTTTTCTTTGCTGAACAACGTCTCCTTTCGGATTACCGAGTATGATACCGTCTGTTTCTTCATATTTTCAAAATAATGGTCCAGCTTTCTTGCAACTTCGCTCAGACTCTGATAGCCAACGTTAAACTCGTCCGGAACTACAACACACTCCGCAATCCCTTTATCAAGATAATAGATAGCTTCTGTAGACTGACCTATTCCATACAGTAATTCTCCGTGCGGCTGACTGCTCGCCAAATATTCGCCAATTGCAGTCAGATTGCTATCATCCAAAGCAATCACAATATCCACTTTCGATTCCGTGTTTTCCTCTCTGTTTAAAAACGAATCCAAAGAAAGCTCTAAAATATTGGCATTTTTATCTTCCAGCGCATCTTTAAAACCACACTCTCGGCTGCTGAGCATATTGGAATCCGTCGACGCCAAAAGAAGTCCTATTTTTTTCTCTTCTATATTACCTTCAAAATCTTTGAGCATTTCTTCCGCCAAAGCTTGTCCCATCTCATAATTATCTTCTTTTATAACCGGAAGATCATACCTTGTTTCCCCTTTCTCCGCTTCATAACCCACAAGCATAACCGGTACTCTCTTCTCAATCTTCTTCAGCACCTCCTGATCATTCTTGTCTAACACCGGCTGCACGATCAACGCATCCGCTCCATCCTCAATCTCACGTTCAAGAACTTTTTTCTGAGCTTCTGCATCCAATCCTTCTTCTACATCCACAACCGCAAGTTCAATGCCCTGCTCCTCTGCCGCCATTTTCAGACCATACTTCAAAGCAGACCACTGACTGTCTCCTGCATTTTCAAGAATTACCGAAACCTTATCCAGTGCTTTTTTATTCTGTCCCGAAATCATCATCAACGCCAGTCCGATGACCATTATCATCAGAATCACTTCTGTCAGGACAAATCCTTTTTTGTTATTCATCATCTCGTTTCACCTGCACTTCTTTTGCCGTCTCTTCCTTTCGGAACATACGCCCTTTTTCAAAATCCTCCCGGTTGTCTTCCGTGTACAAAACTGCCGGAATACAGATGGATACTGTCGTCCCTTCATCTGGTTCACTCTCCACAACCAGACCATACTCTTTTCCGAACAAAATCTGTATTCGGTTATTCACATTCACAAGCCCTACACCGGAACCATGCTTGCGAATCCGTTTACTGTCCGTCAAGATCAAATCAACTTCTTCCTCCGTCATCCCAAGACCATTGTCTGTAACAGAAAGAATAATATTTTCTCCTTGCATGCGGCCTGTCACTTTGATTTCTCCACAATCATCCATCGAACCCACACCGTAATTGATTGCATTTTCAAGAATCGGCTGCAGCACCAGCTTTACAATACAATACTCATACAGTTCAGGTTGTACATCAAATATGACTGAAAACGTGTTCTTATAGCGTACTTTTTGTATATTCATATAGCTTTGCGCATGCTGAAGTTCTTCTTTGATACTGATTACCGTACGCCCTTTCGAAAGACTGATTCTGAAAAGCCTTGCCAGCTGGGTGATCATAAACGATGCCTCGTCATTTCGCTCCCCCTCAATCATCCAGGTAATAGACTCCAGCGTATTGTAGAGAAAATGTGGATTAATCTGGCTTTGCAATGCATCCAATTCACTTTTTCTCCGTTCGTTCTGCTCCAGTACGATTTTCTTCATAAGCATGTCAATCTGCTCATAGGAGTTCTGAATAGAGTTTCCAAGATGCCTGATCTCCGTGGAGCCTCCAATATAAATCTTCGGTTTCTCTCCCGCTTCATATTCAATAACAGAATGATTTAATTTCAGAATCGGGCTGGAAATCCTCACAGAGACAATACGATTAATAATCATCAACATCATCGCCATCAAAAGCATCAGCATGGCAATGAAATACCGGATATCGATCGTGCCGTCAACAAAGGTCGTCTGAGGAATTACACCAACCAGCTTCCAGCCTGTATAGCTGATTGTATTTACAACAACCTTTCGATGCTCTCCCTCAAATTCCTCGTCATAGACTCCTTCTTTATATTTTGCCACAGATTGACTGCTTTCTTTCCTTGTTCCGTCTGCAATCTGTATCTGCTGCGGATGATAAATAATCTGTCCGTCTCCATCACACAGATAGTAATATTGTCCTTTGTTTGCCGAATTGATCTGCTTCATCATGCGGGCAATTCCTGAGTAATCCATATCTACAAGCAGAACTCCCATACGCGACACTCCATTGTCGGTAATCTCCACTGCCCGGCTCAGCGAAATCACCCAATAATACCGAAACGTGCCATCGTCGAACAGATTCTGGATATGCGGCACTGAAAAGTGCATATTTTCCTGAATCTCCATCGCCTTCTTATACCAATCCTGTTCTGTGACATCCGGATCTTCCTTCTCCGCCGCCACAGGCTCCGCTGCCATCAGACGTCCATAGTCATTATAGATAGCAATACTCTGCAGATTGTCTCCATTTACTTCATACAAAAGATTCATTCCACTTTGAATACTCTGAGCCTGACTGGAAAAATCATTTTCTTTTATTACATTATAATAAACCGTGTCTGAGATCTGTCTCATACTCACCAGATAGTCTTCTAAATATTCACTTGCCTGTTCCATCAGTTTTTGTGTGCTTCCAACCATCTCATCTTTTGAAATCCCTGAAAATCGAAGATAGAGTGCAACCCCCAATATCAGCATGATGGAAATCGACACCACAGAAAAGGCAATCATAAGGGTTGATTGTATCCCTTTCGGCTTTAATTTTTTCAAATATGCCAAACACTTATTTTTCACGTTCCATATACTCCGTTCTGTATTTTGACGGCGATGTGTGAAACTGCCGTTTAAAAACATAACTAAAATAATTCGGGTCTGTATAGCCTACTTTTTTCGCTATGATATAACTCTTTTCCCCCGTCTCGATCAGCATACGGGCAGCCTGCTCCATACGATACTCTGTCAGATACCCGATAAAAGAATTGCCGGTCTCTTTCTTAAAAATTGTAGAAAAATAAGAGTTGGATACTCCAAGTTCTCTACAGATGCTGTCCAGAGACAACTCTTCATCTGCATAATGATTGCGAACATACTCCTGTGCTTTTAAGACAAAAGATTTTGTCGATCTGCTTCTTGAATTTAACAGTCTCTCACGGAAAGAGAAACTTATATCCAAAAGCCATTTTCGAAAGCTCTGCGGCTCCATATCAAGAAGCCTTCCATACAGTTTTCTCATATCTCCGGAAAATTCATCCATCACAATCTCGTTATTTGCAGAGAAACGATATAATTCACTTACCAGTTCCATGACTGAAATATAGTGCTGCTGTAAGGATTTTCTCTGAAAGGATATCTGCTCCAAGTATTCATCAATCGCTTTTTCAATATCCTCTTCCGTGCCCAAACGAATCATCTTAAACAGCTGATTAAACGAATCTGTCCCCTGCTTTAAATCCGGTTCACTTACCTCCTGCGGCGCAACCTCTTTGATATTGATTGCTCTTGACGCCCCATAAATCGCGCGGTATGAAACCGCATCTCTTGCACTTGCATACGACTGTGCAAGGTCCAAAATATTGTCGCAGACAAATCCAATCCCAACGGTCACAACAGCTCCGACCATTCGCTTGACATATCTGCAGAACCGGTCGCACTCATCTGTCAGCCTTGATACCTCGTGCTCATCCTGAAGCTGCACGAGCAAAATACTATTTCCCAAATAAGAAAAGCACTTTCCTCTCCAAGCTTCTCCAAGGCGCTCTTTTGCCTGTTTTTCAACTGATGCAAATAAAAGCAATGGGTTCACATCCTGCTGTATCCTGCTTGAAGATGTATGGATGACAAGACAACAGTAACAAGGTCCCTCCAACGAGATCTGATAGTCTGAAAGATACTTCTGCAGTTCCCCTGCCTGAATTCTTCCCTCTATCAGCGTGGAATAAAAATTGACCTGCAAAAGTGGCAAGGACTCCAGATAATAATTCTGCAGCACCTGAACGTTTTTCTTCTCGCTGATCTCCTCATCAAGCTTTATCTTCATCTGCGTAAACACATTGGTCAGTTCAACTGAATTTACCGGCTTTAACAAGTACTCCTCAACTTCTAAATGAACCGCCTCTTTTGCATATTCAAATTCATCAAATCCGGTGAAAATCAACAGTTTTGTGGCCGGAAACTCCTCTTTGACATGATGTGCAAGTTCCATACCATCCATATATGGCATCTTAATATCCGTCATCACCACATCCGGCTGGTATTCTTCCACCATCTCAAGTGCTTTTACACCGTTGTTCGCATAGCCGATCACAGAAAAACCAAGCCCTTCCCAGTTGATCTTTTTCATAATGACTTGTATTACATCTTCTTCATCGTCTACTAAAAGTACTGTGTATGTTTTCATATCCTTCTTCTCCATGTCTATATAGTAATTTTTATTATATCAGATGTCACTTCAAATGCAATGCATACCCCGAACAAATAAAGAGCCAGAATAGCTTCTGACTCTCTTTTTGTAAAAATAAAATTATTTTTTCTGAACATATTTCAAACAGTCCAATGTTACTGCTACAAGAATAATGATTCCTGAGAATACAAACTGAAGGTTTGTGTCAATACCAAGGATTGTAAGAGAATATGTAAGTGCTGTGAAGATACATACACCAACTACAACTCCTGAGATCTTACCGATACCACCTGTAAATGATACACCACCTACTACGCAGGCTGCGATGGCATCCATCTCCCATCCCTGTCCATAAGCTGCTGAACCGGAACCAACCATTCTCACACATTCTAACCATGAACCAAATCCATAAAGAACACCTGCAAGAACAAATGCACCAACTGTTACCCAAAATACGGAAATACCTGAAACAGATGCTGCTTCTGGGTTTCCACCTACTGCATACAGGTTTTTACCAAATGTTGTCTTATTCCAAATGATCCATACAATTACGATTGCAGCCACTGCCCAAAGAATAATTGTTGGGAATCCATTGATTTTCGGAATTACCATATTCGGAATCGCTGGTTCAATCGCACCAAAGGATACACCTTTTGTCGCATATGTAACAAGCCCGAAGATTACAAGCATGTTTGCCATTGTTGAAATAAATGGGTGCATTTTGAATTTTGCGGTAAAGAAACCGGCAATTGTTGTAAACACTGTACATAACAAAATACACATTACAAGTGCTAATATCACTCTTGCTCCAAGCGGCATTTTTGTAAAATCAAAAATATGTCCGAATACAGAACCTGTATTGACACCCTGGTGCATGATAATTGTTGCGGTTGTCATACCCATTCCGACCATACGACCGATAGAAAGGTCAGTACCTGCAAGAAGAATCAATGCTGCTACACCAAGCGCAAGGAACATTCTAGGCGAAGCCTGCTGTAAAATATTCAATACGTTGTTGTAAGTAAGTAACGGTGAACCTTTTACCATTGGAGTAATAATACATAACATGATAAAGATTAAAATAATCGCAATATACAAACCGTTTTGTAAGAAAAATGCTCTGCGGTTAAATGTATATTTGTAGTTTTCCCATTTCTGTGCTCTTGTCTCCAGGAAAGTGAATTTTGACATACGCAGTAAATCAATCAAATGATATTTGTAATTGTAAGCTGCATGTCTTCTGTCTTTGATTTCCTGAAGCTCTTTCTGATATTGAATCTTCGCATCAAACAGACGGTTTTTGTAAACGTACTTCTCATCTTTAATTTCATTGTGATCAGAAAGTTTTGCAACAATTCCCTGATGCTCTTTTTCCAATTCTACAAGTCTTGCTTTATAGTTTTCTTTTGCCTGTACTTTTTGCTGTGCACAGCTTTCTAAAACCGCATTGTAGTAATCTTTGTTAAAATGTTCTTTCAAGTAAGCTTCTGCTTCTGAAATCAATTTTGAAATCTGATCTTTATTTTTTGCCTCAACAGCTTTTGCTTTCTCCAGCTCCCGTTTCGCCTCTTGAATCCGGTTCTCTTTTTCCCCTTTTGTAAGGCTTCGGTCTTTTTTCATTCTGTCTATAATGCCCTGAAGATGAACAACTTTTTCTGTACCATCTACTCTGAGGCCGTCAATTTTTTCCTGAATTTTACCCACATGATCCTCAATCGGTTTGCGGAGCTTTAACTCCTGCTCTTCCGTAAGAATCTTACTGTTTCCATTAGCCATATCTATCATTCTCCCTCATTATAGGTATTTTGCACTGAGCCTTAAGAGCTCTTCCTGATTTGTGTCTTTTGTATTAACAATTCCCGCAAGATGTCCATTAGACATAACACCAATACGGTTTGTGATTCCCAAAATCTCCGGCATTTCAGACGAAACAACAATGATTGTTTTTCCTTGCTTTGCCATTTTGATAATCAATTCATAGATTTCATATTTTGCACCAACATCAATTCCTCGCGTAGGTTCGTCCATCATGAACACCTGAGGTTCACGCTCCAACCATTTTCCGAAAATAACTTTTTGCTGGTTTCCACCTGACAAACTTGAAATCATATCATCTGGTCCCATACATTTTGTATGCATAATCTTAATCTCATTCGAAGTCGCTTTTGTCATCTTTGCGTCAGACAACAACTGTCCGGATTTGTACTGACTGAGATTTGCAATTGTTGTATTAAATGTCAAATCTCCTTTTAAGAACAATCCGTTTGCCTTACGTTCCTCTGTAATCAACGCAAATCCATGCTCCATCGCTTCTTTTGCACTTCCGAAGTTCATCAGATGGTTGTTAAAGTAAACACGTCCTGCCGCTCTGGTTCTAATTCCGAAAATTGTCTCCAAAAGCTCTGTACGTCCTGCTCCTACCAAACCGTACAATCCAAAAATTTCACCTTTTTTTACATCAAAGGAGATATCCTGCAAATGAGGCTCAAATTTCGTTGACAAATGCTGGATAGACAAGATCGGTTCTTTTGGTTCATTGTCTACCGGCGGGAAACGATTCTCAAGAGAACGTCCAACCATCGCAGCGATCAGCTCATTCATATCTGTGTCTTCTGACCGTTTGGTCATAACAAGATTTCCATCCCGTAGTACGGATACTTCATCACAAATCGTGAAAATCTCATCCATTTTATGCGAAATATAAATTAAGGAAATTCCCTGTTCTTTCAACATATTCATCATCTCAAACAGCTTTTCAACTTCCTGAACTGTCAATGAGGATGTTGGCTCATCGAGAACGATTACTTTTGCATTGTAAGAAATCGCTTTTGCAATTTCACACATCTGCCGCTGTGATACGGACATATTCCGCATCGGTTGAGTCAGGTTGACAGTCATTCCAAGTTTTCTAAAAAGCTCGGAAGCCTCTTTTTTCATTCTTCCCTCATCCACGATTCCCATTGAGTTGCGCGGATAGCGTCCGAGGAATAGATTGTCAACTACATTTCTTTCTAAGCACTGGTTCAATTCCTGGTGAACCATTGCGATTCCGTTTTCCAGTGCATCTTTTGGACCTGAAAAACTTACTTCCTTTCCATCAAGGAAAATTTTTCCTTCATCTTTTTGATATGTACCGAAAAGGCACTTCATCATCGTAGATTTACCAGCACCATTTTCTCCCATCAGTCCCATAACCGTTCCTTTTTTCACATCTAAATTAATGTGATCCAAAACCCGGTTTCTTCCGAAAGACTTGCTCATGCCACATATCGATAAGATGATTTCTTCTTTCTTATCTGCCATTCTTCTCTACTCCTGTTTTGTTTACACGTATTATTATTTTCTTTTACTCAAAAAGAGGTTATCGGGAAGAATTTCTTCTTCCCAATAATCTGCTCTTTTTCATTTCTTTTTTGTTATTATTGATTCAATAAAGATGTGTAAGAAGCTGCGTTGTCTGTCTTAACCATGTTGATTGCGAACGCATCATACTGGCTTGGATTTCCAAGACGGTTTGTAATGTTAGATTCTGTCTGTCCATCACCACCGATGTATTCAACATCAAGGTTAAGAAGATCATCATAGTTCTGAAGTAATGGCTGATATGTTGAGCTTAAGAAGTTATCAGAAGCATTGTAGATGTTCAACCATACTTTTTTCTTTGCATGTTCTTTTTCATCAAGTTGATTTGAAACTGGTTCGAATACCTTTGTAGAATCTGTAAATTCTTTATAGTTTTCAGCTGTAACTGCTACGTTCAATGCATAGTAAGAACGTTCTTCTTCGCTGTATCTGTATACATCTTCTGAAAGAACATTTCCAGCTTCATCTGCTGTACCGATACCTGTGTCAATATCTACACCATCAAGTGAGTTACGAAGAACACGAAGTGTTAAATATGCCTGTACGTCTGCATGCTGGCTGATTGTTCCGCCGTATCCTTCTGCGATAGCTGCAACTGCATCGTTGTTTGCATCGTATCCGAATGTAGGAACTTGATTGTCTTTTGACCAAGCATTGAACATTGACATTCCCATACCATCGTTGTTAGATGCGATTACATCGATCTGATCACCGAATGAAGAAGACCATGTTCCGATTGCATTACCTGCTGTTGCCGCATCCCATGTAGCTCCTGAAGAGTTCTTCATTTCCTGAGAAGCAAGCTCACGAATAATATATTTCTTTCCGCCAACTTCGATTGAACCATCTTTTACTGCTTTTGAAGAACCATCTGTATTAGTTCCGATTGGGTCACTGTTGATTGCACCATCTTTTTCAACGTCTGTTCCAAGAGCTTTACGAACACCTCTTGTACGAGCGATAGAGTCATTATGTCCGATATCACCGATTGCCAATACATAACCGATTACACCATCACCATTTTTATCGATTGTAGCAATATTTTCTTCAATGTACTCTTTGATCATTGTTCCTTGAAGTTCAGCACCCTGATTAGCATCAAATCCTACATAATATGTATCTTTATTAAAGTTCAAAGCGTTCTTGTCTAACTCACCTGTAGAGCTGTTAGATGGCTGACGGTTGAACCATACTAAAGGTTTATCTTTGTTCGCAACGTCTGATGTGGATTTGTCTCCGCCTTTGTCAGATCCTCCATTGTCTCCTCCACTTGATCCACATGCTGCTGTAGATACAACGAGTAATCCTGCCATTGCTAATAATGCTAATTTTCTTTTCATAACTTTTGTTCTCCCTTCTGTTATCGACGTTTCGCTCCGTCGTTTGTTGATATTGCTAGTATAATATATGTTTCAAAGAAAAAATATAGGATATTTTTCTTTTTTCATTGAAATTTTAAAGCTTTCACAAAAATTTTATATTAATACCTTTAATAAATTACAAAAAACGACATCATTTTGCATATACACTTTCACCAAACATTTTTATCAGCACAAAAAAAGGAACCCTCCCAGTTCAATCATCTGGTGGATTCCTCTTCTTTTCGCACTCTTATTCTTTCACAAGCACCTTCACAATTTCAGCCATATACATCGTATGATAATCTTTTTCCGGATACCATCTTGCATCATTCTCTTTGACATCAAAACATTCCGGACGCATCTCTTGATGATACTGTTTTTTGCAGACCATAATCATATCCGCCTCTTCAAACGCCACTGTTCCATCTGTAAAATACGGTGTCAATCCTGCATTTTTCACCTTATCCTCGTCTCTTCCGGATATTTTTCCACAGTAAGCAAGCGCCGGACGATAGTTTTCCCCAAAAAACGCAATCGTAAACAGATCATTGTGATCTACGAACTCTTTCGTGTATCTCTGTGGACGAATGTAAACACTTACCACATTCTTTCCCCACATAACACCAACGCCTCCCCAGCTTGCTGTCATTGTATTATAGGATTCTTCATTTCCCGCTGTAATCAAAAGCCATTCTTTTCCAATCTTTGTAAATGGATTGAACGAAAGGTCTTCTATTTTCACTTCTTGAAATGCCATCTTATACACTCCTTTCACCTGCGCCACATAAGGCAGCTGTCATAAGTCTATGTTTCAGAACCTTATTTCATGATTACTTTTCTAAAGTTCTTTTTCCCTCTTCTCAGCACGATACCTTCTCCTGCAAACACGTCTTTTGCAAATACCGCTTTAATATCAGTAACTTTGTCTCCATCTACAGCAACACCGCCCTGATCTACAGCACGTCTTGCTTCAGATTTAGATGGAACTAATCCGCTCTTTACAAGCATTGTCAAAATATCGATACTTCCGTCCACAAGATCTTCTTCTGTAAGTTCTGCTGTCGGCATGTTTGCTGCTGCACCACTTGAGAACAATGCTCTTGCACTTTCCTGTGCTTTTGTCGCTTCCTCTTCTCCATGAACAAGTTTTGTCAACTCAAATGCGAGAATCTCTTTTGCCTGATTCAGCTGGCTTCCTTCCCAGTCATCCATCTTGTCAATCTCTTCCAACGGAAGGAATGTAAGCATACGGATACATTTCAGAACATCTGCATCTGCGACATTTCTCCAGTACTGATAAAATTCAAATGGTGATGTCTTATTCGGGTCAAGCCAAACTGCACCAGACTGTGTTTTTCCCATTTTCTTTCCTTCAGAGTTCAAAAGCAATGTGATTGTCATTGCACTTGCATCTTTTCCAAGCTTACGGCGGATCAATTCTGTACCTGCCAGCATATTGCTCCACTGGTCATCTCCACCGAACTGAAGATTACATCCGTATTTCTGGTACAATGCGTAGAAATCATACGCCTGCATGATCATGTAGTTAAACTCTAAGAAGCTCAGTCCTTTTTCCATTCTCTGTTTGTAGCACTCTGCTGTCAGCATACGGTTCACGCTAAAGTGCGCCCCTACTTCGCGAAGCAATTCAATGTAGTTCAGATCCAAAAGCCAGTCTGCATTGTTTACCATCATTGCTTTTCCTTCTGAGAAATCAATGAATTTGCTCATCTGCTCTTTAAAGCAGTCGCAGTTGTGCTGAATCTGCTCCGGGGTCATCATAGATCGCATATCTGTTCTTCCAGATGGATCTCCGATGTATCCTGTTCCTCCCCCGATCAATGCGATTGGTTTATTCCCTGCCATCTGAAGACGTTTCATCAGGCACAGTGCCATAAAATGTCCCACATGAAGACTGTCTGCTGTCGGGTCAAATCCGATGTAAAATGTTGCCTTTCCTTCATTAATCAAGTTGCTGATCAGCTCTTCGTCTGTTACCTGCGCAATCAATCCTCTTGCTTTCAATTCATCATAAATCTTCATTTTTCATTCTCCTTCTTGTCTGTCGGTTTTATTACTTTTCGGAGCGTTTTATTGCATGACATATAATTTTCTATAATTAAAAAAGCCCGCCCCTTATCTAACATAAAGGGCGAGTGTAATCCCGCGGTACCACCTTCATTCGCATTCACTTCACAGCAAACGCCTCTGCAAGTATCTATCAATACTCAGGCACGATAACGTGTGCCATCCCGTTGCAGCCTACTTAGAATTATGTCACTGTTCGGTGCAAAGCTCCAAGATGTATTCATAATCGACTTTCCATGCGCCTCTCATCAACCGGCTGCTTTCTGTATGGCGTCTCAATTATTACTTTTTCTTTTCTTCGCCGTTTCTTATTCTGAGGAAATACTACCCCATAAAATGATATTTGTCAAGGGGCTTATACGCCTTTTTCTTGTTCCAAAGCATCATTCCAGCCAAGAGCAGCAAGCCCGTCACAGACAATACTTTTCCCATCTTCAATCCCGGTGCATGATACACAATCTCTACCTCATGTGTTCCGACCGGCATCTTTACTCCTAAAAATGCAGTATTGACTTTTTCATACTTCACGTCTTTTCCATCTATCTTCACTTCAAAGTGCTCATCATATGGAATCGATGTAATCAGATACCCATCTTTCACGCCGTCCACACTTCCTACAATTCGGTTTCCTTTTGTCTGTGCTTTGTCCACCCTAAATTCGCTTTGGCACAGCGTCTTTAAGGATTCGTCAGTATTTCCGATATAGCATCGAAGGTTTCGGATTTCATAGTTTCCTGCTCCTAGTCCCAGATTCACTTCCGTTTGTCCCGCCTTTAGGTTTACCGCATAAGTAAAGGTTGTGTTGCCATTATAGTAAATATGCGACCCCGCGCTTAGTTTATTTTTCACACCTGCAAGCCACACAGAAACATCCTTGGATCGCTTGTAATTTTTTAGTTCAAACTGCACAAACAGAATCTCTTCCTTCTGTGCCTCCTCACTGATTTTTAATTTCACATTCTGAATTTCTTTTGACTTAATATGGTACCCATCTTCTACCTTTTCAATCGCCTGCGTATCTTCTATCGGAATCTCTGCCCCAGTCTCTTTCACCTGACTGTTCAACACCTCTTTCGGATTCACTGTATCATTCACTGATTTTCCTACAGCAAATCGTAAAAAAGCGAGCTGACTGTACGGAAATGCCAAATCTTCATACGCTTTTTCCGAAATCATCTGATTTGTCACATACGCAATCGGAAGAACTTCTTCATTTTTATAGACTGTCACATCTCCGACTTTCTTCTCCTGTTGATATCCTGTGATTTCTTGTTCAGAAAGAATGTATTTTATCCCCATCAATTTCTGATAAATCGGGTTTTCTGTCACAGACTGCATCAATACATTTCGAAATGGCTGTTCCACCAGAAATGTTTCGGTTCGAAATTTCTGGTACGCCGGATTGTAGGAAGACGAATAAATCGATGATACATACTGCTGCATATTCCAAATACGGTTCAAATTTGCGGCATTTTCACTTGTCGTGCCGCTTTGCTCCATTCGGTAAAATCCGTTCTCTTTTTCTATTAACTCTTCAATCTCAGTTCGAATCTGCTTATTTGTCACCTCTTCGTAAAATGCCGGTTCGATCATCTTGTCGGCACTTTTGTGCAGCACCACTCCATACAGTGCCAAAAAGCCAATTGGAACAACGATGAGAACCCAATCGAATTTCTTCCAATAAAAAATAAGATAGCAGACAAGCATCACCAGCGCATCCACCAGCACCCAGCCCAGATATTCTGAATATTTTCCTTGTTCACGTCCCATATACACCAACACAATTGTCAGTAAAAACGGCAAGGCTCCTGCCCAAAAAGAGATTTCACGCCGTTTTTGCTTTTCCAAATAAGTTGCAATCAGATAACATAAAAGCGGCAAAAATGGAATCATCACTTTATCCCGAATATAAAGTCCTCCATTAAGCAAATAGGCAAACAAAGGTACTGCCAAAATAACGATACAGGCAATGTGCAAAAATTTCTCATATAGCTTCCGATATGTCAATCCGGTAATCAGGACCGTGATTGCAAGTGTTGTCAATCCGATACCGTACGGCGTATATACAACCCGGAAAATCGGAATTTCCGGAATCAAAAGCGCAGACAGTGCCCTCTTATGTCCTCCTTCTCGTCCTCCCGCAAGCGCCATCGCTGTCGGCACAAGAAGTACGGCACTCATCAAAACTGCCGTCAGCATCGGTAAAAGAAAGCGAAATCCATCTGACACAAACCCTAAAATCTTTATATTTTCTCCAAGTTTCTCTTTACCCTCGGCATACCGATAAATACCATACAATACAAGCGCAAACATTCCACCTATGCTAAAGTAGAAACTTGTCAGAATCATAAGAAACACACTTATCGTGTAGAGTCCTGGTTTCTGTTTCTCAAAATACCGATCTACACCTAAAAATGCCAGACACAAAAACGGCATATAATTGACAAACATAATCTGATTGTAAGAATGATAAATCATCGGTCCGGACAATAAAAAAAGCAACGCTGTCAGAAAACTAAGCCTGCTCGTAATCCCTCTTCGCAAAAGCCATTTATAAAACAATAAGACAGCTGCTAAAAGACTTATAACGCCTGCAGCCATCATATAATCGCTCATTTTTACAAAAGGCAGAAAATACGAAATCAAAACAACAGGGCTATACAAACCATAATAGGCAAAGTTATAAATATTTTGCCCTCCTCCGATATTTGCTGCAAACTCCGGAAATAGCTGTCCCGTATTATAAAACTGCTGCCGGAAATAATCCGGCAGTACGCTGTGCTGACTGATCCAGTCTACCTTCGAGCCAAATACACCATATCTTCCGCAAAAAAACCAGCAAAAAAACAGTGTGAACATTCCCAGTATCAGATACGGAATCGTTTGTTTAAACTTCTGCCTGTTCATATTGGTTCTCCTCGCTGGAATCTTTCAATATGTAAATCGGACGATGCTTCGTCTCCAAATATGTCTTAGACAAGTACTGCCCAACAATTCCAGTACAAAGCAGTTGTACTCCGCTCACCATAAAAATGATACACACAAGTGAAGGCCAGCCTGCTACCGGATCCCCCCACACGATCGTGCGCACAATAATAAACACAATTATCAAAAAAGAAAGGATACAGAACAAAATTCCCACAACGGACGCCAAGGAAAGCGGGGCAACCGAAAACCCTGTAATCCCTTCCAACGAATAGAAAAATAATTTGCGCAGCGACCACTTTGTCTCTCCTGCTGACCGTTCTACATTCTCAAACTCCATCCATTTTGTGCGGAATCCGACCCACTCAAAGATGCCCTTCGAGAATCGGTTATATTCGCTCATCTCCAAAATCGCATCTACCATTTTTCGTTTCATCAATCGATAATCTCTGGCTCCGCTTACAATCTCTGTCTTGGAAATCTTATTGATAAATTTATAAAAACGATTGGATAAAAAGGAACGGATTTTGGGTTCACCTGTCCGTGTAGACCGCTTTGTAGCCACACTGTCGTACGGCTCTTCAACAAGAGTTCGATACATTTCCGGCAGCAGACTCGGCGGATCCTGTAAATCCACATCCATAATTGCCACATAATTCCCCTCTGCATTGCTAAGTCCCGCATAAATCGCCGCCTCTTTTCCAAAATTTCTTGAAAACGATAAATATTTGCAGCGCTCATCCCTCTCATGCAGACTTTTCATAATCCCAAGTGTCCGGTCCGAAGATCCATCATCCACAAACAGCAATTCAAAGTCTACTCCTTGCATCTGTTTCATAATACGGCTCATCTCCTCATAATATACCGGCAGAGCCTCCTCCTCGTTAAAGCAAGGTATCACAATACTAATTTTATTCATTTTTCTCACCTCACGTCTATTTTACAGATAAAATCTTAAGGAACTACGCAACTAATTCTTAAGATTTCTTAAGTCTCTCTGATTTTTGTCATTTTTTCGCTATAATAAGCATAGAAGACAAAACACGGAGGAAACACCATGGATAATGCACACATTTTGATCGTCGACGACAACCCGGAGATTCGAGAAATCATACAGATTCTGCTGTCCGGTGAGGGCTTTTTAACAGAAGAAGCAAAAGACGGAAAAACCGCACTCGACCTCTTACAGACAACTTGTTTCGACCTCATCATTTTAGATATTATGATGCCTGGACTTAACGGATATCAGACCTGTCTGGAAATCCGTAAAATAACAAATGCCCCAATTCTATTTCTGAGCGCCAAAACAAAGGACAGCGACAAGACACTTGGATTTTCAAGCGGAGGTGATGACTATCTCGCCAAACCATTTTCCTACAGTGAGCTGATCAGCCGTGTCAAAGCGCTCATCCGCCGCTATCACATTTACAAGGGAAAAAAAGAAGCACTACCTCCACAAACAACCTTTCAATACCGTCATCTTACCATTGACGAAGAGAAAGAAGAAGTCTTATCAGACGGGAAGCCGCTCGACCTGACTGACACAGAGTACCGAATGTTACTCCTTCTCGTGAAAAACCGGAAACAACTTTTTTCTGCAGAACGGCTCTATGAGGCTGTTTGGGACGAGCCTTACTATTATGGCGCAAACAACACCGTAACGGTGCATATTCGGAATCTGAGACGAAAAGTGGAAATGGATCCGAATCATCCAACTATCGTCAGAACGGTCTGGGGAAAGGGGTATCGATGTGATTAAGAAATTTCAGAACTGTAAAATACGCACGCAGTTTGCAATTGTCATACTACTCGCCGGAGCACTCTGCTATCTCCTTTTTTCGTTCTTATGGGGAAAACGCTATGAGACCTTCGGTTATCTGAACGACAAATTCAACTTTTACCCGCAGCTAAACGACGATTCCTTTTGGGGAACGCTGTATGAGGAGGCACTCAAATATGACATCCCAGACTCAGAAGATGACAAGGAAACGATCGAAAAAATGCAGCCTTTCTTCGATCTCGTGGACGACTATACAGGTATTTATCTTTACGGCTTGGAAGATGGAATTTTTCTGTGCGGAAAAACTCCGATTTCCATGGAAAAACATGCGTTTCGGAGTTTTTTTGACTTCGGCTATGCTTTGACCGGTGGAGAGGGCGAAACCCCAATCAGCTTTCCGATTCAATTTAAAAACGGAATGGCGCAGGTACATATTACTTTTTACCACAGTTCCTTCTTTCTCTACCCATACTGTATGGTGCTTCTCGTAGTCTGTATCGGATTCTTCCTTTTTCTTGTACTTTTTTTTGTCAGCCGGAAAATGAAACAGATCATTCGCTTAAAAGACGATGTGCTCGTGATGGCAGGTGGCGATCTGTCACATCCTTTTCCAGACTACCAAAAAAATGAAATCGGAATCCTCTCCCATGAACTTGATCATCTCCGCATCGCCTTTGACGAAAATATACAGTCCGAGCAGGAGAGCCGCAAAGCCAATCAGGACTTAATTACCGCGATGTCACATGACCTTCGCACACCGCTCACCATTTTGAATGGATATTTGGAAATTTTAAAGCAGCAAAAACGCCCTGATAAGCAAGAGGAATATTTAAACCGTTGTCTGCAAAAGACAGCGGACATCAAAGAAATGACAGATCGTATGTTTGAGTATGCGCTCGTATTTGATCCCACTGAGACACCGGAACTGCACTCTCAAAATTACGCTCTGTTAAGACAGATTTTGATGGAGCACTGTGAATTTCTGAAATTGGTTGGTTTTCAGACAGAACTTGCCTTTCCTGAGAGTACGTTCTTTTTTCTCTGTGATGTAACGATGCTGAAACGCATTTTTTCAAATCTATTCTCCAACATTATCAAATACGGAGATAAGCAGGATAGGATAACCGTCACAGTCACACAAGCACTACATTCCATTACCATCAAGCTTACAAACACTGTCAAAAAAGATTTCTCTGCCATAGAAAGCAATCAGATCGGATTGAAGAGCACTGTAAAAATGATGCAGCTAATGGGTGGTACAACAACGATTGAAAAAACAGCGACACAATTTTCCGTGTTGCTGACATTAAAAAACGAGAGGTCTTAAACCTCTCGTTCTATTTTCTTATGAACGCCCCTCTCGTCTCTTACGCACAAATACTGCAACTACCGCTACACATGCTGCCATAAGAACCGCAACTGGTAATACTGTCATTGTATCCCCTGTTTTAACCGGTTTTTCCTGATTCTTATCTTTATTTGAATCAGATGGTTTTTGTTCTGGTTTCTTTTGTTCATCCACTTTTACCAGCTTATCAACCGCATTTTTCAACACTGTGCTTGCTGCATCTACTTCTTCCTGAGTTGCATCCTCATCTGCCAGCACTTTTTTTGCTGTATCCATTGCTTCCTGGTAGCCTTTCCAGCTATCTGCTGTATAATCTTTCTCTTTCAGTTCGCTGTATTTATCTACCAATTCTTGTAAATCTGATTTGTCAGCTTTGTCCGGTTCTACTGGAATATCTTTTTCTGTTACTTCAATTGTAACTTTCCCGCTCACGCCATTTTCAGCTGTTGCAATAACTTCTGCTGTTCCTTTTGCTTTCGCTGTTACTGTTCCATCTTCGCTCACTGAAAGCACGTTCTTATCCGATACAGACCATGTCACATCTTTATTTGTTGCATTGTCCGGTAACACTTGTGCTGTTACTTTTGTTGTATCTCCAACCTTCAGCTCTGTGTCTGCTGCTGTCACTTCGATACTTTCTACTTCTACATCTGGCTCTACCGGCGTATCCTTTTCTGTCACTGTGATTACCACTTTCCCGCTTACGCCATTTGCGGCTGTTGCAATAACTTCTGCTGTTCCTTTTGCTTTCGCTGTTACTGTTCCATCTTCGCTCACTGAAAGCACGTTCTTATCCGATACAGACCATGTCACATCTTTATTTGTTGCATTGTCCGGTAACACTTGTGCTGTTACTTTTGTTGTATCTCCAACCTTCAGCTCTGTGTCTGCTGCTGTCACTTCGATACTTTCTACTTCTACATCTGGCTCTACCGGCGTATCCTTTTCTGTCACTGTGATTACCACTTTCCCGCTTACGCCATTTTCGGCTGTTGCAATAACTTCTGCTGTTCCTTTTGCTTTTGCTGTTACTTTTCCAGTGTTATCCACAGAAATTACCTCTTTATCTGATACAGACCATGTTACCTCTTTGTTTGTTGCATTATCTGGTGTTACGATCGCTGTTGCCTGTGCTGTCTCGCCAACTTTTAACTCTTTCTTGTCAGCTGTCACTGCTACACTCTCTACTGGTACGCTCGGCTCTTCTCCTCCATCAAATGCTGTGACAAATTTTGCATCCGCCCAGTCAGCGTGGTCGTTGCTATCACTTGCTCCCATCAATGCCTGCAAATGAAGCTCTTTTGCTCCCTCTGGAATCGTAACTTTAACATGTTGCATAATATCTTCTGGAACCATCTCTTTTGTTGAAGTAAATACTTCTTGCTCATCTATAAACACTTTAAATGTTACTGAGCCAGGTTTTCCAAGCTGTGCTGCATCTACCCCCACGTACGTTTCAAACTCTTTATAACCTTTGTTTTCCAAGTCGTAGTAAATATTTGCAGTAGCATGAGACCATACACCTTTTTCAAATGTACGAATATTCTGTTCTTCATCTTCTACCAGTCTAATTGGATTTCCTTCATAAGTCTTATCCATTCCAAATGGTTTATTGCTCCAACCATTTGTCGAATTATTCTTATGCTCCAAATCAGAAAGATAGATAACACTCTTTCCTTCTAACTCGAATGTATAAGTCTTTTTCTCTTTCTTGTCCGGAGAAGTCACTTCAATTACAATTGTATTGTCTCCTTCTACAAGTTTAACCTTCTTGAGTTCTTTTTGTTCTTTTCCATTGACAGTTACTTTTACCGTCGCATCTTTTTCTTCGGCTGCCACATCTATTGTTATTGCAGAAGAAGTTGCGATTCCAGTATATTCTGTCGTTGTTTTTTCAAACTTCTTATCTAATTTTACATTGTCACTGAATACAACACTTTCCAGATTTGCATTTGTCGGATCCGGAACTTTAATATTTACTGCGTAACGTGTTGGCTCTGCACTCGTTTCTGGTGTCACGATAATATTCACCATATTGCTGCCTGGTTGCAAAGTTACTTTGTTGTCTTTTACAACTTTACCCTCGAATGACATTGCTACTTTTGCAGATGCGTTTGCTACTACTTCTAATGCAACTTCTTTTGCTTTATTCACATCAACTCTGTATTCGTATACATCGTCTTTTAATTCAACTGTTTGCCCATCTACTTTCAAAGAAGTCAATTTTGCATTATCATCTCCATCACGGAAAATGGTGAAACGATAATATTTCTTTGTAATACCATCTTCTGCAGTTACTGTCACTTCAATCAAGTTACGTCCACTTGTAAGTGTCAGTTTACCTTTGTTACCTTGTACCACTTTATCATTGAATACAGTCTCAACTTTTGCATTTTTGTCTTCTGCCGCAAATTCTACATTGAGTTCTTTCTCTTCTGTTGTTGCCATTGTAAGATATGTCAATGTATTTTTGTCGAATTCAAATCCTTTTGTAAGTCCTGTAATGTCTGCTTTAGCTAACCGTGCATTTGCAGATTTTGCGTTTCCTGCATCCAGTCCTTCTCCTGTCACTTTCACTGCCTTAGATGACCATACGATGTCTCCAGATACTCCACTATCTTTTACTGGAACAACAACTGTTTTCACATATTTATTCTTCATATCCGGAGTTGCAGTCAATGTGTCACCTGCATTTGCTTCTAAAACTGAATAGAATCCATTTTCTTCACTGGAAACTGCCCATTTCACAATCTTATCCGAACCTTCGCCCAATTTGTAAGACGCTGTCAATTTGTTTTCTGCTTCTGTGTAAGCTACAGATACCTCAGATACAGATGGAAGGTTATCTGATACTGACTGAGTCAAGGCAACAGGCTTATTATTTACTTTCAAGTCTGTGAATACATACTCTGTATTTCCATTTCCCATAGCTCCGAATGCGACATACAACTGACCATTGCTGTCTGGCATAAATGTTGTGTTGGTAACTTCATTGCCAAATTTTGTCCAATCTTTTCCATCTTCACTATAGTAAGATGTGACTTTATTATCGCTTCTTAATAATCTAAAATAAAGATCTTTTACATCTTGCTTGTCACTTGCGCTCTCAGCCAACTGCTCACTTGCACTCTGATTAGACTCACTAACCATACCGAATCGTTCACCAACATTTGATTGTCTATGTTTTCTCTGAATTGCCACATAGTTGTCTGCATCTTTTCCAAGATAAAGCCCTACGTCTTCCCATTCAACTGCAGTTTTCCCTTCAATCTTAAGAGATACTTCTGTTGTATTACTGTCTACCGGAACTTTGAACCAGTTTGCCGGTGTCTGTTCCTTAAAAGTACCACCTTTTGTTGATTTTACGTGAATTCTATTTTCTTCCTCTATATTCCAACGTTCTTTATTCTCTCCCTGGATAATAATTCCTTTTGCAAGTTCCTGTGCAGAGTCTTTTGTCAATGGCACTTTTTTGCCATCAACGGTCAATTCAGAGAAAGTATACGAAGTATTGCCATCTGCATTTTTATCCATCATTGCACCAAATGCAACATAAAACTGACCATCTCCTTCTGGAATAAAAGTTGTATTTTCTACAGTCTCTCCAAGTTTTGTCCAATCTTTTCCTTCTACTTTATAATAAGATGTTACATTGTTTCCTTCTCTTGACAATTTAAAGTACATCTCTTCAACATCTTGGTCTTCAACTTTTTTAAGCTGTTCACGTCCGTTATTTGCATCTCCGTTCATTTCATTAACCATTCCGAGATTTTCTTCTGTTCCGCCGCGATGTTTTCTCTGAATCGCCACATAGTTGTCTGCATCTTTTCCAAGATAAAGTCCTACATCTTCCCAAGAACTCTTGGTCTTTCCTTCAATCTTAATTGTCACTTCTTTCACAGTTTTATCAACCGGAACCTTGAACCAGTTTGCTGGTGTCTGATTATTGAATGTACCTCCCTGTGCTGCCTGTACATGAATCTTATTTGTTTCTGGAATAGACCAACGAGATGTATCTTCACCCTCAATTGTAATTTCCTCCGCAAGCGTCACTTCTCCCACTTGGATAGAAAGTAATTTTCTTGCTTCTAAACCATTCTTTGTCTTTGCAACGACTTCCACCGCACCGCTTTTTTCTGCTGTCAAAAGTCCTGAAGTTTCATTGATTGTTGCTTTATCTGTTGCTTGACCTGTTGTCGGATCAACAACTGACCATGTTACAGCTTTATCCGCTCCGTCTTCCGCTGTCACTTCTGCTGCATATTGCAATGTTTGGTCTGTTAATTTTTCTGTCTCTGTTGTAATTTTAATCGCAGTCGGCTGGACCGTTGCTTCTCCTTCTACTGTATATGTAATTGGAGCTGCCTCGAATTTTCTTCCTCCTGCAACTGCATATGCCGTTACATCTGCTGTTCCATTTCCCACTGCTGTCACAACACCTGATGCAGATACTTTTACTACTTTATCATTAGATGATTTGTAGAAAATCGTTCCCACTTTATTCAGCTTGTTATCTGCTCCCACTTTTGCAACGTCATTTTTCACTGTCACTTGGTTTTTGTCTGTACTTGCAAGCTCAACACCTGCATTTAAACCTCCGTCATATGTATTACCCTCGATTGTAACATTTTTACAGCCTTCAAAACGATATGCTTTTGCACCAAGCTCCGCTCCATCTGCTGTCACAGTGATACTTGAAGATTCCCCTGCTGCAAGATTTGTTTTATCCGCTTTCGCACTTACTGTCACATCTGGATTTTGACGATACACTTTATTATTCTTAAACGTCAGATTTTCCACACATTTTGCATTCAATACATTTTGACTCTGTGCCATGAAAAATGTATTGCCTTCAATTTTCATATTCTTATGAACTGTTCCATCAACATTTCTATTTGTCGGTTGCACAAAGATTCCAGCAGCTCCTGCCGTAAGCGGATTTACAATAAATGTATTTCCTTTGATCGTCACATCTGTCGTACGTCCTGATTCATACCATCCCTGTGCATCATTGGAAATATAAATCGCAGCCATCCCCATGTTGTCAAACATATTATCAGTAATCTCTACTTTTCCTCTTGTTGTGCAGAGTACGCCACGAGTCGGAGTTTCTTTAAAAATATTATCATGAATCTTCACATTCGGTGTGTATGTAATGTTTTCCACCGCATGTTGATTAACCTGTACTCCTTCTGGAATCGCTTTGTCAAATGTAAGCTTAATCTTCGTCAGATCGTTCAGACTTCCTTTGCCACCTTTTCCATCCGGTCCGTCCACTTTCACAACTTCTCTCACTGCAACGTTCCCATTTTCAGATACCGGAACCATATTCCCCAATGTTGAAAATTCTACCTGATCTCCCACATAGTAATTCGGGAATCCAGCCGTTTCATTATGTTTGTACTGCACAGTCACTTCTGTTCTGTCATCACTAATTCCAATTACCTGCAAGAATGTACCATGAACATTGATTGGGTCATCATGTGGGTTAGAAAATGTACAGTCTGAAATATCAATCAATCCTTTACAGCCTGACATCTGAATGAAATCCGCGTAACCTGCTGTTGTTCTTCCAGATGCTTTGTCTGTCTCAAAATCCACATCTTTCATTGTAATATTTTCAGAGAACTGCCCTACCATACCAAATCCATGAATAAAACGAATATCTAAATCATTCAGAGTAACATCTTTGCTCTGCCAGAAAAATGTTCCTGCATGATCTCGAGTTGTATCTCGCAATTGATAACAGAATCCTTCTTCCAATGTTCCCATACTGGAATATGTAATCTTTACCTGATGATTTCCTAAATCTTCAATCTTTGATACATTGTTGAAAACATGCTGGTCGCTTCCTCGTTTTCTCCATGTCTGACCGTTTTTTGTATCAAAAATCTGAGAATATGTAGAACCATTAAATGTATATGTCCAATAATATTCCTCTGTATACGGACTCTTATCACTCATCCACTTGATACTGTTTCCATTTACCTGATAGTTATAGCATTCCGGAATATAGTATGTAACCTCATTCCCTTCTTTTTTGACAGCTGTCATATCTATAACTGTCGGAACTTGGAAATCCACCTCAAAGTTCTGGAATGTTACATTCTCACTGTCAATAGATGCAAATGTTGTCATCTTTCCATGGAACATAAACAATGAATCATTTCCTTCTACCGTTACATTGTCCATATCCTCAATCAGAATACCTATCTTCTTATCTTTATAAGTCTGATTTGTTCCTACTGTATTCGAGATATACAATTCTCTTTCTTCTGCCTGGTCCGGATAAATATCATATCTACCCTCCGGAAAATCGATTACAACAGGTGTATCCGATTTTTTTGTTACCTTTTTAGCCGCTTCAATAGCCTTTTTAATTGCCGGTGTACTGTCTGTCGCACCAGTTGGATCCGCACCATATTTGGTTACATCAATTACCTTTGCTTCTTCTTTGTCTGCTGCTTCCACAGTAGCTCCAACTGTCCCAACGCTTGGCACTGCCATACAAACCGCCATCAAAAAAGCAACTAGTTTCTTTTTCACTTTCCTTTTCCTCCTATTTTCATCATTTTCACCAAGATATCAAACTTTATAGATAATACATATTATACATAGCGTAGATTTGTATTTCAATATATTTTTTATTTTTGTACATTTTGTATATTTACTTTTCAATCTCACAATATAGATCTGCAAACAAAGAGAGATGGAATTTCAAGAATTCCACCCCTCTGCTTTTTAAACACTATACATATTTTTTCTTTATACACAAAAACAAGGTACATATTTCTATATACCTTGCTTTATAAACTCCATCTCTATTCTAACCATTTATAATGATCTTTTTAATATTCAAATCCTCATCCAACAGCACTACATTTGCTATTTTTCCCTCTGTGATTGAGCCATATTGTTCATACAATCCAACACTTTTTGCAGGGTTCATAGTCGCAGCCGCAACTGCGCTCTCCAGCGGAATACCCATCTCTTTAACTGCAGTTCTCATACAATCCATCAAGTTTGTGACAGAACCGGCAATTGCTCCGTCCGATTTCAAAGTCGCAAGCTTTCCTACTACCTTTACATCTTGTCCACCAAGTGTATAATCTCCGTCTGACAAGCCACACGCTCTCATGCTATCACTGACCAACACGACTCTGTCATTTCCAAACATTTGGAATGTCGCACGGACAACTGACGGATGAATATGAATTCCATCACAGATCAACTCTACCATACAGTGTTCACTGTCTCTTGCTGCTCCGATTACTCCTGGCTCTCTATGTGTAAATGGTGGCATCGCATTGTACAGATGTGTTGCATGACAAGCTCCCAATGCATACCCTGTCTTAGCTGTATCGTAGTCCGCTGTCGTATGCGCAAACGAAATATGCACTTCATCCTTCAGCTCACTGATAAATTCCATTGCCCCCTCTACCTCCGGTGCAATATCTACGAGACGAATCAATCCGTTTGCTGCCTCCTGAAGCCTTCTGAACATCGCAACGTCTGGTTTGTGAATATGTGTTGCTGCCTGTGCTCCCTTTTTCTTCGAACAGATAAACGGTCCTTCCATATTGATTCCAGCAAGCACAGCCGCACCTTCTTTGTTCTCGTAAGTTCCTCCGTTTGCCATGATTTTCATCAGCTCTTCTTCTGATAAAGTCATCGTTGCCGGAACAATCGTTGTAACTCCCTGAGACGCCTCATATTCAGCAATCTTCTCAATTGCTTCTTTTGTACCATCACAAAAATCATATCCCATACATCCATGAAAATGTACATCAATCAATCCCGGGATTGCATAACAGCCTTCTCCGTCAATAATCTCTCCGCTGTCAAACAGATTATTCTTAAAAATACCATTTTCAATTCCAATTGCTCCTGGTTCAAATGTTTTATCTTCTGTAAACACTTTTACATTTTTAATAATCATAACACTTTGCACAGTCCTTGTCCTGTGCCGCCTCCTTCCAGATCAGATTATGCTTCTACTTTTGAATATGCAGCCGCATCACAAATCACAGTCACATCCGGATGCATCTGCAAAATAGATGCCGGAACAGATGGTGTCACCGGTCCGCTAAACGCTCTCTTTACAATATCCGCTTTGTCTTCACCGCTTACTACCACAACAATTTTCTTTGCACTCATAATCGTGCCAATTCCCATTGTATAAGCCTGTCTTGGAACATCGTCCGCTGATTCGAAGAAACGTTTATTTGCTTCAATTGTGCTCTCCTGCAAATCTACACAGTGTGTCACTTTGTCAAATTCTTCTGCCGGTTCATTGAATCCGATATGTCCGTTATGTCCAAGACCTAATAACTGCAGATCAACCCCTCCCAAGGATTTGATCAGTTCTTCATAGTTTGCACACTCTTTTGCCGCATCTGGCTCCATACCATTAGGCACATGTGTATTTGCTTTATCAATGTTAATATGATCAAACAGATTGTGGTTCATGAAGTAATAATAGCTTTGATCATTGTCTCTTGGAAGTCCTTTGTATTCATCAAGATTTACAGATTTCACCTGCGAAAAATCAAGATCTCCTTCTTCACATCTTTTGATCAGTTCTTTGTAAGTTCCAATCGGAGAAGATCCTGTTGCCAAGCCCAAAATACAGTTTGGTTTCATAATTACCTGTGCCCCGATCAAGTTCGCTGCCTTTCTGCTCATTTCATTATAGTCTGCTGTTTTAATAATTTTCATACCTTTTTTCTCCTTTTTCTGCTTTCCCAAATCTCATAATTCCCTTAATTTCATTATAATATATATACTGCTTTCTAGCAATTGCACAATCAGCCGTATTTTGTGTATAATTGCATACTCCGATTTTTGGAATTTTCTTAGAATTTTACCTAAACGCTAAAATAGATTGCACAAAATAGCTTATCTATTTTGTGCAATCTATTTTTAATCAAGCTCAAGATATTCTGACAAAAATCGCAAAGCCCCATCCTCGTTATTGGATAAAAGGATCACATCAGCATCCCCTTTTACTGTTTCAGAAGCATTTGCCATTGCAGCACCAATTCCTGCAAATCTTAACATCTTTCTGTCATTGTCTCCGTCTCCAACCGCAATTATCTCTTCTTTTTTAATACCAAGCATATCACAAAGCCATTTCAGACCCGATGCCTTACTTACACTACTGTTTTGAAGTTCTATATTATCTGCAATAGAAGAAGTCGCTGAAACTTCCGTTTCCTCTTTCAGCACCATTTTGATTTTTTCCTGTACATTCTGATTTACAAAAAATAAATTAATCTTCTCTATATTTTCAAGCAGTCTATCCTGTGCTTTCAGATGATTTACGAAGGTATGATTCTGTCTGAAATATGAAACAAAATTACCATCTTTGTCAACCTGATTCAGACGGCTGATATTTTCAATATCGGAATATACATTTCCTTCTGAAAAAAATTCTGCAAACCCGTCGGCCACCTCCAGACAATCTGCGATTTTTCGCACGATGTCATATGGAATTGTCCTGCGAAAAAGAAATCTCTGATTTTTCAGATCGTATATACCTGCCCCATTTTCCACTATTGCATAACGTATTCCACTCACTCTTTTCAATTCTTCCGGAAATAGGGGCACGCTTCTTCCAGTGGCAATGACAATCTCAATTCCTCTGTCTATCGCCTTTTGAATCTGTCGAATTGTAAAATCACTTATTTTATTTGCAGAATCCAACAGTGTCCCATCCAAATCAAATGCCGCCAGCCTCACGTCTTTCATATCCATCCCCCTCTTTATCACATCTATCCTATTTTTTCTGCAATCCATGCTTCATAAGGAAGAAATGTCTCAGGAATTTCTGTTCGTTTATAATTGCTGATGACAATCTTCATAGTTTCATCCAGACAATCTCTTACCTCTTCCAATGAAATTTCTTTTTCTGACAGATTCGCTGCCACAAGCCATCTTTTTCCATTCCATGTTCGTTCATATACGAATAATTCTGGATGTTCCGGCAATAACAGATGGTAATCTGCTTCTGTCAAAATATCTTCTGTATGACGCAGTGTGATCAATTTCTGATAATAATAAAAAATGGAATCTTCATCCGCAAGTGCTTCTTTCACATTGATCTCCTGATATCGGTCACTGACTTTGAACCACGGTGTGCCGGTTGTAAATCCTGCATTGTCACTGTCATCCCACTGCATCGGTACACGTGCGTTGTCACGTGCTTTGTTCCAAACCGCCTTTTGAAAATCTTCTCTGCTGATACTCTTGCCAGTTTCCACTAATTCTTTGTACGCATTATGAATTTCCACATCGTCATATTCGTCTAATTCATACTGCACATTCGTCATACCGATTTCCTCTCCCTGGTATATATAAGGAGTTCCCTGCATACCATGCAATACCGTTGCATATGCTTTTGCACATTCCTTACGATATTCACGGTCATTTCCCCATCTGGAAATCACTCTCGGCTGATCATGATTCTCAAAATATAAAGAGTTCCAACCCACTCCATTTACCTTGTTCTGCCACTCACTCATGACTCTTTTTAGTTCTACCAATGAAAATGGTTTCAGCGCCCATTTTCGGTTTACAGATCCTGGAATACGGTCAATATTCATATGTTCAAACGTAAATATCATATTCAGCTCTTTCCGCTCTGGATTGCTGAACAGACTTGCCTCCGAAGCAGTCGACCCTGGTGCTTCTCCTACTGTCATACAGTCATATTTTGAGAGCACTTCTCTGTTCATCTCCTGCAGAAATTCATGCAGACGCGGACCATTGCTATGCATATACCCTGTGTAATACTTCTGCCCTGGCTTCTGCGGATAATCTGGGAAATCGGTATATTTGGAAATTGATGCAATCACATCCATTCGCCATCCATCTACCCCTTTATCAAACCAGTATTTCATAATGTCATAGACTGCCTGTCTCACTTGCTCGTTTTCCCAATTCAAATCCGGCTGTTTCTTTGTGTAGAAATGCAGGTAATATTGTCCTCTTGTCTCCGCATATTCCCAAGCGCTTCCACAAAAGCTGGAGCCCCAATTATTCGGCTCACTTCCATCCGCTTTTGGGTCTTTCCAAAAATAGAAATCACTGTACGGATTGTCATCGGATTTATAGCTCTCCACAAACCACTCATGCTCATCCGAAGTATGGTTTACCACAAGATCCAAAATAATTTTGATTCCACGGGCATGTGCCTCTTCGATCAGGCGGTCCATATCCTCGTTTGTTCCAAATTTGTCATATATTTTTCGGTAATCACGGACATCGTACCCATTATCATCCTGAGGAGAATCAAACACAGGACTCAGCCAGACTGCATCTGCCCCAAGCTTTTTGATATAATCCAATTTTTCTATAATTCCGTTCAAATCTCCGAATCCATCTCCGTTAGAGTCTTTAAAACTTCTCGGATAAATTTGGTATACAACTGATTTTTTCCACCATTCACTCATTGTCCTTCTCCTCTTCTTTTATGCAATTCCCAAAACCGATAACACAATGCTAAGTACGATCACTCCAAGAATCAATACTGTGATACTGACATTTTTCTTTTTCAGCAGATAATAACAAAGTAAGGTGATTCCAAGCGGTACAATTCCAACAAAAATCTGATCAAGCATATTCTGAAGGTTCATCACAGATTCCCCCTTCATGCTCACTTCCAGCTTTGAAGTGAATGTCACCATCTGAGCAGTCATTCCTCCGACCATAATCAGACCAACTGTACTCGCCGCCTTCGTCAAAATATTCATCAGACCACTTGCATATACTTTCTGAATATACTGTGAACCAAGTTTATATCCTAAAAATGTTCCGTAATAACGAACTAAAATAGACGGAAGGTTAAAAAGTATTAAAAACACAAGTGGTGCCAATACGTTTCCGCTCTGTCCCATGCTGACTGCAATTCCCGCTGCGATCACACGGAGCACACCCCAAAAGATAGAATCTCCAATCCCTGCAAGAGGTCCCATAAGACTTGATTTTACAGCATTGATCGATGCCGTATCAAAATCCGGTTTCTCGCTATTTTCTTTTTCCATAGAAGCTACAAGTCCCATAATAAATGTCGAAAACGGAACCGTTGTATTGAAGTATGACATACTTCTCGAAAGCGCCTCTTTTTTCTTTTCCGGATCTTTGTAAAAATGATTAAGCGCCGGCATCAGTGAATAACAAAACCCAGATGCTCCTTGTTTTGCCGGGCTTACTGCCGCATACAATGTTGCAGACCGCCAGAATGCTTTTCTTAAAAATTTTCTTTCTTCTGCCGAAACAGATTTTACAAGCTTACTCATTGAAAAATTCCTCCTCTTCCTCATCTAATTCTGTATCTTTTAGATCGCCTGCATACACAGGTCTCATCTGCGCTAGTTTACTCATTTGGTAATCATTCATTCCAATCACTACTGCTATGATCACGCCAAGAACAGCAAGTGCCACAAGTGGCAATTCCAAATATGCCACACAAATAAATCCCAGGAAAAAGAACATACATATTTTCTTGTCCCAAAGCATCTTCATGAGCATTGCCATACCAACAGCCGGAAGAAGTCCGCCGCATACAGTCAGACCATTCATAACTACGTCCGGTATCCATTCAAGAAATGCACTTACTGCCTCCGATCCAAACAGGATTCCAAAAAATGCAACCAGAGAATACAAAGCCCAATTCACTGCCCATAGTCCATAATGCAGTGCAGTAATCTGCTTTTGTTTTCCCTCCTGCGCCAGCCTGTCAAATGTCTTCGCAAACATTCCGACAATAAAAATATATAAAAGTGTCTTAATCTGTAATCCCAAAATTCCAATTGGGAGTGCCAAAGTCAGTGCAACCTCACTGCCTTTTCCCATCATGATCGCAAACGCTGTGCCTACTGCTGTAGCAATTCCAGGCTCCGCCGCAGATGCTCCACCGATATTTACCACTCCCATAAAAACAGCTTCCAACGCTGCGCCTACAGTCACTCCGGTTGATAAATCTCCCAGGAACAGTCCTACAAGCGGTCCGATTACAATCGGTCTGTTTAACATTGTAAATCCTGCTAACTCTGCCCCTCCAACGCAGATAAATACTGCTAATGCCACTAAAAATGCTTCTACCATTGTTCATTCTCCTCCTTTTATCTCTTGTTACTCATCCAGTTTCCCAAGTACATCTTTCACAAGTTTCTGCTCATCATTTGGAACTTGCTGCATACAAACTTTATCGTCCAATTCCACTAGTTTTTTCAAACTTTGTATCTCCTCTTTCGTAAGCATGATAGTCGGTGATAAACTCTGCTTTTTCGATGCCTCAATTCCATCAAATCTTCCTGTGTTTCCAAGATTCAAAAATCCAATCTCTCCAACATTCTCTCTTACAGTCACTGCATCTTTCACAGTTCTTGTCAAAACAAGAATTCGCATTTTTTCTGCTTTTGGATGATTCAGCATTCGAATAGCCTCTTGAACCGGCTTAATCAGCACTTTAATCCCTGCCGGAACTGCCATTTTCAATGCCATCTTCTGTGTCGGATCATTTGCCGCCTCATCGTTTGCAACCACAATTCCCTGTACTTTCAGCTGCTTTGTCCATGTCATTGCTACCTGACCATGAATCAATCTGTCATCAATACGCAATGCCGCAATCTTCGCTGTTGAATTTTCATAGTTTTCCGGCTGTTTCACAACTTGTTTCTTTTCTTGAGTACTCTTTTTCAATTTATTTTCCTCAACCAGACACCCATCTGCACTTACTAGTTTAAGTTCCTGTCTTGCCTCTTCAATCATCTTCTGTAGTTCATCGACAGTCACATCATCATCTGCAAACATAATTTGTATGAGAATTGGTATATTCACTCCGGTAATCAATACCACATTTTTCCTCTCACTGTACTTCAAGAGCTTCTGATTCACACTTCCCCCTTGTATGTCCGTGAATACAAAAATTTTTTCTTCGCCAGCCTGTTCAAAAAACTGACTCATTTGAGTTTCAATATCGTCATCGGGCTCTACATATGCATCAATTGTTGTAATCTCTGCCATGTTTCCTACCAAAAGCTGTATTGTGCGACTCATTCCGGATGCCATTTTTCCATGTGTCGCAATCAGTACTTTTTTCATCTCATTTCCTCCTTTTTCTATGTCATACTCTGTCAAAGTTATGTATGTAACTTATCTTGTTTTAAAGATATCACTCATTTATTTATGTGTAAATAGGTTATATACATAACCTATAAAATAGACAAGAAAATCAAAGATTTTCGCACAAAAAAAACATGAAAATTGTAAATAATGAACAATCACTTTTGCAACTTTCATGTTTTCTATTTTTCTCTTCTGAACTATTTTCTACACAGACTGCCGTGTGATCAACGTAACCGGAAATCGAAATTCCATCTCCAGGTCTGGAAACTCTCCTTCTTTTTGCTCAATTAAAGAAATCAGCGTATCAACTGCTTTTACTGCCCGTTCTTTTATATTCTGATGAACCGTTGTAAGCTTAGGTGTAGTGTATCTGGCATAATTAATATCATCATATCCTGCAATCCCAATCTGTTCCGGAACTTTTATCTTTCTATCCGCCAGAAAGCTCATTGCCTCAATTGCAAACAAGTCTGAAAGAAAGAATGCTGCTGTTTTCTTTGCAAATGGAATTTGACTGACAAGTTCTGCATAATGCTTTTCTCTCTCTGAGCGGCTTCTGCCAAGCGCCATAAAGTAAACTTTTGCTTCTCTCTGTCTGAAATGTCCCAGCGCCTGCTGTGCCCCTTCCCATCGCATGTGGTCTACACCATGATCCCTTGATGCACAGACAAATATCTGATCATAACCAATATTCAAAAGATACTGCGTCATCATATAACCACCACTTATATCATCCAGTCCGATATTCGGCACAATCTGATTCCCTTCCAATTCGCCATATGCGTCAATTGACACGACCGGCTTTTCTATCATATAATACATTTTTTCACAATCTCGCTTTGTGAAAGATAATGTCACAACACCATCAATGTCCCAGGCCATCACCATCCGGAAAATGTCATCTAGATTATCAGCCGAATAGAACATCATATAATATCCAAGTGTTCTTATTTTTTCCTCAATAAACCCGAGAATTTTGCCATAAAAAGGATCTGCCAAAATCGCCTCATCAAATTTTTTATGCGAGTTTATCACAACTGCGATAAGCCTTGAGTTTCCATGTCTCAACACTCTAAGTCCCATCTTTTGAACATATCCCATCTCTTTGATAAGATTCTGTATTTTTTCGATATTGGCAGGTGATACTTTTTTTGTTTTTCCGTGAATTACATTGGAAACAGTTGTCGTACTGACTCCTGCCTTTTCCGCGATATCTTTTATTGTGACCATACTCATCGTCCCCTTTATATCCCTTTATGCAAAAATACCCGACAGCAAGTTGTCGGGTATTCTAATCACTATTGATTTACACTAATTCAAGAAGAACTTCCATAGCGGCATCACCTTTACGTAAACCGATTTTTACGATTCTTGTGTAACCACCGTTACGGCTCTCATATTTAGGAGCGATCTCTGTGAATAATTTTTCCACTAAATCAACTTCTTTTGCACTTCTCTTCTTGCCATCTTTTACTTCAACTACAGGATAAAGAACTTTTAACATTTGTCTTCTTGCATGTAATCTTGAAGGCATATCTTTTTTGATTGTTTTTTCAACTTCATCATAAACAGTAACTTTTTTACCATCTACAACTTCTTTTACTCTCTTGCCGTCTTTGTCTTTACGAGCAACTTTTGCCATAACTTTTACTTCTTCAAAGTTATCTTTTTCTTTTACAGCTAAAGCGATAAGACCTTCAGCAACTTTGCGGATCTCTTTTGCTTTTGCTTCTGTTGTAACGATTTTACCATTGTTAAGTAAAGCTGTTACCTGATTTCTGATTAATGCTTTTCTTTGGCTTGATGTTCTTCCAAGCTTTCTATATTTTGCCATAATAATTATCCTCCATTTGACACGTGGTTATGCTTCTTCGGGCTTACTAGCCATGTGCTTAGTCATGCCATCGGTCTTACTGACTAACATAATTTTCACTAAGTGCTCTACTCTTCACCTTGGCTCAGTTCAAGACCAAGCTCTTTTAATTTAGCTAATACTTCTTCTAAAGATTTACGTCCAAGATTACGTACTTTCATCATATCTTCAGGAGTTCTATTAGTTAACTCTTCAACTGTATTGATTCCTGCTCTCTTCAGACAGTTATATGAACGAACAGAAAGTTCTAATTCATCAATGCTCATCTCAAGCACTTTTTCTTTTTCATCGTCTTCTTTTTCAATCATAACTTCCGCTGCCTGAGCAACTTCTGATAAATCGATGAATAATTTCAAGTGTTCGTTGAGCACTTTCGCTGCAAGACTGACTGCTTCGTCCGGAAGTAATGTACCATTAGTATATACATCAAGTGTCAGCTTATCATAATCTGTAATCTGACCAACACGTGTATTCTCTACTGTAAGATTTACACGTTCTACCGGTGTATAGATAGAATCAATCGGAATTACCGCAATTGGTAAATCCTCTTTTTTATTCTTATCTGCGCTCACATAACCTCTGCCCTTTGTGATTGTAAGTTCCATGTACAGTTTGCTGTCAGCTCCGCCATTCAAAGTTGCGATAACCGCATCAGGATTCATAATCTCAATATCCGGATCTACCTGAATGTCAGCTGCAGTAACTACACCTTCACCTTCAAACTCGATGTAAGCAGTCTTTGGTTCGTCTGTTTCTGAAGTATTTTTGATAGCTAATGATTTTAAATTCATTACAATCTCAGTAACATCTTCTTTTACTCCCGGAATTGAGCTGAACTCATGTAAAACTCCATCGATTTTCACCTGACTGATTGCAGCTCCAGGTAATGAAGAAAGCATAATTCTTCTCAAAGAGTTACCAAGTGTTGTTCCATAACCTCTCTCTAAAGGCTCTACAACAAATCTTCCGTATTTCTTATCTTCTGAAATCTCAGTAATTTCAATATTTGGTTTATTAAAATCAAACACTACAAAGCCCCTCCTTTTGGGTTATTAAAGTATTGAGGGTGAATCAGTTTCTAAATAATCCTAGGGATTATTTAGAATATAATTCGACAATCAACATCTCGTCTACAGGAACATCGATAACTTCTCTTGTAGGAAGTTCTTTTACAGTTCCCTGAAGGCCTTCTGCATTTACATCTAACCATTCTGGAACTAATCTTCCACCTGTTACTTCTAAGATATCTTTATATCTCTGTGAACCTTTGTGTTTTTCTTTGATTTCGATAACATCTCCAGCTTTTACTAAGTAAGATGGGATATTTACTTGTTTACCATTTACTAATACATGTTTGTGGTCAACAATCTGTCTTGCTTCTTTTCTTGTTCTTGCAAATCCCATACGGAATACAACATTGTCTAATCTTGACTCAAGAAGAATCATAAGATTTTCACCTGTCATACCGTTCATTTTAGAAGCTTTTGCAAAGTAATTTCTAAATGGTTTTTCTAAAACGCCATAGATAAATTTCGCTTTTTGTTTTTCGCGTAATTGAAGTCCATATTCGCTCATTTTTCTATTAGCTCTTTTTAATTGTCTGTTAGATTTTTTATCGATTCCTAAATAGATTGGATCCATACCAAGTGATCTACATCTTTTAAGAACTGGAACTCTGTTTACTGCCATGTTCTATATCCTCCTATTACACTCTTCTACGTTTTGGTGGGCGACATCCGTTATGTGGAACCGGAGTCACATCTTTGATACTTGTTACATCAATACCGCATGCCTGTAATGCACGGATCGCTGCCTCTCTACCAGAACCTGGTCCTTTTACCATAACGTCTACTGATTTAAGACCATGTACTAATGCTGCTTTAGCTGCTGTCTCAGCTGCCATCTGAGCTGCATAAGGAGTAGATTTTCTTGAACCTCTGAATCCTAGACCACCAGCACTTGCCCATGAAAGAGCATTTCCCTGAGCATCTGTTAATGTTACGATTGTATTATTAAAAGATGATTGAATGTGTGCTTGTCCGCGTTCAACGTTTTTCTTGACACGTTTCTTTGTCACTTTTTTTGTAACTTTTTTAGCCATTTAAACTAACCTACTTTCTTTGTTTTTGTTATATTGTTTCTTTTCATAAGGTAGTTCTTCTTACTAAATTCGTGCATCGGTATTCCCTCGCACTCATTAAGTTCCGAAGAACAAAGTTCGCACTAACCTCAAGCTGCGTTTAACAACTTGCTTTCGCTAAGTGCTCTACTTTTATTTCTTCTTATTTGCAACAGTTCTCTTAGGACCTTTTCTTGTTCTTGCGTTTGTCTTTGTCTTCTGACCACGAACAGGAAGTCCTTTTCTATGACGAATACCACGGTAGCATCCGATTTCCTGTAATCTCTTGATGTTTAAAGCAATCTCTCTACGAAGATCACCTTCTACCTGATAGCTTTCATCGATAACAGCACTGATCTGTTTTACTTCTTCGTCTGTTAAGTCTCTACAACGAGTATCTGGATTTACTCCAGCTGCCTCCAAAATTTTTGTTGCGCTTACTCTACCGATTCCGTAGATGTAAGTCAAACCGATTTCTACACGTTTGTCTCTTGGTAAGTCTACACCAGCAATACGAGCCATGTAATTTTCCTCCATCTTGAATTTTAGTAAATAAATAACTGCAGCCCGATAAAATATCGCCTGAAATGTGTGCAGATATTTATTCCCATTGGTTAATATTGTCTCAAATTGGGGTACATCATAACGTACCCAGCTGCTAGATACTACAGCCTTTCCCGGAAATGACACCGGGTATTATAAGCAATATACATCGAGGAATAGTTTCCCTGTATATTAATAGTGTTTCCACACCGCCTGGCGTGTCACACTACAGCCGCCTAAATAATGTTTGTGCTCTCACGCACAAAATCGACAACGATAATTATCCTTGTCTTTGTTTGTGTTTCGGATTTTCACAGATTACTCTGATGCTTCCTTTTCTTTTAATGATTTTGCATTTTTCGCAAATTGGTTTAACTGATGATCTAACCTTCACGTCAAATCCTCCTTTCATCCACTGCTTTGCCTGTATTTACCACGTTTTCTAATATTAGATACTAGAAAACGTTCGTTTTACATTATAGCATTATTTTTTATTTAAAGTCAATACTTTTTTATTTATCTCTCCAAGTAATTCTTCCTTTTGTCAAATCATATGGTGACAGCTCTAAAGTTACTTTATCTCCCGGCAGGATCTTGATAAAGTTTGTGCGAAGCTTTCCACTGATATGCGCTAAGACCTGATGGCCATTTTCCAATTCTACTTTAAACATTGCATTTGGTAATTTTTCTACTACTGTTCCTTCAATTTCAATTACATCAGCTTTTGACATTTCTAATTCCTCCCTGTTTCCTTATCAAATAATTTTAGTATTCGCTTTATTGCAACATCGTCCATTCCGGACAGCTCATACTTTTCACATATGAGCTGTACATGTTTCTTTTTCTTTTTTTTCGGGTTCTCAAGTTTTCTGCCGGAACCGTCTATTAAATATACATATGTTTCATCCACCTGATGTATCACATACACATGCCCTTTATCATGTCCGGCTTTGGATCTTGCAAGCATTCCAACTTCATATTTTTCCATACTGCATCCTCTTTTACTTCGATAAGGTCAAAAGTATTGGTTCGTCTTCTGTGATCAGTACTGTGTTTTCATAATGTGCTGACAGCGAACCGTCTCTTGTCACAACTGTCCAGTCATCGTCCAGCCAGTTGACGGCACAACCTCCGATGTTGATCATCGGTTCTATCGCTAAAGTCATTCCTTTTCGAAGTTTCATTCCCTTTCGGTTCATTTCGTAATTTGGTATTTCCGGAGCCTCATGCAGCTTTGTTCCGATGCCGTGTCCACACAGATCACGAACTACGCCGTATCCACGTTCCTCTGCATATCTGCCGATTGCGGAAGAAATTTCAAATAAATGGTTGCCCTCTTTTGCAAACTTTATTCCCTCAAAGAAACATTCTCTTGTCACTTGGATCAAGTCCTTTGCCTCTTTGCTGATCTCTCCGATTCCATGGGTTCTTGCCGCATCTGAATGGTAACCTTTATAAATAACGCCTGCATCCAAACCTACGATGTCGCCTTCCTTCAGGACTCGTTTCGCACTTGGAATTCCATGAACAACTTCATCATTTACAGAAACACAGATGGATGCCGGATATCCGTTATAGTTCAAAAAAGAAGGCTCGCATCCATAGCTGCGTATAATCTCTTCTCCCAAACGGTCTATATCAAGTGTTGTCATTCCCGGATGTAATGCTTTCCCCAATTCATCGTGAACGATCTCCAAGATTCTTCCGGCTTCCTTCATCAATTCAATTTCTCTTGCTGATTTTATTGTAACTGGCATAATGTTTACGCTCCTAACACGTTTACGATAGCAGCAAATACCTCATCAATATCTACAGTACCATCTACTTCTACTAAAATATTTTTTTCTGTATAATAATCAATCAATGGCTGTGTCTGCTCATGATATACATTCAGACGTTTCTGTACTGTCTCTGGCTTGTCATCTTCTCTTAAGATTAATTCTCCATGACAGTTATCGCATATATTTTCTTCTTTTGTAGGTGCATATACAATATGATATGTAGCACCGCAGTCCACACATGCTCTGCGTCCCGACATACGGCGGACAATGTTTTCATCTGGAACTTCCACATTGATTGCGTAGTCCATCGCTTCTCCCATCGCTGCCAAAGCTTTGTCAAGTGCCTCTGCCTGAGGAATTGTTCTCGGGAAACCGTCTAAGACATAACCATTGCTGCAGTCATCCTGCTTTACGCGGTCTACGACCAAATCTACAACAAGTTCATCCGGCACTAAAAGTCCCTGATCCATATATGTCTTTGCTTTCTTTCCAAGCTCGGTTCCGTTTTTAATATTTGCTCTGAAAATATCTCCTGTGGAGATATGAGGAATCGAATACTTTTCAGCAATTTTCTTTGCCTGTGTCCCTTTTCCCGCACCAGGTGCACCTAACATTATAATTTTCATATGCTTTCCTCCATAAAAATATCCATATAGCATTTTAACTCGCTGAACTTCTATCCTACCAAGACTGAAATTCAACGAGCTAAATAGCTAAACAATTACTTGCCTACTTATGTTTTTAGTATCCAAGGAAGCTGTTACTGCTTACAGAACCTTTTCCACTATTCAAAAATCCTTTGTAGTTACGTACAAGCATCTGTGATTCGATTTGTTTTAACGTCTCTAACACAACACCTACGATGATGATGATAGAAGTTCCACCAAACGAAACATGTGCTCCAAAAACTCCATTAAAGAAGAATGGAATTACCTGTACAATCACTAATCCAATAGCACCTATAAAAATAATATATTTCAAAATCTTTGCTAAGTAATCTACAGTTGGTTTTCCTGGTCTGATACCTGGAATAAAACCACCGCTCTTTTTCATATTATTCGCAATTTCCAACGGATTAAATGTAATTGATGTATAAAAATATGCAAATAAAATTGTCAAGATAATGTATACAATCAATCCCCATGAATACTTGATATTCTCTGGATTACACCAGTTATTCGAGTTTAATCCTCTTAAAATCTCACTTCCGATACCGTCTCCATCACCTTTTCCAAGGAAAGATGCGATCACGATTGGGAACTGCATTAAAGAAGATGCAAAAATAACCGGAATTACTCCTGCTGTATTCACTTTCAACGGAATGAATGTAGATTGTCCCCCCACATTTTTTCTTCCTTGAATTTTCTGTGAATATTGAACTGCGATTTTTCTCTGTCCATCCTGAAGGAAAATAACAAACACAATAACTGCAAGGATGATTGCTACGATAATGAACGCCGCTAATCCTGCTGTTGCAAGGCTCTTTCCCTTCATAAACTGAGTATATAATGTATTAAAGTCATCTGGAATACGTGAAAGAATATTAATCAAAAGTACGATAGAAATACCATTTCCAACACCTTTTTCTGTAATTCTCTCTCCAATCCACATCAAGAATGCGGAACCAGCTGTCAATGTAAGTACTACGATTGCTGCGTTCACAAAGTTATATTCTACAAGTAATCCGCTGCGTCCAAATCCAACTGCCATAGCTGTTGACTGGATTAAAGCTAAAAGAACTGTCACATAACGTGTAAATGCTGCAATTTTCTTTCTTCCTTCTTCACCATCTTTTTGCATCTCTTCCAATTTTGGAATCGCAATTGTAAGAAGCTGCATAATAATAGATGATGTAATATAAGGTGTAATACTCAAAGCGAATATTGACATTTGTTCAAATGAACCACCTGTGAAAGCGTTAAAAAAATTAAACGCTTCCCCAGTTTGATTTGCAAAGAAATTTTGAATAAAAGTTGGATCCACTCCCGGTGTAGGCAGTTGTGATCCAAGTCTAACAACGAACAGCATTGCAAATGTATAGAAAATTTTCTTTCGAATCTCTTCTATTTGAAATGCTTTCCGAAATGTCTTTAACATTAGATCACCTCAGCTTTTCCACCAAGACTTTCAATTTTAGCTGCTGCACTTGCACTAAATGCGTTTGCCTGAACTGTAAGTTTCTTAGTTAACTCTCCGTTTCCAAGAATTTTTACTCCATCTCTAGGATTTTTCACAATACCAGCTTCAATAAGAGTTTCTACTGAAACAACTGTATCGTTTTCAAATACCTCTAATGCGCTTACGTTAATACCAACGATCTCTTTTGTATTTCTGTTAGTGAAACCTCTTTTTGGTATTCTTCTATATAATGGCATCTGTCCACCTTCGAAACCTGGTCTTGTGCCGCCTGAACGTGCTTTCTGACCTTTGTGTCCTTTTCCGGCAGTTTTACCATTTCCAGAACCGTGTCCACGGCCTCTTCTGAAATTATCACTATGTTTTGATCCTTCTGCTGGTCTTAAGTTTGATAAGTCCATCGTGACACCTCCTTATCTTTTTCTTATACTTCTTCTACTTTTACTAAATGTCTTACTTGTTGTACCATTCCTCTTGTTGCAGCGTTATCTGGTAAAACAACTGTTTTGTTCAGTTTTTTAAGACCTAAAGCTTCAACTGTTTTTTTGTGTTTTGGCACAGCACCGATTGTAGATTTTACTAATGTAACTTTTAAATTTGCCATTTTCAATCTCCTCCTTAGCCTAAGATTTCTTCTACAGATTTACCGCGAAGCTTAGCTACTTCTTCTGGAGTCTTGATCTGACTTAATCCATTAATTGTAGCAAGTACTACGTTTTGTTTATTGTTAGATCCCAATGATTTTGTACGGATATTTTTGATACCTGCAAGCTCAATTACCGCACGAGCCGGTCCTCCGGCGATAACTCCAGTACCTTCCGGAGCTTTTTTCAGTAATACTGAAGCACTTCCGAATTTACCAATCAAATCATGTGTAATACTTTCGTTTTCATCTAAGGAAACAGAAATGAGTTTTTTCATAGCATCTTCTTTTCCTTTGCGGATTGCTTCCGGAATTTCAGTAGCTTTTCCTAAACCTGCACCAACATGGCCATTTCCATCACCAACAACTACTAAAGCTGTGAATCTGAAGTTACGACCACCCTTAACAACTTTTGTTACACGTTTGATTGATACCACTTTTTCTGTTAGTTCTAATTGACTAGCATCAATACGATTTTGTTTCATGTGTGTTCCTCCTCCTAGAATTCTAATCCAGCTTCTCTAGCTGCATCTGCTAACGCTTTGATTTTTCCCTGGTAGATAAATCCACCTCTGTCAAAGACAACAGTGTTAATACCTTTTTCAATTGCTTTTTTAGCAATTACAGTTCCCAAATATGCTGCTGCATCAACGTTGTTAGTTTTTTCTAATTCTGCTTTTACATCTTTCTGTACAGTAGATGCTGATACCAGAGTAGTTCCAACTGTATCGTCAATAATTTGAGCATACATATGATTATTACTTCTAAACACAGCTAAACGTGGTCTTTCAGCAGTTCCGCTGAAACGGTTACGTAATTTTCTATGTTTGTTTACACGAACTTCGCTTCTTGATTTTTTACTAACCATCTTCACACTCTCCTTAATTATTTTTTACCAGTCTTACCAACTTTACGTCTAATAACTTCATCAGCATATTTAATACCTTTACCTTTGTATGGTTCCGGTCTTCTCTTATCTCTGATTTCAGCTGCGTATTGGCCTACTTTTTCTTTATCGATACCTTTTACAGTAATTTTGTTCTGTCCGTCAAGTACTGTCTCAACACCTTCTGGATCGATCATTTCTACTGGATGAGAGTATCCTAAGTTTAATGTTAATTTGTTTCCTGATTTTGCGGCTCTGTAACCAACACCGTTTACTTCAAGAACTTTTTCATATCCCTGAGTAACACCAACAACCATGTTGTTGATCAGTGTTCTTGTAAGACCATGTAAAGCTTTCATTTTCTTTAAATCACTTGGTCTTGTTACTACAACTTCTTCGCCTTCTTTTTTGATTTCCATTTCTACTGGAAGTTCTCTTACAAGAGTTCCTTTTGGACCTGTTACAGTCACTTTGTTGTTCTCAGCGATTTCAACAGTTACACCTGCTGGAATTGCTACTGGCAGTCTTCCTATACGTGACATACCCTTACCTCCTACACTTAAATTTTCGGAGAAGCGGCTATGGCTTCTCTGTTTTCAGTTGCTTTCGGGCTACCAAACAAATGCTAAAACTTCTCCACCTACGTTAAGTTTTCTAGCCTCTTTGTCTGTGATAACACCCTGATTTGTTGAAATGATAGCTGTTCCAAGTCCACCTAGAACCTTTGGAAGTTCGTCTTTGCTTGCGTATACACGAAGTCCCGGTTTAGAAATTCTCTTAAGACCTGTAATAACTTTTTCATTTTTGTCTGCACCGTATTTTAATGTAACACGGATTGTCTTAAAGCTTCCGTCTTCTACGATGTCATATTTTGTAATGTATCCTTCGTTTAAAAGAATATCAGCAATAGCGATTTTCATTTTAGACGCTGGAACATCTACTGTATCATGTTTAGCAGTGTTTGCGTTACGAATTCTTGTAAGCATATCTGCGATTGGATCACTCATAGTCATTTGAAGTTGCCTCCTTATTCTTTGCTTTTATTGTTACATCCTTCAGATGCAGCCGGTGAAAACCGACCACTTCTACTACGGATATCCTAGTTTTCACTAAGTTGCTTTCAGTCTACCAAGAAGCTTTTTTCACTCCTGGGATTTGTCCTTTGTAAGCTAATTCACGGAAACATACTCTGCAGATTCCGTATTTTCTTAAATATGCATGTGGACGACCACAGATTCTACAACGATTGTACTCTCTAGTAGAGAATTTTTGTTTACGTTGTTGTTTGATTTTCATAGATGTTTTTGCCATGAAATATTTCCTCCCTACTATTTTGTAAATGGCATATTGAACTGAGTCAATAATTCGCGAGCTTCTTCGTCTGTCTTAGCTGTTGTAACAAAGATTACGTCCATACCTCTTACTTTATCAACCTTATCGTATTCGATTTCAGGGAAGATTAATTGTTCTTTGATACCAAGAGCATAGTTACCTCTTCCATCAAATGCGTTAGGATTAACACCTCTAAAGTCACGTACACGAGGTAATGCTAAGTTAATCAGACGATCAACGAACTCATACATTTTTTCTCCTCTTAATGTAACTTTACATCCGATAGCCATACCTTCTCTAAGTTTGAAGTTAGCTACTGATTTTTTCGCTTTTGTAAGAACCGCTTTCTGACCTGCAATTTTCTCAAGGTCAGCTACAGCTGATTCTAAAACTTTGTGATTATCTTTTGCTTCGCCAACACCCATGTTGATAACAACCTTATTAAGTTTTGGCACTTCCATAATATTTTTATAACCAAATTTTTTGATCATTGCGTCAACGATCTCGTTCTGGTATTGTTCTTTCAGTCTACTCAAAGTTTATTTCCTCCTTCCTTAGATTAGTCAATAACTTCGCCTGTTGATTTTGCAACACGTACTTTTTTGTCTCCATCCATTTTGAAACCTACTCTTGTAGCTTTTCCTTTGTGAAGATACATTACGTTAGATGCATCAATAGGTCCTTCTTGGTGAATGATGCCACCATTCTGATTAGCAGCACTTGGTTTTGTGTGCTTTGTCAGCATGTTTACACCTTCAACTAATACTTTGTTATCTTTTTTATTAACAGCAATTACCTTGCCTTCTTTATCTTTATCTTTTCCAGCGATTACTTTTACAGTATCACCTTTTTTGATTTTCATAGTTGACATCCTCAGGCACCTCCTTATAGTACTTCCGGAGCTAATGAAACAATCTTCATAAATTGTTTTTCACGAAGCTCTCTTGCTACTGGTCCAAAAATACGAGTTCCTCTTGGGTTTTTGTCATCTTTAATAATTACAGCAGCATTTTCATCAAATCTGATGTATGAACCGTCTTTACGACGAGTTTTGTTTACTGTACGAACAACTACAGCTTTTACTACATCACCTTTTTTAACAACGCCACCTGGTGTTGCATCTTTAACAGAAGCAACGATTACATCACCGATGTTTGCATATCTTCTAGTAGAACCACCTAACACACGAATGCAAAGTAATTCTTTCGCACCTGTATTATCTGCTACTTTAAGTCTACTTTCTTGCTGTATCATGCAGGTAAACCTCCTTCAATACTATTTTACTTTTTCCATAACTTCAACAAGTCTCCATCTTTTATCTTTTGATAATGGTCTTGTCTCCATAACTTTTACTTTGTCACCGATGTTGCATTCATTTGCTTCATCATGTGCTTTCAATTTATATGTTCTCTTTACGATTTTGTTGTAAAGAGGGTGTTTTACGTGATCTTCAACTGCAACTACAATAGTTTTATCCATTTTGTTGCTGATAACTTTACCAACACGTGTTTTTCTTAAATTTCTTTCCACAGTTTTGCTCCTTTCACAATTTTCAACACAATCTTAATTATTATTCAGCTTTAGAAGCTTCTGTAATAACTGTCTGAATTCTAGCAATGTTTTTTCTTACTTCTTTAATTCTGCTTGTGTTTTCTAATTGATTTGTTGCGTTTTGGAATCTTAAGTTAAAAAGTTCCTTTTTAGCAGCTACTAATTCTTCGTTTAATTCTGCAACTGATTTTCCTTTTAAATCTTTTACAAATGTATTAATTTTCACTGTTATCACCGCCTTCTAAATCTTCGCGAGAAACGATCTTACATTTACAAGGTAATTTGTGCATAGCAAGACGTAATGCTTCACGAGCTACTTCTTCAGGTACTCCTGAAAGTTCAAACATTACACGTCCTGGTTTTACAACTGCTACCCAGTATTCAAGAGTTCCTTTACCAGAACCCATACGTGTTTCAGCTGGTTTCGTAGTTACAGGTTTGTCAGGGAATATTTTAATCCAAACTTTACCACCACGTTTGATGTAACGTGTCATCGCGATACGGGCAGCTTCAATCTGGTTTGAACGGATCCAGCATGGTTCCATTGCAACAATACCATATTCACCATTTGTGATTTTATTTCCACGTAAAGCTTTTCCTTTCATAGAACCACGGAATTGTTTACGACGTTTTACTCTTTTAGGCATTAACATAATTATTTATCGCTCCCTTCCTTAGTTGCTTTCGTTGGAAGAACTTCGCCTTTATAAATCCAAACTTTCACACCTACTTTACCGTAAGTTGTGTCTGCTTCAGCGAATCCATAATCAATATCAGCTCTAAGTGTCTGAAGTGGAATAGTTCCTTCGCTGTAAAACTCTGTACGAGCCATATCAGCTCCACCTAAACGACCTGATACTGCTGTTTTGATACCAAGTGCTCCGGATTTCATTGTTCTTGACATGCAAGATTTCATAGCACGTCTGAATGAGATACGGTTCTCTAACTGTAATGCGATGTTTTCAGCTACTAACTGAGCATCTTTATCCGGTCTTTTGATTTCTTTGATATCAACAACTAATTTTTTATCTGTGAACTGTTGAAGTTCTTTTTTCACTTTTTCAATCTCAGCTCCACCTTTACCGATTACAACACCCGGTTTTGCTGTGTAGATGATGATTTTTACACGGTCAGAAGCTCTTTCGATCTCAATCTTAGAAACTCCTGCGCTGTATAATTTCTTTTTCAGAAATGTTCTGATTTTATGATCTTCTACTAAATAATCTGCAAATTTATCTTCTGCATACCATTTAGAGTCCCAATCTTTGATAACACCGACTCTCAAGCCATGAGGATTAACTTTCTGTCCCATTATTGCCCTCCTTATCTTTCATTCAGCACTAAAGTAATGTGGCTCATTCTCTTTTCGATTCTGTAAGCTCTACCCTGTGCTCTCGGTTTAATTCTCTTCATTGTTGGTCCCTTGTTTGCGTAACATTCTTCAATGTAAAGGTTCTCAACATTCATACCGTTGTTGTTCTCAGCGTTTGCGATTGCTGATTCTAATAATTTCTTTATTAAGCTAGAAGCATATCTTGGATTGTATGTTAAAATACCAAGTGCTGTTTGTACATCCTTACCTCTGATGGCATCTAATACGAAACATGCTTTCTGAACAGAAACTCTAGCGTAAGATAACTTAGCTGATGGTCTAGTGTCCTTATTTGCATTTCTCTCTCTTTTGATCTGGGATCTATGTCCTTTTGCCATGGATGAACCCTCCTTTCAAATTACGATTAATTAACGAACTCTTGATTTCTTTTCGTCTTTTCCATGTCCTCTGTATGTTCTTGTTGCAACAAACTCTCCAAGTTTGTGTCCAACCATATCTTCTGTTACATATACAGGTACATGTTTTCTTCCGTCATGAACTGCGATTGTATGTCCAACCATTTGTGGGAAAATAGTAGAACGACGTGACCAAGTTTTGATAACTGATTTGTCACCTGCTTCGTTCATAGCTTTTACTTTTTTCAGTAAGCTTTCATCCGCGAATGGTCCTTTTTTAAGTGAGCGAGCCATAGGTTCTAACCTCCTTGTAAACTGATTTATTTAATACCTTTACCATCTCTTCTTCTAACGATTAACTTGTTAGACTGTTTGTTTTTCTTTCTTGTCTTAAGACCAAGTGCTGGTTTACCCCAAGGTGTACATGGACCTGGACGACCAATTCCTGTCTTACCTTCACCACCACCGTGTGGATGGTCATTAGGGTTCATTACAGAACCACGAACTGTAGGTCTGATACCCATGTGACGTTTACGTCCGGCTTTACCAATGTTAATCAGGTTGTGATCTCCGTTACCTACAACACCGATTGATGCTCTACAGATGATCGGCACCATTCTCATTTCGCCTGATGGCAATCTTAATGTTGCATATTTTCCTTCTTTAGCCATTAACTGAGCGCTGTTACCAGCTGAACGAACTAACTGTCCGCCTCTTCCTGGATATAACTCAATGTTGTGGATCTGTGTACCTACTGGGATCTCAGAAAGCGGTAAGCAGTTTCCTACTCTCACTTCAGCTTCTGGTCCGTTCATTACTTTCATTCCATCTGTTAAGCCTTGAGGTGCAAGAATATAAGCTTTTTCACCATCTGCGTAGCAGATAAGCGCGATATTCGCTGTTCTGTTTGGATCGTACTCGATTCCGATTACAGTTGCCGGAATACCATCTTTCTTTCTCTTAAAGTCGATAATTCTATATTTTCTTTTAGCTCCGCCTCCGCGGTGTCTTACTGTGATCTTACCTTGATTGTTACGACCAGCTGTTCTGCTTTTAGAAGCTAACAAAGATTTCTCTGGAGTTGTCTTTGTGATTTCTGAAAAATCAGAACCTGTCATATGTCTTCTGGAAGGTGTATATGGGCGATATGTTTTAATTCCCATTACTGTCACTCCTTTCGTTTACGATTATTTATTATCACGGTTTTAATCCGTATGGTTTCTATTGTTGGGCTGTCTCTTACAGTCCTTCGAAAATTTCGATATCAGCGCTTTCAGCTGTTAACTGAACGATTGCTTTTTTTGTCTTAGCAGTTTTTCCGAATGTCATACCACGTCTTTTTGTTTTTCCATCAAGATTCATAGTATTTACGCTTTTTACTTTTGTTCCTGCGAACATTTTTTCAACTGCTTCTTTAATCTGATTCTTTGTAGCCTGTGTGTGAACTAAGAAAGTGTATTTCTTGTCAGCCATAAGCTCCATAGATTTTTCAGTGATTACTGGTTTAAGGATTACGTCATAGTATTTAATGTCTGCCATTATGCGTACACCTCCTCGATTGTTGCAACAACAGCTTTCGTTACGATTACTGTGTTGTATTTTAAGATATCGTACACATTAATTGTATTTGTCCAAGCTGTTTTCACATTTGCAATATTTCTTGCAGATAATGCTGCATTTGTGTTTCCATCTTCTAACACTACTAATGCTTTAGATACTTCTAAGTTGTTTAACATGTTCTGGAAATTCTTTGTTTTAATTTCACCAAAGTTCATTTCGTCAAGAACGATGAATTTGTTTTCTAATACTCTTGTTGTAAGAGCTGATTTCAGAGCTGCTCTCTTTTCTTTTTTGTTTAATTTGAAAGAGTAGTCTCTTGGTGTTGGAGCAAATACAACTCCACCGCCTGTCCATTGTGGAGATCTTGTAGAACCTTGTCTTGCATGACCTGTTCCTTTTTGTCTCCATGGTTTTCTACCACCGCCTGAAACTTCTGAGCGAGTTTTTGCTTTCTGCGTTCCCTGACGTTTATTTGCAAGTTGGTTCACAACTGCCATGTGTAATAAGTGTTCATTTACTTCAACACCGAATACAGCATCATTCAAGTCGATTGTTCCAACTTCTTTACCTTCGATATTATAAACAGATACGTTTGCCATCTGTGTGTTCCTCCTTTCCTATTAAAGACTAGATTGCTTTTACGCTTTCTTTAATTGTTACTAAAGATTTCTTAGGTCCCGGAACTGATCCTTTTACTAAGATTAAGTTGTTTTCAGCATCTACTCTTACGATTTCAAGATTTTGAATTGTAATTCTCTTGCTTCCCATGTGTCCTGGCATCTTTTTACCTTTGAATACTTTACTTGGATCAGATGCAGCACCATTAGAACCTGCATGACGATGGAATTTAGAACCGTGAGTCATAGGACCTCTGTGTTGGTTATGTCTCTTAATCGCACCCTGGAATCCTTTACCTTTTGAGATTGCAGTAGCATCTACTTTGTCTCCTGCTGCAAAGATGTCAGCTTTGATTTCCTGTGCTAATGTAAATTCCTCAGCATTTTCAAATTTGAATTCTCTTACAAATCTCTTGCTTGAAACACCAGCTTTGTCAAAATGTCCTTTTTCTGCTTTTGTTGTACCATGTCTGTGTACAATCTCTTTTTTACCATTTTTGTCTTTGTTCACGATTTTGTCTTTTTTGTCAACAAAACCAACCTGAACAGCACTGTAACCGTCGTTCTCAACTGTTTTGATCTGTGTTACTACACAAGGACCAGCCTGAAGAACAGTTACTGGAGTTAATACTCCGTCTTCGTTGAAGATTTGAGTCATTCCGACTTTTGTAGCTAAGATAGCTTTCTTCATTATTATTACCTCCTGTGATTTACAGCGGAACACTTTCGTGTTCATCCTAAATTATAGGATACTTACTGTCTCTTAATTTGATCGAACTCTTATTTGTTTTTCATTTTGATGTCGATATAAACACCAGCTGGCATCTCTAATCTTGATAATGCATCAACAGTTTTCTGTGTTGGTGTGATGATATCGATCAGTCTTTTGTGAGTTCTTTGTTCGAACTGCTCTCTGGAATCTTTGTATTTGTGTACGGCTCTTAAGATTGTTACTACTTCTTTTTTAGTTGGAAGTGGTACCGGTCCGCTCACCTGTGATCCATTTTTCTTTACAGTTTCGATAATTTTCTTTGCAGATGCATCAACCAATTGGTGATCATATGCTTTCAGTGTAATTCTCATTACTTGACTTGCCATAAAAAAAGTCGCCTCCTTTTCGTACTATTAAACTCAAGTACGACAAGCGGTGACTGTACACTCTCCCGTGTGTGTCGTGAGAACTCACACGTTGTTACCGTTTTTCATCGGTTGTTATTGATTCGTACAGTGACTTGTCGCCAGTTTCCTAACTTGACATTCGCTCCGCGGAAAACCTGCCACTTACGGGCAGCAACCTCACGTTTCATCGCTATCATGTCACAGCTTTTTCAGTATATATGATAGGAAATAAATTTGCAAGCCCTTTTTACAATTTTTTGTATTTTTTTCAATACACTCTTAGGATACTTTTTTCCGTTAAACTCTTGACACTCATCCGTTCTCATGCTATAGTAGTAATGTATTAGTACATTAAAGTACTAAACGGTTGCATTGTAGTGTTGCTGATATTCCCCCAAAATATCAGCGACATCTCCAATTCTTATATACATCCTCTAGTTAGAGATTCCCCAGTTTTGTATATGTAGAAACTACAGTGTAATCAAGAAAACCTCTCAATGACATACCAAAATGAAAGGGCGGATGCGATCACGTATCCGCCTTTTCATTTTCTTCTATCTTCTATGTTATAATCGGGACGATTCTGTCCCGGAATACCGGAGATACTCCCTGTACAGCTCTCCATAGCCCATCGATGCACTTTCCAAAGAAATCCTGCGTGCTTTTCTACCGCTTCCTCATCTTCAGTTTCAACATAGCTGTTGCTTTTCTGGCGTCTATTCTGTCTACAGCGTTTTCACCGACTATATTTGTTTCAATGCCTTCCGGATTTTTGTTCATATCTACAATAGTATCCATATACGGATTGGTTACTACGAACTGAGCCGCCGTTCCGGTAAAGTGGATGCCTACCACCGGAATATTCCGTTTCCCGAGCTGCTCGATTGTATTTGTATAATCCACATCACTGTTTCCCCATCCATCCGCGGAAATAATTACGCCGTCCGCACGCATTCCTTCTGCCCAGACCGCCGCTCTCGTACCTACGAGAACTTTATCCTGCTGATCCTGTGGTGTTCCTACAATGAGGACACCCATCAGATCCAGTTCCTCATCTGCCGCCACAACGTCAAGCAGAGGATCACGAAAATTATGCAGCGTTGTTTCTTTTGTAGATGGCCCGATTCCCATTCTTCCTCACTCCTTATCTAGCTTTTTATATGCTGCTCCTTGCTACTGCATGGAACGCAAAATCCCGTCCCGGTATTCGTTTGGCGTCACAAGAACCGGCATATTTCCCATGTCGATAATCGAGCGGCTCCCCTCCACGCCGGATGGCTCTTTGGCAAAGAGATGCATATCGTACATAGCTCCCTGTCCTGCCACCTGTTTGATAATCAGCACTTTCTTTTTGCCCGGTCTTACTACATCATAAAACTCGTGGCGTTCTGTGCATTTGTCCCCGTGAAATTTCCTGAGTTGTTCCCGGAATTCCTGAACGAACTCGTCACAGGCCCGATGCGCCGCCGTGACTCCCGCGCGGATCTGACCCATACCCTCCTGAAGAGTTACGTCGAATGTAATCATTGCGTCGTTTTCCCCTGGCGTTCCGGCTTTTCCATATTTCATCTGCTCCAGCAGATTTCCTTCGGAAGACCCAAATTCATGCGTCTGCTTACCCACCGTATCCACACCCGTGAGAATCACATAAACTCCGGTCAGGGTATGAGTGATTCCATCACCAATATCCCCAAGCACTTTCGCTGAAATCGGTATAATATCCATGATCGTATTCGTATACTGATCCCGTTCTTCCGGGCGGATGATCCGAAACGAGATATCAGAAATATATTCTTCTTTTCCACGTTTATATCGTCCGGAACTCTCTTTGTCCACAGTCAAAATACCGTTTTCCGTTACCTCGTTCTCGCTTCCCCACTGAACCTCCCGCACATGGTATGCCTTGATGACGAGCCTGCGAAGCTCTTTTGTTTCTTCTCCCATAGTTTTGTCCCCTCCTGCCATTTTGCTCATTCTTTCTTTATCATACCACAATTCCTTTATATGGAAAACGGGATCTGTACATTTCGTACAGATCCCGTAATTTTTGCATCATACTTTTGCAATATATTCAAATGGAAGTGAGACAACTTTTCCCGGAGTATCAATTGCAACAAGCTGCTCAAGCGTCGCTTTTACAATATCTCTCTGCATATCCGGATTGTTCGGTTCTCCGGCGTTTGCTCCCATCGGTACGAGCGGTGCTACCGCACGTGGTGTTCCTGTCTGACGAACAACAGGTGGAAGGGCTGCGATAATGATTGTCGGAATACCAGCCTCTTCAATCGCTCTCTGCACCAATACTGCAGAGCGGTGGCAGGTACCTCATCCAGCGGTGAGGATTACTGCGTCTACATCCTCTTCTTTGAACATCTGCGCTATGGCCGGACCAGTTTCGTGTTTAAATTTCTCCTGGTTTCCACCGCCGCCCATGAATCCTGCATGTACCGGAGCACATGCTCTGATAAATCCTTCTGCAGCAAGTTCATGGATTCTGTCGATCGGGAACATACAGTTGATGTCTTTGTTTACATCACCGTTATCATATCCACCATGTGAAACCATCAGTTCACTGGATGGTGTTGTATTTTCAATCTTTCTCCATGTGAAGTCTCCGGCAAGATTAAATCTTTCCTGGCTTTTCTTATGGACACCTGCTGCTGTAGCAAGAGCAACGGACATATCTTTGATCTCTTTTGTCACTGGAGCCCATACTGCCGGCGGAGTAATCGGAACAAAAATTTCAGATTGTAAACCTTTCACAACCGTTAAGCTCATTTTGAAACCTCCTCATTATTTTCACTCAGTTCACGCATCTCTTTCTGACGCCTCTTGTAAATATCCAGGTTACTGACGTATTTCTCGTTGATCTCCGGCCCCATCTGCTCTACAAAGCTCATGTTCCAGGCAACTTCCTGTCCAACTTTAATTGGATAGTCCGTAATGAGCATCCGCATCGGAATCTTCAGAAATCCGAGTCTCCCTTTCAGATCTACGCCCACACAGCCGTCATGCACCTCGACGATGACGCCTTCCATTCTGATGATTTTATCTCCATATTTCAGTTCCATACGCCACTACCATCTATTAATCATACTTTTCTTTTCTCTTCTGGCTCATCGGCAGAGACTGTTCGTTTGCGACAAGGTCAATCTTTTCTCCTGTCGCTTTCTCGATCAGCTCGATGTTGTTAGCCTTGACGTTCGAATTCCATTTCTTTTCTGCCGGTTTTACTTCCTCTCCGGACATCGCTGCCTTCAGCATTGCAATCGCACGTACAGCCTCTTCTTTACAGAGAGTATTGCATGCAAGTACTTCATTCTCGATACCGGATTCTGATTTATTGTTATCGACCATGTTTGTCATATACGGATTTCCGACAACAAGCGCACCCTGTACCGCGCAGAAAGATAACCCGACTACCGGGATGCCTCTCTTACCGATTTGCTCGTGATGACTTGCGAAATCAATGTGGTTGTTTCCAAATCCTTCTGTTGTGATAAACGCACCGTCAACATCCAGTGCCTCTACCGTCTGTCCGACACGTTTGGATACATAGAATTTCTCCGCATTGATCTGCGGGCTTCCTACAAAAAGGACACCGCAAAGATCGAGTTCTTCGTCGTGGAGCGCTTCCAGAACAAGCGGCTCCCTCCAGTAATGTCTGGACATCTCTTTGGATGCAGGTCCGATACATGTGAGTGCATGGATACATCCGTCGAGTACCTCCAGCGGAGAAGTCATAACCGGAACATTTCCAAGGTCTACGTTTGGCTTTGCGCCAAGTACGCCGACCGGCTCCATCGGAAGAATCAGGTTGTCATGCATTGCTCCCTGTCCCATGATCTCTTTTACGATAACGACTTTCTTCTTACCCGGATGTCTGAGATGTTCAAACTCTTCTGTATCTACAACAAGAGAGTCGTCCACTTTCTTTAATGCTTCACGGATCTCCTGTGTAATCACATCTGTCGCTGTATGTGCGGCAAGCGGGCCAGGACGCTCCATGTTGGTACCTTCTTTAATGATAACTTCTGTCTTGATGAAGATCTCACCCTTCTCCGGCGCTCCCGGACGTCCCCACATGATGTTCTCATCGAGGAATCCTTCGGAAGAGCCAAACTCACCGATCTGAACTCCGTTAGCGTCTGTTCCTGTCACCATCATAACAACACCATCAAGAACACGCGTTACACCGCTTCCGATTTCAGACTCGCCCTCTTTTGTAGCGATTGGCTGTACGTCCATGATTGTGTTGGAGTATGTGTGATACATCTCCGGTGTGATGATATCGATCTTTAAGCTGTTTACGAGCTCCTGTCCCGCAGCAGCCTCTTCTTCAATACCTTCCCGGATGTAAAGAACAGTTCCGTCGATCTTTGTCTCCGGGCCTCTCTTTACTTCTGTGATGTTAAAGTGCTTTCTTGTAAGTGTTCCCATCACTCTGGCTTCTTTTTCCTCAGCTACAGGTACTGCCTGTACGACCGGTGCAGGTATTCCCGCAGGTGCCGGAGCTGCTGCTCCCCCCATGATTCCAACCGGAATCTCCAGATTGATATCCTTTCCTTCGCCAATGTGAAGCTTGAACACTCCTCCCTGAACCGGAGCCGGTGCGGCAGGTGCTGCCGGTGCCTCTGCCGGAACTTCCTCTGCCTTTGGTGTTTTCTCTTCAACCGGTTCTTCTGCTGCCACTTCTTTGTATCCCTCTACGACATCCGGTGTAAGCGCTGTAAGCGAATCACATGTTTTTTTCAGTTTCGCACCCAGAACCTGTTCAATTGTAAGGACACCTTCCAGATTTAAAAGTCCGGAATCCACCAGATCATCAAAGATCGCCGGATCTTCAAGATTTGCAGCTTCGATGGTGATGCCCTCTTCCGCCCTGCAGCAAAGTACGGCCGGATCTTTTGCGTGAGCTTTCGCTGTTTCAGCTGTAATTGACATGTTTTATTCCCTCCTTGATTTTCTCCTTCGGCTTTTCGCCGTTTTCTATATACAACCACACCGCATGGTGACGCAGAATGTGATGTACTTTTATGCTATACCGTTTCTTAAAATTATTTCCCTTCCGGAAGCTGTTCCACCTGTTTGGACACTCTCAGGAATCTGTATAACGGATGCCCGATCGTTCTCATTACATGGTCTGTCTGATGGAACACTTTCAATTTCATCTTCGGTGCGGATCCCATGACTGTATTGGAGCAGTCTGAGCAGTTGCCGATAATAATATATTCACATCCGTCCTTCTTGAACTGGATATTATTCTTGGCCTGTCCAGGACAGTTGCCCGGTCTCTCACACTTCAGCGGCGCACCAGGTTTATTCTCTATGGCCTGCTTACATCTTGCTACGGATGCTACAACTCCATTCATCTTCTCGCAAATGTCCCTCATGCGAGCCTCGCTGCCGCCGCAGGCGCAGACAAGAAGTCCAACTTTTGCCCCATGAAGATTCGGGAAATCAATGGTGACGATGATGCCTCCCGTTGTTTTCGTAACCGGCGCGTCCTCTGTGGTAGCGCTTCCTGTGAAAGGTCCTCCCATGATGATCTCTCCGTAGAGGCCGTCAATGCCACCGGATCTTTCGATCATCTCTCCGACGCTTGTCCCAACCGGAACATCCATATAAACATGCGGCTCATTTCCGCCGTTTAACTTACCGATCACTGTCATATTCTTTAAGAAGCACGGCTTTCTCTCCTCGATCGCCTCTGTCACTCTGGAGATCGTCTCCACATTCACTACGACCGCGTTGGCAGCAGATGGAAGCTGTGTCGTCTCAAGCTCAATGCCAAGGCACTCCCTGACAACCGCACGTTCCTCTCCCATCGGGTAAATATCCGGAAGGAGATGGATTGTCATGGCTTTCTCATCTTTGATTGCGGTGCGGAGCGCGTCAATCGCCTTTTCATTTTTCTTCTTAATAGCAAAAATAGCTTTGTCAGCTCCGGCGATGTCCATACAGTATTTTACACCGCGCACGATCTTGTCGCTCTGCTGTTCGATCTGTCTAATGTTATGGTACAGTCCCGGCTCACACTCTGCCGCATTGATCAGAATGTATCCATGATCCAGATGCGCGTCAAGCTTGATACCTGTCGGGAATCCGGCTCCTCCCATTCCAACAACTCCGGCCGCCTTCACCATCTCAAGCGGTGTACCCTCCGGAATCTTCTCATACTCGTCCGGCTGTTCCTCGTCTGGCCGGATTACAATCCGGTCTTCCTTAATCTCTTCTACCACACCGTATACACTGGAGAAAATATTCGCTCCAAGTCCGGTTGGTTTTGCTACAAGTGTACCTTTTTTTACCAGGTCTCCGGCCTTCACTACCGGCTCACATGGTGCTCCTACGTGCTGACGCAGTAAAAGTTGAATGTTTCCCATAACAACATGCTCCTTTTCTTTATATTTTATGCGGGATGAAACATGCGGCCTGCAAATCCGTTCTTTCTTCCCATCGTGATCCACAGCAATGTTTGTTTATTGATAATATCTATAATGGCATCCCCTCCTGCTGCTGCCGGCGGATGCCTGTAAACCCTTATATCCGGGCTATTTTCTGGCGAGGGCATGTGGGAATCGAACCCACCCAGGACGCTCTTAACGCCCCACACTGGTTTTGAAGACCAGGAAGCACACCAGTTACTCATCTACCCCCATATTTCAAGAAACGCCTCTCGACGCATAGACAATTTACCACAGTTCGCGGCAAATTTCAACAAAAATATTTTTATTTTTCAACCACTTGTATTTTAGCAAATAATCGTTGACTTTTCAAGGCTTTTCCCTCATAATTGTAATTACCGACTAGACGGCATACTAGAATAGGGTCTAGTTCCCGTTTTCTTCGACAAAACAGGGATTTTGACAAGACCTCCGAGACAGATTTGGAACTTGATTTTCTCTTTTTTGTCACATTTATATTTATTGACATTTTCTATAAATATTTTTACTTACTCAAAGGAGGATTTTTTATGGAACTGCATCCAAAATTAAACCTTGACAGCTTTGAGGCATCTTTTCTGGCTGTCGATACGCATACTGTAGGAGAGTTTACCCGTATCGTTGTTTCCGGTTTCCCGAAGCTTGAGGGAAATACGATGATCGAGAGAAAGCATTATCTCGCCGAGCATTATGATCATTTCCGTCAGGCTTTGATGTATGAGCCGAGGGGACACCATGATATGTTCGGAGCCATCGTAGTAGAACCGATCAATCCGGAAGCTGACTTTGGAGTATTTTTCATGGATACAGGCGAATACTTGAATATGTGTGGTCACGGAACCATCGGTACAGTCACGGCTCTTATTGAAACAGGCCTGATGCCAGCTACAGAGCCTGTGACAGAAGTTGTACTGGAGGCTCCAGCAGGACTCATCCGCACAAAAGCAGAAGTTAAAAACGGAAAAGTAGTCAGCGTTACTCTGACAAACGTACCGGCTTTCCTTTATAAAAAAGATTTAAAAACTGTTGTAGACGGCAAAGAAATCACCTACGACATCGCATTCGGCGGCAGCTTTTTCGCCCTGATCGATGCGGAACAGCCGGCTCTTAATCTCCATGTAGATCCTAAAACCGTACCATTTTTCCAGGATTTCGGGATGAAGCTTCTTGACAATGTCAACCGTGAAGTTGAGATCCAACATCCGACTCTGGATATAACAAGCGTGGATCTTGCTGAATTCTACTGTCATACCGACACACCAGGATGCAGCCGCCGTAACGTGGTCATTTTCGGAAATCATATGGCCGACCGTTCTCCTTGTGGAACCGGGACAAGCGCAAAACTTGCCACCCTGTACGCAAAAGGTGAAATCCAGATCGGGGAACCGTTTATCTACGAAAGCTTCATAGGTTCCAAGTTTAAAGGCGTTATTCTCGGCGAAGCAAAAGCCGGTGATTATGACGCCATTATCCCGCAGATCACTGGATCTGCCTACATTACAGGCCTTTCCACCTATGTCATCGACAAGGATGATCCTCTGAAATACGGGTTCCAGGTGGGCTAGGCGGATACCTCCGGGATCTGACTGCAAAAAGGCGGGGCGGCAAACACCGCCCCGTTTTTCTTATTTCTATCAGCCATGTACATCAGCACAACAGAAAGGACTGACAGCCATGCCAAGAAAACGCTCATCAACCAAAAGCCGCATTGTCAAGGCAGCGTGGAATCTTTTTTATAAAAAGGGCTATGATGGGACTACTGTCGAAGATATCATCGCCCTTTCCAAAACTTCAAAAGGTACCTTTTATCACTATTTCAAGGGAAAGGAAGCGCTTTTAAATTCCATCTCAGATCTGTTCGACTCCAAGTATGAGGAGCTCCGATCTGAGATCGATCCGAACCTCTCCGCCTATAATACGCTTCTGTATCTGAATCGGGAGCTATTCCATATGATCGAGACAAGCATTGATGTCAATCTGATTGCTTTTCTCTACTCTTCCCAGCTCATCACGAAAGACCACCGCTCTCTTCTTGACGAAAACCGTCTGTATTTTATGTGGCTCAGAGAAATTATCTCAAAAGCGGTGGAGTCCGGAGAATTCTCCCCGGACTCCTCTACGGATGAGCTGTTAAAGCTCTACGCCATGTATGAGCGTTCCATGATCTATGACTGGGCGCTGTGCAAAGGAACGTATTCCCTTTCCCAGTACAGTTCCCGTCTTCTTCCTCATATGCTCGATACTTTTATTCATGGTATCTGACCTGTCTCTTACTATCTGCTAGAGCAGACTTCCGATGGAAAGGAACAGAGGAGCAAATACAAGGGATACGATCGTCATCAGCTTGATAAGGATGTTGATGGATGGTCCGGATGTATCTTTAAACGGGTCACCCACCGTGTCGCCAACTACGGCAGCCTTGTGCGCTTCGCTTCCCTTTCCACCGTGATGCCCATCCTCAATGTACTTCTTCGCATTATCCCATGCACCACCTGAATTGGACATAAAGACCGCCATCAGTACACCTGTCACAAGCGCTCCTGCCAGAAGTCCTCCAAGTGCTCCTGTTCCAAGAATCAGTCCTGTTGCCAGCGGTGACGCTACCGCCATAATTCCAGGCACCAGCATTTCCTTAAGTGCCGCTGTCGTGGAAATTGCCACGCAGGACTTGTAATCCGGCTTTTCTGTTCCTTTCATAATTCCAGGCATCGCCTTGAACTGTCGTCTTACTTCTTCAATCATCTGATATGCCGCCTTAGATACGCTCTGCATCGTCATGGACGAGAACAAGAACGGCAACATACCTCCGATGAATATACCGATAATAACTCGATTATCCAGAATATCAATCTGATCCAGATGCACCGCCTCTGCATAGGAAACGAACAACGCAAGTGCTGTCAGTGCCGCGGATCCGATGGCAAAGCCTTTTCCGATCGCCGCTGTTGTATTTCCTACAGAATCCAGCTTATCTGTAATCTGACGGACAGACTCATCCAGCCCGGACATTTCCGCAATACCACCTGCATTATCCGCAATCGGTCCGTACGCATCAACTGCCACGGTAATTGCCGTTGTAGAAAGCATTCCGACTGCTGCCAGCGCAATGCCGTAAAGTCCGCAGCACTGGTACGCCGTAAAAATTCCCACACAGATCAGAAGCACCGGCGCCGCCGTGGATTTCATTCCAACTGCCATACCACTGATGATGGTGGTCGCCGCCCCAGTCTCAGACTGGGATCCGATCTCCTTGACAGACTTGTAATCCGCGGAAGTATACACCTCTGTAATCATTCCAATGAAAAGTCCTACTGCCAGACCGGAAATTACCGCGCCTGCAGCCCAGAGATTCCCAAACAGAGCGTAGCTGAAAATCAGTGATACAATCACCACAAGGGCACTGGAAACGTAAGTTCCCATTTTCAGCGCTTTATGTGGGTCAGATTTCTCATCTCCCTTGACAAAGAACGTCGCCAGCATGGACGCAATCAATCCCAGCCCGGAAATCAACAGCGGGTACGCGACACCTTTTGTCTTATAGTATACAATTCCAAGTGTCAGCGCGGAAATAAGCGCACCTACATAAGATTCGAAAAGGTCTGCTCCCATTCCTGCCACATCACCAACATTATCGCCGACATTATCTGCTATGACCGCAGGGTTTCTCGGATCATCCTCCGGGATTCCCGCCTCCACCTTACCAACCAGGTCAGCTCCGACATCCGCTGCCTTAGTGTAGATACCACCGCCCACACGGGCAAACAGCGCAATCGAGGACGCGCCGAAGCTGAATCCGGACAGTACGTCAATATCCCCTGTGATGAGGTAAATCACACTTACACCAAGAACGCCAAGACCAGCCACACAAAGTCCCATAACTGCCCCACCGGAAAACGCAATAGAAAGCGCCCGGTTCATTCCGGATTTCATGGCCGCGTTCGCTGTACGTACATTTGCCTTTGTCGCCACCTGCATACCAAAATATCCTGCAAGTGTGGAAAATGCCGCTCCGGCCACAAAACAGATAGCCGTCACGATGCTTCTTGTACCGACGCCGATCAGTACAAAAAGTACAATTACAAAAACTACCAGAATCTTATATTCTGCCATCAGAAACGCCCTGGCTCCTTCCGAAATCGCGTCGGAAATCTCCTTCATCTTTTTCGTCCCAGCTTCCTGCCTTGAAACCTTCATCGCCAGATAAACCGCAAATAACAAGGCCGCAATGGCAAATACCGGAACAAGTTTCATCATCATTGTCATAAACGATCTCCTCCCTTCCTGTATGACATTGTATGATTCTGTTTTGCGCTTTTTGCGGAAAAGCTTCGCTTGCCGATGCTTTTTTCCTAAAAAACACAGAACCCGGATTCTCATAATGAAAATCCGGGTTCTCTCTTCTTATACCATGCAGTCATGGAGCTCTTCGTGCTCAATTCCGATCCGATCCATAATACCAATCACCGCGTCTCTCTCATCTGGTTCAGCGCACCAAGCGAGTCCGCATCCTGCCGAGATCGCCCTCGGTACCGGAATCAGCCTTCCGTTTACTTCATGTTCCTTGCAAGCCTTCTCCATAGCCATCGCGTCTGCTGTCGTATGGAATGTTACTACTAACCTTAATTCTTTCTTTCTCATGGTTCAATCACAATTTCAAATTCAGAGCCCTTTTCTGTCACCGTAACCTTTCTGCCTTTATCTTTTGCGAATTTCTCCACATTGGTTCTCTGATGGGGCTCGCTTACAAGTACCTTTACCGGCTCCGTCGTCCCTTTGATCGCCTCTGCTGTCAGCATGATCGGCTCCGGACAGGAAAGTCCTCTGGCATCTACTTCCTTCATTTCATTATCATCCTTTCTCCTAGAATAACATACCTCAACCTGAATTGCCACACTATTTCGCCATTTTTCGCCTATTGGTCAATGCGATAATAAAACATACAACGATACAAATGATAACCGCGACCTGTCCTGCCGTACTGACTCCGCCTGCTGTAGCTGCCTTGTCCGCTGTCGCCGCACTAGCTGCCGCTCCGGCAAGGCCAAAATTATGAGATACCGCCGCTCCCACAAACAGACCTAAAACAGTCACTGCAGAATCGGAAGATCCCTGTCCTGCCAGAACGAGCTGACGAAGCGGGCAGCCTCCTGCGAGCACTGCAGCGAATCCTACCGCGTACATTCCGAGAATGTTCCATAGATGTGCGGAATGTGCGATTGGCTGTCCACTGAATCCCAGATGGAATCCGCCTGTAGCAAGATTGTAAATGAGCATTACAACAAATAATCCGGCAATTACGGAGATCAAGTCAAAGCTCTTTACAAGAATTATATCCCGGATACTTCCGGCAAAGCACATTCTGGATTTCTGCGCGAACGCTCCGAAGATCAGTCCACCGATCAGGGAAACAAAAATCGGAGCATGAAGCGCTCCCGGTCCTGCCCCCGGCTCGGAAACCGCAAGCAGTGTCGTCGCTACACTTAAAATCAAAATACCAACGAGTAAAAGCGGTAACACAGTTCCACTGGCGGCGTTGGTCTCATGCGCTCTTCCAAGGCTGAAGCCTTTCTTCAGGAAGAAGGCTCCCGTCGCGACTCCCGCCGCAAATCCGATCAGGGCAACCCATGCGTTTAAATCCCCTGCGGACATACGGATCACCATACGAAGCGGGCAGCCAAGGAATGCCAGTGAACCGATCATAATAATCATTCCAAGTACAAACCGAATCAATGGGGAAGATCCGCCTGTAGACCGGTATTCCTTTGTGGCTGCTGAAATCGCAAACGCGCCAACTACAATGCCTACGATCTCCGGTCTTGCGTACTGCACCGCCGAGGCACTGTGGAGCTTGAGCGCTCCCGCCGTATCTCTGACAAAACATGCAATACAGATCGCCATATTAGCCGGGTTTCCCATCGCTGCCAGAACCGCTGCTACGATTCCGCAGACCACTCCTGCAAGTGCCAGTTTTTTCTTTGAGTCTGATAAATTCATTCTCTTTCTCCTCCTGTTTCCTATTCTTCTTTTGCGAGTTCTTCGACCGCACGGATGGCAGTCCGGATCTCCTCCTCTGTGTTAAAGTGAGAGAAACTGAATCGTACCGATCCTTGTTCTGCCGTACCGAGCGCCTCATGCATCAGTGGAGCACAGTGGCCGCCTGCCCTGGTGGAAATATCATATGTCATCAGCAGTTCATCGCTGACTTCTCCGGAATCGTAGTCCCCGATATTGAGCGTCACAATAGGACAGCGCTCCTTTACATCAAAGTCCCCGTATACCTTGACGCCCGGAATGTTCCGCACGCCCTCATAGAACATCCACATCCACTTCTGCTCTGTTTCCCGGATCTGATCCATCCCGACACGTTCAATGTAGGCAACCGCCGCATTGAGCCCCGCAATCCCGTGTCCGTTAAGTGTCCCCGCTTCCAGAGCCGTCGGCATCTCGGTCGGATGATAGTGGCTGTACGTCTGTACACCGCTTCCCCCTGATTTCAGCGGGTGAATCGTCAGCCCCTCTCTCACATAAAGGCCCCCTGTCCCTTGTGGCCCCAGAAGCCCTTTATGCCCCGTAAAGCAGAGTACGTCAATGTTCATTGTCTTTACATCGATCGGGAATACTCCTGCCGTCTGGGACGCATCTACAATATAGAGAAGCCCGTGGTCGTGAGCCATCTTTCCGATTCTTCCGACGTCCAGCATATTTCCGGTCAGATTAGAGCCGTGAGTCGTCACGATGGCCTTTGTCTTGGGCCTGATTGCCTCTTCGATATCCTCATAACGGATTCTGCCTTTCTCATCAGCTTTCACAAACGTCACATCTGTCCCTGCATCCTGCAGATCATACAGCGGACGAAGCACTGAGTTATGTTCCAGCATCGTCGTAATCACATGGTCTCCAGATCCCAGCAGTCCCCGGATCGCCGTATTAAGGCTCTCGGTAGAATTTAAGGTAAAGGCGATCTGCTTCGGCTCATCCGCTCCGAAAAGACGTGCCAGCCGTTCTCTTGCCTCATAGATAATTCTTGCCGCCCCCAGAGACGCTGTGTTGGCTCCCCGTCCCGCATTTCCAAGAGATCCCATCGCATGAACAACTGCCTCGATCATTTCCTGAGGCTTATGCATGGTAGTCGCCGCATTGTCAAGATAAATCATAATCTCCTCCTCCTATGTTGTAACAGTTCAGTCGATCTCTCATTCCTGAATGTTACCCCTTGCTCTTTAGTATATCTTCTTTGTCAAAGCACGTCTAATTTAAAATGACAATAAAGTGGCCTGCTTATAGACGTATCCTATAAGCAGGCCTTCCTTTCCCATCTGCTTCTACTTTTGAATTTCGTACATTTCCTTTACAACCCGGATAAAACGCTCCGCCGATTTGGAAAGATGGAAATTCTTATTGTATACGATATTAATGTCTCTTCCTTCTCCTTCCCCCGGCACCTTGCGCCACAGCACTTTCCCTGCCCGGATTTCCTCTTCTGCCGCAAGCCTGGAGATAATGGAGATTCCCATACCATTCGCCACGGAACGTTTGATCGCCTCCTGGCTTTCCATACTTGCCACAATAGCGAGACGCTCCACATCAATACCGTACCGCTTCAACTGCTTCTCCGCTTCTTTTCTCGTACCGGAACCTTCTTCTCTCATAATGTAAGGCTCATTTTTGAGCCAGCTTAGATCCTCCTTCTCCATAAGCTCACGGTATTTTCCTGTATTCGGCATAATAATAATCAGCTCATCTTTATAAAACGGAATGTATTTGCAAAACTTTCTCTCCAGTACGGTCCCGGAAAATCCGATATCCGCAGCGCCCCCTGCAATCAACTCGATTACCTTGGAGCTGTCTGTCTCGATCACTTTGAACTGTTCTTTCGGATACTTTTCAATAAACCGCGACAGAATCCCAGGCAGAATATACTGTGCCGGGACTGTGGACGCCGCAATCGTGATCTTTCTGACGTCAGACTGTCTCTCCCCGCAGAAGCACGCCTCGATCTGTTCTTCCAAATCGATCATCTGCTTTGCGTAGCTGTAGAGGATCGTACCATCCTCTGAAAGACTGACTTCCTTTGTATTTCTGATAAACAGTCTTGCATCCAGTTCTTTCTCTAATGAGGCAATATGCGCGCTGATCGTCGGCTGTGTCAGGTACAGCTTCCTTGCGGCCTTGGAAAAGCTTTTCTTATCCGCGACGCATACGAATGCCTCCAACTGTTTTAAATTCATAGATATGCAACCCTTTCGCTCTCTGCTCCTGTTTTCTTTGTCACTTTCTGACCGTCCATATATTCCAGGATTGGCTTGGCACTCTTTCGGCTCGTATGGAACATATCCCGCACTTCAGCAATCGTAATCATCCCGTCTTTTGCAAGCTTTTTCTTGATCTTCTCTTTTGCCTGTTCCATATAGTCAGCCAGCGTATACATTTCATCGTTGATTTTTACGACAGCACCCTCGGAAATCAGCACCTGGAGGACGTCCTCCTTAGTCCCTTCCGAAAGCTTTGGAAATGTAATCTCAGAAAACCGCACAAAGTCATACCCCGCCTTCTCCAGCGCCTCCAGAATAGTCCGGGACGCTTTTTCAAACTCTGCGTCCTTTGGAATCATATAGTCCGCGCTGTGAAGATACTCTCCGCTTCGCCCGATCTTTCCTTCTTCGGTCAGCATCTCAATATACAAATCAAAGACGTTCGGCTTGACCTGTTTCATAAACCGCATATGAACCTCCGCCTTTGGTATACCAGGACGGTATGGATGTGCGCTGTGGAATGCTCTCAGTTCTTCCCGTATAGCCGCCGTTATGCTCTCCTGCGAGCTGATATGCCATACATATGTCTCTTTCTTCATCGGGAACACAGAGATCCTTCCCTCTTCCCTGAGCTCTTTTATATCTTCTTCCACTTCCTCAAGAGAAAGCGCTGTGATCTTCGCAAGTTCAGAAACCGATACCATGTCTTTCTCATGCTGGCGGATATGCAGCTCAATGACGTCAGCCGAGGATCCAGACTCTTTCTGTCGAAGCTCCTCAATCACATCCGGCTGGAACCGCTTTTTCCATTTCGGATTTGGCTCCAGAATCACGCCTCCCCCTATGGTCTCCATCGGAGAATAGAAGCGCACGACAAACCGGTCGCCTCTTCGCACCGCAATCTCCTCTTCCAGTCGAAGCTGTACAAAACCGCTCTCTCCCGGTCCGATCTCCTCTTTATCCAGAAGAACCGCACGACAAAGTACCTCGCTGGTCCCGGTAAAAAGATGAAGTCTGCTGTTATTCACCAAAATCCGCATAGAGGATGGCAGTACATTCAGACGTACATCCAGCAGATCCGTATTTTTCATATTCTTTGGAGGCGCCAACACGCATCCACGGTGGATCTCCGACTTCTTAATATTGGAAAGATTGATTGCCACACGCTGTCCGGCATAGCAAACGTCCACGCTCTCCCCGTGAACCTGAATGCTGCGGATCTTACATTCTTTTCCGTTCGGGTACATACACAATGTATCTTCCCTGCGGATAGTCCCCGCCAGAAGGGTTCCCGTGATAATCGTCCCAAAACCGGACATCGTAAATACACGGTCGATCGGAAGACGGGGAATTGTATGAATGTCCTTCTCCGTTACTTCATTTTCAGTCATCTTCTGGATCATATTCACCAGTTTGGAAAGTCCCTCCCCTGTCGCGGCGGACACCTTCACCACCGGAGCAAACTCCAGAAACGTCCCTTTCAGTTCGTCACGAATCTCCTCTTCCACAAGTTCCAGCCATTCTTCATCTACCAGGTCGCACTTATTGAGGACAATAATACTCTTTTCAATACCAAGCTCGCCCAGGATATCCATGTGCTCTCTCGTCTGCGGCATGATACCTTCGTCCGCCGCGATAACAAGCATAACCAGATCCATTCCGACTACACCTGCTACCATGTTGTTGATGAAGCGCTCATGTCCCGGAACATCAATAATTCCCGCACGGTCCCCGTTTGGAAGATCAAAGTATGTAAAGCCCAGATCAATCGTGATGCCTCTTCTTTGTTCTTCCTCCCATCGGTCTGTATTTCTTCCTGTCAGTGCCTTAATCAGCGTCGTCTTGCCATGGTCAATATGACCGGCCGTTCCTATAATAATGTGTTTCATGCTTTTCATTCCCACTGTCTGTATCGTAATTTATAAAATCTCTTTTAACTCTTCTGTCACAATCTTCATCCGGTCCTCGTCTATGGTCCTTACGTCCATTACGATCATATCATTGAATGTCCTTGGAATAACCGGAATCTCAAGATGGCGCATCGCCGTCTCAAGCTCCGGCACCGTCATCTCGGTTGGCCGGATACAGACTGCCATACTTGGAATCCGCTCAAGCGGGAGAGATCCTCCCCCGATCTGGGATTCGCACGGCTGTAAGGAGATCTCGGCTTTTATCCCGGCTCTTACCAGCATCCTCCTGAAACGAGCCGCCGCCTTCTCTACGTCTTCCCGGGATCTGGTAATCATTCGAAGCACCGGAATTTTCTTCACCGCGTTTTCCTCACTTAAATATTCCTGTAATACCAGCTCCAGCGCCGTGGCTGTAAATTTATCGATCCGAAGTGCTCTTGTCAACTGGTTTCTCTTCATCTTGTCGATATACTTCTTCTTTCCGACAATGATACCTGCCTGCGGCCCTCCCAGCAGCTTATCTCCACTGAAGCACACCACGTCCGCTCCCTTGCGGATGGAATCCTGCACTGTCGGCTCGTAGGTCAGTCCGTACTTGCTCAGATCGATGAGTACGCCGCTCCCCAAGTCTTCAATGATCGGCAAATCATATTCCTGTCCGAGCGGAATCAGCTTGTCGATTCCCACGGACTCGGTAAAACCGACAATCCGGTAGTTGCTCGTATGAACCTTTAAAAATGCCTTTGTCTCCTCTGTCACGGCATCCGCATAGTCGGAATAATGCGTCTTATTCGTCGTTCCGACCTCCACAAGTTTCGCACCGCTTTGCTCCATCACATCCGGAATCCGAAACTTGCCGCCGATCTCCACAAGCTCTCCTCTGGATACAACAACTTCTCCGCCTTTTGCCATAGAACTTAAAATCAGCATCACCGCCGAGGCATTGTTGTTCACCGCCATGGCAGCCTCAGCCCCTGTGATCCTGCACAGCAGCTTTTCAAAATGGGAATAACGTTCCCCGCGCCTTCCCGCCTCCAGATCGTACTCCAGATTGGAATATCCGCAGGCAACCTCTGCCAGCCTTGCCATATGCTCTCTGCTGATCGGGGCACGTCCCAGATTGGTATGCAGAACCGTACCCGTCGCATTGATCACCGGCCGCATATCCGGCGTGTGCATCTTCTCCACCCGGCGAATAATTTCCGGAATCAGCCCGTCCACCAGAATGCAAAGTGTATTCTCCTCGTCAAGTGTACGGATCTGCTCCCGCACAAACTCCGTCTGCTCCCTCACGGCATCCATCACCGTATCTCTGTCAAAGCGGGCAATGGCTTCCTGAATTCTGTCATCTTCCAACAGTATGTCCACCTTCGGAATACTGCGGTAAAATCTGCTTTTGTCCATTTCTTTTCTCCTGCGCTCATCCCACACGTTCTAAACAAGCCGGATAAACGTATTGTCCTCCTGATCTTTTTCCAATACTTCGCCAATCATGGCAACTTTCGTATCCAGTCCCTTTTTCTCAAAATCTTCCATGACAGCATCTGCCTGTTCCGGGGCCACACTGATGAGAAGTCCCCCGGACGTCTGCGGATCATACAGCAGATCCACATAATACTCCGGTGTATCTCCCACATCTACATAACGGCCGGAATGACCTCTGTTTTTGTAGGCTCCCGCAGGGATCAGTCCCATCTTTGCATATTCTTTCGCGTCCTCAAAATACGGAATCTTTCTGACGTCCAGATTCAGGCAAACCTGACTTGCTGTCGCCATCTCCGCACCATGTCCCAGAAGTCCAAATCCGGTGACGTCCGTACATGCGGACACATCATATTTCTCCACAACTTCTTTTGCCTTTTTATTCAAGGAGGACATCACAATCTCCGCCTCATGGATCGCTCTTTGCGACGCCATCTCCGCCTTGATTGCCGTATTGACAACACCGTTTCCGATCTGCTTTGTCAGGATCAGCTTGTCCCCCGGTCTGCAGCCGTAGTTTTTGAAAATCTTCTTCGGATGAACAAAGCCGGAGACGCACAGTCCGTATTTCGGCTCGTCATCCTGGATGGTGTGGCCTCCCACCAGTACGGCGCCAGCCTCCATCACCTTATCCGCCCCTCCTTTTAGGATTTCTCCTAAAATAGAGGGATCCAGACAGTTCGGAAACCCGACGATATTCAGAGCCACTTTCGGCTCTCCTCCCATCGCCCACACATCGCTTAGCGAGTTGGCAGCCGCAATCTGTCCAAACATATATGGGTCATCTACGATCGGAGTAAAGAAATCAACCGTCTGGATCATGGCGATGTCATCCGTCACTTTGTAGATCGCAGCATCGTCCGCCGTCTCTATACCGACGATCAGATTGTCATCATGGAATTTTGGCAGCTTACCCAGAACCTGGGCAAGGGTCTCAGGACCAATCTTGGCGGCTCACCCCGCCGTCTTCGTCATCTGTGTCAATTTTACTTCCTTGATCATCTTGTTTCTTCTTCTCCTTTCGCGTATACTTATAGAAAAAACTTATAACTTGTTTATTATATCATAAACAGACCCAAGTTCAACCGGAAATCTCTGTTTTATTAAGAAAAAACAGGACTGGCGCATTCTGATGCCAATCCTGTCATATATCCGAATACTGTTTGTCTGATTATGGCCGGATCACTTTTGTCGCCTGATCCATCGTCTCCACAATGCTGTACATATTCGTCACGGTTCCGACAGCAAGCTTCTCTTTCAGACCGTAGTAGTCAAGGCATGTCCCACATGTCATAATTTCAACGCCCTGAGCTTCCAGGCTCTTTAAGTCCTCCAGTGAGTCCGATCCCTCGGTCGTCAGAGTTGCTCCCCCATTATAGAAGAGCATCGTCTTCGGCAGCTCGTCAAGCTGTGTAACAGCAAAAAGAAAACCTTTCATCAGGACTTTTCCGAGCTCATCATTTCCGCTTCCCATTCTGTCGGAAGAAACAACTACGATTGTGCTGCCTCTCTTGTCCGGTATACAGGAAACTTCCTCACTGTCTTTTGCGGCACAAGCTTCCCCCATCGCAATAAGAATCCGGTACTCTTTCTCCGCCACCTTCTCGGATGTCACCTTGCCGCCTGAGGACTGAGCCATCTTCGTCACGTTCTGAACAGCAATCTCATTGTCTACCAGCACTTCAATCGTATCCGGCCCCGTCATTTCCTTCATTGCGTTTTTTGTTTTAATTACAGGAATCGGACAGCTATCGCCGATTGCGTTTACTTTTATCATCTCTTGTTCCACCTTTCGTGTTTGGTTCCGTTTCTACCGCTTATTTTAACACTAAGCCGATAGACGGTAAACGGATTTACTTATCGGTTTTTCTTATGATATCTATTTGCTTTTTCTATATCTTTACATCCGTTCCTTTCACCACCCAAAAAACATTGAGGTTTTATTTCTTTACTGGTATAATAAACAGGATTATGGAGAGCCATACATCACACCAAAACAAATGACGATATATTTTATAGAAAGGATACATGATCATGTGGATTGCAGATGGTTGGAAAGAATATGAAGTAATAGACTGTTCCGGCGGCGAGAAGCTGGAGCGGTGGGGCGATTACCTCCTGGTCCGCCCGGACCCGCAGGTAATCTGGAATACAAAGAAAGAAAACGAAGGCTGGAAACATCCGAACGGCCACTATCACCGCAGTAAAAAGGGTGGCGGGGAATGGGAGTTTTTTAGTCTTCCCAAGCAGTGGCAGATCCATTACCGGGATCTGATCTTTCATCTAAAACCGTTCAGTTTCAAACACACCGGACTGTTCCCGGAACAGGCGACAAACTGGGACTGGTTTTCCGCAAAAATTCACTCTTCCAATCGCCCGGTCAAAGTACTGAATCTGTTCGCCTATACCGGCGGCGCTACATTGGCGGCCGCAAAAGCCGGAGCACAGGTCACTCACGTGGACGCATCAAAGGGTATGGTATCCTGGGCAAAGGAGAACGCGGCGGCTTCCGGTCTTTCAGACGCACCGATACGCTGGCTTGTGGACGACTGTATGAAATTTGTGGAGCGTGAAATCCGCAGAGGAAACCGCTATGACGCTGTTATCATGGACCCTCCGTCCTACGGGCGTGGTCCGAAGGGAGAAATCTGGAAGATTGAGGATGCCATCCATCCTCTGATCCAGAAGTGCGCTCAGCTTTTATCTAAGGAGCCTTTATTCTTTCTGATTAATTCTTATACAACAGGACTGGCTCCTGCGGTACTGTCCTATATGCTTGAGACAGAGCTGAAGCAATTCCACGGACATGTAAATTCCCAGGAGATCGGTCTTCCGGTGTCATCCAACGGACTCGTGCTGCCGTGTGGCGCCAGCGGACGTTGGGAGTGTGATTACGTATGATGCAGCTTACCATCCGCTCTTCTCCGGATCAGATAGCGGAACACGGCACCACATTTTCAGTTTCCCACCTTCTCTGGGGAACCAAGCATGCGCCTGCTGTCACGGGCTCGATTGGTTATGTACAGGAAGATGGATTTTATGTAGAGATGATCTGCGAAGAATCCGATCCGCTGCGCCGGTATGAGGGGCTGTACGCTCCGGTATACCTGGACAGCGCGATGGAGGCTTTCTTCCACTTTCCGTTTGTCGGAAAAAGAAAATCGGAGCCTTCGCCTTACCTCAACCTGGAATTTAACGCAAACGGTGCCCTCCTGGCCCAGTATGGATACAGTCGGACAAAGCGCACGCCCCTCTCTCCGGAAGAGTGCCAAAGTCTCGCATACGAGGCCAGCCTCTGCGGTGATTTCTGGAAGGTCCATTTTCGCCTCCCCCTCTCTCTTCTTAAAAAGATTTACGGAATCACCGGATTTCAGCCGGAAGACTGCTTTTCCTGTAATTTTTACAAGATCTCCGAAGATCCGGACATCGAGCACTACTCGGCTTTCTCCCCGGTACTGACAACAACCCCGGACTTTCACCGGCCAGAATATTTTGCTCCTGTCTCGTTCTGAAAGTACTTTCCTTTTTTATATGCTATACTGTAACTATCAAACAAAAGGGGGATTTTAACAATGAAATTCTACGAAGAAAAAGATTACGATGCACTGAGCCGGAGAGCTGCCAATATCATCGCAGCTCAGATGACACTGAAACCGGACTGTGTGCTTGGTCTTGCCACAGGCTCCTCACCGATCGGGACCTACAAATGTCTGATTGAGAAATATGAAAACGGAGATATCGATTTTTCGCAGGTGAAGACAGCCAATCTGGATGAGTACAAAGGACTCACAAGAGACAACGACCAGAGCTACTACTATTTCATGCATGAGAATCTGTTTGACCATGTGAACATTGATCCTGCAAACACCAATATTCCGGACGGCACAAAAGAGGACAGCGAAGCAGAGTGTTCCCACTACGAGGAAGTGATCGCTTCCCTTGGCGGCGTGGATCTGCAGCTTCTCGGTCTGGGACACAATGGACATATCGGCTTCAATGAACCGGCTGCAGATTTTCCGCAGGCGACGCACTGTGTCGATCTTCAGGAGCGTACGATCGAAGCAAACAAACGCTTCTTTGCTTCCGCTGACGACGTTCCGAGACAGGCGTATACGATGGGAATCGGTACGATCATGCGTGCGAAGAAAATCCTTCTCGTTGTAAGCGGTCAGGATAAAGCAGAAACAGTGGCAAAAGCATTTTTCGGACCTGTGACACCGGAGGTTCCGGCATCCATTCTACAGTTCCATCCGGATGTGACGATCGTCGGCGATCAGGCTGCTTTTTCAAAAATTCCTCGGTAACATGCAATCAGGGATGCCGTACGGAAAGAGTACTTTCCCCGGCATCCCTTTCTTTCAAAAAGGAGTATCACTATGATTATCAAAAATGTAAAAGTATACGGAGAAGATTTTCAGTTTCATCCCGGAGATGTGGTAATCGAAAACGGCGTATTCTGTGAAACTGCTTCCAATACCGGAGAAGTGATCGACGGAGAAGGCGCTTACGCGATTCCCGGCCTCATTGACATTCATTTCCATGGATGTATGGGTGCCGACGTCTGTGACAATGATCCGGAAGCAATCCGCACCATCGCCGAATACGAGGCCTCTGTCGGAGTCACAACGATCTGCCCCGCCACCATGACACTTCCGGTGGATGATTTAAAAAAGATCCTGTCCACCGTCGCGTCCTACACAAATGAGAGCGGAGCTCATCTTGTAGGTTTGAACATGGAAGGACCGTTCATCAGCGTCTCCAAGAAAGGCGCCCAAGACGAGCGGAATATTATCCCATGTGACGCCGCCCTTTTTCGGGAATTTCAGGAAGCGGCCAGGGGGCTGATCCGCTTCATCGGCGTTGCGCCGGAAACAGGACTCGACCGTACTCTTGATTTCATCCGGGAAGTCAAAGGGGAAGTATCTGTCTCCCTCGCTCATACCAACGCATCCTATACGGATGCGAAAGCCGCATTTGACGCAGGTGCCTGCCATGCGGTTCACCTTTTCAATGCCATGCCAGCTTTCACACACCGGGAGCCGGGGGTTGTCGGAGCTGTCTTTGACAGCAAACACGTCTTTGCTGAGCTGATCTGCGACGGCGTTCACATTCATCCGGCCATGGTTCGCGCTGCTTTCGCAATGATGGGAGCAGAGCGGATCTGCCTGATCAGCGACAGTATGCGTGCTGCCGGAATGCCGGACGGCTCCTACACATTAGGCGGACTTGCTGTCAATGTTTCCGGAAAGCACGCCACCCTGGCAGAGGGAGGTGCACTGGCCGGTTCCGTGACGAACCTTGCAGACTGTATGCGTACCGCAGTCAAAGAGATGAACATTCCTCTAGAGGAGGCCATCCGCTGCGCTACCCTCAATCCGGCGCGTGCCCTGCATCTGGAGCACCGCTATGGAAGTATCGCCCCTGGAAAGACCGGAAACCTGGTTCTTTTGAATCCGGATCTTTCCTTAAAGCAGGTCATCGTCAACGGCTAGACAAAGGAGGTGCCGATTTTGAATCATCAGGATTTCAAATCTCGACCCGGATTTCTCTATCGTACCGGAGAGCGCTATTACTATCTTGGCAAATGGATCTGCCTGGAGTGTACGGACTATGAAGTAACGGATTCCCTCTATATGTATGAGCTTGCGTACAAGGAGCACAATCTGTCCGACCTGAATGTTTATTTTCAAAAAATCAGGGCATACAGCGACTTCGCCCTCGTCCCTCCATTTAACAAGGACGAAGTCTACCGGGCGCAGGATCTCCTCCTCGATAGTCTGAATGAAGAGCATACCGAAGATCTACGTCGGCAGATTGGCATGTTTGAGGAGTGCTTCCGGCAGTTTTAAACTGCTTATGCATACTCAACACGTTTCTCCGACAAAGCTCCCCGGTGTAAGTATATCCACTTATCACATTACCCGTAGGAAGAAATCGCAAAACAGCCGTACAAAGGTCTCAGTTCTTTGTACGGCTGTTATTATGCATTTAAAAGATCAATCACATCTGCAAGGGAGGCGCACTGCCAAGTACAAAGCCTGCGGATCTCTCCGTCCGGCTGTACCAAATCCGGCACAACTATGGTCCGCATCCCGGCTGCGTGGGCAGAACGGATTCCGTTCGGAGAATCCTCAAGCGCCACAGCCTCTTGGGGTGCTGCTCCCAGCGCCTCGCACGCCTTTTGGTAAATCTCCGGGTCCGGCTTGGCATTAGTCACCATATCCCCAAAGACAGCAGCGTCAAAGTAATCCCAAATCCCGCCGTCTTGTAAAAGATGAGTAGAATACTCCCGCCTGGAAGATGTGGCAAGCCCCAGCAGATATCCATGCTCTTTCCCGTAAGATAAAAGAGCCTCTACTCCCGGCTTTTTCGGTACCCCTTCCTTCTCTTTGAGTCTGTGAAAGATTTCCCTGGTCATCTGATTGAACTGCTCCCCCGGAAACTCCTCTCCGAATACGCTCCGAAAATACTCACTCCGTCTTACTACATTAAATCCCAGCGTATGATAAATGTGATCCCCAATCCCAGGATACCCCAACCTTTCTCCGGCAATATACCAGGATTTCTGCACTACCCGCTCCGAGTCAAACAGAAGTCCATCCATATCAAATACCAGCGCCCTAATCTTTGGCTCCATCGTCTCTCATCCTTTCCGCCCCTATAATTTCCCGCTTCCCATAGCATCCTTCACATAGGAGGTCACATCCTCAAGCTTTTTCAGAATTTCCTGGCGCTCTTCCCATTCTTCTCCATGTACGTTAAGATCCACCAGCGCCTGTTTGACTTCTTTTAATTTCATAATAAGTTCCTGTCCCATAAAGTTTCCCTCCTTGTCTGTTTTTCTGTTTTTATTTTACTACTTCCCGCTGCCAAGGTAAAGCAAGATTTCTCCCAGGCAGAACAGCCTCTTTCCCTTTATACTCTAACTTTCCCACTCCCACAGATCCTTCCGGTCTTTCTTCTCTTTCTGCGTCTTGAACACCAGCTCAGCACTCTTGGCGCTCACTTTCGTGTACGCCGGCACCGTTTCCGTAATAAAGGTATTTCCTCCGATGATGCAGTGTTCCCCAATCACAGTCTCTCCGCCGAGAACCGTGGAATTGGAGTAGATCGTCACGTTGTCCCGGATCGTCGGATGACGCTTTAGCCCGGAAAGCTGCTGCCCATTTCTTGTGGAAAGCGCTCCCAGAGTTACACCCTGGTAAAGCTTCACAAAATCTCCGATCTCCGTCGTCTCCCCGATGACAATGCCGGTGCCATGGTCAATAAAGAAATAATCCCCGATCCTTGCTCCCGGATGAATATCGATTCCTGTCCTCCCGTGGGCGTATTCGGACATAATCCGCGGAATGAACGGAATCTTCTCCTCATAAAGCACGTGAGCGATCCGGTATACATACACTGCAAACAGACCCGGATAGGAGAAGATGATCTCCTCCTTACTCTGAGCCGCCGGATCCCCGTCAAATCCGGCTTTCACGTCCTTTAACAACTGCTGTTGAATCTGTGGAATCTGAAGGAAAAAACGATCCGTTACCTCTCGGGCCCGGGCTATCATGTCCTCCTCCCGCCCAGGATCTGCCTCCTGATAGTGCAGTGCAATCGTGATCTGTTCCTTCAGCGCCTCATATAGATGGTTGATCCTGTATCCTACATAATAGGTAGTATCTGGTTCCAGCGCACTGTCCCGACCAAAATATCCCGGAAAAATGATCTGTCTGAGATCTCTTATAATGGCGATCACTGTTGACCGGTCTGGGAGCATCCTCCATTTCTTGGGCATAAAGAGCTCCTCGGTGCGGTAATTTTCATTTAGCTTTGCTGCGACTTCATTGATTGTCTCTTTTTTCATATCGGCTCCATTTTCTTTTTGCTTTATTATAGTACAGTTTCCTTTCAAAGACCATACTTATCACAATAGAAAAAAGCAGGAAGATCTTTCGAAACCTCCTGCTCTTTTATGTGAGTTTGTTATAGCAACAAATGACAACTCCATTTTATTTTAAAGTTGTTACTTTTGCAAGTACTTTTTATCAATCCGGATACATAAATTTCCGAACCCGGTCCGGGCAGTCCTCATCTCCGGTGTAATAGATAATATCATTCTTGCGGAATACAGCCTTCGGCCCAGGAGACATCATCAGCACCCCGTTTCGCCGGATCGCGATTACCGTCGCGAACGTTTCTTGCCAGAAATCCACTTCCCCCACAGTCCGATCCAGATAAGGCGTTTCCTCCGTGACCACCATTTCGTACGGAATAAACGGGTTTGTCGAACGATATCTCTCAATCTGGTCAATCATCTCTGTCAAATAATCATAGAGCACTTCTATCTCCTGCTGCTGTCGCTTTACACTGTCGAGAATATTCCGCTTCAGATTATGGATGGACCGTGTCTTTTCCTGCTGCTGGAGGAAATTCTTCGCATTGTCCATCGATTTGATCAGCACCCCGCTATTCTTCTCGATTGTCACCACATCCCAGTCTGCAAGGATGCACATTGCCCTGCGCGCCGTCTCAGACGAGACGCTGTACTGACTTCCGATGGCAGAACGGGCATAGATCTTCTGACCTTCCTGATAAATGCCATTGACAATCTTGTAGGCAATATCCGTCGCAATCTGCTGATACTTTGGGATTCCGTTATCTGCCCTTTTCTTACTCACGCTGTCTCATCTTCCTTTCTTTTCTGGCTCTTTGTCTCCTCTTCACGGATCACGGAACAAAGCTCAGGAGATGTGATCTGAGCATCCCAGCAGCTACAGATTCCGTCTTTGTTGCCCTCGCACCAGTTAGAACTTGTGCAGTGCATAATAACGCCCGGGACAGCAAACATCCCGGCGTAACGCCCCGAAATTTTCCCGGCCTCCTGTCCGGCCACATACCCGTTGGAAACAAGGAAATGCCTCGGTGCATATGGTGCGAAATCCCAGTAGCATTCATCGGTTCCATGTCCCGGAACCGAAATGCACCAGTACTTCCGATGAAGAGGCACGAGTCCATCTTCATTTTTCTCTAGCCAAACCGCCCATTCTTTCCATCCGTTTCCGGTGTAAAGGAAATTCTCTTTCCCATCCTCTCCAACATGGAAAATCAGTCCCGTCCGGTCGTGGAATGTCCTTAGCAACTCCACACTCTCCTGGAATCGTTCCGCCATCCCCAGAAACCGCTCGTTTCGCCGAAGCTTTCTGAAATCTGCCCGGAACCCCCGGACTTCCTCTTCTAGCTCTACCGGGATATGTTCCCCGTTTCTCGGAATCTCCTCCATACCTGAAAGAGCCACAAGCCGCATGAAAATCTCCCGCATCCTTGCCGCTACCTGTACCAGTTCTTTCCACATCCAGCGATCCTGCTCATACACGGCTCCTGGAATCCCGATCTCCCCAAGCGTTTCCTCCAGATCCTTTCTAAGCCGTGTCTTCTGCGGCCAGAGCACCTGGATGTCCCCGACCTGATCTCCCCGCTTTAACAGTCGAATCGGACAGGAAAGAGTCAGAAGCACTTCCATCAAGCCGGAGAGTGTTACGGCCTTTCCCGGCAGAAAACAGCTCCTGGAGAGATCCTGAAGCAGCAAAAGTGCCAGCAATTCACTCATCCATCGCTCAGAGAACAAATCGGGAAGACAGACTGCCTGAATTCCCGCACTTTCCTCTCTTACAATCTGTAAAAAACCACCGACGTGTTCCGGGTCAAACTGGGTAAGAAAAACAGTACAGCCATTCCTTCGGATATCCCCTCCAATCTCCCGAAAGATTCCGGCGCTGTCCCTGCCGTTGATCTTCTTATTTCTCGTCCCACAGTTCACCGCAATTCTTTCATCTCCCTGTCCCAGGAGAAAACACTCTCCCAAGCCCACATTGTACATCTGTATTTCCATCATCCGGCCCTCTCTTTTGTCCTGTCTTTCCTCTGGTCTTCCCCTTACACTTGACAGGAGATTCCCTGTCGCCACGGCGGGAATCTCCTGTGTGTTCATCTGACCGACTCTGATATTAATCTTCGTCCTGAAGCTTTCTTACTACTTCCTTCATAGATTTGCGGAACTCCTCTTCGTTGGAATTGTAGAATAAAAGAAGCTCCTGGTCTTTGCTCTTGTCGTTGAGCTCTTCCGGGATGGAAAAATCCGTCTTTGCCATATATTCATCCCAGTGCGCCAGCTTCCACGTATCCCGATCGCTGTTTCTGCGGATCATTCTCTTCTTGCAGATCTCGGGATCTGTCACGACCCAGACCACATAAAGTCTTGCGTTCTTTCTCATCAGATCCTGGCGGAGGCTCTCCATAAATCTTGGGTTTCTGACCTCCCTGGTGAAGGGTGCATTAATCAGTGCAATATCATCGTACTCCAGTGCGTCTACTGCCATATCGAGAATCGCCGCATACTCATAATCACGAATATGCTCCTCGAAGAAATCCGAACTTCTGTCGTACGGCTGTCCGGCTACCTCAAAGATCTGCCGGCTCAAGATAATGAGCGCATCCTTATCCAGGTATACGACGTGGTTCAGCTCTGCCGCAAGCTTCATGGCAACATAGGTTTTCCCACATGCCGGTGGGGAAGTCACTAAAATGAGTTTCTTTTTCATGGATCCCTACCCCTTTCCTCATATCAATCTATGCTACTATCATACCACAGTGTCTAGAAAACCTCATCAAAATTTTGGCCGGCAAACTGTGAATGATACAGCTTTTCATACATTCCCTTCTTCTCCAGAAGCTCTTCATGCGTTCCCTGCTCCACAATGTCGCCGTCTTTTAAAACAAGGATCATATCCGCATCCCGGATCGTGGAGAGACGGTGGGCGATGACGAAGGACGTCCGTCCCTGCATTACTCTGTGCATCGCCTCCTGAAGTCTTCTTTCCAGACGGGTATCTACCGAGGAAGTGGCCTCATCGAGAATGAGGATCTGCGGGTCCTTGAGAATCGCTCTCGCTATCGTTAGAAGCTGCTTCTCACCCTGAGAAATATTGTTGGCCTCTTCATTAATCAGAGAATCATATCCCTTTGTCAGCGTCCGGATATAATGATGGACGTTTGCCATTTTCGCCGCGCTGATAATCTCATCTTTTCTGGCATCCAGCCTGCCGTAACGGATATTGTCATAAATGCTGCCTGAAAACAGCCACGTATCCTGTAGCACAAGAGAAAACAGGGAGCGTAAATCTTCCCGTTTCATGTCCCGGATGTCGACGCCATCAATCTTGATGGCTCCGCCCTTTACATCGTAGAAACGAAGAAGTAGATTCATCAGTGTCGTCTTTCCTGCTCCGGTCGGCCCTACGATGGCAACTGTCTGCCCACTCTCGACTTCGATGTTGACATCCTTCATCAGAAGATCTTTGTCATAGCCAAACCGCACGTGCTCAAAGCTGACATTGCCTCCGACGGACGCCTTATCGATCTTCACAGTTCCCTCCTGTACCTCTTCCTCCTCAGATAGAAGTGTAAAAATTCTCCGCAGTGCGGAAAACGCCGCCTGCACTTGGGCAGAAAGCTGAGATACTTGTGACAATGGATCGTTAATCTGCCACACATAACGAATGAAGGCCTGAAGCTGTCCAATGGTGATCACTCCCTGAATCACCTGTAAGCACCCGACCACCGCACAGGTTCCGATCGTTAAGTAAGTCACCAGCGATACACACGGGGAAATCAGAGACGACACAAACTGTGCCTTAAATGCGGAATTCCTCATTCTCTCATTGACGTCCTCAAACTGTCTCGCCACATCCTCCTGTTTGTTGTAACTGATGATCTCATTAAATCCACCGTAGAGCTCTGTGATAGTTCCATTTAACTGTCCTACGGTTTTTTGTTGAAGATCGAAAAGATCCTGTGAGCGTTTGACGAATACTTTCGTAATCAGTATCACAAGTGGGATAATCACAAGTGCAAGCATAGTCATCAGCAGATTGATCCGCAGCATCATCGCAACCGCAAGAATAAATGTCAAAATCCCGCTGATAACTCTTGTAAGCGTCTGTTGCAGCGCATTACTCAGTGTGTCGACGTCATTTGTCACACAACTGAGCACATCCCCGAACGCATGCTCGTCAAAATAACTCACCGGCATCTTCTGGATCTTCTTCTGAAGCGCCCCTCTGAGATCATGCATTGTCTGCTGAATGGCATTTGTCAGAAAGAACGCCGAAGCAAGAAGCAAAAGAGCCCTTGTAAGATAACTGCTTCCAAGCACTGCCAGCACACGGAACACCTTATCAAAATGGACATGTGCTCCGCTGACGCCCTCCAGGATGTCCGACGCGTCATTTGCAAGCTGTGTTGTCGCCATACCTTCGATGGTCGGATTCATTGTATAGAGTGCTGTGGCCAGAATCGTGGCGAGCACCGCCACCAGAAGTTTTCCCTTGTATGGGCTGATAAAATGACCCATTCCGTTGATACATGCCCTCCAGCTTATCTGTTGTCTATTCATACGCCAGTTCCTCCTCACTCAGCTGAGAAGCCGCAATTTCGTGATATACGCCGCATGTTTTCAGCAACTCTTTATGTGTCCCCTTTCCTACAACCTTCCCTTCATCCAGCACAATGATCTGATCCGCGTCCATAATTGTAGACACACGCTGGGCGACGATCAATACAATTTCGTCTGTCATTTCTTTTTTCAGTTCTTTCCTAAGCTTTGCGTCTGTCCGAAAATCCAGCGCGGAAAAAGAATCATCATAAATATAGATGTCGGCATGACGGACAAGTGCCCTGGCAATGGAAAGCCGCTGCTTCTGTCCTCCGGAAACATTGCCCGCACCCTCAACGATCCGCTCCTGAAACTGTCCCGGTTTCTCCATAATAAAGTCGTAAGCCTGGGCCACTTTGGCTGCATGAACGACTTCTTCCATAGTCGCCTCACGGTTGCCGAAGCGGATATTCTCCTCGATCGTACCGCTGAACAGATTCGCTTTCTGGGAGACAAATCCGATCCGGTCACGGAGATGATAGATGTCCATGTCCCGGACGTCCACTCCGTTCACCAAAATCCGTCCCGCTGATACATCATAAAATCTCGGAATTAATTTAATCAGCGTACTCTTACCGGATCCGGTGCTTCCGATGAAAGCAACCGTCTCTCCGGATCCGGCTTCAAAGGAAATATGCTGAAGAACTGCCTCCTCCCCATCCGGGTAAGCAAATGTCACATCATCGAACACAATACTTTTCTTCTCTGTTTCCTTCTTTGTGTGGTCCGGGTGGTTCTCAATGATGGATTCCGTCTTTAATACCTTCCTGATACGCTTTGCGGATACATTCGCCCTTGGATACATCATAAACACCAGGCAGAACAACAGCACGGAGAACATCGCATGAAATACATAGTCCATAAACGCAATCAGCTTGCCGACCGGTAATGTGCCCGCATCAATCATAAAACTTGCCACCACGTAAATCGCGATGATCGCCATATTCATCATCCAGAAGAAAATCGGATCCGTCGAGGACATCAGCTTGAACAGCTTCTTCGATTGCTTCATAAAGTTTACATTTTCCTCATCAAACCGTCCGGATTCATATTCATCATTATTAAAAGAACGGATGACCCTGATTCCGGTCAGATTCTCTCGAAAAATCCGGTTGATAGAGTCCAGTGAAGATTGCTGTCTCTCACTGATCGGAGAGGAAATCTTCCCCACAATGATCACTCCGATAATAATCAACGGGATCGTGGAGATGATAATCAGCGACAGATTCAACGATGTACGGACTGTGAGCATAAAGCTTACCACAATCATAACCGGGGTCAAAACTGCGGTTCTCAAGATGACGTTCATAAACATCATAATCTGGAATGCATCATTATTGGTTCTTGTAATCAGAGAAGCCACACCGATTTCATTCATCTCGCTGTGGGAAAAGGTCTGCACCTTCCGGAATACGTCCTGTCGGATGTCATGTGCGACTCCGGTGGAAATCCTGGCGCAGCAATAGCCAAGAAGAATCGTTCCGCAGACACCAACAAGCGAGATGACGGCCGTCAGCGCTCCCATCTTCATCAAAAATCCTCTGTCCTCGTTCATCACACCCTGATCGATCATATAGGCAATGATCGTCGGAATCCCCAGCTCGACCAGTGCAAATCCAAAGACAGAAATCACGTTTAAAACGAACCAGAGTTTGTACCGTTTCAGGTACTCCAAAATCAGTTTCAAACTATAACCTCCCTCATGCAAAGTGTTGTAAATCCAATGTATCATATTAAAAAAATTCCGGCAAGAGCGGAAGGCATTTTCGCAAAAAAAAGGATTCCAAAGCTTTGGAATCCCTTTTCCGAAAGACCAATTTATTTCTGTGCGATCTCATACATCGCTGCCGCGATAATCTGGTAAGACAACATCATCTTCTCTACATCGGCACACTCGTTCGGCTGATGGATTACGTCCGGTTCTCCCGGGAACGTCGGTCCAAATGCAACCATATTGTCAAATGCTTTTGCGTATGTACCGCCTCCGATTGCAATCGGCTGATCGTCTCTTCCTGTTTCTTCTTTGTATACTCTCATCAGCTTCTGAATCAGCTCGGAATCCTTCGGCACATATAAGAGCTTTCCTTCCGATTCCACATTAGCGTTCAGTCCATAAGCCTCCGCATGTTTCTTTACATGTTCGATCAGCACTTCCCGATCCCCATTCTTCGGATAACGAATATCCAATGTGAAGAAAAGCTTCTCCGGAGTACAGTCTACTACGCCAAGATTAAGTGTTGTCTGTCCGGTCTCTTCATCTGTCCAGCAGATATCAAGGGATTTCCCATTGGTCTCTGTCCCGATCTTCTCCAGAATGAAGTGGATCATCTGCTCCAGATCTCCGCCGATCCCGGCATCTTTTACTGCCTCAAACAGTTTAACCGCAGCATTGACACCTTTCTCCGGCGTACTTCCGTGAGCGCCCATTCCTTCTGCAACAATCGTTGTCTTGCCGTCTTCTTTGGTAACGGTGATTCCTTCTGTTTCTTTTACATCCAGATCGCCTTCCACTACCATGGTACATCTAGGTGTTACGACATTCTTTGCCGTACCTCCCTGGATGGAAAGGACTTTGATATTGGATGGATTTTCTATCTTTTTTGTTACTTCCCAGAAAGACTGTCCTTTCTCACAAAAGATGACAGGGAACTGTCCGTCCGGTGTAAATCCAATCGCCGGTTTCTCTCCGCCTGCCTCATTGTAATGACGTACACAGGAAGAACCATTCTCCTCGTCGGTTCCGAAAATGACACGGATTCTTCTGTCGATTTTAAGATCCAGGTCTCGAATCGCTTTCAATGCGTAAATCGCGCCGATCACCGGGCCCTTGTCATCCAGGACACCCCGTCCGTACATCTGTCCGTCGTGGATCTCGCATCCAAGCGGCGGGTATTTCCAGCCTTCTCCAAGTGGAACGATATCAAGGTGACCCAGGACTGCCGCCATCTCCTCACCGTCTCCATATTCGATCCATCCCACTTTATTGTCCAGGTTGCCAGTCTTAAATCCAAGCTTCTCCCCCAGCGCCAGTGCGTGATCCAAAGCCTCTTTCGGCCCTCTTCCATATGGTGCGTCCTCTTCCGGAGCGCCCTTGACGCTCTCGATCGCAATACTTTCTTTGAGGGAGGCGAAAATTTCATCTTTAAGCTCCATCATTTTTTCATTCAGTTTTTCATATCCCATTGCTATAACTCCTTTCGCTGAACAACTTCAGCATAGTAACTCACAGAATTATTTTATAATATTCCTCTACAAAAGGCAAGAGATATCAAACGATTTTGGCAGAGCATTTCTTATCATCTGACAAATAAATAACAACTAGAACAACAATGAATTTCCATATCGGAACTTGTAAAGCAATCTTTGCGTTTCTGGATCATATCTACTGAAAAAGTTTTTTAATATTCCACGATCCGGTATCCCAGTTTCATCTGCATCGGCACCTGATTTCCATGCTCAATAGCGTCCAAAAGCATCTCTGCCGCCTTGACTCCGCTTGTTTTATCGTAAAAGTGAACGGTTGTGATACCATCGGAGACTGCTCTTAAAAAGCGGTTGTCACCAAAGCCTGTCACCTGAAACTTTTTTCGTTTGTCGGGCTTTCTTTCTTTTAATGCCTGCATCACGCCCGCCGCGATCGTATCGGTGGCACATGATAGGATATCGATATCAGGCTCTTTGTCCAAAAGATCCTTTGCCTGATGATATCCGGATTCCACAGAACATTCGGCGAGCCGGTATCGCTCCTTCATCAGTTTGATCCCCTGCTCTCTCAACCCGTCCCGGAAGCCGTCCTCTCTTGCCTGCCCCGCTACCCTGTCATCTCTTGTCACACCGATATAGGCGATCTCTTTCTGTCCGCTTGAAGAGATTTTCTCCGCCAGTGCCTTTGCCGCCCCATAGTCGTCATGATACACGCAGTTTGCCTTATCCGTGTACTGGCCAATTACCACGATTGGCACTCTGCTCTGCTCAAAAAACACTTCATGCTTTCTGGAAATAACTGTCGCGATCAGAATGATCCCATCCACCGGATAGTTTTCAAAAAGCCTCATAGTTTCCAATTCTTTGTCCGATTGGTTGTTTGTCACAGTCAAAAGCATCTGGAACTGCTTTTCTGCCAGCACCTCTCCGATGCCATCTGTCACCCTCGCAACGGACTCGGAACTAAGCCTTGGTGCGACCACTCCAATTAGCCTCGCCCTTTTGGTCCGGAGATTTCTCGCCTGGGCAGACGGATGGTATCCCGTCTTCTCGATTGTCGCACGAATCCGCTCCTTTTTCTCCTCGCTTATATACCCGCCATTTAAGTATCTTGAAACAGCCGCACTGGACACCTGTGCAAGCTGTGCAATTTCTTTGATTGTCATGTTACCTATGATCTCCTTTTTCCATTTCATGTACTGCTTCATCCTCTGTATGAAGAATAAAATGATGTTTCCGAAAGGTCAGTACTCCCTCTCTTTGCAGCTTACCAAGCACCGCCGAGAGTGCGCTTCGGTCCGCCGCCAAATAATCCGCAAGCTTCTGCCGGTCAAATGGAATATCAAACTCCCGGCTACCTTGTTTCGCCGCCTGCTCTCCCAGGTAAGAGAGCACCTTCTCCCGCAGGGTTCTTCTGGAAAGGTGGGATACGCGGTTTGCCAGAAACAGGTTTTTCTCGGCCAGGATGTGCATCATATTTTCTACGAGTCTCCCCTTTGCCCTTCCGCCTCCTTCGGGCCGCATCATCTGTCCGTAAGAAATCCACAGGATTCTCGTCTTCTTTGCCGCCTCCACCGTCACCAGAGAGGGCTCCCCGGATGCCGCAAACGCCTCGGCGAAGATCTCTCCTGGAAACCCCTGTGACAGAAGAGTCGTGCTGCCGCTGAATTCTTCTTTCAAAATTACGATTCCGCCCTCCAGCACGATCCCGAAGTCCCTTGGCACTTCCCCGGCAAAGAGCAAGATCTCTCCTTTTTCATAATCCTTCTCTTTCACCTGCATCTCCCGCAGAACCGCCCCCATCTCCGCTTCTGTCAACCCCGAAAAGAGCGGGCACAGGGATAATATCTTTTTTTGCTCCATGTTTCTCCTCCGTTGTGATTACAACCGACTCTTTTTCCAGAGTGTACTATTCTATGTTCAAGAAGTCAAGCTGTTGTCGGTAAAACCAGACCCATCTGTCTGAAGACAGCATACCAATCATTTACCTTGGCAAAATCAGACGAAGGAGGATCATTATGGTCAGAAAAATCATCAAAATCAACGAAGCGCTCTGCAATGGTTGTGGCCTTTGCGCCAAAGCCTGTCACGAGGGAGCTATCGAAATGGTAAACGGGAAAGCAAAACTGGTACACGAGCACTACTGCGACGGTCTGGGGGATTGTCTTCCTTCCTGTCCTGTGGACGCAATCTCCTTTGAAGAACGGGAAGCCCCGGCTTACGACGAGGCCGCAGTCAAAGCAGCCCAGAAAGAAAAGAGCATCCCGCCACAGCAACATGCATTTGACGATACACTTGCCTGTGGCTGTCCCGGCAGCATGGCAAAGCAGATTCGAAAAGAACCTCAGGGAGCCTGTTCACATACACCGACTATGTCCCCATCAGGAAATCCGGGGCAGCTCTCCCAGTGGCCGGTTCAAATCAAGCTGATGCCGACGAACGCTCCCTATTATGACGGTGCTCATCTTTTGATAGCCGCCGACTGTACTGCCTACGCCTACGGCAATTTTCATCAGGATTTTATCCGGGGACGCATCACTCTTATTGGATGCCCAAAACTGGATGAAGGAGATTATACCGAAAAGCTGACCGCTATTCTGTCACAAAATGACATTAAGAGCCTGACTATCGTCAGAATGCAGGTGCCTTGCTGCGGCGGACTGGAACGCGCGGCTGTCCAAGCACTTAAAGGCAGTGGAAAATTCATCCCTTGGCAGGTTCGGGTTATCACCCCGGAAGGCCAGATTCTCGACTACTAACCGGAAACTTATCTTAACACATTTGATACCGCAGCCTGAAATGTATTTCCATCACTGGAAGTGCAAAAAATCAGGAGGACGTTTACCAGCGTCCTCCTTTTTTCATCTTTATCTTGTTTTCTACTCTTTATTTGCGGATCAGCTTTCGGATCACACAGAGCACAATACCTGCAACACTGCATCCGAGAATGATTCTATCCGCACGGTCCACGACTTCCAGCGCCAGCTTAGCCCCTGATAAAACCTGCGGACTTTCCGGAACCAGTGGAATGACAAAGCCTGCCGCTGCCGCCAGAATGGCGAACAGAATAAATGCTGTCAGTCCCCGTCCGGTATCATAGCTTCTGAGACGGTTTCCATCCGGCATCCTCTTGCCTCCAAGGAGCCAGATAGCGGATAAAATACCAAACAAAAGTAAAAATCCTGCAATTCCAAGGTACAATGCCTCGGCATAGTTCCTGTCCGCAGCTACCCGCCAGATCTCCCCCAGCGTATTTCTCTCCGCCCAGAATTCCTCCCAAAGCTTCAGAACAATAATCGCCATCGCCGCAAAACTGCCACATTTCAGAACAATAGAAACTCCTTTTCCTACTGCCCTGCCTGCCGTCTTTCCAGCTCTTCCGGCCGCACGTCCGGCCGCTTTTACCGGTCGGGCCGCCGATCCTTGCTTCTTCTGTCTCGGCTGTGGTTCTCTGTTCTCCCGGCTCTGCTGGCCGGCTCTACCGGCCGACTGATTCTCTCCAAAAGAGCGCCCTTTTTCCGTCTGTCTTCTGCCTTTACTTCCCGCTTCTGTCCTCTTTCTGCCTGCGCTCCCCGGCTGTTTCCGGTTTCCAGTTTCCGGACGCTTTGCCTCTCCGGCTGCCGGTCTCTTCCCACTTCCTGAGAGCTCCCCGGATTTGCCCTGAGGGTCTCTCCTTCTTACCTTCCCATTCGGGCTATCCGAAACTGTCTGTGCTGACTGTCCCTGTGCCTTAGGAGTGGAAACATCTCTTTTATCCTGATTCAGGTTCCAATTCTCCACGTCTCTCCAGTCTTCAATCTCAAACGGCTCGTCATCTTCCTGAGCGCTTGCTCCGTCCATATGTGTCCCGGCCCCGGCAGTTGTCTCGTTTACAGATATATCCGACCAGATCTCCGTTGGTTCCTCCGTCATCATTCCCTTGTCTTCCTCATCCAGCCATTCTACATCCATCCAGTCATCCTGTCCCGGATGTTTCTCCCGACTGATGTGGTCCTTAATCCGTCCTCCCTTATGTTCCATACGTTTGTGTCTCCCCTTCCGTATTTCAGATTTCTTCGGTAACAACAGTATTTTATCATGGATTATTTCGGAAAGACCGGTTTTCACATTTTTTTAAGAAATTTAAGTAATTTGTAACCTATCCCAGATATTCCTCCAGGAGAAGCATCGTATTCTTCACGCCGTCCACATGGCTTCTTTCATATCCGTGAGAAGCGTACACACCTGCCCCGATCAGTCCATGGCGCACATCGTAGCCCGCAGTCAGCGCCGCGTCAGCATCGGATGAATAGTGAGGATACACGTCCACCGCAAAGTCTGCTCCGGATACTTTGGCCGCCTCAATCAGGCTGCTCACAACATCATAATGATAAGGCCCTCTGCTGTCTTTTGCACAAATAGATACCTGATGCTCCTTACATGAGAGGCCGTCTCCGACACATCCCATATCTACGGAAAGCACTTCTTTGACACCGTCCGGAATCGAGGCAGATCCTCCGTGCCCTACTTCCTCAAAAACAGTCATATGAAGGTATGTCCTTCTCTTTGGCGTCACCTGATCGTCTTTCAGATGCTTTGCGTATCCAAGCAGCATTGCTGTGCTGAGTTTGTCATCGAGGAAACGACTCTTGATATAGCCACTCTTTGTGATGACCGTCCTTGGTTCAAAACAGACAAAATCCCCGGCCATAATTCCGAGAGCCTTTGTCTCTTCGTTGGAGTTTGTCATCTCATCCACCACAATCTCCATTACATCATATGTACGCATCGTCTCCGCGTACTTTCCATTGACATGAACGGAAGCATTGCAGAGCTGGCATGTACCGTCATAGATCCGTCCGTCCCGTGTACGGATACGCACCGTCTCTCCCTCTGCGGAATTGGCGCTGATACCACCAACCGGGGAAACTTCCAGACATCCGTTGTCTTTAATCTTAGTGACCATGGCGCCCAGTGTATCAACATGGGACTCTACAAAAATAGCATTGTCTGCATCCTCTCCTCCAAGGTCTGCGATCACGCCTCCTTTTACCGTACGGTGAGCAGGAAATCCGAGTGTTTCAAACTCCTTTAGCAGATAATCTGTCACGTCCTTCGTGTATCCGGACGGGCTGTCGATTGCCAGCAGATTTGTAAGCTGGCCAAGTACATATTCCATATTCATTGGTTGATCTCTCCTTTCTCTGATACTGACTATTATACCATCCTGCGGACCCTTTTTTCTACCCATCCAGGCAAAGGATTTTTGCGGATTTTTGATTTTCTTTTCCCTGCGGTTCCTGTTGACACACCTCCTGTTCTTGGATATTCTTATACTATCAGATTACAATGAATAAATAACGAGGTTACCAAAAAGAAATGGAAAAACGCAGAACATTTATCATCAACTTTTTGTACTTTGCAATCATCGTAGCACTATCCCTTTTCGTGCTGAGATTTGCGTTGACGCTTCTCTTTCCGTTCGTTGCGGCACTGTTTATCTCCTACGTCCTAAGACGCCCGATTGACTTTCTCGCCGCCAAAACCAGACTTTCCCGAAAGGTTTCCGCTATCCTGATCGTTCTGATTTTCTATGTAACGATCGGCACCTTACTTGTGCTTGGAAGCATCCGTGCCTTTTCCTATGTCAGTGACCTGGTACAGCGGCTTCCGCAGATCTATCTCCGCTATGTAAGCCCGGTGATGACGGATCTCTTTGACGAACTAGAGCACGCGCTCTCCCAGGTAGATCCTTCGATTCTGGAGACTGTGGATTATCTGTGGGACCAGCTAATGCAGTCCCTGCGTTCCCTTGTATCAGGCCTTTCACTCAGCAGTATGGAAGTGATTTCCGACTTCGCCTCCTCCCTGCCTATGCTATTTATCAGGCTGGTGCTGATGGTAATTTCAACTTTCTTTATCGCAATGGATTATGAAGCTCTTTCCGCTTTCTGTATGCGGCAGTTAAATGAAAAGGCCCAAAATGTCGTGATGCAGATCAAGCAGTACGTGGTCGGCACCCTTTTTGTCTGTATCCGTTCCTACGCTCTGATTATGAGTATCACTTTCGTGGAGCTGTCTGTGGGACTCACCCTGATTGGCATCCGTAAATCCGTATTCATCGCCTTTTGTATTGCGGTCTTTGATATTCTTCCGGTTCTCGGCACCGGCGGCATCATGATTCCATGGGCTCTGATTTCAGCCATCCTGGGCGATTATCCGGGCGCTGCCAAACTAGCTGTCCTCTATGTATTTATTACTATTGTACGGAATATCATCGAGCCAAAAATCGTAGGCGGTCAGATCGGATTGCATCCGGTAGTGACTCTTGTCAGCATGTTCGCCGGAGTCCAGCTCTTTGGTGTGGTAGGACTCTTCGGTTTTCCGATCGGACTTTCTCTTCTCACTTATCTGAATCGGACCGGCACGATTCACCTCTATCGGACCGGGGATGAAACTAAAAAAATATAAATATGCTGCCAGTAAAAATTTCATACTATACATTCCAAAGCGGTTCATCTTACAAGAATTTAGTATTTTTAAATTTTAAAAAAATTAGCACTCGAGTGTGAAAGCCTTGGAAATGAGCTGGTTTTTATGTTGATGCTGAAAGATATTCTTGCAAGAGTGTGGAAGAACACAGGGAAAAAGAGGCTTGGAAAATAGATAATGGAAACTCAGGGCGGAAAACGGGCAATACGATAGAACCGCTGCCTCCTCCGCATTTATGTTTCAGAAACGGCTGCCGTTGTGAATACTTTTAGGCATTTATAGAACACTTTTGCGTCCGCTTTATCCTATACTTATCCTTTATCTAAGTACCACCAGAAAATGTGTAAATCTGACCACCGGAAACGGTGATCAAAAAATAGAGCAATACTCATGTTTACAATGCTCCTTTCCTGCCAATATACAAAAATCCCCCTTAATATCCTTTGGAATGTATACTTCGTATAAGGTTGGCCGTTTATGTCAATTGTAGCTTACATATCTATATAAAATTTCATATGTAGCAAAACCTGCTTTTTTATAGCATTTAATAGCGGCAAGGTTTTCACTCCAAGTTTGTATAAAAATCAATTTATTTTGAACACTACAGTATGACTTTAAAAATTTACTGCCTAACCCCTTTCTCCGAAATATAGGATTTATCTCATAATCATATATTCCTATGATTTCATCATCCTCAATTGTGCTGAATTTCCCTATCTTTAAATTTTTATACCAAATGAAATAATAATGTGCATTAAATAATTTTTTTCTTTTTATTTCACATTCTTGTTTCCAGTGTTCATAATTTAATTCAGAAAACCGAAAATCTCCATTTGAACTTTTTGTTCCATTAAAGATAAAATTAATATCAAAACAATACTCGGGGATATAATTTTTTAAAATTTCAATCTTTGTGAGTTGGGAATTGGTTTTGTTAGAGATTCTATAACACTTGCTACTAGGTAGGAAATCATTTGAATATACCGCTACAAAATTAAAATCAATTGAATTATTATATGGATGACTAATGAATATATTATTACTACATTTTTTTATTTTACATCCAATACTTTCCATCCATTCCAATTCATTGTTCAGGATTAAGCTAGATAAATCGATATTTTTCATCATTATATTTAACCTTTCCAATTTTCTAAAATATGACATATAATAGAATAGATAATATAATTCCTGTATATTGTAAACCGGTTTTCTCTAGGCTTATTGAACATATAATATAAATAATCCAGACCAGAGTGCTTCACTTGTACGATCATGGATGGAGCTAAAAGTATCCGTTTTGTCATGCCTCATATAGTATAGTTTAGCCTCCATCAATTCCTTGTTACAGTATCATACGTAAATAGTCATTGTTATATTTTTGTAATACTCTTACAATTTAGCCTTATATGATTTAAATTCTTATTAAAAAGCATTAATAATAAACCTATCAAAAATATGCCTGATAAATATAAAAATCCATTTACATAGTTACTTGTGAGGAATTGAGTTCCAATAGCAATGCCGATGGTAGGAGACATCAAGATAAGCGTGTCAATCCCTCCCAGTATTTTCCCACGATTATCCGCATCAATTGTTGTGATGACATAACTAAATAAAGGCTGTGTTAGGGAATCGAACATTCCATATATCAAGAAGAGAAAGCCCGTCAGAAAAAAAGGACATATTGGAATACACAGCATACACACTCCACAAGCTAACATTGCCAGTTTAAAAAGTCTGCTTACATAATGACCAAATTTATTTACAATCATCAAACCAATAATTTCACCTACAGCCATCATTGACTTTATAACCCCAAGGGTAATTGAACTTTTTGATTGAACAGAAAACATGACCGGCAGAATATTCGGTACAAACCCATATGCCAAATTTAATAAAAACATAATGATAACCATGCTCCTTAGCAACGGGGTCTGGAAAATGGAATGATATGAGATTTTTATATCTTTTACTAAAGAAATCATCAAAACTTTGCTGTTGTTAATCCTTTTTACGTTTCCCTTAGAATCACTTAACCGGCTTATTAAAAAAGCACATACAAAAAAACTGGTTGTATCTATTAAAAACAAACCCTTTCCTGAAACCCAGGTAATCATCCATCCTGCCACCGCTGATCCAATAATATAAATTGTCCTGGATAACATTGTTACAGTAGATTGAAATTTGATAAATATTGTTTTCTCGAATCTTTCTGCTGCATAAGTTGTATATGCTGATGAAAACACAGTATTACATATATCATTTAACAGTATGAAAAAAATGCAAAGACTGATATGCTGAATTGCAAAACCGTAAAAACACCAAAACAAAAAAATAATAGCTCCTGAAATACTGTTTACTGCAATCATCAACTTCTTTTTATTAAACCGATCAATCATAATCCCAACGATAAGAGATAAAATCCCCCGGAAAGCGAGGGATCCTCCTATCATATATGCAGCATTCATAATATTTCCAGAGTCATATGTCACTTTCCAAACAATAAACAGATCGAACAGAGTATCCCCGACAAAACTAATCAGGATTGAAATCATGAGGGTTTGAAAATCATTATTTTTTATAAATATTTTCTCCATAGTACTCAAGAGCAAACTTATAATAACTACAATTATATTTACAAGGTAAATGATTCGTAGCCTCTGCCCTACATCCACCCCCACAAAAATATTTTAATTCGCATTTTTGACAGCTCTTATTATTATCGACTAAATCTTTTTTTATTAATTCTTTTCTATGAATTAGTATATCATATACTGCCTCCGTATTAAATATATTTGTTATCAAATCCGTTTCTCCATATCTTTTTACACAAGGATATACATTACCATCCGGATGAATACTTAAGGATGTGATTCCCGCTCCGCAGTGCGTTACAGGAAACCCTTCATTTCCGAACATCATATTATCTGCAAACTTTACTATTTCAAAGGCTTCCGTAACATCAATATTATAATGGCTTTGAAGGAAGTCAAGTAATTGACGAAGTTGATCTATTGTTGGCTTCATATCATCCGAGACCTTTTTTACTATAAAAAAAGCTCTTTATATATAGACGCATAAATATTTAAAATCTTTCGTTTTTCTAGTTATAAGTTAATGATTTTTTTCAAAAATATTAGCACTCACCTCTTGACACTGCTAATAACGTGTGCTATATTACACATAGAACAAATGGAACGGGTTAAAAAGGCCCCCCACAGTTCTGAAACACCACTCTCCTCCGAGAGTGATTATATAAACATTTTGTCAAATGAAAGGAGACATGACTTATGATGATGCCTAGTATTTTTGGAGAAAACTTATTTGATGATTGGATGGATTTCCCGTTTCATGATGATTTCTTCCGTGGGACTCCTGCTTACAAAAAGAACGCAAAATCAATTATGAAGACAGATATCCGAGACACTGAGGATTCATACGAACTGGATGTTGATCTTCCAGGATACAAGAAAGACGAGATCAGCGCACAATTAAAAGACGGATATCTGACGATCTCCGCATCTAAAAACACAGAGAATGAGGAGAAGGATAAGAAAGGTAACTACATCCGCCGCGAACGCTACAATGGTACAATGAGCCGGAGTTTCTATGTAGGTGATGCCATTCACCAGGACGACATCCACGCGAAGTACGAAGATGGGATTCTGAAACTTTCGATTCCGAAAAAAACAAAACAGGAGGTAGAACAGACCAATTACATCTCCATCGAAGGTTAAATATACAAACATCCTACGGGAAAGGGGACAGTCAAAACAGACTGTCCCCTTTCCTTTTTACTTGTATGAAGTTTTATTACATCTTAAAGAGTCTGCCGCCCATTTTCCCGGCCTCACTCCGGTCATGGGTTACAAAGATCACTGTCTTCCCGAAGCATTGCTTTTTTGTATACTCTATCACCAGCTCTTTCGTCTCCTCATCGAGTCCTTTAAAAGGCTCGTCTAAAAAGAGCACATCCCACTCACTGTAAAGGGCACGTAAAAGCGCTGTCCGCTGCCGCATCCCGCCGGAAAACTCCCGCACCGGCTGATCCTCGCATCCGCCAAGTCCCACCGCCGCCATAGCCTTGCTGATCTTTGCCTCCAACTTTTTGTCTCTGCCCCACGGCTTTTTCCCGCGCACCAGCCGGATATTTGCGGATGCGCTTAAGTTTTCGCACAGCCTATCCTCCTGAAAGACCATACTGATTCTTAAACCTTCCAGCCCTTCAATCTGTCCGGAGTCCGCCTTCTCCAGCCCTGCCAGGATGCGCAGCAGAGTCGTCTTTCCTGCCCCGGAGGGCGCCATCATGCATGTAGTCTGTCCTTTTTGAAAAACCGCCGAAAAATCCTCAAAGACCGTGTGATCTCCATAGCTCTTTGAAAGATGTGAAATTCTGATCTGTCCTTGTTCCATCTTATCGCATCCTTTCCAACCTGATAACGGCACCGTCCACCATCGCCAGAAACAGTTTTTCAAACAGCAGGCTGATGAGGACAATCACCACCGTCCATGCAAACAGATCCGGCGTATTGAGATATACCTTGGCATTGTAAAGCTTTTCCCCGATGGAACCGTCTGGAATTCCGATGACCTCTGCCGCCACCCCGGCTTTCCAACAGAGTCCAAGGCCGATGGAACACCCGGTTCTGAAAAACAGCAGTACTTGGGAAACATAAATGTAACGGATCCGCACTGCGTGGGGAAGTGCGAAAACATCTGCCATCTCGAGAAGCTTAGGATCCGTACTGAGAATACCGTCCAACACATTCGTGTAAAGAATAGGAAATACCATCAAAAATGAAATCACTACCGACAAATTCCGGGATGGCACCCAGATGAGCACAAGAATAATAAAGGACGCCACCGGCACTGCCTTGACCACCATTACCGCAGGAGCAAAAAACTCACGGATTCTCTCAAATTTCGCGGAGAGTCCCGCCGCAAGAATTCCGGCCGCTGCTGCAAGAAAAAAGCCTCCCAGAATCCGTACAAGAGAAAAGCCGATGGAGCGCCAGAACTCTGTTTCCATGACAAGTCCGGTCAGTCTTTCCAAAACGACGACAGGGGATACCAGCAGGATCTCCTGTCCTATCCACACACTGACTGCCTGCCACACAAAAAGCCAGACTGCTACAGCCCAGAACCGGATCGTTCTCTTTTTCTTTTTATTCGCTGTAGTAGAACTCATCTTCTGGTAACGAGCCTCCTATCGATTCCGCATTAGCATCATAGAGCACCTTGAGATAACCGGAGAGCTGTTTCTGCATCTCCTCCCCTGTGACGCAGACAATGTTACATTCCGGCAGTGCCTTCTTGGCCACTTCCTCTGTCACAATCTCATACTGCCCCACCAGTTTTGCCGCCTGATCCGTGTCCGCATTGACAAAATCCACAGATGACGCATATCGCTCCAGGAAATCAGATACTGCCTCCGGGTGTTTCTTTACAAACTCAGTACGAGCGATAACCACTCCGGTTAAAAGCGTGCTTTTCTCTTCCTTATTCTCCTGCGTCTTATCCCATTCCTCAGTCAGATCGAGAGCTACACGAATAGCCGGGTTCTTCTTCTGCGCCGTTGTCACAAATGGCTGCGGAAGCATCGCAATTCCACTCGGATCATTGGCAAGTGCCGCTACACATTCAGAGTGCTCGCTTTTCCACTCGATTGTTACATCTGAGGCAGGATCCATACCATTTTCTTTTAAGATATAGTTGAGCGCATATTCCGGAGTGGATCCCTTTCCGCTTGCATAGATCGTCTTCCCTTTCAAATCCGCTGCGGACTGTACCGTTTCCCCATTCTCTACAATGTAAAGAACACCAAGAGTATTGACCGCCAACACCTGCACCTTTCCTTTCGTATTGTTATAAAGTATGGATGAAAGATTCGCCGGAACCGCCGCAATATCCAGATCACCCTGCACCAGCTTTGGTGTTACTTCATCCGCGGAAGCAGCGATTTGAAAGCTGTAATTCTCACTCTTTACCTCCCCCTTGTCTACATCATCCATAAGTTTGACCATTCCCATTGCCGTGGGTCCTTTCAAAGCGGCAATCCGGACATCCACCGGGGTACTGGTTTCTTCCTTCTCTCCCGTATCTTTTATGGTCTCATCACCCTGTGCCTCTCTCGGGCCGCAGCCTGCAAGAGCCGCCGCAAACAGAGCCATAACAAGAAGCCATGAACATATTTTTTTCATCATATTCTCCTTTCCTCCTTTTCACATTCACACATCCCTATGATAAGACAATTTCAGGCTCCGGACAAGACTCTTTTCCGTCTGTCCGAAGCCTGATGCTTCTCAAATCAAACCAATATTATAATTTTAAACATACTCAAAATCATCCGGCCCTTTAAACCAGCTATTTCTTCCCAGATGGAGAAGAAACGCAAGCACAGCAATAATCAGATAACCGATCGCAAACAGGGAAGTCGGATAGAATCCAAGCTGTGCGCTGTGTATGAATCCGAAACACGCAAGCACATAGCCGACAAGCGCCGTAACTCCTACTTTGTGAAGCTGTTTCTCAATAATAAAGACGGTCATCGTTCCCAGCAGAATTCCAATAATGATTGCTCCCGCCTTCACTCCCGGCACACCGTTCCACATCACCCCGGCATCCTTAATCATCTGCGTCACTTCCGCATTATACCCAGATGTACCATCTGCCAGTATTTCCGTACTGTATCCCGCAAGACCGGCTACTCCCGTAATCTGAGTGTACAGGTAATCCGCAACCGGAGGAAGCATGGCGATTGCGATAGCCGCATAATGCTTTACCGGGCAATCTTTGAAAGCCTGCGCCACCATAACAACCGCACACCAGAGGAAGGTTACCGCACAGACCGCCGGTGGAACCATGTTGCTCAAAAATGTGAACAATCCAAAAATTCCGGCTGCCCCAAGTACCAGACCCGACACGAGAGAATAACCGATTCCCGCATGAGATTTCTTCAATCCCGCATGACCAAGCCATACCGTATTCGGGATCACGCCCCCGCAAATTGCGGAAATCATCGTACAGATCCCATCCGCGAACTGTGTCTCCCGCACATTGTAATTGTCCCCGGCCGCATTGGCCGCTTCTACATTGTCCATCGTTTCGATGAAATTATAAATCTCTACCGGAATCACGATTGTCAGATACGGAACAACGACGGTAAATCCATTAATCAAATGCTGGATACTGTTGACCGGATTTGGGATATAAAATCCGACACCGCTGAAATCCACGGAAGTCCGGCCCAGACAGAACGCATAAATGATACCACCCACAATGGCTACTACAAGCGGCGGGATCTTCTTCGGGAACAGATATCCCCCGAAAATTCCCACAAACGCTACAAACAGAATCGGAAGTCCTACCACCGGATCTCCAAACACATCAAAGACTCCCTGTGTTGCCATCCAGATAAATCCAATTCCAGCTACCGTACCAAGGAGAGCGGCTCTTGGCAGTCTCCGTTTCATCCACGGACCAATGAATCCGCCCAGAGCCTCCACAGCTCCCCCAATAAAGCAAGCCGCGACAGCCGCCGACCATGCGAGCATCGGATCGTCCAACGCATAGTGGAGCGGCATAATCACCCCGTACAGCATAACAAACATAGCCGGAGTGGATACTCCGGAAGGAAGCGCCGTGACATCCGCACGGCCTTCTTTTTTGGAAAGTCGCCGGCCCATAAACGCATAATAAATCCCACTAAGCATCAGTCCAACGGACATGCCCGGTATGACGGCCCCGTATACAATCTCATCCGGCCATCCCAGCACCCCTGACAAAGTCGAAATGACAATCAGATAGTTTACAATATTGTTTGTAATGGAATAAGTCATTCCACCGATATCGCCACGTTGAAACCATGGCACAAGTGTCTTTTGTCTGCTCATCTTCTTTCTCTCTTCCTATTCATTTTATGCTTCTGTACTGATAAACGAAAACGTCGTCACGTCAAACAGCCCCATATCGGTCAATTTGATCTCCGGAATGACTGCCAGAGACATAAAGCAAAGCGTCATCACCGGCTCCACATCCCCGCAGATTCCAAGCTCCGAATATGCCTTCTCATGGATATCCGTCAGCTTCTGATCCACCCACTCGCCGCTGCGGTCACTCATCAGGCCCGCAATCGGCATTGGCATACTTTCAATAACCTGTCCGTCTTTCACAAGAACGATACCGCCCTCTTGTGCAATCAGAGCGTTGACGGCCGCCTCCATTTCCTCGTCGCTGACGCCCACCACAATTATATTGTGGGAATCATGAGCAATGGAAAGCGCGACGGCACCCTCTTTGATTCCATAACCTTTCAGAAAGCCGCACGCTACATTTCCTGTTCCCTGATGCCGTTCTACTACTGCGGTTTTCACGATGTCCACCTTAGGATCCCGGACAAATTCCCCGTTTTCATCCAACTGAATATCCGCCGTCTCTTTCTTTGTCACAACACCGCCGGGAAGGATGCCGATGACATGGACATGCCCTGATTTCAGGTGCATTTTGAATTTCTCCTTTGAGAAATCCTTCACCACAACACTCCCTTTGACGGAGGAAATATCGTGAAGATGGACTTCCTGCAAATAGGTCCCTTCTTCTGCAGTCAGTTCTCCCGCAATCCATACCCGGTTGACATGGAACTCTTTCAAATCGTCAAGAAGTACAAGATCCGCCCGATACCCCGGTGCAATCGCTCCTCTGTCATACAGCCGGAAACACTCCGCCGCATTCAGCGTCGCCATACGAATGGCCGTCACCGGATCCAAACCTTCCTCAACGCAAATTCTCAAGTGATTGTCCAGATGCCCTTCATGGAGAATGGTCTTTGGCTGGCGGTCATCGGAGCAAAGCAGACATCTTCTGCTGTTCTCAGGCGTCACCCCCTGCAGGAGGGTTCTTAAGTTATGGCAAGCGGATCCCTGGCGAAGCAGAATATACATCCCCCGCTCCAGACGATCCTTCATCTCCTCTACAGTAGAGCACTCGTGATCCGCCAGAATTCTCGCCGCCGCATAGGCGTTTAGTTCCTTGCCGGCAATCCCAGGTCCGTGTCCGTCAATGATCTTCCCTTCTTCTTTGGCTGTCATCAACTTATCAAGCACCGCGTCATCCGCACCAATGACTCCCGGAAAATTCATAAATTCGCCGAGCCCCAGAATCTCTTCTCTTTTGATCGGTTCCTTCATTTCCGGAGCATTCAAAACTGCACCCGCATGTTCAAACGGGGTGGCCGGCACACAGGAAGGAAGCACGTATTTCACGTCCAGTTTCGTCCCCTTGGCAGCTTCCATCATATAGTCCAATCCCCGGATTCCACAGACATTGACAATCTCATGTGGATCTGCAATGATAGTCGTACCGCCGTGTGGAACGAGCAGACGGCCGATCTCCTCCGGACTGACATAGGAAGATTCAATATGAATATGGCTGTCGATAAATCCAGGCGCCGCATATCGTCCTTCGGCGTCGATCACTTCTTTCCCTTCGTACTCTCCAATTCCCGCAATCTGATCTCCACAGATGGCAATAGATCCTTCTGTAATATTTCCGGAGAATACATTGACAATCTTACAATTTTTGATCACAACATCCGCTGGGATTCGTCCCGCCGCTGTATCAATAAGTCGTTTTAATTCATCCTTTTTCATGGCCGTTACCTTCTTCTTTTATTTTTCCATTACTTCCAGAACAGGTTCAAATGTGGTAAGTGCTGTATAGTCTACCGGACCTGCGTCCGTGATCGCATAATCTGGAATCGCTGTGATCGGCAGGAAAAACATATACATCATCGGATCAGGAAGATCACTTCCAAGACTTCTAGCCGCTTGGTCAATCTTCTTCTCCCATGCCGCAATTTCTTCCGGCTCCAGATCGCTTACAATTCCTCCAACCGGAAGCGGTAAAAATTCCAGAATCTTGCCATCTGCCACAACGACCTGCCCGCCGCCTTGTTCAATCACATAATTAGCCGCAACCGACATATCCTCAGCACTCACTCCCATGACAACCAGGTTATTGTCGTCCGGCGCCGCAGAGGACGCCATTGCGCCTTTTTTCAGTTTCCAGCCGGAACAAAACGCAAGAGACTTATTTCCGTTTCTACCAAACCGCTCCAAAACAGATACCATCGCTACATCCTGCTCCGGATCCGGCAAAACAATTCCATCTTCTACTTTCAGTACGACGTCTCTTCTTTTTCTTACAAATGGACCTTTGACATCCATAGCCAGTACCTTTGCTTCCCCGTGTCCGATTTCCACCTTGTATTCAAAGTCTGCCGGGATCGTCTTTTTACATTTGAGTTCCCCTTTTAGTATGGAACTTCTCTCCGGCGCGTCTAACTGATAGGTAAGCTTGTGGTCTTTTGCAACCATGTTTCCGTTCGTCATAACTTCCTCCACCTGGAATTCGTGGAGATCATTGACAAAAAGAATATCGGCAATTCTGCCCGGACATATGGAACCTACCAGATGATCAATGCGGTATGCTTCCGCACTGTTGATGGTTGCCATCTGGATGGCCGTCATAGGCTCTACCCCTGCTTTCATCGCAAGACGCACAACATTGTCCAAATGTCCTTTTTCCAAAACATCGCTTGCGGTCACATCGTCTGTACAAAAGCTGACACGGCGTGCAAAAGCCGGATTCACTTCAGTCACAGCCTTCATATTTTCTTCCAGGAAATGTGTGACAGAAGATTCCCGGATCAGCATATGCATTCCCTTTCTCATCTTCTCTACCACTTCCTCGTGGGTGTAGCTTTCATGGTCAAGACGTACGCCCCCGCACAGATAGCCGTTCAGATCGTTCCCTCTTGCCATTGGAGCGCATCCGAATACCGGAAGGCGGTTTTTAAATGCCTCTGCGATTGCCCCCAGGGTATTCTCATCCTCTTCCTGGAGGAACTCTCTTACCGTCTCCCAAACGCCGAAACATTCCGGCCATTTCTGGACTTCCTGATGAACTTCTTTTGTAAAATTAAACGCGACCGTTGATTCCGGAATCGTATACGGAGTCTTATATGGCGCTCCCCAGAATACTTTCAGCGGGCTCTGCTTTACTTCCGCCAGAATCTCTTTTAATCCTTCCAGACCAGATACCGAGATGTACTCATCCAGACCGGAAATCATACTCGTCGTTCCTCTTGGCACAACCGCCTTTGCATAACTTGTGATACTGAGCTTACTACATTCACTGTGAATATGTCCGTCGATCATTCCCGGCACCAGATATCTGCCCTTCGCATCAATGATTTCTGTGTCCGGCCCAATGTACTCTTCCACATCGCCGACCGCCACGATCATATCCTCGTATACGGCGATATCTGCCGGATAGATCTCACTGGACATGACATTAACAAGCATCCCACCGCGGATCACTTTGTGAGCCGGGATCTTTCCCCGTCCCGCACGGATCATTTCCTTCAAATTTTCCACTGTTCTTTCCATTTCAAATCCTCCTTGCACCGCGCTCTCTTTTGAGAGGGTTTTCTTAAAGCTGCCTTTACTTCCCGCCAATTCCCCGGAAAATAAAAAAGATACATCGGCCAGAGGCTAAACAGGTTTCCCGTCCTGCGAATGTATCTTGAAGAATTTTCAACTATATTTGATTGTGCCAAAAGCTTCCGCTTTCTTTCGATTTTCATCATATCATAATCCGATAGGCTTGAAAATATATTAGTATATTATATTTTCAGATGATTATTTATTAGAAATACTTATATTTCATAGCTTTTTCGGCTGTTCTGCATTATAATACAAAAAGCAGCCGCATTTCCGCGGAAATACCCAACCAACAGAAAGGATCTGACATGAAGAGTCATTTTACACCCCATAAAGATATCACAGGCACCCTTTCCATCCTTCTCGCCACATTGTGCTGGGGATTTTCCGGATGTTCCGGTCAGTATCTCCTGCACGATCTGGCTCTCCCAACCCCCGTCGTTCTCTGCATCCGACAGATCAGCGCCGGGATCATTTTGATTGCGCTGGATCTCCTTTTCCGGAAATCCACACAACGGCACGCCTCCTGCCGTTCCTCCATCCGGACATCCAAAAAGGATTTGCTGATACTGATCTTTTTCGCTATTTTCGGTATCTGTCTGACACAGTATACCTTCTTCATGGCGATCTATTATTCTGACTCCGGCACAGCAACCGTCCTGCAGTACTTGTCTACGATCCTTATTTTCCTCGTCACCTGTGTGCGTACAAAAACATTGCCCACAAAGACAGAATCTGCCGCTGTTCTGGCTGCTGTAGCCGGCACTTTTCTTATCAGCACCGGAGGGTGGCCGGGAAATCTTGCCATCTCAGGGTACGCCTTGCTTTTTGGTGTGATCTGCGCTATCTCTTACTCCACCTATACGCTGATTCCGGGACGGATTGTCCGCACGTACGGAGCCAAATATGTAGTGGGGCGCGGGATGCTGATCAGTGGAATTCTCCTCTCCCTTTTTGTCCGTCCATGGACATACGAGATCCCGCTCTCTTCCGAGGTGAACCTTGGCTTTTGCGGACTGATCCTGGTGGGGACTGCGGCCGGATCAACCTTTTATCATTTTGGTGCGTCTCTCTTGTCTCCTGTCAAAGCAGGAACCCTGGCAAACTTTGATCCGGTTTCTTCTGTACTCCTGACCGCCCTTTTGCTTGGTACAACTTTTACGGCAACAGATCTTGCTGGATTCTTCTGTATCATCGGAGCCGTTTTTCTCTTGCAGCTTTGCCGTGGGAGACTGACGTAACGAAAAGGAAGCAGTGCCAAATCCGTCTTCTCCGGTTTCTGGCTCTGCTCCTTTCTTTTGTCTTTTTTCACTCATGCTATTTCTTCTTGTAAAGATGGCACGCTGTAAAATGTCCCGGCACCGTCTCCATAAGCTCCGGCTCTTCCTGGTGGCACTGCTTGGATGCATGGATGCACCGGGTACAGAATCTGCATCCTTTTGGCGGACTCACCGGACTTGGCGGTTCGCCTTGAAGATGGATCCGGTTCACCGATGCCATCTTTCCCGGCTTAGGCAGAGGGATGGCGGAAAGCAGAGCCTGTGTATAAGGATGCATTGGATGGGAGTACAATTCCTGGGAATCTGCAAGCTCTACTATCTTACCCAGGTACATCACTCCTACCCGGTCCGAAATATGTCTCACCATCGACAGGTCGTGGGCGATAAACACACTGGTAAGTCCCCGTTCCTTCTGAAGCCGGACAAGCAGATTGATAATCTGTGCCTGCACAGATACGTCCAACGCGGAGATTGGCTCATCGCAAAGAAGAAATTCCGGATCCACCGCAAGAGCTCTGGCAATTCCGATTCGCTGCCTCTGACCCCCGGAAAACTCATGGACATACCGCCCTGCGTGTTCCGGATTCAATCCCACCTGACGCAGAAGCCTCTGTACCATCGTCTCTTCCTCCTTTTTGGATGATACCAAATGATGAATCTGCATTCCTTCCGCAATAATATCATGTACTTTCAGTCTCGGATCCAGGGAAGAATATGGGTCCTGAAAAATCATCTGAACCTTTCTTGTAAATTCTTTTCGTTCCTGCTTTGTCTGCTTCCGGATATCCTTTCCATCATAAAGTACTTCTCCGCCCGTGGCATCATAAACGCCGATACAGGTCCGTCCGCAGGTTGTCTTCCCACATCCTGATTCTCCCACAATTCCAAATGTCTCTCCTTTGTAAATGACAAAGGAGACATCATCAACTGCTTTTAGCTCTTTCTTCCCGCCCAGTCCAAAATATTTTTTCAGATGCCGGACTTCCAGAAGCGGTTTTCTTTCTTCCATCATTCTATCTCTCCTTCATCAAATGTGATGTCTGTATAGCCAGATTCTGGATGATACAGCCAGCAGAATACACTGTGGTCTTTGCTGAATGTGTACCGGGGCGCCTCTGTTTCCAGACAGATCTTCATACAATGGCCGCACCGCTCGGCAAACGGACAGCCTTTCGGAGGAAGAATGAGATCCGGCGGGGTCCCTTCGATTGCCACAAGCTTTTGCTTGGACCCTAACTCCATATCCGGTGCCGCTTTCAGAAGCGCCCAGGTATAAGGGTGCTTATGTTTTTCAAAAATCTCTGTACACGTCCCGGTCTCCACTACTTTTCCAGAATACATAACCACAACCCGGTCGGCGCTGTTGGCCACCACACCTAGGTCATGGGTAATCAAAATAACCGTCATGCCAAGTTTTTGCTGAATCTCAGCCAACAGATCCATGATCTGCGCCTGGATCGTCACATCCAGCGCTGTGGTCGGTTCATCCGCAATCAGAATTTCCGGATTTCCGGCAAGAGCGGTCGCAATCATCACCCGCTGTCTCATTCCTCCCGACAACTCATGGGGATACTTCTTCACGCATCCCTTGGCGTCGGCAATCCCGACCAGTCTCAGCATCTCCAACACCCGCTTTTTCACTTCATCCTTTCCAGCTTTCTGATGATTTGTGATGTTCTCTGCAATCTGCTTTCCAATCCGCATCGTAGGATTCAGCGCCGTAAGCGCATCCTGAAATACCATGGCACATCTAGCTCCTCGATAGCTTTCCCACTCCTTTTCCGACTGTTCCAGCAGGTTCTTCCCTTTCAGCAGAATCTTGCTCCCTTCCTTGATTTCCCCCGGAGGCACCTGGATCAGCCCCATAATTGATTTGGCCGTCACAGATTTTCCGCAGCCTGATTCTCCCACGATGGCAAGTGTCTCACCCTTTCTCACGGAAAAGCTTACTCCCCGAACCGACTGCACTTCTCCGGCATATGTATAGTAGGATATTTTCAAATCCTCTATCTTCAGTAAATCGTCCATACTCTCACCTCTATTTCGTCATCTTTGGTTCCAGCGCATTACGAAGGGCGTCTCCAAGAATATTAAAGCTCATCACAGTCGCTACGATAAAAATTCCCGGAAAAACCGCAAGCCATGGCGTATCCATAATATAAACCTGGGCTCCTTGAAGCATTGTTCCCCAGGATGCCTTTGGGAGCTGAACTCCCAGTCCCATGAAGCTCAGCGTCGATTCTGTCAGGATAGCCCTCGCCACCGCAAGACTTCCCGCCACAATGATCGAAGAGCTCATATTCGGCACGATATGCCGGAACATGATTCTTACATTACTTGCCCCCAGATGCTTCGCCGCCAGCACAAAATCCCGCTCTTTCAAAGACAGCGTCTCCGCCCTGGTGATTCTGGCAATCTGGCACCACTCAAACAATCCCAGAATAATAACCATGGAATACACTTTTGGCGGAAACAAGGCGTTGATGACTACCATCAGAAGAAAACTTGGCACCGACATAAAGATATCCGTGAACCGCATCAAAAATGCATCCACTTTCCCTCCCATATATCCGCTGACCGTCCCAATCACAGTCCCGATCACGACGGACATAATCATGGAGAGAAAGCCAACGGTCAGGGATATCCTGCCCCCGTAGAGCGCTCTTGTAAAATAATCCCGCCCAAGCTCGTCCATTCCGAACCAGTGCTTGGTAGACGGCGGCTGAAGTTTGCTCAATACATCCTGCTCATCCGGATCATAAGGGCAAAGAGGCGCCAGAAGGGAAGCGATAATAATGATGGCAAGAATCACACAGCATACTATCGCCAGCTTATTCTCCCTAAGAGATCGTAAGACGTCCCGGAACACGCTTCTTTCATATCTGGTCTCTGCCCGTGCCTCTTTCTTTTCCACTTTATCAAAACTATGTTTATCAATTCTTATCGTCTGATTTTTATCCATTATTCTTCCCCATCCCCTGCTTAATTCTCGGATCCGCTACTGCATACAGGATGTCCGCCAGAAAATTTCCCAGAATCAGGATTGTACAGGAGAACATCGTGAATCCCATAATCAGCGGATAGTCTCTGGAGTTCACCGCATCCATGGCAAGCCGCCCGATCCCCGGCCAGGAAAACACACTTTCAATGACAAACGAGCCGCACACCAGCCCTGCCAGATTGATCCCTACCAGGGTGATAATCGGGAGTAGGCAGTTTTTTAGGACGTGGCGGGTCAGGATCCTATATCTGCTCGTCCCCTTAGATCTGGCCGTCAGCACATAGTCCTCCTCAAGCTGTGAAATCGTACTGGAACGTATATATCTCGTAAACACTGCCGTGTTGCTGAAACTAAGTACAACAGCCGGTAGTACCAGGTGACGAAGAAGATCCCACGTCGTATCGACATTGACCGTCCTCATCCCACCGCTTGGTAGAATTTCAAGAGTCAGTGCAAAAATTATAATCAGAATCATTGCCAGCCAGAACTGAGGCACTGAAATACCAAAGTAAGACAAAAAACTGATAATATTGTCTGTCATTTTATTCTTTTTCAGCCCCGCCCAAAGCCCAAGCGGAATTGAGACAAGCAGCGAGATAAGAAGCGCCGCCCCCATCAAAATCAGTGTAGCAGGAAGCTTCTCCGCCAAAAGCTCTGTGACCGGACGATTCTTATAGATGGAGGTACCGAGGTCTCCCCGGACGACATGACCTACCCACGCCACGTACTGCTTTACAATATTTCCATCTACACCATATTCTTCCCGAATTGTCTGAATCTGTTCTTCCGACATCCCTGGTTTTACATAGTTCTGAATCGGATCTCCCGGTGCGGCATGGATAATCAGAAATGAAAAAATACTGACAAGAATCAACACCGGGATGAGCTGCAAAAATCTTTTTATGATATAGTTTCTCATATTTTCTTCCTCTTCCTGTGATACAGATAAGTATCAAGAAAGACCGTTTATTGAAAATTAAATAAACGGTCAGTCTCCTCTCTAATTTGTCATATGAATCTTTGTATAATCCTCAAAAATCGGCACCCTCATAATCTCATTCAGCCCTGTAAATTCCTTTCTTGCCGCAATTACATAGTTGGTATTCGCCATCGGGTACATGGAGTAGTCCTCATTCATCTGTACCTGAAGCTCTTTATAATACTTGTCACGGTCTTCTGTTGTCAGAGCCTGGGATGCTTTCTTCCAGAGTTCTTTTGTCTCCGGACTTACATAAAAACCGATTTCCAGATTGTCACCTGTCCAGGAAGTCAGTTTGGATGCCGGGTCTGCATTTAACTGATCCATTCCGTTTGTTGCGAGATCCCAGGAAGTATCCTCCACCGGAGTTCCTGTGATCCAGGATGCAAACAGGTGCTGGAAAAAAGCGGAAGAGTCCACGCCTTCAATCTCTACGGACACTCCGATCTCTTTTAGCTGCTGCTGTACAATCTGTGCTGTCTCCTTCATATTCGGGCGATTCTGATTGTAGATATAGTGTAGCGTCTTTTCTGTAAGACCTGTCTCCTCGGCAAGCTTTTTCGCTTCCTCGATATTCTGCTGATATCCTTTCATCTCGTCATTGTAGTAAAGGTTCTCCGGAGAGCAGAAGTTCGTTGCCGGGATAGCAAGATCTTCAGAACCGTATGCTCCCTGCACAATCTCCTCATTATTCAACGCAAGAGCGATAGCCTTTCTCGCATTGATATCTTTCATGTTCGGACTCTGATAATTGTAAGCCATGTAATTCAGACGGCCTTCCGGAATATTGTAAACTGTGTACTCATCATCACTCTGGTACTTTTCAAGCTTTGTCTGACTTGTGATTCGCATCATGGAGATCTCTCCACTCTGAAGTGCAGCTTCCTGAGCGCTCTCATCCGGCATCACTTTAATCACCACTTCGTCCAGGCTCGCCGGCTCTCTGTAATAGTCATCATATTTTTCATATACGATGCTCTCGCCCGCATTGATTTCTTTGAGTTTAAACGGTCCAGAGCCAATTCCTTTTGTAAGAGCCTCCGTGTTATCAATGATATGTGTGTTGCCGTCAAATACATGTTCCGGGAAAATCTGAAGACGTCCAAACTCTGTTTCAAATGCACTGTAAGGCTGTGCTAATGTCAGATTCACTGTCAGATCATCTATTTTTTCTGCCGTCAGATCATTTCCATCATATCTGACATTGCTGGCATCTGTTGCATTGGACCCATCCTGCAGCACCTTGATAGAAAAGATCACATCATCTACTGTGATCGGTTCCCCGTCATGCCAAGTCATTCCATCCCTGAGCTTCATCTGATAATGGCATCCATCATCCGCCACTGCCTCCAGACTCTCAGCCAAATACCATCTTGTCTCATCCTTATTTACAATGAACAGCGGATCATAGCACGGACCGTAGGTCATCAGTCTGTCGTCCGCCCCATAGGCATCATACGGGGTCAGACAGTTCGTCGTATCCGCATTGACCGGAACAATAAAGGTTCCTCCGCCTCCTTCACCCCCGCTTCCGCTCGCCTGCTTGTCTCCCTTGCCGCTTTGATTTCCGCCGCATCCGGCAAGCATGGAAACTGCCATCGCTGCTGTAAGAAGCGCAGTCAAAATCTTCTTTTTCACTTTCATTTCCTCCTCGCACAGTAAAAATTCATAAACATTATATTTCCCCCAACATTTTTCTGGCAAATTGTTTTTTATGATATATGCATAGCATTTTTCTATAGATTGTTCTTGCATTTTTAATGCGGAGTTCTGGTTCAGGCGCCTCTTGAAAATATCGACGCCTATATGATGCCACAAGACAATGTGCGAAATACCCGGTACAGCCATCGAACTGGGAGCAAACATTCACCACACATTCCCTATAAAAGTATAATAAAAAGTACTTGCTCACTGTTTCCAATGTGCAGGCACTTTTCTTTTATATTCTCATATCTGTTTTAAGATTTCTTTTCACTTCGTTTCTTCCACACTGTCGCCAGAATATCTTTAAGCACCAGCATGGAATTGAGTTCGTCATATCCGTATTCCTTTTCCAAGCGGATGAGAAGCTTACATAATGCTTCCGCATAGTAGGTGATATTCACTTCTTTCTGGTACGATTCGAGAATCGGGTATTTTTTACTCCACGCTTTTGTCCAGTCGATCTTGTTCGTCACCTCATCACGCATACGCTCGATGGTCTCCTGAATCTCCTGAAGATCCACGTCAAATTCGATCAGTTCATCTAATGCCAGCCCATACAATATCGCAAGCTGCTTTGCCTGCCGGATATCCGGCAGCGTCTCGTCCGTCTCCCATTTAGAAATCGTCTGTCTGCTCACTCCAATCTTTTCCGCTACATCTTCCTGAGAGAGTCCCTTTTTCTTCCTTGCATGGTATAGATTATTTCCCAGATTCATCATCATTCCTCCTGTCCTTTGATGCTTTTTATTCTACCTGTTTTCTGACCTGGTTACCAGCAGTAGTCCTGTACAATTTTGCCCGGTTTGTTGGCAGGGACAGATATCGTCCTTAAAATAGCAGAGCAACACGCTGCCCTGTATGTAAGGTTACTTTTTTATAACTGTTGACTCTCTGTTTTACGCTCTTTATACTTACTCTATAGATAGTTAGAGTAATGGTGAATAATAAAAAGCGGATGGATTACCCTTTGCGCCCCTCAAAGAAGACCGAATTTGTTCGTCAGGAAAGGAAGAATGTGCAATGAACCAGAGCGAACGGAGACTGTATCTGATTAAGTCTCTTTTAAAGGAAGAACCCTCATACCGGGGGACACAGATCCCCCAGGGGACAGAGAAACAGGAACTCCTCCTACGGGGGCTTCTCAATGTACGGCCGCCCCGCCCGGTGGATGAGGAATTCTTGAAGATTCAGGATGCCTATCTTCAAGAAAAAACAAGAGAAAAAGGTGTAACGGATCTTGCAGATCTGGCCCCACACTCGGACGGCCTCTACCTGTGGCAGGGGGACATTACCGCCTTGAAATGTGACGCCATTGTCAATGCCGCCAACAACGGAATGACCGGATGCTATATCCCTAACCACCATTGTATCGACAACTGTATTCATACATTCAGTGGTGTACAGCTCCGGCTTCTCTGTGAAACGATGATGGAAAAACAGGGCTTTCCAGAACCGACCGGGCGAGCCAAGATTACTCCCGCCTTTAATCTCCCGTGCCATTATATTCTACACACGGTAGGTCCGATCGTATCCGGCCCTCTGACCGAGACACATTGCAGACAGCTTGCTGACTGCTATCATTCCTGCCTGGAACTTGCTTCCTCACATCGTCTGAAAAGCATTGCCTTTTGCTGTATCTCCACCGGCGAGTTCCACTTTCCCCGAGAGAAAGCGGCCCGTATTGCCATACAGAGCGTCCGGGATTATCAAAAGACCGATCCAATCATTAAAAAGGTTGTCTTTAATGTTTTTCAAAAGGAAGACTACGAAATTTACAAGAAACTTCTGACGGATTGTTCAGACGGATTTGATTCTTAATCGTCACGGCAGTATAATAAGAGTAGCGAAATCATATGAAAGGAGTGCATACTGTGAATTGTTCAGAAGTGATTCGTGAAAGACGAAGTATTCGAAAATACAAAGAAAACGTCACCATTCCCCAGGAAGATTTTGAGAGGATGCTGGAAGCCGCCATGATGGCGCCAAGTGCCTGCAACACAAGACCGTGGCAGTTTTTTGTGGTAATAAACAGGGAAATGATCGCAAAGCTTAGGGAGGCTCATCCATTTACTAAAATGCTTTCCACTGCTTCCGCTGCCATTGTAGTCTGTGGCCGTCCGGATCTTCAGGAGGGCGTCTGCAAAGAATTCTGGCCTCAGGACTGCGGCGCCGCCATTGAAAATCTTCTCCTTCAGGCAAAAGACCTGGGATATGGAACCTGCTGGTGCGGATGTTATCCATCTATGGACCGGGTAGAAAAATTGCAGGAGATACTGGGCACGTCGAGTATCCCGGTTGCCATTGTAGCCGTGGGAGAAGCGGACGAAGCCCCGGCTCCAAGGGGACACTTTGATCCGGAACGTGTGACATATCTGCGGTGAATATATCAATTTCTTAGGAGATGACTGATAGATCAATACACATTTCACAGAAATGATGAGGAAGAACCTGAAGCATCTGTTAGAATAAAAGGATCTGGTTTGACAGCTTCTCTTATTATGTTTTCATTTGATAGTCACATAATACAAAATCGAGTCAATCAGGTCAGTGCATCTGACTCGATTGACTCGATTCTGATGTAATTGTTTTGGTAAATAGCTCAACAAGCAATGCAGATAGAATAGAGTATATCTCATATTATAATTACTTTAAATCGGTTATTTTTACTTTAGTTTTTTTAGTATTTCTCCAATATCCCCATCGATACAGACAGAGCGTTCCTCAATTTCTTTTGGTACACAGGTTTCTCCCAGGTTCACACAGACATAAACCGCCTCTTTGTTCTTCGCCGTCATCCTCCAAAAAGAATATTTCACTATCCCCGGCGTATTAAATCCTACCCCCAGTTCCAACAGCAGCACCTTCTCGTTTGCGTGTCTTCTTAGAAAATCCACATAACGGTCAGACGCTTTTTGCCATCCCTCGTCTTCCACAAACGTGTCGTCCGCACGCAAGTTCATCGTCATTGGCCTGCCGCATCTCGGGCAACATGGGATCAGTTCTTCCGGCACACGCATGACCAATCGTCCACACTCTGGAAAAATCAACGTGCCGTCCGCCCCGATCGTAAATCTCTGCGCCAGTACCATCTTTTTGACAATCTCCCTGTTTTCATATGTGCTCCGATGGCATGGCATACTGCACTGAAACAGCCCATAGTCCCCCTGTGTATAGAAAAGCCTGTTCTTATCAAATCCAGTCTTCTGAAAACAATGATCCACATTAGTAGTCAGTACAAAATAGTCTTTGCCCTTCACAAGCGTATGAAGTGTTTGATAGACGCTTTCAGGGGTGTCCATATATCGGTTTATCCAGATATAACGGCTCCAGAATGCCCAGTATTCTTCCAGCGTCTCATACGGGTAAAATCCACCTGAATACATGTCGTGAAATCCGTATCTCTGCTCAAAATCCGCAAAATATCTCTGAAACCTTTCTCCAGTGTAGCTAAATCCCGCAGATGTGGAAAGTCCGGCTCCTGCTCCTATGAGTATCGTGTCCGTATCTGCCCATATTGATTTCAGTTTTTTCATACTCTGCCCCCTTGTGTTGTCCATCGTTCTCTCCGTCTGCCTTATCCGACGTTCTGCCAACATATTCTTTCACCTCATAATCTTTTGACTGCAGAAACCGGGCAATGCTCATAGCAATTTCCACAGTGCAGGCAATGTTCCGGCCGAATCCGGTATGGTACGCCTGGTTCAATACATTTTTGCGGACAGCTTCCCTGGCATATTCCACACCCGATACATGCATCTGTGATACGATATCCTTTCATCCGCACCCTCCTTTTTCCTGGCTCTACGTCTCCTGCTTCGACTTCCGCGGCATTTTCTTGTTTCGTTTCGATTCCACGTCCCAGTATATACGTTTCCCGGAAAATCGGGGAGACTCCCAGATGAAAATACTCGATCTGAGCGTCTCGGATTTCAAAGATAATCCCAATATCTCTTGTCTTCCCAGGATAGACATTAGTCAGGTAGGGCTGTTCGGCAAAAATCAAATCCATCCATTTTTTTTGTTCCTCTTCTGCCGTCTGTTTCGCCCTGGAGGACAACCGGATCATTTCTTTATACTTACTGTACCCAAGGATCTGCACCCGCCCGTCCTCCAACAGTTCGCGGCAAAATTCTTTTCCTCTGGCGGTAAAAAAATAGATAGCGTCCTTCTCATAATGGATCGCACTGATATTGCGGATCTGCGGGGCTCCTTCCAGATCGACCGTCGCAAAAGCGAGCACACCGATGTATTTCAGTTTCTTCAAACATGTTTCTAAATCCATCCTGGCTTCCTCCTCTAACTCACATAGCTATTTCCTTCCAGCACTGTGGATCTGCCGCGTAGAAGTTCCCTGTCTGACCGCTTGCCACAGCCGGACAGCCCCGGCACCAGGGCAGCAATTCACATTTTGCACATTTTTCAAACTTTGTATAGCCCCGGTAAGTTTCCATCTGGCAAACCCAGACTTCCGCGATCCGATCAGTAAAGGCATTTCCTACTTTACTGTTCTGTACTCTTCGGCACGCATAAAGATCCCCTGTCGGCAAAATCGTCATATGGCAGTTTCCACAATTACAGCCTCCGTAAACCATTCCATCCTGAGCGTTCTTAGGAATCTGAAACTGTCCTGTCTCATACTCATACAACGTCCAGAGATGATCTTTTTTATTAAAATAGGTATGGCACCTCTGTGCCTCGTACATCTTGAACTTCCGGTCACATTCTTCCAGAAGGCTTCTATAACGAAGAGGCGTAATCCCCACTTCCTTTTCCTCACTGGTCGGGCAATATCTTGCGAAAGCGAACACGTCCGCATCGTGAGCCACTACGATATCGATAATGTCCGGGATCTCATCGATATTCGTACCTGATACTGTCGTCATAATTACAGATCGGATTCCTGCTCTCCGAAGGCAGTCTATTTTCTCCAACGTAATGTCAAAGCTTCCCGGCTTGCGGAACCAGTCGTGAGTCTTTCGCATTCCATCCAGAGAGAGCTGGTATTTCTCACACCCGTATTCTTTCATTCTCCTGCAGGTTTCATCATTTAGATGAAACGGATTTCCAAGAATTGTAAACGGAATTTGATGTTCTTTCATCAACGCCAATAGTTTCCAGAAGTTCGGGTGCAGAATCGGATCGCCTCCAGTCAGATAAAAGTAGGGAAAGCGGTCGTACACCTTACAGAAATCCAAGCAGTTGTAAAATGTCTGTTGTATCTGTTCCCACGTCATCGCATCCAGTTTTTTACAGTTGTCCTCCGAAAAAATATAGCAGTGCTTACACCGCTGATCACATTCGTCTGTGATATGCCACTGAAAAGAAAAATACTGTTTCATTATCCCTCTCCTTTTTTTGATCCCACTCTATCTCGACCGATTTTTGCCGGAGCCCTGTTTCTACACCCCGGCGTACAGCACTGCCGGGGCTTCTCTAATAAATAATATGATATTCTCACATCACTGTTGTAACCTGTGCTACTTGTCCGCCGCTCCGCAGGCTGTGCCACATGCCGCAGGTGTTTCTTCCGGTTTGTCCGCCGCTCCGCAGGCCGTGCCACATGCCGCAGATGTTTCTTCCGGTTTGTCCGCCGCTCCGCAGGCCGTGCCACATGCCGCTGCCGTACCTTCTTCCATCTTTTTACTCCAACTGAAAAGATTGAAAAGTGCCATATTGTTGTTCCTCCTTTTGTTTCATAAAACTATTTCCTGTCTGCAAGATCAGTGTACTCTATTCCCTCCGGATACAAAAGTACGCACAATTCTATTACTTAGTTACCTTTTTATAACCCACGGTTTTCACTGGTATGTTCCATTGTGATTTGATATAATATTTCTGATAAAACGATTGAGACGAGGTGACATGAGATGATGACAAAAGAAGAAATGCCTGCCTGCCCGGTGGCGACAACGGTTCAGTTGATCGGAAGTAAATGGAAACTTCTGATTCTTCGGAATCTCCGTATGCGTCCATGGCGGTTTAACGAGCTACGAAGAGATCTGGAGGGTGTCAGCCAGAAAGTGCTGACAGACAGCCTGCGTGCCATGGAGGATGACGGTATTATTACAAGGACAGTTTATCCGGAAATTCCTCCGAAAGTGGAATACGCGCTTTCACCCCTGGGAGAATCCATGTCTCCTATTCTGGACGCAATGGCTCAGTGGGGTACAACGTACCAGCAAATGATGATGAACGAATGACAAAGGAGGTTCCAATATGATCCGAAGTTTCTTACCCGTTGGACAGGGTGCTTTTTATACAGAACAATTTGACTGTGGCATGAACATCGTCTACGACTGTGGTTCTTCGACGGGCAAATCCGCCGTTGAGAAGCAGATCGCCGATACGTTTGAGCCGAGGGAAAAGATTCAGGCGGTATTTATTTCCCATCTGCATGAAGATCACATCAACGGGCTTCCATTTCTTCTCTCCTACTGCTGTGTGGAGAAGATTTATCTGCCATTTCTGACAGAGGAAGAGATTCTACTGACACGGCTGATTGCTCATCTGGAAAATACCGAATCCACCTTTCTGGCAGATCTCCTTGAAGATCCTTTACAGGCGGTGGAGCAGTATACATTACCCGTGGACACAACGACGCCGGAACTCTTTTCCGTCATGCCTGTGGCCTCCAACCTCAGAAACCGGGGCAATACCACGGCCATCCCCTCGGGAAAAGCTCTGGCGGATTTGAAAACCTCACGGAAAAACTGGGTTTACGTGCCATATAATTTCCAGAATACCCGAAGAAGCAAGGCCTTTTTCCGGGGACTGAAGAAAAACGGATATGACAAAAAGACACTGCAATCCTATCTGGAGACGTCGGATATTTTTTCCTATGACTGGAACGATATCCGTAAGATTTACCAGACATACGCACCAGGAAGCTTGAATTCCAATTCCCTGGTCGTCTACTCCGGTCCACAAATTCCGGACGCCAAAATGGTGCGTCCATATCACTTTTTCCTTCCTGATCTGACGAGTCCGCAGTCTGGACGCAGAAACGCTTATCCGGACGGCTGTCTGTTTCTGGGAGATTATGACGCCAGGACGGAAGACAGCTGGAAAGAGCTGACCGATTATCTTTCTGATTATATGCCATCCGTGGGAACAGTCCAGGTGCCGCACCATGGTTCCAAGCACAATTATAATGAAGCGCTCTCCTGTGGGCAATTCCTTTTGATCATCAGCGCCGGATATCAAAATAAGTACAGACATCCACACGCAAAGGTGCTGAAAGATATGCTGATGAAAAAGGTACTGCATTTTTGGGTGACAGAACAGGTCGGAAGCATGGTACAGTTTCAGATTGACGAAGAAGTATAAAAAAAGAGGAGAACAGTGCTTGATATGCTTTCTGTCCTCCTCTTTTTTGATTAGAATGGATTACTCAAACAGACTCATCTGATGCCATGTCTCCTGCTGTTTTTTGGGGCCCGCTGTTTCTTTTGTGATCCGGTGTTCTGGAATATCTGCCAGAAATGGGCTCGTTTCACCTGTCGAGGTCAGCACCAGCTCTTCCTTTGCCCTCGTCATACCTACATATAGAAGCCGCCTCTCTTCTTCCCAGTCCGTCTCGTAGTATTCACTTTCCAATGGAATTCTGCCTTTTTCTGCCCCGTAGAGGAGCACTGCCGGGAACTCCAGACCTTTGGAACCGTGGAGTGTCATCAAAGTGACAGCCTCGGCGGTATACTGCTTGTCCCCGCACCGTTTCAAGTCGCTCTCCACACCAAACTCCAGCATCTGCAGTAATTCTTCCAGTGTCTTATAGCATACCGCAATCTGAGATAACTTCTCCATTGCTTTTACTTTTTCCATTCCCATCTCATGAATCCATTCATTCAGAATCTCCGCCGGACTTTTTCCTGCAATCCGCTCCTGCCAGGACCGTACCGTCTCCATGAACAGTAGCTCTCCAAGAGGGTTTCCCTGTTCATCTGAAAAAAGAGGACTTGCTTCTTCTCTTACGGCAGTCTGCCCCGAATCCAGAAGGCAGCGGAAAAACGCAGCACTTAAGCGCACCTTCTCGTCCTTTAAAAACGATTCCCTTCCTGCCACCACATAAGGAATCCCCTCTTTTCGCAGGCATGTTTCCAAAAGTTCCCCTTGCCTGTGCGTTCGGTAAAGAACCGCAATCTCATGGAAACTTCGCACCTTCCGTTCTTTCTCCCCGGAGGTTCTCTGCGCCTCCAGCATCCCGACGCCGCCAACCATCCGTCCGATCTCTTTCGCCACGGCAATCGCTTCTCCCATTTCACCTGCTGCCTGTATCAGCCGCACGTTTTCTCCGTCCGTCCTATTCGGATGCAGGATTCTTTTTTCACCCGGATTTTCTGAAATCACTGTCAGGGCACTATCAAGAATTTGAGGTGTACTCCTATAATTTTCATACAGCCGGATCACTTCCAGTTCCGGGAAATCCCCCTTCAGCCGTTCAAAACAAAGAGCGTCTGCCCCACGGAATCCGTAGATCGCCTGATCCGGGTCCCCGATCACAAACAGGCTGGTGCCGCCTTGATTCCACTCTTTCATCAGTTCGTACTGTATCGGATTGATATCCTGGAATTCGTCGATCAGAAGATAATGAAACGGCGCTCTCCACCTCTTTTCATCCGGGTGATCCTTGAGAAGCCGTACAGTCTCCAAAAGCAGATCTTCAAACCCGTACCATTCTTTCTCCCGCATTGCCGCGGCATAAGCCCGGTACGCTGCTTCCCGGTTTCGCTCTATGGTCATTGACTTACGATCGCCTGTCCTTCCTCCCAGAATCTGATCTGCTTTCCATGCTTCCGTCTGGGCAAGAAATGTTTTTGCTTCCTCATCGATCCTGTACTGTGCCAGAATCTCTTTCGCCAGTCCGATACATATTCTTTCGTCCGCCAGGAAAACACTTCGTCCCCGATCCTTCAGGAACTGAAGACAAATCGCATGAAATGTTCCGATCTGTATATCCCGGTTATCTATCCTCTCCCGGATTTCGCCCGCTGCCTCGTTTGTAAACGTCACGGCTGTGATCTCTTCTGGCGGCACCTTTTTATTTTCCAGCAAAAAGGACAGTCTGGCAATCAGTGTCTTTGTCTTTCCGGTTCCCGGTCCCGCGATAACGGCAATCCGTCGTTTTCCGGATACAGACGCCTGTGATTGCTCTGGATTGAGTGCCTCCGGACGCTTCTCCTTAGATAAACGCTTTTTCTCGGAACTCTTCTTTTCCACTACAGGTACGACAGCCAGTTCCCGGCTGATTTCTACGTCTTTTTTCCGATCTTTCTTCTCTGTTTCCCCTGTCAGTCCCAACGTACCTAAGAAATCGATCTGTCCTGCGATTTCGCCCCGCTCCTCTTCATCAAATATCTGAACCTTCCCATACTCGCCGTCAAAGCCCGGATTCCACCGGACTTTCCCTAACCGAAGCCGTTCGATACCCTCCGCAATCAACCGCCCGGAAATCCGACGGATCTCCTCCACCGGGACATTTCTCAAAATCTCAAACTCTGCGCCCAGCCTTCTGGTCAACTCCTGATATTGTCTCTGCACGCCCTTGCTCGCGGCGCTATGCCCGACAGCCGCCCCGATGATCTCCGGAAGCGGTATCAGACTTTCAAACCTCTTGGCTCCAGGCTTCTGGTAATCCTCCGCCCGGTCTGCCATCTGCTCAATCCGATGGGACACGCCAATGGTAATTTTCCGCCCGCATACCGGACAGATCCCGCCGTATTGAACTGTTTCCTTCGGGCTGAGACAAAGCCCGCATTTGCGGTGCCCATCCATGTGATACTTGCCCTCTTCCGGGAAAAATTCGATCGTCCCAAGAAGTCCTTTTCCAGTATCCAGTGCTGTTTTCAGCGCCTCGTAGGAGAGCTCGGTATCCAGAAGATTCGCCTCTCTCCCGAGCTTCGCCGGAGAATGAGCGTCAGAATTAGAAATGAGCTGAAACCGATCCAGCGCGGACACTCTCCAGTTCATCGGAGGATCCGAAGATAACCCTGTCTCTACTGCGTGGATATGTCCTGCAAGGTCTCCAAAACATTCCTCCACAGAATCAAAACCGGAGAAGGCGCCAAACATGGAAAAGTGCGGCGTCCAAATATGAGCCGGCACATAGATCGCCTCCGGGCAAATTTCCAGAATCATCTCCAACAGATCGTGGCAGCTCACACCAAGAATCGGTCTGCCGTCGGAATGGATATTCCCGATTTCTTCCAGTTTCCGGGAGATCACCTCCGCCTGTTCGAGATCGGGAAGCAGAATCAGACTGTGTACCTTCCGCACTTTCCCGTCCTGCTTATAAATCGAGCTGATCTCCCCGGTAATCACAAACCGCGGGATCTGATCGTCCGGCGCCGAATCTTCATGAATCCGGTATTCCTCTTTCAGAACATAGAATCCGTTTTTATCCCACTCCAGCTTTTCCTTTAACTCCTCTCTCCAGGCCGGATGTGTGAAATCCCCGCTTCCTACCAAATGAATTCCTTTTCTCCTCGCCCATAAATCCAGGTGCTCCGGCGTACAGTCCCTGCTTGTCGCCCGGGAATAACGAGAATGAATATGTAAATCCGCAATATACATCGCTTTCTACTCCTCTTTCGTAAAAATAAGACTAAGAAAAGTGTACCTCTCTTTGCTTTTGGGGTCAAGCAAAAGGCTTCCCCTTTTCCTTGCGTTCTGTTCTGTTTCGTCTAAATACCCAAATTTATTTCCACCTTCTCATAAGAAATTCACAAAAATTCTTTCTTTTTAACAAATTAATTGACTAAAATAACGAATCTATTATAAAATACTTGTTACAAGATAGCTGAACATGTTCACCGAATACATTCAATAAACTTGTTCAGTTCTCTGAAATACTTCATACAAAGGAGGGACGCATGAACCTTATTGACTTTCATTGCGACACATTGATGCGTTTGTATGATATCGCCCAGCATCCGGATTCCAATGAATCACTCTGGCAAAACAACGGTCAAATCGATGTGTCCAGATTATTAAAATCAGGTTATGCCGCACAGTTTTTCGCATGTTTTTTATGGCTGGAGGGATCGTGTGTAAAAGACAGTTTCTACGAAGATGCCCTTGCTATGGCGGATATTCTGCACCATGAAATCAAACGCCATCCTGAGCACATTGCTTTTGCGGGAAATTTCAAAGACTATCAGGAAAATCGGAAGCGCCACCTGCTCTCTGCATTTTTGACCGTCGAAGAAGGGGGAATTCTGGATGGCAATCTCATGCGGTTAGATGCTCTATACGAAAAGGGAATTCGTATTCTGACACTGACCTGGAATTATGAAAACTGCATTGGTTATCCCAATATCATTCCCAAGTACCGGCAAAAGGGACTAAAGCCATTTGGTCTGGACGTCGTTTCCAGAATGGAAGAACTAGGTATGATCATCGATGTCTCCCATCTGTCCGATGGAGGATTTGAAGATGTCTTTAGCCACAGCAAACGCCCATTTATTGCCTCACACTCTAATGCACGTGAAATCCTGAACCATCCAAGAAATCTTACGGATGAAATGATCCGGAAAATTGCGGAGAAAGGCGGCGTTATTGGTCTGAATTTCGGAGGAGAATTTTTGCAGAAAACCGGGCGCAGTACTGTCGAAGCCATGCTTCCACATATTCGTCACATACAAAATGTTGGCGGGCATGAGGTTCTGGCGATTGGAACCGATTTTGACGGTGTGGAAGAAGACATGGAAATCCGGGGCTGCCAAGACATGCCCTACTTGATCCAGGCTCTGGAAAGGCACGGACTTAGCGCTTCTGAAATTGGGGGAATTTGTTATGAAAATGCGGAGAAATTCTTAAAACGCTACTGGGAAAACTAACAAGAAAAAGGAAGGGAAGAAAAAATGTCTGAAAAGAAAAAGAAAAAACAACTGTCTTTACCGCCTGCACTCATCATTCTTTTTATTGTGTTGGCTTTTATCGTTGTACTGACCTGGTTTGTTCCAGTGTCCACTGTTACTGTCAATGACGCCGGCGAACAGGTCGTGCATTACAACACCATGACCGGAGAAAATGGGGAACTGATTAAAAATGCCGGAACTCAGCCGGCCGGAATCTGGGATCTGTTTCTCGCCCCAATCAAAGGCTTCCAGTCAGGAGCCGACGTCAATTTTTCCATTTTGATTTCCGGTGCGTTTCTGGCAATCATCAATGCAACGGGGGCGATTGACGCAGGAATCGGCGCACTGCTGAAAAAATTGAGCGGAAAAAAATTGATCGCTATCTTGATGTTTATCTTTGCCATGATGGGAACCGTATACGGATCCTGTGAAGAGCTCCCTGCATACGCTCTCGTGTTGATTCCTCTCTGTGTGACTGCCGGATATGATGTTGTAACCGGAATCATGGTTCTTTTCGGCGGCGCCGCCATCGGAAATATGGCTTCTGTCGTCAATCCGTATGCTACCGGCGCAGCCGTGGCTGCCATCGGTAATTCCGATCTCTCCCTTGGAACCGGTATTGTCATGCGTATGGTTTTGTTTATCGTCATGTATATTGTCGGAACACTCATGGTAATCCGGTATGCGGAAACTGTCAAAAAGAATAAAGAACGCTCTGTCATCGCAGGTTGTACCGGAATTAAAGACCTTCGCTCCGGCAAGGAGGAGAGTGGGGCTCTTCCCTTGAACAGACGGCGCGTGATTTCTCTTATCATCTTCGGTCTTATGGTTCTTATTATTGTTTTAGGCTATATTCCGTGGAGTTCTATCCAACTCTCCGATGGTAAAACTATGTACGATGTCGTGAATTATCCTGCCATGTGGATGATGGATCATGTCCCGGCTCTTGGAAATTTCCTTGGTGCGGACAAGTTTACTTATCTGGGAGACTGGTACTTTGATGAATTTTCTATTGTATTTTTGATTGGTTCGGTACTGGTAGCTCTTGTCAATCGAATGACATTAAAAGACTTTGTAGATAACTTCATACAGGGATGCTGTGATCTGTGTTCCCTTACCATTATTGTCGCCGTCTCCCGTGGTGTGTCCGAAATCATGGGATCCAGTACAGAAGGTATGGGAATCACATTTGTATACTGGATTCAGAGCGCGCTTCAAGATGTTCCGGTCTGGGCATTTATTGTGGCTGCCGTTATTGCTTACATTCTGGTCGGACTTCTTCCTCTTGGAACAAGCTCCGCTTCCGGTATTACCATGCCGGTACTTGGCGCTGTAGCAATGGCTTTGTTTGCGGGTTCTTCGATCGGTACCGAGGCCGGACAGATGCTCCTTGTTTCTGCCTTTACGGTAGGATTTAATTTCTGGTTTGTTGTCTATCCAAATGCCCCGCTGATGGGTACTCTGGAACTGACAAATGTACCATATGAACGTTTTTTGAAACTTTCCATTAAGTTTTCCACCGTATTACTACTTGTAGGAACTGTTGTAATGATTGTATCTCCATATTTGGGACTGGTATAAAGGAGGAATTTCCATGAAACCTATTGTAGAACGTTTTTTTCGCTATGTCGGGATTGATACACAATCCACCTGGGAAGCCGAAACTGTTCCGGCCTCCTCCAATGAATTTGTCCTTGGCCAGATGCTTGTAGATGAATTAAAGGCTCTTGGAATTGAGAATGCCTGGATGGATGATAAATCCTATGTATTTGCCAAAATTCCTTCCAACCAGGATCACCCGGTTCCGCCGGTTGCTTTTTTCGCTCATCTGGATACGGCGCCTGACGAAAGCGGAGCCAATGTAAATCCGAGAATTATAGAAAACTGGGACGGTACAGACATTGTTTTAAATGAGGACAAACAGATCATTCTCAGCAAAGAAGAATTCCCTTCTCTCCAAAACAGCATCGGAAAAGACCTGATTGTAACTGACGGCAATTCCCTTCTTGGCGCAGATGACAAAGCAGGAGTAGCCGAAATCATGGATGCGGCAGAGTATCTCTGCACCCATCCAGAGTTCCCTCATGGGGACGTCCTGATCTGTTTTACCCCGGACGAAGAAATCGGAAACAGTACAGAGTATATTCCCATCGAGAATATACCTGCCAAATACGGTTATACGATGGACGGCGGCGAGCTGGGTGAGATCAACTTTGAGACGTTCAATGCCGCGACTGCTATCGTCACAATCCATGGTGCCGCAATCCATCCGGGTGAAGCAAGAGGAAAAATGAAAAATGCGATCCTTCTCGCCAATGATTTTATCAATCATCTTCCATGGAGAGAGAGTCCGGTAAATACGGATGGATACGAAGGCTTTTATCATGTCACCGATATCAATGGCACTGTCGATCGTGCCCAGTTGACGATCGCTCTGCGCGATTTCACGGATGAGGGATATGCACGCCGAAAACAACGGGTACAGGAAATTGCGGACCACCTCAATCAGTATTATGGTGAAAACACGTTCTGTGTAGAAGTAGATGACTATTATTTTAATATGGGAAAAGAAGTGGAAAAATATCCGGAAGTAAAAGACTATGCGCTCAAAGCGATGGAAATGGCAGAAGTCACACCGGTCATTCTTCCGATCCGCGGCGGTACGGATGGTTCCAGTATTTCCTTTATGGGAATTCCATGCCCGAATATTTTCATGGGATCCGCCAACTCCCACTCCATCTATGAATACTGCACCATTCAGTCAATGGAGAAGGCTTCCGAGATCATCCGCAATATTATCTGGCTGTTTGCGAGGTAGCAGAAAATACCACGGCTGTTTCTTTTCTCATTATTGTTGAAATCTATATTTAGTGATATGATGATAGAAACAATAAATGCAAACCGAAATGTATACAGAAGGGAAGATGACTATGAAGCCAATAATCAGCCGTTTTTTCAGGTACATATCCATCGACACACAGGGAGACGATCAGGCATCCTGCTGTCCAAGTAATGAAAATCAGCGTCTTCTGGCTGATCTCTTGTGCGAGGAGCTAAAAGAATTCGGAGTGACCGATGTCCGGGTAGATGAAAATAGTTTCTTATACGCAAAAATTTCATCCAATCTGGACACTCCCGTGCCTTCTGTGGCTTTTCTGGCACACCTTGACACGAATCCCTGGGTCATCGGCGAACATATCCACCCGCGGATTGTCAGAGAGTATGATGGCGGTGACATTATCCTGAATCAACGTAAGAATCTGGTTTTAAGTCCTTCCAGATATCCGGAACTCCTCTCCCATGTAGGGGAAGATCTCATCGTAACAGACGGTACTACTCTGCTTGGCGCGGACGGAAAAGCGGGTATCACAGAAATCATGGAAGCGGTCCGTTACGTGACGGAGCACCCGGAGCTGAAACACGGTGACCTTTATATTGTATTCACTCCTGATGAAGAGTTAGGATACAGTACAGATTATATCAATTTGAAAGAGATCCCTGCCGATTTCGGATTCACAGTCGAAGGAGGAGGGCTTGGTGAAATCAATATTGAGAACTTTAATGCGGCTACCGCAACAGTAACGATTCATGGACATGGGATTCATCCTGGCGTGGCCAGAAATACGATGAAAAACGCGGTTCTTTTGGCACATAAGTTTATCTCCTGTTTCCCGGAGAGCGAGATGCCGGAAAACACGGACTCCTATGAGGGATATTATCATGTCAGTGATATCCGTGGAGACGTATCCCAATGTATTATGACATACCATATCCGTGATTTCAGTGCGGCCCGATATGAAGAACGCAAAAAACTTCTTGCCAAAACTGCCTCATATCTGAATCTTCACTATGGCGCAGGTACTTTTGAAGTACAGATTGATGATTACTATCTGAATATGAAGAGAAAAATTGACGACCATCCGGAGATTTTGGAAACCGCGAAAAGAGCCGTTACGATGGCCGGAATTACGCCAAAGCTGGTTCCCGTGCGGGGAGGAACAGATGGGGCTGTCATTTCCTTTGACGGTTTCCCTTGTCCGAATATCTTCTCCGGGGAACAAAATGGCTTCAGCGTATTTGAATATATCTCTGCCCAGACAATGGAAAAAGCGGTGGAAGTCATTATCAATATTATCCGGTTATGTAAAGATTTGTAAGGAACTGCCTTAAATCTTCCAAACATTCTTCTCTCGTTTCGGAAAAAGAGATGTCCTCCGTGACCAGCCAGTGAAAGAGATAGCCCTGAATTTTTACAGCTATCGACTTTGCAAGCTGGTCCGGACCCGCTGTTCCACCAATGCTCTTTTCTTTCAAAAACAAACCTGACGCCTCCCAAAGCAGTTGGAAAAACGGCTGTCCTTCGGAAAGCAGCATGTCTTTCTTCTGTGACAGCGTAATTCGATAGATCTCACTTAAAAGCTCTTTCTCGAAAGAGACCTCCAGTTGTTCCCAAAAAGCTTTCACTAAAAATAATAGCATTTTCTCCGGTGTATCATTGTTCTGGATCGCCGCACTGTCCTGAAGCTTCTGGTTTACCTTGGAATATAAATCCAGAAGGATGTCATCTTTGGAGAGAAAATAAAGATAAAAGGTACCAACGGAAATTTCCGCATTTTGGCAGATTTCACGAATCGTTATTTTACTGTATCCTTTTTTCCGGATCAGGAAAATTGTCGTATCAAATATTTTTTTCTTCGTCAAAACTGCCTGTTCTTTTCTCGTAATATAGTGCTTTTCCTTCAAATGTACACCCCCTTCTGAATCTTTCTAGTTTTTATTTTAATATAGTCGAAAAAAAGTGTAAAGTAATTTTAAATGTAAAGGAGTATCCTATGAATTTCAAACAATCTATTCAAGCTGAAAAAGAAAACATCATCAAAAGTATCTGCCAACTTGTCTCCATTCCAAGTACAGAAGGACGCCCTGCTTGCGGAATGCCTTTCGGAGAAGGTCCCGCCAAAGCACTTCAATATGTGCTGGATCTGGGAAGAAACATGGGATTTCATGTTGAAAATTTCGACAATTACGCTGGACACATTGAATTTGGTGAAGGTGAAAAGACATTGGGAATCCTCTGTCATGCTGATGTTGTTCCATGCGGAGAAGGCTGGATCTGCGATCCTTATGTTCCTGAAATCATTGACGGTATCCTCTACGGAAGAGGCGTGCTGGATGACAAGGGTCCTCTCATTGTCTGTCTCTATGCTATGAAAATCTTGAAAGATTTACAGATCCCTCTGGGCAAAAAAGTCCGGCTGATCGTAGGAACGAATGAGGAAACCAACTGGGGATGTATGGATTACTATTTTAACCAAAAACACGTACCATTCCCGGATCTCGCCTTCACTCCCGACGCTGAGTTTCCGCTGAAATACGCAGAAAAAGGCGTCTTACAATATGAACTTACCATGCCGCTTACCGGGGAAATCTCTTTTTCCGGAGGCAATGCCGTCAATTCCGTACCGGAAACAGCTACTGTACTCCTGCCATCTTCCTGCCTTTCTGATTTGCTCGCAAATCAGTCTGCTCTTGAAAAAGAGTACGGCTGCAAACTTGATATGCTGGCATCTGAGGACGGGATTCATCTCACTGTTTCAGGAACAGCGGCACATGCTGCCCGTCCGGAAATGGGAATCAATGCAATCACTGGTGCCATGGCTGCGGTTGATTCTCTGCACCTCCAGGGTGATCTTGGAGCAGCGGCTGATTTTTATATGAAATATATTGGAAAAGATCTCTCCGGGCAACACATCGGAGCAGGATTTTCAGACAATGAATCCGGTTCCCTGACCTTTAATGTCGGAAAAGTGACTGTGAGAGATCACAGACTGATTCTTTCCATTGATAATCGTGTTCCTGTTACATACTCCTGCCATGATGTCACACTAGCTGTCCAGAAAACGATTGCAAAGACCCCGTTTTCTCTGGAACACGAGTATGCTACAGATTCTATCCTGATTCCACGTGACAGTTTTCTTGTCACGACTCTGATGGATGTTTACAAAAGGATCACCGGAGATATAAACGCCAAGCCGGAAGTAGACGGGGGATGTACCTACGCACGGACAATGCCAAACTGCGTCGCTTTTGGAGCACTTCTTCCTGGTCAGCCGAACACTATGCACGAAAAGAATGAGGGGCTTCATGTCCGTCTGATTGATACCTGGATGGAACTCTATCTGGAAGCCATCTACCAGCTTGCAAAGTAAAATTTGCACCGGTTTATGATAAATCCACAAATATAAAAACAGCCAGCCGCACCGGCGTCCTGCCCTTGGTTCGGCTGGCTGTTCTATTTTCCAGTTCTTCTATATTCAGCTTTTAAAACATCCTTCCCCGGATCTTTGTCCAGACATGTGACTGGACATACTCGTATGCCCGGTCATAGAGAAACAGGGCAATCTGCCCTGCAAGCCAGATCCCTGCTGTCATAGCGAAAGACAGTTTCTTTCCTCCGAGAAGAATCTCATCAAAAAGCACCAGCATCGGAATGTACATAACGTTAAACACAACGTACTTAACCGCCCAAAAAAGGGACTGGCGCTGAGTGCTGGCAGATCGCCCCAGAAATCTCCATGCCTCCTCGATTATCACGATATAGAGTCCCATCGCCGCAAAAGAGAAGACATAAAACTTGTTTGGAGCAATCAAAAATCCCAGCAGGACGTCCGCTACATAAAAAGCCGCGCCCGCTTTCATCCCGAATTCCCGGATGACAATCCCCACGAAAAATGAAGCTGCTGCCAGAAGAAACAGTGTGTTCGTCTCGATGACGCTTCCAAGCGACATACATACGACCGAAAGCGCCAGAAAGAGTCCGCAAAATGCCATCATCTTTCCTTTTACATGCATGAACAAAGATCTCCTCCCATACATTCACATAAGCTGTCCGCAAGCCACAGATCACAACACATATTTCCGGTACCACAGGAAGAATTTCCTCCATAACCGCCTCCATATGGATTGTTCTGATATCTTCTGCTGTTCCAGTCAAGCTGATTTAATAATTGGCGGTACTGCACATTATTCGGCTCCATATTCACTGCCTGGGCGGCATGTTCTCTTGCCACTACCAGATTGCCAATCCCGGCATTCGCTGCTCCGCTCGCATAGTACCACATCGCTGTCCGGTTCGGCATCCGGTCGAGCAGATTCAATGCCTCCCGGTAACGTCTGCTGTTGATATAATTAAAAACCGCCTGCATCTCCACGTCAGTGCTCCCTCCACCGTAGGAAGAACCTCCACCATAAGAATAGCCGCCGGAACTTCCTCCGGATGCACGTTCTTTCATAATTTCATCGTATGCTTCCTGCACTTCTTTGAACTTCTCTTCTGCAAGATCTGCCAATGGATTATTCACATTGGCGTCAGGATGATATTTTCTCGTCAGTTCTCTATATGCTTTTTTTACTTCTTCGTCAGATGCATTCTGGGGAACACCCAGAACATCATACGGATTTTTCGACATTCTCCTGTTCCTTTCTTTCCTTCTTTTTCATCTGAATCAGCTTATAACGATTCCACACTCCATCATACAGGATATTTCGTAAAATGTCTACATCCAAAAGACACGGGAGCTTCTCAAATTCTGCACTGCACTCCGCAATCATCATACAGAGAATCCTTTTGATCCTCTCCTCATAGTCCGGTTTCTCCGACAGAGGAATGAGCGGATTGTAACAATGTTTCTTTTTATCTTCCTCTAAATCATCATACGCATCCATCAAATAGATGAACTTGCCGAGAAAAAATCCGATTTTTCGCAGTGTCTTTTCCCACACATCCTTTCGATAGACAAAAAGCTCCTCCATCATCCGGCCAAAATATCCGGAAATCCGGTCCAGGTCAGTACAATTCTCCTTTTCACATTTACGGATCGCCCGCAGTGTTTTTTGGATGATCCGACTTTGGCGCGGATATTCCTCAATAATAAAACAGGCTTTCCTTTTCAAAACACCCTTTCCAAAGAACGCCGCTGCCTTTTTCTCATCTGCCCAGTCGTCTTCCAGATGATAATACGCCAGCAGAAGATTCATGTCCGCCGCATATTCAGTCATTTCATTTCGCCTCATTGTCTGCTTCTTCACCGGATGCACCTTACACCTGTGCTGCTCTATTCTGCTCTCACATTCATAAAGTGAGGTCAGAAGTAGAATTGCAAAGGTCATGTCATAGGTAAGTGTCATCTGCCCGGAAAAACCATATTTCTCTTTCAGCGTCTGGCACAGACCGCAGTAATAGGACCGATATTTTCGGAAGTCCTTGATTTTCAGTTCTGGTTCACATACTGTCACATATCCAAACATCACACCACTCCTGTCACATATTCTGTCCGCCCCTCTACCAGGCCTTTCCTCCAGTTCATTTTCTTTATTCTGTCTTCATCTCCACAATCTTGAACTGTCCTTTGCAATTATGCTTCACTTTATATAATACCTGATCCGCTCTTTTATAAAGCTCAAGGAAAGATGTTGTGCGATTATATTTTACGCCGCCAAAAGACAGGGAGGACCGACTCAGTGGATACTCCTGCTCAATCTTCCTCAGATACCTCTCACTGATCTTCTGAATCTTCTGCTCAATAGCCGCGACACTGCTACAAGGGTAAATGAACACGACGAATTCATCCCCGCCGATCCGGATCACCACATCGTCCCGCCGGAAGAACTGCCTCAGCGAGTCCGCTATATACCTCAACACTTCATCTCCCTCGTGATGCCCGTAAATATCATTAACCGCTTTGAAGTTGTCAATATCCATCATCAGGAAAATATATGGATTCCCGTTTCCGAACCGCTGTGTCACCATGACCTCACCTCCCCTGCGGTTATAAAGTCCGGTGAGCGGGTCGGTTACGGACTCCATGAATAGATGATTCTTAATGCGGACATTTTCCGAAATATCCACAATCAAATTGATGACCGCCTTCTTTTCTCCCTGAATGTCAATGATGCGCCCCCTGTCGTACACCCAAAGGAAATTCCCGTCTTTTTTCAGCATCCGGTACTCGACTTCAAACTCTTTTCCTTCCCTGCACTGCCGTTTCACAGCAGCCATCACTTCTTCCAGGTCCTCTTTCCAGATGCGGTTCAGTACATTGCCCCCCGTTTTTTTCATAAACTCTTCGTATGTATATCCAAGCAGCTCCAGAAGCTTGTCACTCACCAGATAGATCGGATACCCCTCTTCCATATAGGCTCCGATCAGCCCATTCGGCATCACATCGCAGATCATGTCCCAGATCTCCCTTTTCGAAATCTGATCCAGCTTTCCCATCGGCTCCGATAGAATGTGGAACGGAAAGCGCTCCTCTTTCTGGATATAGCCTCTGTGTAAAACAGAAATTCTGTATACACCGTTCTCCCGCAATACAACAGCAGTCAACTTCGCCATGTAACGTTCTTTCCTGTCCGGAAGAATCAGATGGATCTTACAGGAACAGTCCCACGTATTCTCCCCTCGCGCTTTTTCCCTGTAATCGGAAATCTCATATAACGTCCTGTTCGGTATATGGCGGAGCTTTTCCCTGAAAGAGCGCTCAAAATTCTGCCTGTCAGCTATGGATTCTGCCGTTCCCACGAAAAAGACGTCTTCTGTCAGTAATTCTGCCGCCCGTTTCACGTCCCGCCTGCTCAACGCATATTCATAAAATTGAATCAACGTCTGTAGAACCGGACTTCTGTCTGAGGTCATTCTTGCACTTTCTTTTTCATTCATTAGCCGCACTCCCTCTTTTTATTTTCATATACTTTTCATCAAATTCCACCGTACTGACCGGCCTGCTGTAGTAGAATCCCTGTCCATAGTCGCATCCCAGACGCCGGATCAATGCCTCGTTCTGTTCTGTTTCCACGCCTTCTGCCACAGTCGAAATCTGAAGCCGCTTAGCCAAATCCACTACCTGTGTCATAATAATCTCCTGCCTCTTTCCCTCTTCTCCCGTGATCGCAGACAAGAACACCCGATCCATTTTCAACTCATCAATATGAATCCTTCCAAGTGTATTAAAAGACGAGTATCCACTTCCAAAATCATCCATGGAAATACGGAATCCTTTTTCTTTCAGCAGATCGATTTTACGATTCAATTCTTCCATATTTCCTACCGCAAGCCCCTCCAGAATTTCCAGTGTAATAAGCTCGCTCTTAATATGATACTTTTCCAAAATTCCACAGAGATTTTCGATATAATCCTCCTCATAAAAAAGGAGCTTTGACTGGTTCACTGATATCGGGATCGGCTCTATCCCGTCATCTGTCCATTTCCGTATCTGACGACAGACTTGTTCTACCATATACATATCCAGACGGGCGCAGAACCCATTGCTCTCAAACAGCGGAATAAACTGATTAGGATAAATCATTTTCCCCTCTTCCGTAAACCATCTGACAAGCGCCTCCGCTCCTCCAATCCGCCCGGTTCTTACATCAAACTTCGGCTGCAGGAACATCCGAAACTCCTTATTCCGCAGCGCCTGATACATATGACTCTCAATATAATTCTGCAAAATTTCCTGTTCATGTAATTCCACATCGTACACCCACACGTTGTTCCGGTCCGACCCTTTCGCGGTCTGGAGGGCAAACATTGCGTGCGTCATCATCATTTCCGCGGAACTGTCGTCCCTCCGAACCGCAACACCGCAATAAAGACGAATCTGATAATTATGATGCTGCCCCAGTGAAAAGGCGCTGATCTCCTTCATCATCATGTATATTCTTTTTTTGATTACTTCTTCGTCCTGATCCAAAAGCATGATCCAGAAAAAATCTCCCGTATCCCGGCAAAAATACTCTCCCGGCCGGATGTTCCTCTCCAGAACCTGCCTGATATAACATAAAAGCATGTCCGCCTGTGCTCTTCCGAAAATTTCGTTAATAAACTTAAACTGATGGATATTCAGTACTCCGACGCTATACTCGCCGGACTCCTGCGTCACTGTTGTCATTTCCTGTATGAAGCGCGCCGCATTATACGCCCCGGTAAGAGGATCGTAATAGGCAAGTCGGATCAGATGTTTGTTATTCTTCCGTAGCATCGTGTAAACATAAAAAATAAGAAAACTATTCATCACCAGTAAAGTAATAAACACAACCCTCGTCACCTGAAGCATCTGATAAACCGGAGCATTGAGACCATGCATCGTATCTACACAAAACAGATACCATCCATTCATTCCCACCGGTTCCAGATAAATCTTGTACGTCGTCCCATCGTATACGAACTCACTGAACACACCTTTGTCCGCATCCATAGCTGTTTTGATTTTCTTCTGTTCCTTTTCGGTAATATAGTCTCCTTCAAAAATGTTGCTTACCTTTTTGTCAACAAGATTTTCTCCCGTTCTAATCAAAAACTTCCCTTCCTTGCCGATCATATGGATATGGCCATGGCCATTCATTGTTGTCTTATCATCCAGGATTTCCTGAAACGCACTGACTCCGTCGGTTGCGCAAAGCGCTCCGACGATCTCGTCTCCATCATAAACGGGCACTGCATAGCCAAGCACCTGCTTCTTCATCGAATCGTCATAGTACATTTTGGAGACTCCACTTTCTCCCTGCCATGCCTGTTCGATCACTTCCTGAAAATATGTTTCCAGATTTTCCACCCGAAGATCTCTTTCGATGTTCTGATTGGCAGTCACACGAATCCCCTCTCCGTTCCGTGTGAAATACCCCATCCGAATAAAGCTGTTATGATTATTGGATTCATAGAGACCTTTGGCAAAAGCCTCCGCGTCGATTTTATCGATCGTGTTGCTGAATTTAAAAAAGCTCGCCAGTGTCTGCAGCGTCTGTAAATCCGAATTCACTTTCCTGAGCACACCCGCCTGATATTCCTCAGCCTCCGACATCATCTGACTTGTCATTGTTCTCTTTTGTACTCTGCCCAACGATGCGTTAAGAAGACCGCTTCCAACAAGCAAAATAACGCCGATACCAATCATTACAGCCGTTATTTTTCTCAACTTTCTTATTAATTGTTTTTCACTCATCATCGATCTCCCCTTAATACGTCTTTATCATAAAATAGCATGGTGACAGTGTCAAGAATCGTCGAAGAAAAATATCTCCGGCCAACTCTCAGAAGGCCGGAGAATCATCATCCCTGATAATAGCATGTTTCTTTATGATTTCATTTATACCAGAAGCTCATCTTTTTTTGAAAGAATTGCTTCTACAGCCGCACATGCAGGACAGTCACAGTATGGCTTTCCCTGGGCAACAAGCTCCTTTCCATGAGCTGCAACTTCTTTTGCCTTTTCAACACCAAATACCTGAGCACCTGCCTCAGACTCCGCAAATGCAACAAGCCCATCCGCCGTCACAATGTCCTCCTCCAGCTCAGCGATATAGTTCTTCGTTTCCTTGGCTTCATGCTCTGTTCCGACAGCGTCAAGCCATGCCTGAGCCGCGTCTTTTGCCTCCTGGCTGCATGATGGAGCGGCAATCAGTTCTTTCGTCTTTTCTACTACATAATTTAATGTTTCCTGAGTCATACGGTACACACCCTTTCTTTGAATTTTTCTTCCATTATTGTAACACAATTCTTCCGATACGTCACAATCTATTTTGACGGGATTTCCAGATTCTCTCTCCTTTGCACCTCCCGAATCAGTCTTGGCTGAATCTCCGGATACGTCCAGTCCTGCGGTAACTCTTCTGTAATCAAAATTTTCTCGATCTCACTGTGGAGCTCCGTTTCAAATTCCCTCACTTCCGCCGTGTAGAGCATCCCCATCGTTTCTTCTTCCTCTTTCCCATTGTCATATGCAGCCGCCACCGAGTATACGCAGACTGGAAAAAGATCAAAATCTGTCGCCCCGGTTTCCTCGTAGAGCTCTCTCCTTGCCGTCTCGTCGACTGTCTCTCCCGCTTCCCGGTGTCCGCCAGGAACTTCATACGTCTCCCGCTCCCGGTGCTTACAGAAAACCCATTTCCCATCATGCTTTGTAATGATTACTGCAAACTTCAGGCGACTGTCATCCGCCTTTTCATAAAATCTAACTTTAATCAAAATTCATGTTCCTCTTATTTTGTTTCTAGTTTCTCTTCCATGTGATTGGCATTTTCGGGTGCAATTCCTGCCGATTTCCATTCTCAAATAGATAATACGGGCTGTCCCCAATGATCTCGATAGCTAAACCGTTCAGAAAAAGTGTATCCTCCTCGGGCAATGCAATCACAGGACCACCAGTTTCAGAAAAATGGAGTAATGCTTTTGTATATTCTACTGTTCTTGCCTCGTTCTCTTTCTCCGACAAACAGGAACTCTTATTCATGTAATGGGCGAACAAAGACATCCCGTTCAATACATCAAATCCTTTTGTATCCATGAGCCCAACCTCATTTCTGTCCATACTTGCACAACTGTCAATATCATATCCAAAAAGAATCGCCCCGGCACTCCCCCCGAATACAATTCCATCATTTTCAATATACGCTTTGATTTTCCCAAAACATCCACTCGTTTTCAAATCTCTCAGCAATTTGTATGTATTTCCGCCACCAATAAATATGGCGCTGTATTTTTCCAATTCTTTTTTGAAAAGTTCCTCTACGCTTCTCACCATTTCAATCGCCGGCACACGTACCTCTCTCAACTCGCCTTGGATCCATTTCTGACAACTTTCATAATTACCCTCCATGGCAAGCGGGATGTAAAGAAGCGGCTTCGTGTGATCCACAATTTGATCCAGCCGCTGATTCGCCATTCGCGTCTGCTCGCCGTCTCCGCCGCCGCATAAGAAAATCCGCATAATAACTCCTCCTTTCACAATTTCATTATATCATCTTTTCGTCTCAAAAGAAATGATCCTTTCTTCCCAAATATCTTTATTATGATTTTATAAATACTTTTACAGTAAAAATCCTCCGGATTGGTTTCCGGAGGACTCATTTTCCTGTCTTATTCATAATATGGAAATTGTGAAATGCGTAAATGGGTACAACCGAATGGGATCAGCGTGATCTCCTCTTCTGGTTCTTCTGTACGCACCGGACTGGTCGGAATGGTTCCCGTATTCCCCCCATACGCTTTCCATTCTTTGACTTTTCTGGCTTTTACTTTTAATACAACCGGGGGATGGTTTTTCTGGAACGGGATTCTCCCCATCATCTGTTCCAATACTTTGACTTCTCCCTCTTTCGCAAGAGCGTAGTTCCATGGTGTGTCCGATGTCACCTCATAGTCTGTGACTCCTCCACATTCCCGGAATCCTTTCCAATTTTCCTGCATATTCAAGGCAAAGACAAAAGGCCCTCTCTCGATAGCAATGCTGTCTCGATACCAGGCCGACCATCTGATTTGAGCCTCCCAAGCTACTGTCACCACATCCCCTGTCTGGAACTGTCTTTCCAGAATCAGAAAGCCGTCTTGTGTCCGCACGGCTTCTTCTTCGCCATTGATCGTAACATGAAATCGTCCACACCACCCCGGAATCCGTATTTTCCACTTTATCGGCACATTCCCTGCTCTGTGAATAAGATATTCTACTTGAAGTCCCGCCGGATAGTCCGTTTTTGTTTCTATTTCAATCATTTCCTCGCCCTCGCCTGTACACAGCCGGCTAGGTGCAAACACCATAGAAACAAGCGTATCCCCTTCTTTGTACCAGAGACTTTGCACAAGCTTCGGCCAAGCCTGATGCATATTCGCCGTACAGCATCCGAAGTTGGGCTCCAGGCCGTATGTATTGGAGTCTTTTTCATTATTAAACCAAGGACGTTCCTCGTTTGTTGCCCGAATCTGATTGGCCTGCTGGAGATACTGATGTCCCGTATAATCTTCCGAAAACATAGCCGGATACGCATTGTAGGCCAGCCGTTCCAGTAAGTCCCCATATTTCGGATCTCCAAAGATCTCCAGACTCATTTCCAAACTGAACATATACTCCGCAATCGAGCAAAGCTCCGCTCCACGGGCCGGATCATTCCCTGCCAGATGCTCATCCCCATTGACAGCACCTGTAACAACGCCATGAAACCGGGTCAGATCCTGGATCGCCTTTTCTAATATTTCTTCTCCGCCCTGATCCTGGAAATAAGTCACCAGTGCCGGATACTTCAAGGCCATCGTCACATTGACAATATGTGTCTGGTGGAACTGCATCAGATCCATCAGAAGATCCTTAGAGAAAAACTCCAGCTTCTTCCAATTATAATAGCACTCCGTCGGTCTCACAAATGGAAGATTTGAGAAAAAATCATTCCAGTCCTCTCCCTGGTCGATTACCAGACTTGCCAGATCTCTCAGATACGGCTGAGGATCTCTTTCATAGAGCCATTTTATCGAGACCAGAAGATCTGCGGCTCTTGCTTTCCCCCAGCCTTCCAAAGGCCGATTTGGAAGCTGCTTTCGTTGATAATGAAAATACCGGTGCATAAAAACAAGAATCTCCGGTTTCTCCGTGATTTCATAATACTGAATCAAGGCCTTCAGCATTACCATTCTGGACCACCAGTCTTCCTTACTTGCCCTGGGTCCAAAGTTTCCTTCTTCATCCTGGCTCTGTAACGTCCAGTTTATAAACTTCTCTGCGGTCTTTCTTAGTTTTTCGTCATCCAGATACCAGGAAAGCGGGATAATTCCATCCAAAAAATACGGTGCCCGCTCCCAGTTTTCACCTGTTCCTCCAAGCCATCCGCTATAGCTTCCCAGACTATCCCACATATCATGCAATTTCCCAGAAAGGCCTCCTGCCTGAATTTTTAGTTGCTCCTTTAACCAGCCCAAGGGCATCACTTCCCTGATCCCCATCATCTGCATTTTTTTCATACCTGCGTTTCCCTCCATTGTCTATTTGATTGCTCCGCCGAGCATCCCTTTGATAAAGTACTTCTGTAAAAATACGAACAACACCATAATGGGCGCCAGACCAATCAGGGAACCGGCTGTCAGAAGTCCCCATTCCGTTCCATACTGTCCGATGGCCATATTCGTCAATCCTACATTAAATGTCTTAATCGCTTCATTATTTGCAAATACAACCGCAATCAGGTAATCATTCCACGTCGTATAGGCGGAATAGATGAAAATCGTTGCGATCGATGACCAGGTTGTTGGCATCATGACTCTCCAGAATACCGTCATCTCCCCTGCCCCATCAATTTTCGCCGCGTCCCGCAGCCCATCCGGGATCATATCAAATGCGTTTTTCATCATATATACCGCAAACGGGGTCTGAAACGTGGCATAAATCAGTATCATGGAAAGCCTCGTATTGGTCAAATGCAGGTTTGCCATAATGGAATAAAGCGGAATCATCAGGGTTTGAAATGGTATCATCAACGCCGCAATAATCAGTAACATCCAAATGCGCCCTCCTGCTACTTTCAGTTTGGAAAATGCATATCCTGCCAACAGACTGACAATGGCTACAACAATCATAGTCACCACGGTCGTCACAATGGAATTTTTCAGATAAGTCAAAAATACGCCGTCATTCCTCATGAGAATTTCCTGAAAATTCCCCCAACTGATTCTTTCCGGAAACAGGCTTGGTGGCTGCTCATAAATCTCATTTTTATCTTTTAATGCTGTTATAAACGTCCAGTAAAGCGGCATTAACATAATCAATGCCAGGATCGAATTGGTGATGAATTTTGCCGTTCGATGTTTTCTTTTCATGCCGCACCTCCTCTATTCTGTCGGATCTTTCAAAAGTCTCATCTGAGCAAAACTCAGCGCCAACATGATCATCAGCAGCACAATCGTCATGGCAGATCCATATCCAAAATTATAATATTTAAACGATGTATTATAAATATAATGTACCAGCGTCGTAGTTGTCTCCGTAGGTCCACCTTTTGTCATAATCAAAAATTGTTCAAAGGCCAGTACCGATCCTATTACAGACATGATCAGCGCAAGCCCCACCTGGGGACGGATAATCGGTAATGTAATATGAAAAAACTGTCTGGCTTTGGATGCGCCATCAATCGCGGCGGACTCATAAACCTCTGTGTCCACAGACTGAAAGGCTGCCAGAATAATGAGCATCGAAAATCCTGCCATCTTCCACGTAATCATAAATACGATCGCCGGAAGTGAAGTCTTTTCTGATCCCATCCACAGAATTGCTTCATCAATGATATGAAGCTTCTGAAGAATATAATTCAAAATTCCATACAGATCGTTATAAATCCAAAGCCAGATTAGACTACAGGACGTCATAGAAATGACGACCGGTGAAAAATAAATGGTCCGAAACAGCGTCACACCCTTAAACTTCCCATCAATCAGAAGAGCAAGAATAAACGCCATGAGAAACAGTGCCGGTGTGACAAACAGTGTATACTTCATTGTAAAGAGCAACGACGTCCGGAACTGATCGTCCGCCAACAGTGTCTGATAGTTTCCCAGTCCCACAAATGTTTTTTCACCGAGCAGCGGCCATTCAAAAAACGACATGGAAAGCGACTGTAAAAACGGAAGACAGAAAAATATAAGGTTCATCACAATCACCGGGCAGATGAAGAGAAACGGAATCACGGATCTGTGCAGTTTCCCTTTTTTGTTTTTCATGTTGCACCTCCTTGTTTTATTCAGGAAAGAGTGCCTTTCCGGACTATTCTGCTTTCCAGGCACTCTTTTTGCACTAATTCATAATATCATCGATTTCCTTTGCCGCATTATGAAAGGCGTCCTTGGCCGTTGCCTTTCCCATCAGACAGCTTTGTGTTGCATTAACAAGCGGCTGGTTCATCTCATTATACTTTTCTGATTTGGAAGCTCTCGATACTTCCAGCGCCTGTTTCAGCACATCATAATACTCAGCCTTTTCATTGAAGTATTCATTGTCAAACAAATCTGTTCTTGCCGGAAGCAGACCGTTCTTTGCAAACAGCTCTACCTGCACTTCTTCACTCAGTACATATTCCACAAAGTCCCATGCCTCTTCCTTATGTTTAGACTGATCCATAATAGCGATCAAATCGCCGCCTCCAAAAGAGGAGTATTCTCCGTCGTCTGATCTCGGAATCAGTGATACTCCAAAGTCAAAGTCCGGATACTCTGTCAGGAAAGTATAAAGCTGAGAATTTCCAAGGATTGTCATACTTGCCTTACCGCTTAAGAAAGCATCCTGGGATTCCGACCAGGAATAGGTCGTCACGCCCTCCGGAGTCACATGGTACTCATTCGTCAGATCATTATAAAGTTCAAGAGCTTCTACGGCCTCCGGCTGATTGAGAAGACAGGTTTTCCCATCTTCACTCAACAAATCTCCTCCATTACTCCAGATAAACGGAACAAACGTAAACATCTGCTCACCGCCGCCCGCGTAAGTGTACCCATAATGTCCGTCCCTCGTCAGCTTCTGTGCGTAATCAACCAGCTCTGTCCAGGTTTCTGGTCCTTTGGACGGGTCCAGTCCGGCTGCCTTAAAATGTTCTTTGTTGTAAAACATAACGGAAACATCCGGCGCAAACGGAATCGCATACTGCTTACCGTCACTTTGTCCAAGCTCTACCATTCCTTCACTGAACGCATCTTTAAAATCCAGTGCCTCAAACTCTTCCGATACATCTGACAGCGCGGAAATGGAATTGTAATATGGCGCCAGAATATCATCCAGAGATACAATATCCGGTACTTCTCCGGAGGAGATCGCAAGGGTAAGCTGGTCCGTCAGTTCCGAATCCGGATAAACCACGGCGTTTACTTGCACTTCATCCTGCTGCTTATTATACTGTTCAACCGCTGCTGTCACCGGTGCTTCCATCTGCTCTCTGATCCAGATTGTAACTTCGGTCTTTCCATCCTCTTTTTTGCCGGAATCCGAACTGCCGCTATTTCCCGAACATGCAGCCAAGCCGGCACAAAGCCCAATACTCAGTGCAATAGAAATAAGTCTGTTTCTTCGTTTTTTCATAATCTTTCCTCCTTCTCTTCATTTGTCGCTTTGTTGTCAATATTTAGCTAAATATCTCTTCTATATTCAGATTATAGGTTGCGCACATGAGAAATTCAATGTATACTATTAACATGTTTCTATGATAAATTTAGCATAAATTTATTTATATAATATAATATTTTTAACATTCTCTTTTTCAGAAAGGAGTCCTTCTATGATCTATATGCATTTTGAAAGCCCTCCCACTCCTCACTTTATTTCTGCGGGAGAAGCACTATATAGACGGGGAGACAGACACAAAAAACGATCTTCTATCGGAGTATTTGATATGCTGTTTGTTGTTTCCGGCCGTCTCTATCTTATGGAAGAAAATCAACATTATATAATAGACGAAAATCAACTCCTTATTTTGTCCCCGGACAAAATTCATCAAGGATATAAATTGTGTGATTCTGAGACGAAATTCTACTGGCTGCATATGGGTTGCGCAGGCTCCTACTATGAATCCGAACACCTTCATCCTGCTAAAAAGATTGTCAATAAATCATTATTCCGCGATACAATGTTTTATATTACTCTTCCTAAATACATACAGCTTACCGAGGAAAAAGGGAAACTTCTAAGAAGTTTTATTGAACCGCTTCTGATGTTTTCGATTAATAAATACAGTAATGCTACCGAAAAATTCCGAACCCGGCTCAACCCGCTTCAACAACAGCAACACTTTCTGAATATCCTGAATCTGCTTAACACCGATTCTAAATTCAGTAACGCGCCTGACGACCTGGCGGCCGAAATTATGCAGTATATGCAAAATCATTATCACACCAGCTTTACTATGCAGGATCTGGCTCGAAAATTTAATTTCCATCCAGTTCACATGATCCGGTGTATGAAAAATTCATATCATGTCACGCCGATCCAGGCTCTGACGACGATCCGGCTGGAGAAAGGCAAGGAGCTGCTCCTGACGACTGCGATGAGCGTCCAGGATATTAGCGAAGCAGTCGGCTTTTCCTCCTGCTCCTATTTTATAAAACAGTTTAAGGCGGCTTATCACACAACGCCCAGCCAGTTCCGCCAGGAAATACAATCGCATTTCTAAAAATACAAATAGAGCAGACAGAAAAATAAAAAAATTTTTAATTCTTTCATCTTTCTTTAATCTTGGGACACTATACTGATATCAACAACAAAAAAGAACCCGAAACAATCGGGAAGAGATAGAAAGGAGATTTTATTATGAAAAAAAGATTGATTGTTACTACAACCCTTACCCTCGCGCTCCTCGGACTCGCTGCAGGATGCGGCGGGAGCGATATCGGTGAAGCCAAGGCAAAAGAAATCGCCCTCCAAGACGCGGGCGTGTCTGAATCCGATATTTCCAGATTTCAGTCCTCCAAAGACCGGGACGATGGAAGAACATTATACGAAATCCAGTTTGCATCTGACAATACGGAATATGAATACGAGATCAACGCAAAAGACGGAGAGATTCTTAATTACAGCACGGAAAATCTAAACAACAATGGAAACAGCAACGCCGCGGCCAACGGCACTGATGCGGGTCAGACGCAAAATAATACCCAGAGTAATGCACAGAACAACACACAGAATAGCGGGCAGAACAATAGTGGAACTACCCAGAATGTAAATGTTCAGATTTCCGAAGCAGACGCAAAAGCAGCCGCTTTAGAGCGTGTTCCGGGTGCTACAGAACAGGATCTTAGAATGGAATTAGACCGTGACGATGGAAAGTATATCTATGAAGGAGATATTATTTACCAGCAGAAAGAATACGAATTCGAGATTGATGCCAATACCGGGAACTTCCTCAAATGGAGCGAAGAACGGGCATAATCCGAATCTGAGGAGAGACTGATCTCCCCAGCACAACAATCAGAAAACGGCTGTTGTACTCTGGTTCCAGGGCCAGTCACAACAGCCGTCTTTTTTGTGCCTTTCATTTGTCCTTTTACCGGCTGCTAGAAAAGCTGCGTACTCCTACGAATTCCATGTTACACGATAGCCTGATGTTTCCATTTTCCGCTTTTCAGCCGGAGAAGGAAACAGACGGCGCGGGCGATCCAGTCTACGATCATGGCTACCCAGACGCCGAATACCCCCATTCCCATATAGCGCCCCAGAATATAACTGAAGACGATACGGAAAATCCACATAGAGGCCACCGATATAATCATACACATCCTTGCGTCTCCTGCCGCCCGGAACATGGCCGGCGTCGTAAAGGACAACGGCCAGATTAAAATGCTGCATACCGCATAGAATGTTACAATCTGTGTTGTCGTAGCCGCCGTGACTTCTGAGAGATGGTATGCTTTCAAAATCCAAGCGAGAACAAGCACAACGATTCCGTTTGTTACAAGCATACTAAGGTATGTAATCCCCATCAGCTTTTTTGTGTAATATTTGACCTGCTCATAATCCCCCGCACCCACACAACGGGCAATCACCGTCGTCACACCAAGAGCGATCGCCATTCCCGGGAGCACCTGAAATGAAGCAATCGTATTGGAAACCGCATTCGCCGCAATAGCAAAAGTTCCAAAGGTAGACACAAGACTTAGGACGATGATCTTTCCGAGCTGAAACATACTGTTTTCCAGGCCATTTGGAATTCCGATTTTCAAAATACTTTTAATCATCTTCCAGTCGAAACGATAAGAAAGCGAACGCTCCATGGATACCACCTGATCCGGACGCATTAAGAGCATTACAATCAAAATCGCCGCTGTCATTCTGGATATGAGAGTCGGAATTGCCACACCTTCTGTCCCCCGGTGAAAACCATAAATCAGCAATGCATTTCCAGTCACATTGATGACATTCATAATCATGGATACCCGCATAGATACTTCCGAATTTCCCATTGTCCGAAAGATCGCAGCTCCGCCATTGTACAGGGCAATGAATGGGATTGATGCCGCCACAATCATCAGGTAAATATCCGCATGGCGCATAACATCCTCCTCGATCTTGCCAAACACCCCATGAAGAATCCATGATTTACACAGATAAATCAAAATCGTGATAACTACCGCACAGATCGTAATAAACCAGATCAACTGTGTCGCCGCCTGACTTGCTTTCTTTCTCTGCTTCTGTCCCAGATACTGTCCCGCCACAACAGCACCACCTGTTGCCAGTGCCGCAAACACATTAATTAACAGCACCATGATGTTATCTACCAGAGACACACCAGAAACAGCGGCTTCCCCGACACTTGCTACCATAATGCTGTCCGCCATTCCGACCAGCACCGACAGAAGCTGCTCGATCACCAAAGGGATCAAAAGCGCCGTCAGATCCCGGTTACTAAACAAATAACCAGATCTGACCACCTTCTCTTTTCCTCTCATTTGTAATCCCCCTTTTCACATAAGTTCTATTATAAAACTTCTAAGAGGAGGATACAATCCCTATTATCGTTGAAGTACCAAGAGAGACGTGGGACATATCCCGCTACACCGAAGTTTGTATCGGAATATGTCCCTGATTTACAAATCTACTGCCGATTTATTCCTGATAACGAATCCGTTCTACGATGGATTCTTTTTTAATGTTTCTGCTCAGGATGAAAGAGAGTGAAATCTGTAATGCCGCCAAAATAACGACCATTGCCATAATTTCCACCACCGGGACATGGTAAACGTCGAGCCCGAAGTATCCGTGATCCCTCCCGTAGCAGAAGAGCTCATAACCAGCCGGCATCCCGACAAGGAGCGAAACAAGGATACTGCCCGCGGTGAAGAAAATCCCTTCGCTTCGGAGCATACTGTTCATCTGACTGTTTGTCATTCCTAATGCCTGCATCACACCCAGTTCCCGTTTTCGTGTAACAATGCTGATAATCATAGTGTTCGCCATGTTCATAAAGGCGATAAGCCCCACAAGAAGAAGGAATCCGTATGCAAGGGTTTCAAACATACCGAGGGTGCTTTCTGATGTCTTTAATGTTCCCTGGTAGGTGCTAAACTGGTAATGCTGCTTCTTATCAAGGAGCGTCTGCAGCCCAGATTCCACATCCTTACAGTCCTGTGGGCGGCAGTCCACCCAAATCGTACTGATGCTTTTCCCTGAAAGTCCCATCTTCTCGTAGGTCTTGTCGGTAATGCACCAGTCATAGTTGGTGCTTCCAAATGCTCCTGCCAGTTTGCCTTCAAACGGCGCCTCGCCGCTTCCATTTGCCATGTTCATGGAGACGGTCTCCCCAATTTTATATCCGCTATCTTCCACAAAATAGCTCCAACCATAAAGAATCTCGTCATTGCTGGAAGCACTTTCGTAATCAACCGTTCCCTTTAAGGATCCTTGGTATGCTTCGTCTTCAAACTGTTTTTGATTCAGAACACCAATGGACTGGAGATTTCCTTTCTTGTCCTTCGCATACATCATGTAGCGCACCTGTACGTCCGTCACACCGCTGATATCCTTGATCTGTTCCACCAATTCCTCATCCAATGGATTATCTTTTAAAATAGCATCCAGATTGTTCTCCGGATAGGCGGTATCACTGGTGCTGTAGGTGAGATCAATCTGAAACTGTCCGTACGGGACCTGTTTTCTGGCGTCGTATCTTGTACTGACGTTTCCTGTAAAATTGGCGGCTACGACAAAGAGCACACAGGAAAGCCCCATAGAAATGATAGTAGTGGCAGTACGCTTTCGGTTCATCGCCATATTTGCCTCGGTTAGCTGCCTCACACCCATCTGCTTTTTCCCTTTGCGGATGCCTTTATTCTTTTTCTGGTTTCCCTGGAAACGGATTGCCTCTACCGGGGAGATTCTGGAAATCACTTTCATAGGACGTTTCAACGCAATCCAAACAGTGATGACTGCCGCTGCCGCACAGAGTACAAGAATCGGAATGGAAATCATATTGACCTGCACTCCATCGCCAAACGTCTGGCTCTCCTTGAACCAGAAGTTCATAAAGGCGATAGAAATCCACGTCCCTACTACAAGTCCGGCCGGTACTCCCAAAATCGTGAGTATCATTCCTTCCCGGAACACCAGCTTTTTCATCTGCTTCTTTGTCGCGCCAAGCGCCCGTATCTTTCCATACTCCTGAATTTTCTGTACAAGCCCTACCTGGAAAATATTGTAGATCACCATTACGGCAAAGAATATGACCACCAGTGCGATCATCGCGCAGCCTGCAATCATTTCCATTCCCGGATCCAGCACCCACATGGCGAAATAGGAATTCTCCGACGCGCGTTCCGGATTGATACCACATTCTTTTGCCAGATCTTTGATCGTCATCTCCAAAGTAGAGGAATCCACACTCACATGATCAGATAAGGAAAAATAGGTACTGTATGTCCGTTCTTCCGGCGCATAGAGCGATTCAAAGCAATCCTTGGAAACATACGCACTGTAGGATTGGTTTTCCTGTTCTTCCATTGTCTGGCTGAGAATTCCACTGATCACAAATTCCTTGGTTTGATATGTTTCATTGGTATTTCTTCGGAATGGGATTTCTACTGTATCCCCGACTTTGGCATCCTCATAGCCAAGGCGCTCAAACATTGCTTTCTGTCCCACAATTTCATTTTCTGCTTTTGGAAACGCTCCGGTTTCAAGCTGTTTTTGAAGGTTTGCCAGATCAATCGTTTCCTCATCCATCCAGACCATAGAAATGGTCCTCTCATTTTTTATTGTTCCAACAGTCGCTGCTCTACCGATACGGTCAAATTCACTTCTCTTTTGCATCTCCTGGATTTGTTCCTCGGTGACGCCCGCATAGGAGCCATAATAAGATCCGTAAAATTCCCGTGCGTTGGTTCTCTGAAATTTTATATTTCCATACCCGAAAGTTGCAATCGCAGAAAGAAGTACGGTCGTAAGAAAAATCGAAAGCACGATGAGGATACTTCTTGTTTTATTTTTTTTGTTATTACTAATTGCAAGTCTTGTTATCATCTTCATCTTAACTCTTCCACCTTTCCGTCTTCGATCACCAGAATCCGGTCCGCAATCTGGGCAATATCTTCGTCATGAGTAATCATTACCAATGTCTGTCCGTATTTTTCTACTGACATCCGAAGAAGTCCCATCACTTCGTCACTCGTCCTGGAATCCAGATTTCCCGTCGGCTCATCGGCAAACAGAATGTCAGGCTTGGATGCGAGAGCTCTTGCAATCGCTACCCTCTGCTGCTGCCCTCCTGAAAGGGTATTCGGAAGATTGTGGAGTTTCTTCTCAAGACCCAGTGTTTTTACAATGTCCATGGCAAACTCCTCGTCCACTTTCCGCCCATCCAAGCCGATCGGGAGTACTATGTTTTCCCACACATTGATGGAAGAGACAAGATTGAACGACTGAAAAATGAAGCCGATCTTTCTTCTGCGGAAAACAGCTAACGCATCATCCTTATAGGAAAAAATGTCTTTTCCACGGATAAACACTTTCCCGCTTGTCGGCGTATCCAGCCCACCAAGCATGTGGAGCAGGGTACTCTTTCCAGAACCGGATTTCCCCACAATCGCAACAAACTCCCCTCTCTGTATCTCTATGTTGGCGTTTTGTACCGCCCTTACTTCGTTCTCCCCACTTCCATAATATTTACACAAATCCTTTGTTCTCAAAATCTTATCCATATCATCTGATTCCTTTCCTTTCTTTTCTGTCTCCTATCATATCATCTAAGTCTTTCATTTTCCTTTCAAAAAATAAAAAAAGCCTTACAGTTTTGTAAGACTTCTCTTTTACTAGAGCGGAAGCTGTATCACAAACACGGAACCCGGTTCCTTTGTCATCCTGCGTGCATCCAAAGAAATCGTACCGTTGTGACCCTCGATAATCTTTCTTGCAAGATACAACCCTACTCCGGAACCCTCCTCTTTCTGAACCAGAGGTGCCACGCCCCGGTAAAACCTCTGAAAGACTTTGTGGTAATTTTCCCGTGGAATTCCGATTCCCTCATCTTTTACTTCCAACCGAAGAAAAGACACGGTCGTGGCCGCCCGGATTGTGACTGTGGATCCAACGGGACTGTACTTGACAGCATTATCCAGAACATTAATCAAGGACTCACACAGCCACTTCGGATCCCGCAAAATCAGGATCTCCTCCAGACCATCTTCCGCATCCATCTCGATTTCAATCTCTTTCTTCCTCGCTTTTTCCCATATGCGGTTGATCGCTTCCAGCAGAACATCAAAGGCCCTCCCCTTCGTCAGCTTCAATTCAATCATGCCTGTCTCCAGCCGTGAAATATTGACCAGCGCCCCGATTAACTGCTCCAGACTCTTCATCTGTCTTTCCAGGCGGCTTTCAAACTCCTTCCGCTCTTCCACGGTAAGATCCTGATTTTTCAAAATTTCCAGACAGGAATGAAGCGCCGCTACCGGAGTTTTAAGCTGATGGGAAATATCGGTGACAAGCGTTTTTGTCTCTTCTTTTTCCTTGTGCGCCTGCTCTTCCACCATTTCCACATAGCTTCCAAGAGATTCCAGCTCATCCAAAAGCCGGTTGTCCACTTCATCTTCCTCATACCAATCCATGAGATCCTGACGGTATACCCCCTCCCGGATCCTGACAAGCCATTCCGACACTTTCCGGCTCTGTGCCAAATTCTCCTGCCTGTTCCTGCGCTTTTCAAAGTACAAAATGACTGCAAAACCAAGCCAGACAACAAAAGCTCCACCGGCAATCCAGACACTGTTTTTCATCATCCGCACTCCCTCCCGGTTATCTGCGGCCGTCTCGTATCCATACTTCTTTAAGATCTCACGCCCTTTGTCAGAGCCCATTGTCTCGCCCTCTTTTAAAATCTGGAACACTTCCTCTTTCGGATCGTCCGACGCAATCAACTGTGCCTCTATGGAAAGGTAATGAAGATACGTCTCGTATTCCCGGAAAATCAGCATCCCGGCGACCATCCCAACCACAAGAAACCCGATGAAAAGTTCTGTGATATACCGTTTTGTGTCCCACCTCATACGCTGCTCCTTTGTCTTGTTTGACAATTCTGATCCCAGATATATCCAAGTCCCCGGATATTGCGGATGTACTGTGGATGCGCCGTATCCGGCTCAATCTTCTCCCGCAGTCTCCTGATATTGACCGCTACAGTATTTTCGTCAGCAAACTCGCCGTCCAAATCAAACAACTGCTCCAGAATTTGATTCTTGGACAGAATCTGCTTCGGGTGCTCCAAAAACAGCTTCAGCATCTTCCACTCATTTTTTGTAAAGGAAATATCCTCCTGTCCTTTTCGGGCACTCATCCGGGACATGGAAAAGAGCAGATCTCCCGACTCCAGCTCGTCTGCCGGACTTTTCTGGTACCGCTTGAAAAAGGCATTGACCTTCAAAACGAGCACCGACAGACTAAACGGCTTCGTGATATAATCATCCGCTCCCGCTTCATAGCCCATAACCTGATCTATCTCCGTATCCATAGCTGTCAGGCAAATCACATGAACCAAACTGGTCTTGCGGATCCGCCGGATCAGATCGAGACTACTCCCGTCCGGCAAATTCACATCGCAGATCATAAGCTTTGGTTCCTGCTTTTGAAACAATTCCCATGCTTCCCGAATTGTCCCGGCGTTTTCGACCTCGTAACCCTCTTTTTTCAATGTAAACTCAATCCCCCGATTGACACTTTCCTCATCTTCCAGCAACAAAATTTCCGCCATGTATGTCTCTCCCTTGTCTGCCCAAATTTACTTCTCTTTTGTAGCCCGCAGCGCCAAAAAAGTTGGGATGCCGTATTCATGCAGATTGCCCTCACCATTGGTGTCCTCATATAGGTGAGTCAGTCTGAATCCCGCCTGCAAAAGCCCTCCCACCTGCTCTTCTATCGTATGGGAAAACTGAATTCCATCCCCACACTGCATCGCTTCCTGATATAGCACCGGGTCTTTTAACGGATTGTATGGTAGTCCATGCACAAGGCGGGTTTCCGTCTCGTCAAAAATATAATTGATTCCATTATCCACTCCTGCCAGCAAAACACCACCCTTTTTCAATACCCGGTGACACTCTTTCCAGATAGGAAGAACCTCTTCCACATAGCAGTTAGCAACCGGGTGAAAAATAAGATCAAACGTCTCGTCCGCAAACGGAAATTTCTTTGTCATATCCGCTTTCACGATCTCAATCTCGTATCCTTCCCGACGGGCAACCATCTCCTCACTTGCCAACTGCCGGTCTGAATAATCCAGCACCGTACAGATACCGCCACATGCGGCGAAAATCGGCATCTGTTGTCCTCCCCCGGAGGCAAGTCCAAGAATCCGGCTGCCGGAAAGCTGTGGAAACCAGGATTTCGGCACCGGTTTTGTCGGCGTCAGCACCATATCCCAGTCACCTTTCACTGCCCGTTCATAGACTTCGTGAGAGATCGGCATCCCCCAGATCCAGCCATCATCCACCCACTGATCGATGGTCTTTGCATTTTCTTCTGTATAACCTTTCTTCTCTGTCATCTCTCTTCCCTCCTTGTGCATCACTTATCCTTCGCAAAACAATTCCTTGCCCCGTATGCACCTATCATTTTCCTATTTGATTCCTTCTTTTTTCAGTAAATCCAATTTCCCTTCCAGTACAAGCTCCATTGCATAAGCCGCACCATCCTCGTCGTTACTCTTTGTCAGGAAACCGGACGCCTCCCTAATCTGCTCATGGGCGTTCGCCATGGCAACCGCCGCGCCAAATCCTGCCCGGAACATAGAAAGGTCATTCAGACTGTCTCCCAGAACCATGACATCTTCCTTCTTGTACCCCAGGCTTTCAATATAACGTAAAATTGCCGGTCCTTTCTGTGCCTCTTCATCTGTCAGCTCCAGATTGTTGAAAAAGGAAGACGCCACTGCAAGTCCCGGAATCCGTTCCACTTCTTTCCAGATATCCTGAATCACTTCCCCTGTTTTCGCAGTAATGAACACTTTATAGATCGGTATCTTCTTCTCCAGAAGCTCCTCCAGACTTTTCACCCGGTTCATCCGCCTCATCAACTGTTGAAACTGCTCGGTGGCCCGGATCTCCTCATCCCTGCTGCCGCCGAAAAACAATCTCGACTCCTCCAGGATCTGCCCCTCCAAATCCTCTGACTCGGTCAACACCAGATCCCTTCCTGTCGTGCAAAATCGAATCGACGCCGGAAACTGACGTACACAGGAAACAATCTCTCCAAAACAGGAAGGATCCATCGGAATTGTCTGCAACAACTCCCCCGCTTCATTCCGAATCTCAGCTCCGCTGCCCGTTACCCAGTCACAGCAAAGCGGAAATCTCTTCAATGTATCCGACGCCGACGGGAAATCCCTCCCTGTAGCAATCATAAAACGGATTCCCGCCCTTTGTACTTTCTGTATGATATCATAGGTTCGCTTCGAAATCGTATGCTCTGAATTCAGAAGTGTCCCATCCATATCTGACGCTATCACCTTTATCATATCATCACTCCCTGCCTGCACACGATAGCCGTAATTATCATAACAAAAGATTTCTTTGATTTCAAGAACCGGGGGTGGGGACATCCGATTTCCCAGAAAGCCGAGAAACATGCCCCTCTATAACGAAAAAGAGAAATGAAGAAGTAAAAAGAGCCAATGTTCCTGGCTTTGCAGCCAAAAACATCAGCTCATTCTTAATACATATGCTTTCCTTTATATTTTTCACGGGTCGCCATTCCACCCCGGATATGGCGTTCGGATTTATTCAGATCCAGCACTTTTCGCGCCTCCCCCGCAAGCTGTGGATTAATCTGTTTCAAACGCTCCGTTACGTCTTTATGTATAGTACTTTTACTTACCCCGAATTCTTTTGCCGTCTGCCTCACCGTTGCATTATGGTCAATGATATAATGTGCGATTTCTACCGCCCTCTCCTCGATATATTCCTTCATAGAATTCCTCTGCACTCACTATTTTTACAATGTATGCAAAGAAATTCAGCATCATTCATACATTTAGATAAAAGGATCCTTTGCCCTTTCCAATAAATCTATTTCTACCTCGGGTTGACTCAGAAACATACAAAATTTCTTTTCACTCACTTTTTTTCAGTGCCTCACTCAGACTATACGGTACTCCTCTCGGCCCTCTGACAGCATAAATACCATATTCTTCTCTCAGCTTCTTCAAAGGAAATCTACCCGGCTCATATCTTTTCAACATTCTTATTTTCATCAATGCGGTGAATGTAATATATCATAATATTTAGGATTTGCAGGAACAATCCATTCCTTTGGCGGTCTGATCTTCTGCTTTTTCTGCTTTTTCTGCTTTGATGCTGTCACCGCATAACTTTCATCGATCCACTGGCATATCTCATCAAAAGGAACAGTGCCATCCAGCAGAATAGAAATCCAGTTGCTGCGACTGATATGATACCCGTAAAAATAACCAGGACGTTGTACGAGCATATTGACAAGCACCGGATCCCCCAGTTTCACATTCACGATATCTACCCGTTCTTCACCTTTTAATCCGAGTTTCTCCCTTGGGACATTCATAATCAAAGCAAACCATTTCCCGTTATCTCCATGGCGCAGAACCGGATAGTCCGGAAATGTAGAAAATGGATAATCCGGTTCTGTTTTATATTGGTCTTTTACATACTTAAATATTTTTTCTCTCATTTTCATTCCCCATTTCCTTCCTTTTCTACATCCGGTTTTCCACCTTCCGCATAAATGCTTCAATCTCCCCTGTTCGTCTTAATTCTGTCTGGATGCCGAACTCCTCACACATTCCCTCCAGCGCCTTGATGATCCATGGGTTCCCGGAAACGATTTTCCGCATCCGTCCTTGCTGCCGCAAATGGCTCAGGAAAAAGCTGGAAAGGATTGATAGTTCTGTCTCCTTCGGTTTCAGGAAATACCGGGTCATAAGCTTTCCTGTTTGCTCCTCCACCGCAAGAAAAAGAAAGGGATTTCTTGGCCGTCCCGCTTCCTCATCGTTCTGTGCAATATGTGTATAGCAAAATTCGACTTGGACTACTTTCCCTGTCAGCGGATAATTTCTGACTTCCTCTTTGAGCTCTTCTTTCTGGATCTGTATCCCCAGGTACGGACGGTGCTGCTTTGGAAAATGGACCGGAAACATAGTCCACTGTCCGATTTCCTCATTAAAAATCCGACAAAGTCGTTCATCTCCATCCCATTTCATTGGAAGTTTCTTTGCCTCCAGTGCCCGGATACACATAAACAGATTACGAATCGTTTCCGTCATCATGGAAACCTCGTCAAAATCCGGTGTAAACGGTAAATATCTCGACTTACAAGAAATAAAATGTGGCCACATTTCTTCTTTCGCCATCGGCAGATTCAGTAGATTGGAAATTTCTTTCTGAGAATTCGGAACATCTGATTTCGCCCCATAATGGCAGACCAAGGCTCTCCGGTCAGACATGGCGTAGTCTTCTGAAAGCTCTGTTTCTTCTCCTTCTCCCAATCCTTGGATCATTGTCAGATCCTGCCACCCCCTGAAACCGGGATAAATCTCAATTTCTTTGTCTTCCTCGTTTTCCTGCCCCAGAACCCGGATGAACACCGGCTCTTTCTCACCTTTTAGCTGAATGACCACATGCTGTTCTTTTGTCAGATAGTCCCATGGCTTTATATCTGCAGTCCGACAGGCCGCTTCATAAAGCTCCCACCACATCTTTAAAGTAGCTTCTTTTCGCATCTTCCTTCTCCTTTGCTTACTTTCTCTGCTTTTTGTTTTTTACTCTGTCCGAAAAAGGGCCTCGCGCCGCTTCTGATTCAGCACAATCCACTCATCCAGGGACAAAGGCTCATAATCCGAATACATACAAAAGCAATTCAACATGTTGCACGGGATCGGCTCTTCTGTTCTCGTATACATATTTACCCTCCTTGCCTCCTTCGTTTCCCTGATAAATCGGGAAACGAGTACTTCATCAAAACTGTTGTGGACATGTCCGTACAGCATATAAGTGCGGTCGTTCCCTTCCTGATCTTTTCGGTACTGCCCGTGATAGCAGAATACCGGGTAATGGCACAAAATGACGCTCCGTTTATGATCCTTCATCTCCGCATAAGGCTTAATCCACACAAAGCGCTCCCGTTCAAAGTCCGAATCCTTCAAATAATAATCATGGTTTCCTTCGATCAGGTAAAGTCGCCCGTGCAGCCGCCTCAGGATTTCATTTGTCTTTTCGCCCTTTTCCATGGAAAAATCCCCCAGAATCACGACTTCATCTCTTGGTCTGACCTTGTGATTCCATTTTTGAATCATATATTCATTCATTTCTTCCGCATCCGCAAACCCTCTCTGATCCATCTTCTCATTGAGGCTCCGATGGAAAAAATGGCAGTCCGCTATATAATATCTCATCGTATCGTTTCTCTCCCTTGCACTCTTCCTTTCTTCATATTACAATAAAGGCACCAATTTTGAAAGGAGAGTTTTTCATGATAGATAAAGAAACCGAACTTAACATGACGGACTGGGAGTTGTCCGAGGATTATTATAAGGAACGCGAAGGGAAACAGGAGCTGAAGCTTGAGGATTTTATGATGGGGGAAGATGAGATTCCATCTCTGGTATCCGGGGAGGAAACAGATCCCTTGCTGGCTCAGACAATCTCCGATGTGAAAAATGTCCTTTCTGTCTGTCAGGAAGGGAAATCTGTGCCGGAAATCGCCCTTGCCCTCTCCCTAAAAGAAGAATATGTCCATACCATTCTCTACTGTGCCCAGGGCTTTTCTGAGGATGATCCGATTGCTGTAGCACGTCTTGTTATGATGTCCTGACGAACATTCAGGTGCTTTCCACTGTCTCTTTTATTTTTTACTTGAAATCCGTATACCCCGTATGTTAGGATAGACAATGCAGTTAGTTAAAACTACCCTCAAATGTATTACGGAGGTTCTTATGAGACAAAACCCTTTTAAAATTCTATGGTTAATATCCGCATTTCTGACACTTACTCTGGGTGCAGTCGGGATTTTTCTTCCGGTAGTCCCGACTACCCCGTTTTTGCTTTTATCCTCATTTTGCTTTGCCAGAGGGTCCGAACGCTTTCACCGCTGGTTTCTTGGAACGAATTTATACCAAAAGCATCTGGACAGCTTTGTGAAGGAACGGGCCATGACGCTAAGGACCAAACTTTGCATCCTGCTGCCGGCGTCCGCCATGCTCATCATCGCCATGGTTCTGATGTCCAGTTTACCATTCCGTATTTTGATCATCTTTTTGATTCTTTTTAAATACACATATTTTTTCACAAAAATTAGGACTGTACGAGAGGAGGATTCGTGAATGGAACATTCTTTCATGGCTGCTGATAAAAGGGAACGGGAAAAACAGGTCGTTGCCCTTATGATTTCTCTGTACTGCCGAAAAAAACACCATACCCTGAAAGGCCAGCTCTGTCCGGAGTGCGAAGCTCTTCTCTCCTATGCTCATCTTCGCTCTGACCGCTGTCCATTTATGAAGACCAAGACGTTTTGCAGTAATTGTCAGGTTCATTGTTACAAACCAGAAATGCGGGAAAAGATCCGGGAAGTGATGAGATTCGCGGGTCCCCGCATGTTGCCGCGTCACCCACTGATGGTAATTGACCATATGAGCTGTTCCATCAGGGAAAAGAAAAAACAACAGAAAGGGAAAGGATACTATGATTAAAACAAGGCTAATGAAGCTTTTAAAGGGATCGGAACGATATATCGCCCAAAATGTCCTCTGGCAGTGGCTTGCCCTTCTTTTTCAGATTGCGGCGATCTTTGCCGCCGGAACCTTTTTACAAAGCATGATGATGGAACATAGCGACACTGTACTTTTTCTGAGAACCGCCCTCATTGTGTTCTGTGCGTTTCTCGTCCGGTTCTTCTGTGAACGAATGGCTGCCATTTCCTCCGGAAAAGCAAGCGCCGACATCAAGCCTGTGCTGCGCCGTCAAATTTATGAAAAACTGCTTCGAATAGGCGCCTCTTACAATCAGAAAATCCCAACTTCCGAGGTAGTGCAGGTCACGACCGAGGGTGTGGAACAGTTGGAAATCTACTATGGAAAATATCTGCCGCAGCTTTTCTACAGTCTGCTGGCTCCTGTTACACTGTTTGTGATCTTATGTCCCATCAGTTGGAAAGCCAGTCTCGTACTTCTGATCTGCGTTCCTTTGATCCCGGTTTCCATTGTAGCTGTGCAGAAATTCGCCAAAAAGCTGCTGAACAAATATTGGGGAATTTATACAGAACTTGGCGACAGTTTCCTGGAAAATCTTCAGGGACTTACGACGCTCAAGATTTACCAGGCGGACGGCCGCAAAGCTGATGAAATGGACTTGGAGGCAGAGCGTTTCCGAAAAATCACCATGAAAGTACTGACTATGCAGCTCAATTCTGTCAGTGTCATGGATATCGTCGCATACGGGGGAGCCGCCATCGGTATGATCGTCACCATCCTCGAATATGGTAACGGCGCCGTGGATTTTGCGGGGGCCTTTACAATGATCCTGCTTGCTTCGGAATTTTTTATTCCTCTGCGGCTGCTCGGTTCTTTCTTCCACATTGCCATGAACGGTATGTCCGCAAGCGATAAGATTTTTCGGATTCTGGACATGGCAGAAGAAGCAGACGGAACACAGAGTCTTACCGACGGTCCGATTTCAGTCGGTCATTTTTTGCGGACAGTTCATACATGCTATCCTTTTCTGTTCTCTGCTCCTGCGT